>Ga0070733_10000951_pt1 | contig 22271 bp, 19 predicted proteins | sample Coa_R1_9_FD_66450 | JGI IMG/M metagenome (GOLD analysis project Ga0070733, IMG submission 66450) | Surface soil microbial communities from Centralia Pennsylvania, which are recovering from an underground coalmine fire - Coalmine... | ecosystem: Environmental > Terrestrial > Soil > Unclassified ...
TTTAGCGGCGATTTGCGAGGGCCGCGTCGGGGCGGTGCTTTCACTGGAAGCCTCTCGATTGGCGCGCAACGGACGCGGGCGCTGTTGGACGGTATTTGGAACGTTCGACCTCGCTGGGCTGGCGAAACGCTCCCAGGACTCTCAATTCGAGAGCTAGCTTTGGCCCCTCGGATCGCAGTCGGGCGGTCGCGATCGGGAGCGCCGCGTCGTTGGACAAGTTGCTCTGCGACGCGCCAGGCGTTCGCCATGATCGTCAAGGTTGGATTGGCGCCTGTGCCTGTCGGGAAAGACGAACCGTCGACGATATAAAGGTTGTCGACTTCGTGGGCGCGGCACCAGCGGTCAAGCACCGAGCGCGACGGGTCGTCACCCATCCGAGCCGTGCCATGCTGATGGGAGCAATTGCCGGTAACGCGCTCGGCATAGACTTTCTGCACTCGTTTGGCGCCCGCCGCCGCGAGAATGTCCGCGCTACGATCAATCAGAAATCGCCCCTGACGCAGATCGTTTTCGTGCGGCGTCAGCGTGATCCGCGCGACCGGCAATCCCCACGCGTCCTTGACCTCTTCGTCAAGTTCGACTCGGTTGTCGTGCTGCGGCATGTCGTGAAGCACCATGGCCACGGCCATGGAGTGGTTGAAATTGTCGCGATCGTTCTGTTTGGCCGCAGCGCCCCAAGCCGGCGCGTCGGGCAGACGCCAATTGATCGGCAACGGAATGCCGACGCCGGCGCAGGCGATGTGGCCGCCACTCACGAAACCCCGGGAAGCGTCATGATTGTAGAACTGGAAACTCGACGCGCTGACGTACCCTCCGCCGGCCCAGGCGTAAATCGGATCATCAAAAAGCCCGACGGCGGCGCTGTATTCATGGAAGGTGACGTTGCGCCCAACGAGGTCGGAGCCGTTCGCCAAGCCGTTCGGAAAGCGGCCGGTTTTGGAGAGAAGCAAGAGGCGCGCGGATTCGACGGCGCCGCAAGCGAGCACGAAAATCTCTGCTTCTTGCTCGACCAAGTCTCCTTCGGCGTCCTCGTAGACCGCCGACTTGATTTCTCCTTGCGAATTCAGGGTCAATTCCCGCACATAGCTCTCGGGGCGAAGATCGAAACGTCCGGTCCTCCTGGCGTCGGGAATAAAGACATTGAGGGCGCTTGACCGCGTGCCCGTCGGATCGCCGTGCTGCTGGGCGAAAGCGCTGATCACCGTCGGCTCGCGTCCATTGAAGGGGCGCGACAGCGCGGCCTGCGGCGTTGGAAACGAATTCCATCCGAGCGCTGCGCAGCCCTGGTGAAATTTTTGCGCGTACCGCGATATCGGCAATGGCGGACAGGGATAGTCCCTGCTTCTCGGTCCCTCGTAGCGATTGGCCCCAGCCATGCCGGAAACGCCGAACGCCCATTCGACCTTCGTGTAATAAGGCTCGAGCTCTTCGTAGCTGATCGGCCAATCGGCCAAACTTGTCCCCTTGACCTCTCCAACGGCGCTCCGCAGGCGAAAGTCGCTCGGCGTGAAACGCGGCAGCCATCCCTGCCAATGCACGGTGCCCCCACCGACCATTTGTGGCACCGGGCAGAAGAGTTCGACGCGCGGCTTCTCCTTCGCCGAGGCGCGCACGGTGCGCGGATTGAGCAAAGGGTCAGGCCAGAGATTGTAGCGGTTGATATTGGCGAGTTCGTCGCCGCCGAAAGTTTCGCGGCTGCGCCAGGGGCCCCGTTCGAGGCCGACGACCCCGACGCCCGCTTCCGTCAACACCTTGGCGGCCGCCGCGCCGGATGCGCCGGCGCCGACAATGCAGACGTCGGTGCGCGCAGGCTTCTTCTTATGCGCCACGATTCGCCTCCCCGTATTTTTCGGCCTCGCCCTCGGCGAACCAAGGCAGGGCGCTGTAACGGCCGGTGAAGACCTCCATCAACGATGAAGGTCCGGGAAAGCCGATCACTTTCCAGCCGACATGGTCCTTGTTGCCGCCATAGACGGGGTCGGCGTAGAAGCCTTGGCGCGTGTGCATCACCAGGAGCGGCAGGAATTCGAGATCGGTCTCCGTCAAGGTCTGCTGAAGCGCCAGTCCTTCGCCGGGCGCGCCGCCCGACGACGCCTGCTGCGCGCCTTCGCGCTCCAGCAAGATCAGGGCTTCCTCCTGGCGACGCTCGTCGAGCGTCCGAAACTCGCCGTTGAATTGCTTTCGGCAAAGCGCGTCGAGGGCGAAGATTCCTTCGACATAGGTCTTGCGCAGCGTGTCGATGCGCTGTCGCCACGCCTCCGCCCGCTTGCCGGAAAGTTTCTCGAAGCCGCCGCCGTCAGGTTTGGCGTAAATGAAGTCGATGCCCGACAGATAGCGCTCCAGGAAATCGATCGCGCCCGCCTCGCGGGCGCCCGGGTCATGGTCGGTCGGGATGATGCAAGCCATCGCCGCTTCGATGGTGGCGCGCTGATGGGCGTTGAAGAAAGTCTCTCCGCTCACGACGAACCTCCCGCGTCAAGCGGCGCGCTGGCCGAGCATTTCGTAGTATTTGATCTCGACCGGCCGAGCGAGAAGGGCTTCATAGCTCGCTCGACCTCGCTATTTGCGCGACTGGCTGATCGCCACCGCGACGATAATGATGACGCCGCGCGCGATGAGCTGTTGGCTGTATTCGAGCCCCATCAGCAACAGGCCATTGTTGATGACGCCGATCATCAGCGAACCGACGATCGAGCCGACGACGGTGCCAACGCCGCCGAACAGGCTGGTGCCGCCAAGCACCGCCGCGGCGATCACCGACAATTCGTCGCCCTCGCCGAGCTGGAATCGGCCCGAATGCAATCGGCCAGCATAGAGCATGCCCGCCACGGCGGCGGCGAGGCTGGAGATGACGAGCACGCGCAGCTTGATCGAGCGCGTGTCGACGCCGCTGTAGCGCGCGGAAGTCTCGCTGCCGCCGGTCGCGAGCACGCGGCGTCCGAATGTCGTACGTCGCAACACGACATGGCCAACGACTGCGAAGGCCAAGGTCCAAATCACCAGAACCGGGATAGGGCCGAGATTGCCGCCGCCGAAAACCGCGATGTAATTGTCGTCGAGAATGGGGATGGATTTGGTTTGCGTCATCCACATCGCCGCGCCGCGCGCGATCCCCATCATGGCGAGCGTCGTCAAAAAAGAGGGAATGCCGACCCGGGTGGTCAAGACGCCGTTGATCAAACCGACGAGACCGCCGACGCCGAGGCTCGCGATCACGCCGGCGACGGCGCCGAACTGGTCCATCGCCACGGCGACGACCAGCGAGGCCAAGCCGGCCACCATGCCGATCGAAAGATCGATCTCGCCGGCGGCCAGCACGTACGTCATCGCGACCGACATGATCGAGATCATGGCGGTCTGGCGCAAGATGTTGAGCAGATTATTCGGCTCGAGGAACCCCTTGTTGTAGAGCGTCGCCGAAAAGAAGACGAAAATCAGCACGAAGCCGAGATAGGTCACATATTGCCGCCAGTCCGCGAGGGGCGATCGTCGCGCCGCCGAGGCAGGAAGGATCTTGATTTCAGTCATGGGCGTGCGCGCGTTGGAGCAGGGCCGAAAGCTGACGCTCAGCAAATTGCAGCCGCGCGCCCTGGTCGTCCCCAGGATTGGGGTCGTCGAAGGCGCTGCGCTCCGCCTCGCTGGCGACGCAGCCATCGGCGAGGACGATAACGCGATCGGCGGCCGTGAGAAGCTCGGACAATTCAGATGAGATGACCAGGATCGCCTTTCCGCGAGCCGCAAGGTCGCGCACAAGCGTGATGATCTCCGCCTTGGATCCGATATCGACGCCGGCGGTCGGCTCGTCGAGCACGAGGATATCCGGCTCGGTGTTGAGCCATTTCGCGATCACCACTTTCTGCTGATTGCCGCCGGATAATGTGCGCGCGGGGGCGTCGCGCGAGGCGGTCTTGATGCGCAGCGTGTCGATCTGGCGTTCCGCCGCCGCGACCGACTTGGAGCGCGAGACAAAGAACCAGGAGCTGATGCGCTCGAGCACGGCGATCGTGGCGTTCGATTCGACGCTGTGCTCGATCACCAGACCTTGCCGCAGCCGGTCTTCGGGGACGAGCGCCAGGCCATGGGCGATCGCATCCTGCGGCGAGCGGATATCGACCGGCGCGCCCTTGATGCGAACTTCGCCGGATCGCTTCTCGTCGACGCCAAAAAGCACGCGCGCCAGCGCGCTGCGCCCGCTGCCGAGCAATCCGGCGACGCCAACCACTTCGCCGGCATGGACCGTCAAATCGACGTTTTCCGGCTTGTGCGGACCGCTTAGGCCCCTCAGTTCGAGAAGCGGCGCGCCTCGCTCTAAGTTCCGCCGCGCGACGCCGGAGAAGCCGGCGGAGCGCCGGCCGACGATATGCGCGATCATCGCTTCAAGGCTGAGCTCGCTGAGCGGCGCGGTGACGACCCGTCGTCCGTCGCGCAGAATCGTAGCGCGATCGGCGATGCGCATGATCTCGTCCATCCGGTGGGAAACATAGATGACCGCGACCCCGTCTGACTTCAGCCGGCGGAGAAAAGCGAAGAGCTTATCGACCTCGCCGCTCGACAGCGCGGTCGTCGGCTCGTCAAGGACAAGAACCCGCATATTGCGCGAAATGGCTTTGACGATTTCGGTGAGTTGACGCTGACCCGCCGAAAGATCGCCGACAGTTGCGTAAGGATCGATATCGACGCCAAGCGTCCCGAACAATTCCCGCGAGCGCCGCGCTGCGCTATCATCATCGATGAAGCCGACCGAGCTTTTTATTTCGTTGTTGAGAAAAATGTTTTGCGCGACGGTGAGCGTCGGCACGAGACTCATTTCCTGGAAGATCATGCCGACGCCGGCGCGCCTGGCGGCTTCGGGCGTATGTTCGGCGAGCGTGACGCCGTCGATCTCGATCGTTCCCGCGCTCGGCGCATGCACGCCGTTGAGAATTTTCAGGATCGTCGACTTGCCGGCGCCGTTTTCGCCGAGCAGCGCATGGATCTCCCCATACAACACCTCGAAATCGACATTGTCGAGCGCGCGTACCCCGCCGAACTTTTTCGAGACGCCTGATAGTCGGACGGCAATCGGTGATGGCGCTTCGGTTGTCGTCATGGCGTCGCCGCCGTCAAAGCCGTGGCCCAGATTTTTTAGAACTGCGATCCGGCGGCGGGCCGCCGGATCGCTCGGCAGGGGCGGAAAGGAGCTCCAGCCTATTTCATGCTTTTCGCGACTTTGTCTGGCGCCGGCTGATGATAGATCTCCTGCCAGGCTGCGAGCAAAGTATCCCTGGTGATCGGCGCCGCGGGGAGCGCGACATAGGCGGGCGCCGGCTTGTCGATCAGCGCATAGGCGGCGAGCTTGGCCTCGGTCACGCCCTGATCATAGGGTCGTTGCGAGGCGATGCCCTTGATGAATTCGCGCTTGGCCATGGCGATGGCGACGTTCTCGCCGAGGTCTTCGCAGACGACGGTGAGATCGTCGCGGCCCGCGGCCCGCGCCGCCGCCATCACGCCCTCGGCCGGAACGTCCCACACCGCCCAGATTGCGTTGAGCTTGGGATGTTCGGTCAGCAGAGCGCCAGCCGCCTTTTCTGCGTCGCCCGAGAAGTCAGGCCCGCCGATGCCTTGTTCGCCGACGATCTTGATGTCGGGGTAGTCGTCAAGGATTGTCTTTTTGAAGCCGTCGTAGCGCTGGCGCGTGACGAAAAAATCAGCCGCATGGAATACGAGGCCGATCTCGCCTTTGCCTCCAAGCGCCTTCGCCATCAGATGCCCCGCGGCGACGCCGTTGCCGTAGTTGTCGGCCGAAACCGAACTCACATATTCCTTTCCGGCTGTGAAGCCTTTGGGCACATTGTCCATGAAGACCAGCTTGACGCCTTTGTCGGCCGCCGCCTTGTACGCGGCGGCGGTGGCCACCGCGTCGACCGGGATCGAGACGATGATGTCAGGCTTCTGCGCCATCACAGTTTCGATATCGGCGACCTGCTTCTCAGGCTTAAAGCCGGCGTCGGTTGTCGCTATAACATCGATCCCTTCGGCGGCGAATTGCGCCTTGAGAGCCGTCTCCTGCGCATTCGACCAATCGTTGCCGCCATAGTGAAAGACGAGCGCCGCCTTGGCGTGCTTCGCCTTGACCTTGGCGAGTTCATCGTCCGTGAGCGTGACGCTGGAGGCGGCCGTCGGCTTTTCGCCATTCGGCCCAAGACTGAAGACCTGCGTCTTCATCTTCGCCAGTTCCGCGTCCGGATCGGCGGCGTAAGCCGGGGCGCTGATCGCGAAAAAGAGCGCCAGCGTCGCGCCGGCTGATAGAAGCGTCGTTCTTGTCATTTTCGTACCTCCCTTGGCGTCATTTCTCTCGTGCGCAATCGATCTCTACAATAAGTCCGTCACCGCGAAGCGTGGGCGAGCGCGCTGCGCAGAAAGCCCAAGCTCATTGCCGCGCCGTCCTTGGGATCTGGCCAGGAATCGAGCTCCGCCGTGATCCACCCGCGAAAATCGATGTCGACGAGCGCGTGGAGGATCGCCGACATATCGAGATCGCCGCGATCGAGCGGCGTAAAGGCGAAGGGCTGCTTGCTCCAACCCTTCAGATGCACATAGGAGATGCGGTCGCGATGCTTACGGATGATCGCAGGGACATCGCCGCCGGCCGCCGCCAGATGCGCCGTATCGGGGCAGAAATCGATCGAAGTCAGGGAAAATATCCGATCGACGTCCGCTGGACCCTCGACGATCGTCGTCAAATGCGGATGGTAGTGCGCTTTTAGCCCGCGCGCCTTCGCGATTGCGACGACCTTTTCAAGGCCTTCGCCGAGACGTTGATGGTCATCGCTTTTCAAGCCGTCGAAGCGCTTTGCGCCGCCGCCAACGACGAGATGTTCCGCGCCGAAAGCGGCGGCCGCGTCGGCGGCGCGCGCAATCCGGACAAGCTCCTCGCCGAGAATGTCGGGAAAGATAAAATTCGCGCCGGAATAAACAGCAACGAGATTGACGCCGGCCCCGCCAAGCAAGGCCCGCAGCTCCGGTTGGCGGGCTTCATAGTCAAGAAGATTGCCGTCGAACAATTCGACGCCCTGGTAACCGAGCGCGCCGATTTCGGCGATCGCCTGGGCGACATCCCCGAAAGTGCGATAAGTGAGCTCGCTTACCGACGTAACGCCGACGGCGTTGCCGCCAAGCGGACCCCAGCAATTGGCGTGATAGGCAAGCCGCGCCTTCATCGCCCTTCCTCCCTTAGGTCGTTTCGGGCGCGCCCGAGCCCCGGCCGCCCTCACTTTGAGTTTTGAGGATCAGACCGTCAATGTAATTAAGCGCAAAAGATTGGATGCTTTTTGTTGGAAAATTATATCACTTTGTTGCTTGGCAGATTCGATTGTGCTCATGATCGGCAGGCGACGGCGTGCTGGTCAGCAGGCTCACAGGGCAACGCTTAAATGAACGATGGGCCTCTTCCATCGTCGGAGACCGACAAGAAGGCGGCGCGGCGCGTGGGGCGGCCGCGCACAATCGAGACCGGCGGCGCGAGCCTCGCTTGCGTGCTCAATCTCATCCGGACGGGCGCTGCAACGACACGCCTGGATTTGGAGCGCGAGGCCGAACTCGGCCGCGCCGCGCTTGTCGACAGGCTGACGACGCTCGAGAAGCTCGGCCTCGTCGCCGCCGGCGAGCTTGGCGCTCCGGAGGGCGGGCGGGCGCCGCGCCACATGCGTTTCCTCGTCGAAGCAGGGGCGATTTTGGCCGTCTCGATCGAGCGATCGTCCGCGTCCGTCGCGCTCGCCGATCTCTCCGGACGCCTGACAGTCGAGCATCACGAGGCCGTGGACCTCGCTGACGGGCCCGAAGCAATTCTGGAGCGCGTCACCAATCTGTTCATCTGGCTTCTCGATGAACGCGGCGGCAAGGACCGGGTTTGGGCCATTGGCGTCGCCCTCCCCGAACCGGTCCTCGCCAATACCAATGACGGCGACGCATTCGGCATCGTCTCGCTCGACGTCTTGCAATCCTGGCGCGCCTTCGACTTCGCCGTCGCGCTTTCGCTGCGCTTCAAGGCGCCAGCCTGGGGGCGCGGCGGCGCGCAGATGATGACGTTCGGCGAATTCAAGGCCGGCGTCTGCCAAGGGGGCGGCGACCTCCTTTTCGTCAAGCTCGGGCATTCGATCGCCGCCGGATCTGTGTCCGGCGGCCGCCTGCATCGCGGCGCGCAAGGGTTCGCCGGCATGATCGGACACGCCCCGACTGGCGAATCCGACATCGTCTGCCATTGCGGGGCGAAAGGATGTCTGGAGGCGCTGGCCAGCGGCGACGCCATTGCCCGCGAAGCTCGAGCGGCGGCGACGGATGGCCGCAGCCGCTACCTCGCCGACATCAACGGGCGAAATGGCGAGGTGACCGCGACGGACGTCGGCCACGGCGCACAGCTTGGCGACGCCTTTTGCGCAGAGTTCCTGGCGCGTTGCGGACGTTTGGTCGGCGCCAGCCTCGCGCCTCTCGTCAACCTTCTCAATCCGGCTTTTGTCGTGCTCGGCGGGAGCGTCACGGAATCGGCGGAAGTCCTGCTCGCCTCGGTCCGCGAGGCGATCTATCGCCAGTCCCACCCGCTGGCGACGCGCGATCTGCGCATCCTTTGTTCGCAATTGGGCGGAACAGCCGCGCTGATCGGCGCGTCCCGTCTGGCCTCGGACGAAATCTTTTCACCCGCCATGCTGCAGGACTGGATCGCCTTTGGCTCGCCCCGTCGGCTTCCGTCGTTCTTGGCCTCTCTCGAAGCCGAACGCGCCCGCGCGTCAATCGGCGCGCGCTCCGAAACCTCCCGTTGCGTAAGCAGGCGATAGAGCCGCGCAGATTTCGCCCTCGCAACTTGCCTGTCGGCCAATTTCGAGGCCTAGTCCTCATCCGAGGGAGGCGCATGTCGATCACCGGACTTGGGCCGCATGGCGAAAGGGCCGCTCCAGCCGACAAAATATGTTTGTCGGAGACAGAAGCTGCTTTGGCCCGCGCCGCGCGGTTTACCGTCGCGGTCGTTCTTCACACCACGACAAGCGATTGGTCGAGGCAAGAGTTGGCCGGCATTGTCGCGACCTTGGGGGCCTATTCGGCGGCGGTGGTCGATGTGGTCGATTGCGGCTTCGACAAGGAGAAGCAGAACCGCGCGCTTCTGCGCCTCGCGGCGACAAGCGCCGACGCCGTGATCAGCATTCCGATCGGCGCCGAGGGCGTCGTCGAAGGCCACCGCGCGATCTCGAAATCCGGCAAGACGCTGGTCTTACTCGACAACGTGCCTTCCGGCCTGATGCCGGGCGGGGACTATGCGGCGGTGGTCTCCGCCGACAATTTCAATCTCGGCGAAATCGCCGCCGAACTCTTGTCCCCACACCTTCCGGAAGAGGGCGTCGCCGGGATCCTCACTTATGGCGCCGACTTCTACGCGACCAATGAACGAGAGATCGCCTTCCGCAAATGGATTGGCCGCCGGCGGCCGGACGTGACTTTGGTGCGCGGCCGGTTCGTCACGGTTGAGGAGGCGGGCGCGGCGTTCGAACGCTTGCTCGTCGAAAACGACGATCTCGATGGTCTGTTCGTCGCTTGGGACGTGCCCGCCCTCAACGCGCTCAGCGCAATTCGCGCGCGATCGCGAACCCTCGCAGTGACGACGGTTGACCTTGGCAACGCCGCCGCCGCCGAGTTGGTCGAAGGAGACTTGCTCAAGGGCATCGCCGCGCAACGACCTTACGATCAAGGCGCAGCCGCCGCGCAGGTGACCTTGCTTAATCTTGTCGGACGACGTCCGCCGCCATGGATCGCCGCGCCCGGCATGGCGGTGACTCGCGACGACGTCCTCGGCGCGTACCAAGTCGTTTGGCATGCGCCTGCTCCAAGCCATTTGCTCGAGGCGTGCAGACAGAAGCTGTCGCTCTAATATTCACTCGGCGGAATTTGTGATCCAGAGGGACTTCGAATATTGCCGAAGCTCGGGGGTGTTTTTAATCGATTATCGTCGTGAGCGGTCCACCTATTTCTCAAGAAGTCGTCGGCGTACCACCAGATCAATAAGCCCTCCTCGTGGAGCCCAGGCATGGCATAGACGCCGGCAAGAAGATCGAGGCTTCTCTCAGAGCGTTTCGACGTTGCCGCCGACGCCGATTGACTGGCGTCCGGCGCCTCTCCTAAGTCCGTCTACGGTCTCCAGCTCTTGTCAGCTCTTGACCTCACGCCATCTTCTTTCTCAGACGATGTCAGCATGTCGGGGCATACACCGGCGTTTCGAAGCCTTCCATTCGCGCCTTGATCTGCAATGCGACAAATTTCGAATAGAACCGTGACAGATGCAGATTGCCGCCATGACACCAAAGCGCTTCCTGCGGCAAGGGCTTCCACATGTTGCGCAACTCGCCGAGCCAGGGGCCGGGATCATTGCGAAAACCGGAGCCGTAGCCCCAATTGGGTCCGACGCGGTCGACAATCTCCGCTGAAGCCATCTCGGCGAGGCGCGTCGTCATCGAGTCATAGCCGGTCGCGAGGATCAGCGCGTCCGCCGGTAGCGAGGACCCGTCGGACAAATGTGCTCGGGCCGGCGAAAGGCTCGCGATACCGACGCCGGGCCGCACCTTCACTTCGCCCTCGATGATGAGGCGCGAGCAGCCGACGTCGATATAATAGCCCGAGCCGGTCCTCAGCGCCTTCATCATCAATCCGCTCTCGTCTTCGCCCCAATCGAGTAGGAATCCTGTCTTGGCGAGAGCGGCGTAGAAGGGCGCGTCGATTTCCTGAATACGCCGATAGAGTTCACGCTGTCGCTCGGGCATCAATCGGAAGGGGATCGACGCGAAGAGCAGGTCCGCCTTGTCCGTTGTCATGCCCTTGGCGACGGCTTCTTCCGAGTACAGATCCTTGAAGCCGAACTCCATCAACGTCTCCGAGCGCACGACGGTCGTGGGCGACCGCTGGATCATCGTAACTATGGCGTCATGCTCCCAAAGATCGGCGCAGATGTCGTGCGCGGAGGAGTTTGAACCAAGGACGAGGCATGCCTTGCCAGCGAAATCCTTGCCGGAGCGATAGTCCGCCGAGTGCAGGATCGGCCCGCCGAAGGCGGCGGCTCCCTCAATCTCCGGGCGGCGGGGTTTTCCGTAGGAGCCGGTCGCAAGCACAAAGTGCCGAGGCCGCAGCTCGACGGTCTTGTCGCCGCGCTCGATCAATAGTCGCCATGTCTTGCCCGAGTCCTCGAACTCGGCGCGTCGGCACGTTGCGCCGCCCCAGTAGTTGAGGCCCATGACCTTGACATAGGCTTCAAGCCAGTCCGCGATCTGGTCCTTCGGCGCGAAAACCGGCCAGTGCGCGGGAAACGGCAAATAGGGGAGATGATCGTACCAGACGGGGTCATGGAGGACGAGCGACTTGTACCGCTTTCGCCACGTGTCGCCGGGCCGTTCGTTCGCTTCGACGATCAGGGTCGGCACGCCAAGCTGCTTGAGCCGTGCGCCAAGCGCGATGCCGCCCTGGCCGCCTCCGACAATGACGCAATAGGGTTGGCGCGCGCGCCCAAGCTCGGCTTCTTCCGTCTGACGCTCCTCGAGCCAGGTGCGCCGTCCTCGCCGGGCCTCGTGAACGATGCCCAAGGGCCGGGCGTCGCCGAGGCGCTCCTCGTGGCCGGCGAGTTCTTCCAGCGTCGTCAGAAGCGTGCGGGCGAGGCCGCGCTGCAGGCGGACATGCCCGCGTCCCCGCCCGATCCGCGTTTCGACGCGCAGGAACGCCTCTTCGCCGTCCTCGCTGGCTGCGCCATCGAGTTCGAACCGGATCGGGCGCAGCCGCTCGGAGTTGGCGAGGACCATCGCCTCGATCGCCTCTCGCCCCTCGAACGTTAGGATGGTCCACGTAAAGGCGAGAATGTCGCGCCAAAAACCGTCACGCTCGAAGAGCGCCCCGACGGATCCGGCGTCGGCGCCGTTCAGCGCGCGCGTGAGCGCCGCAGTCCAGGCGCGCACGTGTGTGGAAGCCTCTGCGCTCATATGCCCTCGTTCGAACGGCCCCGACCCGCGCCGACGCAACGTCGCGTGCGCGCGCCTTAATGTCAAAATTTGCTTGCCTCGCGGGCCTGCCTGGGGGACGCTGCTCGCTTAGGGAGTCGTCGCCATGAGCGAGGCTAAAGGGCCGCGGGCGAAACTCGTCGTTGAGAACGCGACGAAGTTCTACGAGACCAAGTCGGGCCGCGTGCACGCCCTCGACAACTATTCCATGTCGGTGTCGGAGGAGGAATTCGTCTGTGTCGTCGGCCCTTCGGGTTGTGGCAAGACGACGCTGCTCTGGTCGTTGGCCGGTCTGCACGCGCTGACCGGCGGGACCGTGAAGCTCGACAACGCGCCGGTGACCGGCCCGCATCCGCAGATCGGCATGGTCTTTCAGGAGGCGAACCTGCTCCCTTGGAGGACATTGCAGCGCAATATCGAGCTGCCGTTCGAGATCAAGGGAACGCGTCCGGACAAGACTCGCATCGACGCGCTACTGACGCGCGTCGGCCTTTTGGGCTTCGGCGGTAAGATGCCGCGCGAATTGTCGGGCGGCATGCAGCAGCGCGCCGCTATCGTTCGAGCGCTCTCCTTCAACCCTTCCGTGCTGTTGATGGATGAACCTTTCGGCGCGCTCGACGCGTTCACGCGAGACGACATGAATTTGCTCGTCGAGGAGATCTGGCTCGAGACCAAGAAGACGATCATCTTCATCACCCACAATATCGCCGAGGCGGTGTTTCTCTCCGACAGGGTCTTCGTGATGACGTCCCGGCCCGGGCGCCTGGCGAAAGTATTTCCCATCTCGTTCCCTCGTCCGCGCCCGCTCGAGATCATGGCGTCGAGAGAGGCGTTCGACCTTGTCAACGAGATCAAAGGCCAGATTCAGCATCAGCCGGCTCGGCCGGCCCGCGCCGAGGCAGCGGAGTGAGGCGATGAGCGAGGACGCGCTCAACGACAATATCCCCGAATTCGGCAAGAAGGCGAAGCCGCCACAGGACGTATCGATCACCAACCTCACGGCCCTGTCGAGCGGCGTGAACATTCAGACGACGCGCGAGATCGTCGCGATCGTCGGGCTGGCGGTCTTCATCATCGGCAGCGCGGAAATCTTGCTGCGCGTCTTTCAGGTGCCCGCCTACGTGATGCCGACGCCCTCGTCGATCTTCCTGGCGCTCTTCACCGAAATGCCGTTCCTCGCCGCGCACATCTATTACACGCTCGTGCAGCTCCTGATGGGTTATGCGATCGGCGCGTCTATGGGGCTCGTCCTTGCGGCGGTGATTACCCAATTTCCTTTCGCGGAGAAGATCATCGCGCCATACATTCTTCTCCTCGTCACGACGCCGATGCTGGCGCTTGTGCCGTTGCTCATTCTTCGCTTCGGGTTCGGCTATACGCCGCGGGTGATCGCGGTTGCGCTCGCTTCGGGGCCGATGGTCATGATCAATGCGGCGACCGGCTTTCGGCGCGTCGACCTCGCCAAGATTGCGCTCGCCCGCTCGTTCGGAGCGTCGACCTTGCAGATTTTCACGAAGATCCGGGTGCCGATGGCGATGCCGATGATCATTGTCGGACTGATGATCGGCGCGATCTTCGGACTGCTGACCTCCGTCGGCGCAGAGATGGTGGGCGGCGGCTTCGGGCTCGGCAATCGCTTGACGACCTACTCGTCGATGATCCGCATGCCGCAGTTCTTCGCCGTGATTCTTATCCTCGCGACAATGGGCATCCTCATATACGTGTTCTTCTACTGGCTGGGGAAGCGGTTCGCGAGCTGGGAGGCTTGACAAATTCAAGACCGCCGAGCCGCCCGGCGGCCCGTTAAAACAACAATCCAGATGCGGCGCACAGGGAGGGAGAACGACCATGAGCACGAATACGAAACCCGGCGGCCTGTCGCGCCGCCGCTTCCTACAAGTCTCGGCGTCCGGCGTCGTCACGGCGACCACGCTGGGAGGGACGAGCCTCAGAGCGACGTCCGCCTACGCCACGCCTTACAGCGAGTTTACCTGGATCAGCCCCCGCGGCACTTTGGAAGTGCTCGACGATTATCCCTACTGGGTCGGCAAGGAGCTCGGCTATTTCGGCGACCTCAAGACGAAGATGGAGCCGGGCCCATCGGATGGCACGGCGACCGTGAAGTTCGTCGCTCTGTCGCAGGCCGACATGGGTTTCCCGTCGCCCGGCGTGTTCTCATTCGCGCTCAACAACAAGCTCGACCTTGTGTCGGTTTGGAACATGGGGGCGGTCGACGTTTTCGACTTTGCGTTCCGCAAAGGCCAAGGCGCGAAGGATCTGAAGGACCTCCAAGGCAAGACAATCCTTCTCGGCTCGGCGGCATGGCAGGCGATTTGCGACCCGATGTTCGCGGCCGCCGGAGTCGACCCGAAGAGCGTCAAGTACCTCGAGGCGGGCTGGCCGACCTGGGGCACTGCTCTCCAAGGAGGACAGGGCGATGCGGCGCTGGCTTGGGAAGGTCTGCGCGCGGACTGGGAGGGCAAGGGGTTGAAATTCGACTACTGGCTCGGCCTACGGACTTCTCCGTTCCCCGCCAATTCTTTCGTGGTGCGACGCGCCGATGTCGACGACCCCGAGCGCAAGGCGTTCCTCGAGAAATACCTGCGCGGGTGGGCGATGGGCATGCAGTTCGCTGACGTCAATCCGCTGGCGGCGACGGAGGCGGTGTTCAAGGCGATGCCGGTCGTGAAACAGAATCTCGGCCCAGCGCTAGGCGTGGAGAGCCTGATGCAGCTCGCCGGAGTCTTCAAAGGCGACATGGCGAAGCGAGCCGGTTGGGGCGATCACGACATGACGAAATGGACGACGTTCTTCAAAACTCTTAAGGATATTGGCCAGCTCACTGTCGATGTGGATGTTAATAGCGTGATCACCAACGCCTTCATCGGGCCGGCCAATACGTTCGACAAGGCGAAGGTAGAGGCGGACGCCAAGGCCTACAAGCTCTCCGACGACGTCGCCAAGGTGGACGTCGAGACGATCAAAAAGAACTTTTTTGCCAACGCGATCAATTGACGAATTCTTCGCGGCGACGGGCCAGAGCGGCGCGCGTAACAAGCAATCGCGCGCCGCTTGGCGATCGCCGCGCTTGAAGCGAGAATGCGTCTTCTGTGACGCGTCCGCCCGGACTTGCTGGAGGGAATACCCATGCCGAACAAGAAAGTGAAAATTCTCGTCGTCGGCGTCGGCAATATGGGCATCAGCCACGCCAAGGCCTATCACAAGCTCGACGGCTTCGAGATCGTCGGGCTGATGAGCCGTACAATCAAGTCGCGCAAGGATTTGCCCGCCGAGCTCACGTCCTATCCCCGTTTCGAGGATTTCGACGAGGCGATGGCGGCGACAAAGCCTGACGCTGTCTCGATAAACACCTATCCCAATACTCATGCCCACTATGCGTTGAAAGCGCTCGCGGCGAACTGCCACGTCTTCCTGGAGAAGCCGATCGCCACAAACGTGAAAGACGCGGAAAAGATCGTGAAGCTTGCGCGCGAGAGGAAGCGCAAACTGATGCTCGGCTATATCCTGCGCGTGCATCCCTCATGGATGAAATTCATCGAAGTCGGTAGGACGCTTGGCAAGCCGCTCGTCATGCGGATGAACCTCAACCAGCAATCCTCTGGACCGGCTTGGAGCTGGCACAAGACGCTTATCGACAGCCTGCCGCCGATCGTCGACTGCGGCGTGCACTACGTTGACGTCATGTGTCAGGTCACGGGCGCTACTCCGGTGAGCGTGCACGGCGTCGGCGCCAAGCTCTGGAAGGAGGCCGCGCAACAGAATTATGGGCATCTACACGTGACATTCGATGATGGGTCGGTCGGCTGGTACGAGGCCGGTTGGGGTCCGATGATGAGCGAGGTCGCCTACTTCGTGAAGGACATTGTCGGACCGAAGGGCTCCGTCTCGATCGTCGTCGCGCAGGAGGGACAGAACGAAGCGTCCGGCGACAAGGTCTCGGCGTCCGCCGACATTGACCAGCATACCAAGACCAACGCCATCCGGCTGCACCACGCCGCGGTCGACCCAAAATCGAAGAATTTCATCAAGAAGGACGACGTCTTTCGCATGGACGACGAACCAGACCATCAGGCGCTCTGTGATCGCGAAGCGATGGCCTTTCACGACGCAATCGTGAAGAACAAGGACCTGTCGGAATCGATGAATGCCGCGGTGAACAGTTTGCGGATCGTGCTGGCGGCCGACGAGAGCATTCGCAAGCAGAAGACGGTCAAGTTGAAGGCGTGAAAGTCGCCGCAACTTACATTCGCGCCGCATCGAGTTACGATTTGCGACGATATCAGCGCAGGGGTGACGGATGAGACGCCCAATCGACAAGGCGCTCGCCTGTCGAAGGTCGAGTGAGGTTTGGCCGGCTAAACGGCCATGATCAACGCCGCCCCCGCGGCGATGAGCGCCCAGGCAAGCGCGGGTTGAAGCGCCACGCGAAAGAATCGACTGCTCGGCTGAAAGCCAAAGCCGTAAGCGAAGGCGCCCGACGCGCCCAGCATAAGGAGAGGAAGTCCGGCGTGAAGGCGAAATGCCGAGACCCCGTTCAGGATATAAGGGTCGAGCATGAGGGCGAGGCTGATCGCCCCGGCCGCCGCTAGAGAGGCGGCGCGCGCCCACATCGTCGCGGCGCTCGACGTAACTTTACGGAGCGTGGAGCTCATCTTCGATCGGCCGCGTCTCGTGGAGCTCGAGCCACATCGCGTTGAGGATAGAAAAAGTTCCGGCGAAACCAACGCCGAGAATCCAGGCAAAATACCACATGCCGTTCTCCCCGCTCAGTATGTGCTGGCCGTGTTCTCCGTGACATAGGCTGTCGTGACGCGGCCGCGAAGCACGTGATAGACCCAGGCCGTATAGGCGAGGACGATCGGCAGGAAAACCAGCGTCGCGATCAACATGATCATGAGCGTCAGCTGGCTTGACGAGGCGTCCCAGACGGTCAGGCTCGCGTTCGGATCAAGCGAGGAAGGCAGCAGGAAGGGAAAGACGCTGAGCCCCGCCGTCGCGACCACGCCGGCGACGCTGAGCGCGCTGGCGACGATCGCCACCCCGTTCCGCCGCGCGCTGAGGAAAAGAATGGTCAAGGCGGCGCCGCCAAAAGCCACGATCGGCGCCGCCAGGATCGAAGGCGCGTTGCCGTAGTTGGCGAGCCACGCCCCAGCGTTGGCCGCCGCATGCTTCATCAGGGGATTTGACGGGCCATCGTGCGGAATGACGCCGACAATCGAATAGCCATCGATCAACAAAGCGACGCAGAGGCCGCCGATCGCGAAGAGAACGATCAACGCCATCGCCGCGCGGCTCGCGAAAAAGGCTGCGCGGTCGGCGACCGGCGCCTCCGCTTTCAGCGCGAGATAGGCGCCGCCATGCATGGTTAGCATCGCAACGCTGACCAGCCCGCAAAGCAAGGCGAAAGGATTGAGCAGGCCGAAGAGCGTTCCCTCGTAGGTCATGCGCAAGGTGTCGTCGAAGCGGAACGGGACGCCGCGGAGGACATTGCCGAAAGCGACGCCGAAGATGAGGGCGGGAACGAGGCCGCCAACGAACAAGGCCCAGTCCCAGACGCGCCGCCAAGTCGGATTGGCCAGCTTGGACCGAAACTTGAAGCCGACTGGGCGGAGGATCAGCGCACAGAGGACCAAAAACATCGCGAGATAGAAGCCGGAAAAGGCGACCGCGTAGAGCGGCGGCCACGCCGCGAAAATCGCGCCGCCGCCTAAGATGAGCCACACTTGGTTGCCTTCCCAAACGGGGCCGACGGTATTGATCACGACGCGTCTCTCGGCGTCGGTCTTGCCGACAAAGGGCAAAAGAATCGCGGCGCCGAGGTCGAAGCCGTCCATGACGGCCAGGCCGATGAGAAGGACGCCGAGGAGCGCCCACCAGATCAGGCGCAGAGTTTCATAGCTAGGCATGATTGAGGCCTCTCTTTATTCGGCCGGCGCCGCCGCTAGGGACGCGGCCGTTCCGCCTCTGACCGGCGCGGCGACGCTCGGACCCATCCGCACGGCTTTGACCATGAGATAGATGTCGACGACGAGCAGCGTCGAATAAAAGGCGATGAAGCCGACGAGCGTCGTCAGGACATTCCCGGCCGACAGGCTCGATACGGCGAGGAACGTCGGCAACACGCCTTCGATGACCCAGGGTTGGCGGCCGACTTCTGCGACGTACCAGCCAAGCTCCGCCGCGATCCACGGCAATGGCAGCGCCCATAGCGCGACGTGGAGGAAAGCCCGCGAAGATTGCAGCTTGCGAATCGACGCAAGATAAAAGGCGCCGGCGAACAAAGCGATAAAGAGGAAACCAAGGCCGACCATGAAACGGAAAGCCCAGAACAGCGGCGAGACCGGCGGAATCGTCAGCCGAGCGGCTTGCGCGACCTCGGCGTCCGAGGCGTTGACGACATCCGGCCTGATCTTCTTCAAGAGGAGCGCATAGCCGAGATCGTCGCCATGCGCGGCAAGGCGCGCTCTCTCGCCGGCGTTGTCGCGGTCGCCGCGGAGCTTTTCAAGCGCATCGTAGGCGATAAGGCCGGAGCGGATGCGCTCCTCGGCATGAGCGACGAGCTCGTTGATGCCCGCCACTTCGCCGTTGATTGAACGTGTCGCGATAAGGCCGAGCACCCACGGGACGCTCACCTCATAGTCGGTGTGATGCGTCTCCTGATTGGGGAGGCCGAACACGGTGAAGGACGCGGGAGCAGGCTCGGTGTCCCACATCGCCTCGATGGCGGCGATCTTCATCTTTTGGTTCTCGCCCGCCGTATACCCGCTTTCATCGCCCAGCACGACGACCGAGAGCGCCGCGGCCAAGCCGAAGCTCGCCGCGACGGTCATCGACCTTTTGGCGAGCTCGACATGGCGGCCACGCAGCAGGTAATAGGCGCTGATCGCCAAAACGAAGACGGAGCCGGTGACATAGCCTGCGCTCACCGTATGGACGAACTTAGCCTGCGCGACTGGATTGAAGATCACCGCCATGAAGTCGGTGACTTCCATGCGCATGGTGTCGGGATTGAAGCGCGCCCCGACAGGGTGCTGCATCCAGCCGTTGGCGATGAGAATCCATAGAGCGGAAAGATTGGACCCGAGCGCCACCAGCCAGGTGACGGCCAGATGAGCCACTTTGGAAAGCTTGTCCCAGCCGAAGAAGAAGAGGCCGATAAAAGTGGCTTCCAGGAAGAAGGCCATCAGCCCCTCGATGGCGAGCGGCGCGCCGAAGACGTCGCCGACGTAGTGGCTGTAGTAGGCCCAGTTCATCCCGAACTGGAATTCCATGGTGATGCCGGTGGCAACGCCCATCGCGAAATTGATGCCGAAGAGGACGCCCCAGAATTTGGTCATCTGGCGCCAGATTTCCCGGCCGGTCATCACGTAGACGCTCTCCATCACGCCGAGCAAGACGGCGAGGCCGAGCGTCAAGGGCACGAAAAGGAAATGGTACATCGCGGTGAGGCCGAACTGCAGCCGCGACAGCTGCACGACGTCGAGAGCGGTGGTCACGGCGGCGAGATCCCCGATTGGCGGTCGAAGTTGGGAGCGCCCATCAACCGCGTTGCGATGCTGCCTGCGTCGATCCTCGGACGTTGAGCGGGCCCAAACACGAAAAGCGCGGCCGCGATCACCACCGCCATCTTAAGGGCGAGCGCGATGACCACGTCCCTGGCGAGCGAATGCCTCAGCATTGGTTGTGTTTGCGGCAGCCGCCCAGCGACGCATTGATCTAGATCATGCTCGGCGGACTTACGGCTGGTTCGCCAGCCATTCGCGAGGCTACTTCCAACCCTTGACCCAAGTCAATGTCGCGCCGGCCGACTCATGATTGATAGCGCCAACGCAGAAAATTTCGCGGGCGTTACCCCACGAATTGTTGATTGATCGGAGGTTTCAATGCGCGTGAAGGACGTCATGACGAAGGATGTGATCGGCGTTTCGCCGAAGGCGGCCGTTGCGGACGCGCTCGACATCATGACACGCTCGCGGCTCAGCGGACTGCCTGTCATCGATGAAGCGGGTTCCCTGGTCGGCATCGTCAGCGAGGCTGATTTTCTCCGCCGCGCCGAGCTCGGCACGGAGAAGCCCGGTCATTGGCTGGCGTCGATGTTCTTGCCCGGCAGGGCGGCCGATATCTACGCGCGCGCCCATGCCCGACGCGTCGACGAGATCATGACCACCGATGTCGCAACGATCGGCGAGAACGGAAGCTTGGCCGACGCGGTCGCCGTCATGGAGAGAAAGCGCGTCAAACGACTGCCGGTCGTCAAGGATGGCAAGGTGATTGGCATGATCGCGCGCGCCGATTTCATTCACGCGCTCGCCCTCTTCGTCCGACAACCGTACGACGAGCCGCTGGTCGGCGATGCTGAGATCAAGAAGCGAATCGATGCGGAGATGCGCGCCCAGCCATGGGCGCCAATGGCTTCTGTCGAGGCGGTCGTGAAGGACGGCGTGGTCAGTCTGCATGGCGTCATCACTGACGAGCGCGAACGCAGCGCCCTTCGCGCGCTTGTCGAAAATGTCGACGGCGTGCGGTCGGTGCGTGATCACATGGTGTGGGCAGAACCTCTCTCCGGAATGACGACGCCCTCTCCGGAGGACGTGGCGAAGGGAAACGCCGCTTAGCGAGCGGCGAGATCAGCCGCTTGGCGGGAGAAATCCTCATGCATCAGCCCCTCGAAGTTCCTGAGCAATTTGCGCCTTCATCGCTTGTCGCCGGCGTCAAGGACATCATCGCGCATTTGGATGGAACGGCGGAAGACGAGATTCGACTGGCGCATGCCGAGGCGCTGGCGTCCCTCTTCGAGGCGCGCCTGACCGGCGTCTATACCAATCGGTTGCCGGACATCGGCGACTACCCGTCGCCGGTCGGCGCCATGGCCTATGTAGAGTTGGAGCGCCAATTGAGGGAGGACGGCCGAGCCGCGCAGGCCAGGCTGGCGGAGCGCTTCGCAAAGCTCGGCGTCGCCAACGAGCTGCGCAAGATCGAGGCTATGCCCGGCGACTTGCGTCGCGAGGTCGCTACGCAAGCCCGATCGGCCGATCTCTTCGTGGCGACCTGCCCGCCGAGCGCGGGCGCCTCGAATTGGACATCGGTCATTGAATCGGTCCTATTCGAGAGTGGGCGCAGCGTATTTTTCGCACCCGAAAAGATCGGACCGCGCGAGGCCATCCGGACGGTCGTGATCGGGTGGGTGGACGCGAGGGAGGCGGCGCGCGCCGTCGCCGAAGCGTTGCCGGTTTTGCGCGCAGCGACCGCGACGCATCTCCTTAGCATTGAAGAAGCGGACGCGAGCGGCAAGCGCCTTCCGGCGCTTGCCGCTATCGCCGCGCATCTGGACCGACACGGCGTGACAGTGAATATCAATATGATGTCTGATGCGCCTCGCGGCGCGGCGGCCGCAATTCTCGAGGAGGCGCATCGCGTCTCCGCCGATCTCATCGTGACCGGCGCCTATGGTCATTCGCGATTGCGGGAATGGATTCTCGGCGGCGCAACGCGCGATCTCATTGAGCAATCCGACATTCCGCTGCTTATGGCGCACTAGTGGTCAAAATCACACGCTTGAGTCCGCTAACGGGTTCTACCGGGCGCCGAGATGCCGGCTACCGCCAGCCGCTGGCGATTCTCATCTCCACGTCGATCTGTACCGGCCCGCCGTCATCACCGACCGCCTGCCGCATCTCTTCTCGTACGGCGTACCGAATCTCTTCGGGCAACGAAACCAGCGCCTGACCGGTTGAACCGCCGCCGCGTTCAAATGCGCCATAATAAGTCTCGAAAGACGGCAGCACGAACGTGTGCTTCTCAGTGCCAGTCTCAAAGTACAGGAAGCCGGCCTCATTGAAGAGCAGCTGGAGCCTATCGGCGTCACCGAGCGCAAAGGTCCGCGCGGTGGCCTGCGCCAAGTTTGGCATATGCCGCGCCACAATGACGTTAATGCGGCCGTTGTAGGAGCGTTCCGGGGCAGTCAAGACGGACACCGCAGCGCGCCCGCCAGAGCGCAGCACACGGTGAAATCCGGCTAGAGCGCGCGCCGGGTCAGAGAAAAACATGAGACCAAGGCTGCACAGTACAGCGTCAAAACTCGCATCCGCGAGCGTAAGCGCCTGCCCATCCTCCACCGCAACAGCCGCATTAGACGGTGTTATGTACTTTTACGTTTGATTTTCGTAATAGAGAGGGATGATTCGCCGCAAGCCCTATCCCTCTGATGTTTCTGATGAAGAATGGTCTCTGGTGGCGCCCTATCTGACG
>Ga0070733_10000952_pt1 | contig 22236 bp, 19 predicted proteins | sample Coa_R1_9_FD_66450 | JGI IMG/M metagenome (GOLD analysis project Ga0070733, IMG submission 66450) | Surface soil microbial communities from Centralia Pennsylvania, which are recovering from an underground coalmine fire - Coalmine... | ecosystem: Environmental > Terrestrial > Soil > Unclassified ...
CCGGGTCTCCAATCCGATAAAATGGACCTGGAGAGTGTTTCCGCAATGGCCGTTACCTGATAAGTGTGCTCTGTAACCGATTCGACAGTCAGGCATACGCCGTCGTGGGAAAGACTCTGATCCGCCTTTAATTCCGGCGACAGGGAGGAGATGATCTGGAAAGTTTTATTGGTTCCGCTGCCGGAAATGTTTGATATGACGCCAGTTGCTTCGATGATACCCGTGAACATGTTGTAAAAATCGTGATTTCCGCCCTTTTTATTACTTTATTTTAAAAAACTCCTTATCTTTGCAAACCGAAATTCATTTTAAAAGGAGTAAGAATTATGTTGATTATCGATTCAAAAGATTGCGAAAATATTGACAAGGCTTTAAAGAAGTACAAGAAGAAATTCGAAAAAGCCAAGGTTTTGATTCAGCTGCGCAGTCGTCAGTCGTTCACTAAACCTTCTATTAAAAGAAGAGGTGAAGTACTAAAGGCTGTGTACAAGCAACAGCTGGCCACCGGCAAATTTGACTAATAGCGATATTGTCCGATGATATTAACGGGCCTTTCAGAGAAATCTGAAAGGCTTTTTTATTTACTAGCTGCAAATATTTTACTTTTAGGAGAACCAATTTTCCGGCATTGAATACAGTCAGCCAACCCTTTATAGACTACTTAAAATTCGAGAAAAGATACTCGGTTCACACAGTACGGGCTTATAGTGACGATCTGGGACAATTTTTTACCTACCTGGAATCCAGTTTTGGAGAAACCGCACTCCCATCTATAAGTACTGCTTTTATAAGATCCTGGCTGGCCAGTTTAAAAGAACAGAAAATCACTTCAAAATCAATTAACCGGAAAATATCCAGCTTAAAGTCTTTTTTTAAGTACCTGTTACGGACCGGTACACTTAAAAAATCGCCCATGACCGGGATCATAAGCCCTAAATCAGGCAAAAGGCTTCCGGTATATGTAGAGGAAAAAGATATGCGCCTACTTACCGAGCAGATCGATTTTCCGGACACATGGCAGGGTCGGACTGAACGCTTGCTCATCAGAATATTTTATAATACCGGTGTCCGGCTGACGGAGCTGGTTACGCTTAAAAACAGCCAGATAGATCTTTCCGGTGCGACCATCCGGGTTACCGGCAAAGGAAACAAGGAGAGAATAATTCCCATCAGTGCATCCCTCCTGGAGGAAATCAGGCTCTATCAGAAGGAAAAACAATCTTTACCAGGATGGAACTATTCAAAACCGACCGAAACTCTTCTTGTAAACGATGAGGGAAAGGCGCTTTATGTTAAATATGCCTATTTGTCTGTCCGTAAATGGCTTTCCAGGGTAACGACTATAGACAAAAAAAGCCCTCATGTGCTCCGTCATAGTTTTGCCACTCATTTGATGAACCACGGAGCTGACTTGAATTCGGTGAAGGAATTACTCGGGCATAGCAGTCTGGCCGCAACCCAGTTGTATACGCATAATACCATTGACAAGCTCCGCGAAATACATAAGAAATCCCATCCAAGAGGATAACCAAAGGGTGAAAATACAGGGAATATATAAGTCGAAAAATTTGGAAAAATTGGATCAAGGAGTTAATTTCAATACAAGGCAATTACATCCAAAGCCTGCAAAAAAGCTCTTCTATTTATTGTTTCATTGTTAAAAAAGCGAAGCTATGAACGTAAACATTCAGACAGTCCACTTCGAAGCCGACAACAAATTAGTAGATTATGTTAATAAAAAATTATCCAGACTGGATACGTTCCATGACAGAATTGTAAAAGTTGAGGTATATCTTAAACTGGACAATGTTGTCCACACTATCAAAGACAAGATTGCAGAAATAAAAGTACATGTTCCCCGCCAGGATTATTTTGTAAAATGCTCCTCAAAATCATTCGAAGAGTCCTTCGATAAAGCGATGGGATCTCTTATCAATCTGATCAAAAGAAAAAAAGATAAACAAGCTGCATGAGCTAAAACCCCGTCAAGGGGTTTTTTTATGATCATCTATTCAGCCGGAAAGGGGAATATGTACCATTCAGGATAAAAAACTCTCCAAAATTTTTCCATTTAACAAATTCACTTACCTTTGCCTTCCCAAAAAAACAGGCGGATAATTGCGTCTGTTTTAGTTCTTTGTATATGGGTAGTATGGTAAATAGAATCAGGCCAGAGTAGCTCAGTTGGTAGAGCAGCTGATTTGTAATCAGCAGGTCGCGGGTTCGACTCCCTTCTCTGGCTCCAGGCGATGCATCCGGGCTAAAAAACCTGGTTGGCCGCAGACAGTGATTACCATCGGGCAAGTAGTCAAGTGGCCAACGACAACAGACTGTAAATCTGTTCTCTCCGGAGTTCGGTGGTTCGAATCCATCCTTGCCCACACTGCTTTCTGAAACGCGAGGCGTTTCAGAAAGCAAGTCTGAAAGTGTGGAAGTATGGAAGACTGGAAGTGGGTTATCAGTAAAATAGTTCTTTGAGTTGAAAATATTGTTTTGTGGAGAGTGGAAAGTAGAATCACTTCCAGTCTTCCATACTTCCATACTTTCATACTTGTATTGTGTTTTGCGGAAGTAGCTCAGTTGGTAGAGCGACAGCCTTCCAAGCTGTAGGTCGCGGGTTCGAACCTCGTCTTCCGCTCTTAGTGACCGTCCCGCTATAAGCGGAATTGCGAAGGTTACTGTCAGTATGCTCAATGTCGCCGAATAACGTCTTTACGGCAACCGCGACTTTCAGCAAAGTAGTTTCTGGCATAGACAGTTCATCTACGCCAGGGCTACAGCGGCCAGGGCGACTATGCCGTTGTAGCTCAGTGGTAGAGCACTTCCTTGGTAAGGAAGAGGTCAAGAGTTCAATTCTCTTCAACGGCTCACTGGAACAGAGAGGTTGAATGGAAAAAGCAAGCAGATTTAGGAAAATAGAATCATTTATTTAAAACACAATTTAAAACTAGATACCAATGTCAAAAGAGACCTTCAAAAGGGATAAGCCCCACGTTAATGTTGGAACCATTGGTCATATTGACCATGGTAAAACCACTTTAACTGCTGCCATTACAACTATTTTGTCTTCAAAAGGATTGGCAACAGCAAAAAAGTATGATGAAATCGATGCAGCGCCCGAAGAAAAAGAGCGTGGTATTACCATCAATACAGCGCATGTGGAATACCAGACGGCAAACCGTCATTATGCACACGTGGATTGCCCGGGTCATGCTGACTATGTAAAAAATATGATTACCGGTGCGGCCCAGATGGATGGAGCTATCCTGGTTGTGGCTGCTACTGATGGTCCGATGCCTCAGACCAAGGAGCATATCCTTCTTGCACGTCAGGTAGGCGTTCCGCGCATGGTTGTATTTATGAATAAGGTTGACCTGGTGGATGACCCTGAATTACTGGAACTTGTAGAAATGGAAATCCGCGAGCTCCTTACGTTTTATGGTTTCGATGGTGACAATACACCCATCATTAAGGGTTCCGCTACAGGTGCCCTCGCTGGTGAAGCAAAGTGGGTTACCGCTATTGATGAACTGATGGAAGCCGTAGACAGCTATATACCCTTACCTCCCCGTCCGGTCGACCAACCCTTCCTGATGTCTGTTGAGGATGTTTTCTCAATTACAGGACGCGGTACAGTTGCTACCGGACGTATTGAAAGAGGACGGATAAAAGTAGGTGAAGCCGTTGAAATCGTGGGTTTAATGGAAGCTCCGCTTGGTTCAACCGTAACAGGAGTTGAAATGTTCCGCAAACTACTCGATGCAGGTGAAGCGGGTGACAATGCCGGTTTATTGCTACGTGGTATTGAAAAGAACCAAATCCGTCGAGGAATGGTACTTTGCAAACCAGGATCCATCACCCCCCATACCGAATTCAAATGCGAGGTATATGTATTGAGTAAGGAAGAAGGCGGACGTCATACACCTTTCTTCAATAAATACCGCCCGCAATTCTATTTCCGTACCACGGATGTTACCGGAGAAGTTGAATTACCGGCAGGAACTGAAATGGTTATGCCAGGTGATAACAGCGCTTTAACTGTTAAACTGATACAGCCGATCGCGATGGAAAAAGGTCTGAAATTTGCGATTCGCGAAGGCGGACGTACAGTCGGTGCAGGACAGGTAACTGAAATTCTGAAATAACCTGAATTCATCCGGTGTAAAGCACGGGATGGAATAAATTCAGATTTTATTTATATTTGCAAGAACTAAAAGCTGTCTCGGTAAAGCGGGATAGCTTTTAGCTTTCTACGGGAATAGTTCAACGGTTAGAATAGAGGTCTCCAAAACCTTTGATCAGGGTTCGAATCCTTGTTCCCGTGCCGAGTTAATTTGAAAATCACTATGAACAAAGTCACTAATTATTTTAAAGAATCCTACAAGGAGTTGATGGAGAAAGTAACCTGGCCTACCTGGTCAGAACTTCAGCAATCCACAGTGATTGTACTGGTAGCTACGATTCTCATTACCCTGCTGGTGGGTGTTATGGATGTTCTTTCCAGCGGTGTTTTAAAATTCATTTATTCATTATTATCCTGATGGAAACAATTAATCAAGCTGCTGCCACCGATCCGGGCGAACAGGCTCCGCAGGCCCCGGCAAAGGAAACCAAGTGGTACGTGCTGCGGGTAGTAAGTGGCAAGGAGAGAAAGGTGAAAGAGTATCTCGACAAGGAAATTTCGAGGGGTGGATGGAGTGAAGTAGTTAAACAGATCTTCTTACCCATTGAGAAAGTATACAAAGTGCAGAACGGCAAAAAAGTGATGCGCGAACGGAACTATTATCCCGGTTATGTCATGGTTGAAGTAGTAGAGGGAAAATTAGGTGACGATTTGCGGGACGCAGTAAAAAATACTCCGAGTGTTATTCATTTTCTCGGGAAGGAGAATCCGATTGCACTCCGGAAAGCTGAAGTGAATAAGATGCTTGGCAAAATGGATGAAATGGCGGAAGCCGGTGGAATGAGTATGAGTGAACCCTTCATCATTGGGGAAACCATCAAAATTATTGAAGGACCATTTAATGATTTCAATGGGATCATTGAAGAAGTGAATGATGAAAAGAAGAAACTAAAAGTGACCGTTAAAATCTTTGGCAGGTCCACACCGGTGGAATTAAATTATATGCAGGTAGAAAAAATCGCATGATTTGTTTTCCGGCAGATTAAAAAAAAGACGCGAATATTCGCGTCTTTTTTTTGATCTATTGTTTATCGCTATCCTCAAACTGCAAAACCAATTTTTAAAATGAACCGCCGCCAGTTTCAGTACTTCCGGATCCATTAGAACTTTCGGGGCTGCCAGATGGCATTTCAGGAGCAGAAGCAACAGGGGCTGAAGCGGGGCTGGCTTTCTTAGCTGCTTTTTTCTTTGGTGCTGCTTTTTTGGGAGCCGCCTTCTTTTGGGGAGCTGCTTTTTTCTTTGGTGCTGCTTTTTTCTTTGGAGCCGCTTTCTTTTTAGGAGCTGCTTTTTTCTTCGCCGCTTTCTTTTTTGCGGGTGCTTTTTTTGCTGCCTTTTTTGCGGACTTTTTAGGCGCAGATTTCTTTTTAGGCGAGGCCTTTTTCTTTGCCGCTTTTTTCTTTGACTTTGCCATAATTTGAAGAAAGTTTTTAATGATTTGAGAGCAATGGATGTTTGTGGCAAAAAGTTAAACAGAAATATTCATATAGAAAAAAATGAGCACACTTATTTTACACCTAACACCCAAAGCTGAACGCTGAAACATGACATAATCTCTTCCTGAAACTATGAAGCTGCTTTATCCCGATGTCCCGGGAGACCTGATTCGTAATCGGTGACTGTCCGGTTTATATTCGTGAATGACCCTGAAGTAATTTGCAAATGCGATCAAAAAAATTTCTTCCGTGTAACCGTCCGATCTTTTGTTCGTTTCCTTATACTGACTGGCATATAGCATATTTGAGCAAAACATTCAATTCGTTTTGTGATATTCCGAAATAATCCCTAATTTCGCGTCCCCAATACAGAGTTCTTATTTTGAAATGGTTTGGGAGTGGCGCCATAGGCGCCACGTTAACACCAAAAAAATGTAAACATGGCAAAGCAAATTTCCGGTTATGTCAAGTTGCAGGTAAAGGGCGGCCAGGCCAATCCGGCACCCCCTATCGGACCTGCATTAGGATCAAAGGGTATTAATATTATGGAGTTCTGTAAGCAATTCAATGCCAGAACTCAGGATAAAATAGGTAAAGTTCTCCCTGTTTTAATCACCGTTTATTCTGATAAATCCTTCGATTTTATCATCAAAACACCGCCTGCGGCTGTGCAGATTCTTGAAGCAGCCAAATTACAGAGCGGATCCAAAGAGCCAAATCGTAATAAAGTAGGAAAGGTCAACTGGACCCAGGTAGAAGCTATTGCAAAGGATAAAATGCCGGACCTGAACTGCTTTACCGTAGAAAGCGCCATGCGTATGGTAGCTGGCACGGCACGCAGTATGGGCGTTAATGTGGAAGGCAAAGCTCCATGGGACAATTGATTCTGAACACTTAAAAATATTTGATATGGCGATCTCTAAAAAAAGAAAATCTGTTGCCGCTAAGGTTGACAAGAATAAGACATACACACTGAAAGATGCATCTTCACTGGTAAAGGAAGTGAACCTGACCAAGTTTGACGCCTCGGTAGACCTGCATATCCGCCTCGGTGTGGATCCTAAAAAAGCCGACCAGTCCGTTCGTGGAACTGTAAGCCTGCCGCACGGAACCGGCAAAACAAAACGCGTTCTTGTTTTGTGTACGCCGGATAAGGAAGCAGCTGCAACGGCAGCCGGTGCCGACTATGTCGGACTGGATGAATATATCACGAAAATTGAAGGTGGATGGGTGGATGTGGATGTTGTAATTGCTACCCCTTCAGTGATGCCAAAAATTGGTAAACTGGGTAAAGTTTTGGGACCACGCAATCTGATGCCGAATCCAAAAACTGGTACTGTAACAAATGACGTAGCCGCTGCGGTGAATGAAGTAAAAGGTGGTAAAATCGCCTTTAAAGTGGATAAAGCAGGAATTATACATGCTTCCATCGGAAGAGTTAGTTTTTCACCTGAAAAGATCACGGCCAATAGTCAGGAGCTAATCAACGCGGTGATCCGCGCAAAACCGGCTACTTCGAAAGGTACTTATGTGAAGAGCGTATTTATGGCCTCCACGATGAGTCCGTCTATTTCAATTGATACACGTGCTTTTGCAGCTCAATAATATATTTTAAAAAAAAGTTATGACCAAAGATCAAAAAAACGAAGTTATTGAAGTGCTGAAAGGCAAGTTCTCACAATACAATAATTTCTATGTGACCAATACTGAATCCCTTTCTGTTGAACAGGTGGGTAAATTGCGCAGGATCTGCTTTAATAAGAAAGTAGAAATGAAAGTTGCAAAGAATACCCTCATTAAGAAGGCGCTGGAAAATCTGGATTCTTCCCGGTATTCAGGTGTATTCAACTCGCTGAATGGTGTTACTGCCCTGCTGTTTTCTGAAAATGCAAAAGAGCCTGCACTGATTATTACGAGTTTCAGGAAGGATTCTAATCTGGAAAAACCGGTGTTGAAAGCAGCATTCATCGATGGAGATGTGTTTGAGGGAGATAACCAGCTGAAAACACTTACCACCCTGAAGAGCAAACACGATCTGATCGGAGAAATTATCGGACTGTTACAATCACCTGCCAAAAATGTTATCAGCGGATTGAATGCGGGTGCAAAACTGGCCGGACTGGTTCAGGCTTTGGAAGCAAGAGCGCAAGCTTAATTGTTAATGGTTAATTGTTAATTGTTAACGAACTAATAGTAGACAATTTTTTTTAATAACGCTCCTCCGGAGTTGAGCCGAAAGGCGGACCATGAAGGGGGAAAAAATCAAACAAAATGGCAGATTTAAAAGTTTTCGCAGAACAGTTAGTATCCCTGACTGTAAAAGAAGTTAATGAACTCGCAAAAATCCTGAAAGAGGAATACGGCATCGAACCCGCTGCTGCAGCTGCTGCTGTTGCCGGACCTGCCGCAAGTGGTGCCGCCCCTGCTGCTGAAGAAAAAACCGTCTTTACGGTGATTCTGAAAGCCGCCGGTGCAAACAAACTGAATGTCGTTAAGATCGTAAAAGATCTGACCGGCCTGGGCCTGAAAGAAGCAAAGGATCTGGTGGATGGCGCTCCAAAACCTGTTAAAGAAGGGGTAAGCAAAGCAGACGCAGAAGGTCTGGTTGCCAAACTGAAAGAAGCAGGCGCTGACGTTGAAATCCAGTAATTTTTAGGATATTCTTTGATAAATGGAGAGTGACTATTATTAGTCATTCTCCATTTTCTTTGGTTGACGGCTGACGGTTGACAGTTAACGGTCAACTGTCAACGAAATATTTCCGGAATGTCAAAAATTGAGACAAAATGCTTAACTTTGCCGTCCGTTTGTATTATCAATTAAGCTATAAATATTCAGCACAATATAACATGCTATTAATCAATGCGTTGTGAATTCATTGAATTCGCGGGGCATTTTTTTGTTTTCCCGCGAACTGTAGTTTGAACATTTAAAACAGGATATATACCATATGTCTTCCACAAAGCTCACACCAAGGATCAATTTCGGTAAGATTAAACACCTCGCCGAAACACCTGATCTTCTCGAAGTACAGATCCAGTCTTTTAAGGAGTTTTTCCAGCTGGAAACTACTCCTGACAAGCGAAATATCGAAGGCTTGTTCAAGGTATTCAAGGAAAATTTCCCGATTACTGACACGAGGAACATTTTCATGCTCGAATTCCTGGATTACTTTATCGATCCGCCCCGTTACACGATTGAGGAATGTATGGAACGCGGTCTGACATATGCCGTACCGCTGAAAGCAAAATTGCGGCTCAGTTGTAACGATGAGGAGCACGTGGATTTTCAGACCATCGTGCAGGATGTATTCCTCGGAAATATTCCTTACATGACACCTCGCGGAACCTTTGTGATCAATGGCGCTGAGCGCGTGGTTGTATCGCAACTGCATCGTTCACCAGGCGTATTCTTCGGACAATCCATTCATCCGAACGGAACAAAAATATATTCTGCCCGTGTCATTCCATTCAAGGGAGCATGGATGGAATTTGCTACCGATATCAACAACGTGATGTTTGCGTATATCGACCGCAAGAAGAAATTTCCGGTAACGACACTGTTACGTTCCATCGGATATGAAACTGATAAAGATATCCTCGCATTATTCGGCATGGCTGATGAAGTGAAAGTGGATAAGAAAACATTGCATAAATATATCGGCAAAAAACTGGCTGCCCGCGTTCTGAGAACATGGGTGGAAGATTTTGTGGATGAAGACACCGGCGAAGTTGTTTCTATCGAAAGAAATGAAATCGTCTTGGAACGCGACACCGTGCTCGACGAAGAAGCCATCGATATGGTGATTGAGATGGATGTTAAAAGCGTATTTATTCAGAAGGAAGATGTGGGTGGAGACTATGCCATCATTTACAACACCCTTAATAAGGATACATCAAACAGTGAACTGGAAGCAGTTCAGCATATCTATCGCCAATTACGTGGAGCCGATGCCCCTGATGACGAAACCGCTCGTGGTATTATTGATAAGTTATTCTTCAGCGACAAACGTTATGATCTTGGAGAAGTAGGCCGCTATAAAATTAACCGTAAGCTCAATCTGAACCTGCCACTGACGCAGAAAACGCTGACTAAGGGCGATATGATTGAGATCATCAAATATCTGGTTCGTTTAACCAACGGCAAGGCAGAAATTGATGACATCGATCATCTGAGCAACCGTCGTGTACGTACTGTAGGTGAACAATTATATGCACAGTTTGGAGTGGGTCTTGCCCGTATGGCGCGTACCATCCGTGAACGTATGAATGTTCGTGACAATGAGGTATTCACTCCGGTAGATTTGATCAATGCCAGAACACTTTCTTCTGTGATCAATTCATTCTTTGGAACCTCTCAGTTGTCTCAGTTCCTGGATCAAACGAATCCTCTAAGTGAAATAACTCATAAACGTCGTATCTCCGCCCTCGGGCCCGGAGGTCTTAGTCGTGAAAGAGCCGGTTTTGAAGTACGTGATGTGCATTATTCGCATTATGGACGTCTTTGTACGATTGAAACGCCGGAAGGACCGAATATCGGACTCATTTCAACACTTTGTGTTCACGCAAAGATCAACGAAATGGGATTCATTGAAACACCTTACCGGAAGGTAAATGAAGGCAAGGTGGACATGAAGAAGCTCACCTACCTGAGCGCAGAAGAAGAGGATATCGCCAAAATTGCACAGGCCAATATTGCACTGGATGATAAAGGAAATTTCGTTGAAGATAAAATCGTTTCGCGTCAGACCGGTGATTTTCCGATCCTGGACCGAAACGAAGTAGAATATATGGACGTTGCACCAAACCAGATCGTTGGATTGAGTGCTTCACTCATCCCCTTCCTGGAACATGATGATGCCAACCGTGCATTGATGGGATCAAACATGCAAAGGCAGGCTGTGCCGCTGATTCTTCCTGAACGGCCTATCGTAGGAACCGGTCTCGAAGCAAAGGCTGCACGCGATGCGCGCATTCAGATCCACTCTGAAGGAGAGGGTGTGGTTGAATTTGTTGATGCCAATGAAATACACGTTCGCTACGAAAGAAATGAAATACAAAAGCTCGTCAGCTTTGAAGACGATCTGAAAATATACAAACTCACCAAGTTCATTAAAACAAACCAGGAAACGTGTATCAATCTGAAACCCGCTGTTAAAAAAGGACAGCGTGTGAAAGAAGGCGATTTCCTGACTGAAGGATACGCGGTACAACATGGTGAAATGGCGCTTGGAAGAAATCTGAAAGTGGCCTTCATGCCATGGAAGGGTTACAACTTCGAAGATGCCATCGTTATCAGCGAAAAAGTGGTCCGCGAAGATTTATTCACTTCCGTACATATTTCTGAATATGAACTTGAAGTGCGTGATACAAAACTGGGTGAAGAAGAACTTACGCCTGATATCCCCAATGTTTCCGAAGAAGCCACTAAGGATCTCGATGAAAACGGTATTATTCGGGTGGGTGCACAGATAAAAGAAGGTGATATTCTGATTGGAAAGATCACACCGAAAGGTGAGAGCGATCCGACCCCGGAAGAAAAACTTCTTCGTGCCATCTTTGGTGATAAAGCAGGTGATGCAAAAGATGCATCCCTGAAAGCACCAAGCGGAACCGAGGGTGTAGTTATCAGCAAGAAACTATTCCAGCGCGCGAAAAAAGACAAGAATGCAAAAGTGCGTGAAAAAGCGGTACTGGATAAGATCGAAAAAGTGCATGAGAAGAATGAAACAGACCTGCTTGAAGTTCTGATATCCAAACTGCAGGTATTATTGAAAGATCACTCATCCACAGGGGTTAATAATAATTTCGGCGAAGTGCAGATTGGTAAGGGTGCGAAGTTCACACAGAAAAACCTGAGTGGTATCGATTACCTGAATGTTAATCCGCTGGGTTGGACAGGTGATGCGAAGTCAGACGAACTGGTGAACGTGCTCCTGCATAATTACAATATCAAGTATAACGAAGAGCTGGGTAGATACAAAAGAGAGAAGTTCAACATATCCATTGGTGATGAATTGCCGGCTGGTGTTTTGAAACTCGCGAAAGTGTATCTGGCTGTCAAACGTAAATTGAAAGTGGGCGATAAAATGGCGGGACGCCATGGTAATAAAGGTATCGTCGCCAAAATTGTACGTGCAGAAGATATGCCATTCCTGGAAGATGGAACACCGGTTGATATTGTACTCAACCCGCTGGGTGTACCTTCCCGTATGAACCTGGGACAGATTTATGAAACAGTTCTTGGCTGGGCTGGTGAAAAACTTGGCTTAAAATTCGCAACGCCGATTTTCGACGGAGCAACGGTAGAAGAAATTGCCGAGCATATCAACAGGGCTGGTCTTCCTACATTTGGCCATACCTACCTGTATGATGGTGAAACCGGTGACCGTTTCGATCAGAAGGCAACCGTGGGGATCATCTATATTATCAAACTACACCATATGGTGGATGATAAAATGCATGCCCGCAGTATCGGACCATATAGTCTCATTACCCAGCAGCCGTTGGGTGGTAAGGCCCAGTTCGGTGGTCAGCGTTTCGGGGAAATGGAAGTATGGGCGCTTGAAGCCTATGGTGCTTCCAACATCCTGCAGGAACTGCTTACTCTGAAATCAGATGATATCATCGGCCGTGCAAAGACTTATGAAGCCATCGTGAAAGGTGATAGTATTCCAAGAGCCGGTATACCAGAATCATTCAATGTACTGGTTCATGAATTACGCGGACTCGGACTCGATCTTCGATTTGACTAAAAGTCAAATCGAAGGCCTAAAGCCAAAAGCTTAAAGCCTATAACTCTTATAAATAAAAGAGGCTGTTATTTTAAACAGCCTCTTTTTATTTGCTGAAATGACAGATATCTAATTTAAAAGTCTGATTATCAAGATCATCTATGTTATTGGGGTGGTCATTAAATCCTTCTTACAGTTTAATGAAATAATAATCAGCGGTTTAAACAAATATCATCTCTTCAATCCTTGTGTGAACCTTGTGCCAACCATGTGCTGTCATAGGGGAAACAGCATATTTGGTACAAGGATGGTACAAGGATCGCACAGGTTTTAGAATGATTAAAAGTGATTGATCATTGATCTCTCTTTAAACTTTCTACCCATCACAGTTTCCCCTTAATAAAGTATCCAAGCCCCCGGCCTGCTTCGCTGTATGCCGTGGCGATTCTCTCGTCTGTAGCGTAATCATTTTCAAAAAAGTTGCCGCCCGGAGCATTTATTACGCTGATTTTAGCGATTACGTGAGATTGATTGGCAGTCTCAACTATCCAGGCAACTCCGCTGATTTCAGCATTATGACGCATGAAGCCAATGTTAAATCCCGGTTCCGTATTGGTGGTTTTGAAGATAAGTGTATACTTTGATTTCGGATCAGGTTGCAAAGAACCATATTTTTCAAACTCTTTTGTAAATGCCGGTTCATAGAGCGTTTCCCTGTCATCTTTCCAGGCCTTGGCCCACTCATCGCCTTTTCCAGGTGATTTTTTATTATAATCTTCAGTGTGTTTTGCAACGTATTCCGCCTCTGTCTGTTGCCCATGTGAATGTCCGGGTCCTGGTGGATGCGGAGGTCCGGGGTGATGTCCGGGTTCCTTTGCGCTGCCTATCATCATGCTATCGTAACTAAAAGCAAAAGCAATTGTTTTCTCAGACTTTAGCGGGGAAAGATCTCCTTCTTCCAATTTTACTTTCTGTCCGAATCCATGCATGGCCATTGTCAGAACAAAGACAAGAATGGCAAGGCCTTTCAATTTTTTCATGATTTTTTATTTAAGGTTTAATGTATAAAAATAATGAATCGAAAGTTATTAAAAACGGAGCACAAAAATCTCTGGTAACGTGTGAATTGATAAATTCCCTGTATGAAATGAAACATTGGCCCCTAACTGATCCTGAGCAATTCCTTCCGGAACACCTGATAGTCGGCGGTCATTTTTATCGCAGTTTTCTTTTTCTCAAATAATTCCGATACGGATTCAGGAACCAGCACCGAATGGCCGGTGAATTTCTCTACCACTTCGGGGAATTTTACAGGATGTGCTGTTTCCAGAAATATTCCAGATTCATACGAATGTTTTTCAAGCCATCGGTTCAGAGCCAGCCATCCGACTGCTCCGTGAGGATCTGCCTGATATTTATAAAGACGGAAAATAGCTGCCAGGGCATCGCCTGTTTCATCATCCGAAATACTTTCGCTGCTCATCATTTTTTTCAGTGGTTCGAATTCTGAGTTGAACAGTGCCAATATCCTCACGAAATTGCTGGGATCACCGACATCCATGGCATTAGAGAGGGTGGCCCGGGCTTTTTCTGGCCTATATACGCCGGTTTTTAAATATTCCGGTATTACGGCATTGGCATTGCAGGCGGCGATAAAATGCGATACCGGAAGCCCTGAATGATATGCCAGCAGCCCCGCACAAATATTCCCGAAATTACCACTGGGAACGGATATAACCGGTGGTTTCAATTTATCGTGCCATTGTTTCCATGCCAGGAAATAATAGATCTGTTGCGGAAGCCAGCGGGCGATATTGATGGAGTTGGCGGAGGTCAGAAAAATCTTTTTATTCAGATCCGGGTCTGAAAAAGCCTGTTTGACGAGTGTCTGGCAATCATCAAAACTACCGTCCACTTCATAGGCCACGATGTTCCTTCCCGGAGTAGTTAATTGCAGTTCCTGTACAAGGCTCACTTTGCCTGAAGGATACAGGATAACCACATTTACACCTTCCACATCCACGAAACCGCTCGCTACAGCTCCGCCTGTATCGCCCGAAGTAGCTACCAGCACCGTTACCATTCTGTCCTGACCTTTCATGAAATGTCCAAGGCAGCGACTCATGAAACGTGCACCCACATCCTTAAATGCGAGAGTGGGTCCGTGAAATAATTCCAGAACAGAAATCCTGGAAGAAAGGCTTAACAGCGGGATATCAAATGAGATAGTTTCCTGCAGAATTTCCCTCAGCTTTTTTTCGGACATGGAATCTCCCACATATTGGTTCATGACATACCAGGCAATGTTCTCATCCGGCTCACTATCCAGATTGTAAATCCAGGATTCCGGAAAGAGGGGTATGTATTCCGGAAAAAATAGTCCTTTTTCAGAGCCCAGACCCTGGATGGTGGCGGTTCTAAAATCAACTTTTTCTGAGGGTTTATTGAGATTATAAAATAACATGTTATTGCTTTATGCTTGCTTTTTACGCTTTAAGCTTAATGACTCCCCGCGTATTCACCGTCGTAACGTAAATATGATAGTTCACACCGATCCGGTCGTATACAGATTTCATTACGGCCGCCACTTTTTGAGCGGTCTGTTCATCTTTGCTTAACATAAAAATCGAAGGACCGGAACCAGAGATCCCACCGCCGATGGCACCGGCGGACTTACATTCCGATTTTATAATGTCGAAGCCAGGTATCAATATCGATCGTACAGGTTCTATGATAACATCTTCCAGTGACCTTCCTATCAGATCATAGTCGCCTTTCATCAGGCCTGCTACCAGACCACCAATGTTTCCCCATTGCCTGATCGCATCTTTGAGCAATACTTCTTTCCTTAAAATTTCGCGCGCATCGGAGGTTCTGACTTCAATCTGCGGATGCAACACTGAAACGAAGAGAGCCGGTGATGAAATCGGGATAATGTCCAGCGGAAAAATAGAGCGGATAAGTGTTACTCCACCATAAATGCAGGGCGCGATATTGTCAGCATGTTTAACGCCGGAAGCCACTTTTTCACCGAACATGGCAAAACGTACGAGCTCTTCCTTCGTAAATACATTTCCCAGCAATTCATTGGCGGCAACCACGGCACCTGCTGCACTCGCTGCACTGGAGCCAATTCCGCTTCCGGGTTTGATCTGTTTGGTAATAGTGACTTCGAATCCGATATCCTGTTTTAAAACGGCCAGCATTTCGAGTAACGGTGCACCAGCGGTATTCAGAGCAGGATCCTTTGGTAACGGAAAATTATCAGTAGTGTTTATAATCACCTGTCGCCTGTCAAGGAGTCGCAACCGCATAATATCATAGGGCTCTGACAGGCATAGTCCAAGTACATCGAAACCACAAACCAGGTTTGCAACAGTGGCCGGCGAGTGTACTGTAATTTCTTTCATAGGTACAAGTTAAGCGTTCGCTGCCCGGATGATGTCTGCAAAAACACCGGAGGCAGTCACTTCTGCACCGGCTCCCGCACCTTTTACTACGAGAGGCTGTTCTGGATATCGATCTGTATAAAAAAGCACGATATTATCCTTTCCATACAGATGATAAAAGTCATGAGAAGGGCCTACATGCTGAAGACCCACTGACGCTTTTCCGTTTTCATAGCCCGCAACAAATTTTAATTTCTTTCCTTCAGCTGCCGCGGCGTCATACAATTTTTTGAAATGTAATTCTTCTCTATCCATGGCCTGATAAAAATCCTGTACAGATCCGACCATACAGGATGCGGGCAGAAATAAATTGTTACTGATATCTTCCATTTCAATAGCATGGCCCGCTTCTCTGGCAAGAATCATGATTTTCCGCATCACGTCCGTTCCACTCAGATCGAGTCGCGGATCGGGTTCTGTATAACCTTCGTCCTGAGCCTGTTTCACAACATCGGTAAATTTTGTCTTTCCGTCATAATGATTAAAAACAAAATTGAGCGTACCACTGAGAACTGCTTCGATTTTTCTGATCTTATCACCGCTCCGCAACAAATCATTTAATGTGCCGATAACCGGAAGGCCCGCGCCCACATTTGTTTCGAAAAAATATGCGGCGTTAAATTCCTTTGACAGGTCTTTCAGCCGGCGGTAATAGCTGTAAGGAGATGAACTCGCAATTTTATTACACGCTACCACCGAAATACTTTTTTGTAACAGGTACTCATAACCCAACGCGACTTCGCGGTTGGCCGTAACGTCAACAAACACGGAGTTACGTAGATTTTTTGAATGAATGATCTTTAAGAAACTTCCCAGATGCATCGGCTCTGCTTTTTCCAGTTCTGCCTGCCAGTTATTCAAATCGAGCCCTTCTTCCTGTATCAACATCTTACGGCTGTTCGCCAGGCCGGTAACGCGAACCTGTAACCGAAGATGTTCAAGGAGAAAATTTTTCTGTTGTGCGAGTTGTTGCAGTAACCTCCGGCCCACATTTCCTGTTCCTGTGATAAATAAATTTAATTGTTTATAGGTAGCTTCAAAAAAATCTTCATGTAAAACATTGACGGCTTTCTTGACATCTTTTGTTGATATGACGGCCGAGATATTTCTTTCCGACGATCCCTGTGCGATGGCCCGTACATTGATACCATTCCTGCCCAGCACGCCAAATAGTTTTCCGCTGATACCTGGATGGCTTTTCATATTGTCACCCACGAGCGCTATGATCGCCAGTTCTTCTTCCACAATCAGCGGCAGAACAGTTCCTGCCTGGATTTCTGTTGCAAAAGCTTCATCAATGGACACTTTGGACAAAGAAGCCTGTGAACTGTCGACACCAACACAAATAGAGTGTTCCGAAGAAGCCTGCGTAATCAGGATCACATTGATCTGTTGTCTCGACAGGGCCTCAAATAATCTTTTTGAAAACCCCGGAATACCGATCATGCCGCTGCCTTCCAGGCTCAGTAATGCGATCCGGTGTATACTGGAGATGCCGCGTATACTGCTGCCTGCAGAACTGGAAACTTTTTCAATCAGGGTACCCGGATCGGCCGGGGCGAAAGTATTTTTAATCCATACCGGGATGCCCTTGTTCATAACCGGCTGAAGCGTCGGCGGATAAATCACTTTGGCACCGAAATGAGAAAGCTCCATGGCTTCCTGGTAAGAGATATCCGGAATTACCCGCGCATTTGTAACCAGGCGCGGATCGGCAGTCATCATGCCGGAGACATCGGTCCATATTTCAATGCCCCGGCAATTCAGCAGACTGCCATATATCGCGGCCGTGTAGTCACTTCCCCCCCTGCCTAAAGTGGTGGTTGTTCCACTGGCATCAGAAGCGATAAATCCTGGAACGATATAAAGATTTACAGGACCCGTTTGAAAATAAGCATCTATCTTTTTCTGAGTGGCTGGAAAATCTACCATGGCGTGACCAAACCGGGAGTCTGTAATAATCAGGTGTCTTGAATCTTTCCAGTTATTCGGAATATCCCGCGCTGCAAGCGCGGCAGAAATGATGCGGGAAGATAATAATTCGCCAAAACTGACTACATGATCCTTTGTTCTGGCTGAAAGTTCACGAAGCAGAAAGATGCCTTTGAATATATCCTCCAGTTCATTACAGGTCTTTTTCACCATGCTCAGTATACTACTCTGGCTTGTAACCGGAATCAGCTCCCGAACCGTATCAAGATGTCTCTGCTCAATCGCCTTCAGCGAATCCATATACGTTTCATCGCCTGTGGAGGCCGCGACGGCACAATGCAACAAACTGTCAGTGATACCACCCAGCGCTGAAACTACTACGATGGTTTTATCCTTTTCAATCGCTTTTTGTATGATATGGATACACTTGCTGATGTGAACGGCATTGGCTACAGAAGAGCCTCCAAACTTTAGAACCTGCATGAACAAATATTTTTAAGGAAGAAAAATTGCCAACGGGAAGCTGTTTCATAAGCAGCCCGGGCCCGGAAATGATATGTAATAGTATAACCCCTAAAGGGTCGTTGCAGACGTAATAATGGTGACACCGGTATGGCGGGTAAAAACAGAAATATTGTTGATATGTATAACCGGATAATTCATCGCTATAGGATAGCAAAGCTAATGAATTATATTAATGAAAATGAAACAAATCACGATAATTTATACTATATCGAAGGATTTTCTCTGATTGTTTTGATTTCCTGCTTATATATTGCTCGATTTGTTGAAGGAATTTTAAATTCGCTTATGAGCAATCAAGCCACCGGATTACAGGAATTCAAAAACCTGGTAGGTATTAAATTTCAGCTTTATAACAGTCTGTTCACGTCCCTGCCCTTTCACAGGATCGAAAAAACAGGCATATTCCTTTCCCTGCTTCTTACATATTGTGAGGAAGGATATCATAAGAAACAAAGTCCTGTTCAAATCATCGGGGAATTTTTCAATAAACATTATCCTGACGGAACGGATCGTGAAAAATCGGATATTCTTTTTCGCTTTGTTCAATATGTGGAAAGACAGGTTGTACTGTTCGATGCGCTGGAAGATTCTGCATTTGCCAGTGTGAATGATATGGGTGGCACCGGTACCCTCAAACACCTTTCGTCCGAAGTGATTCAATATGACAAAGAGGAAGAATTGAAAGAAAAACTCCGTGACTATGCCGTTCGGCTTGTATTAACTGCACATCCCACGCAATTTTATCCCGGTCCGGTTCTTGGCATCATCAACGACCTCTCCCGGGCTGTCATTGAAAATAACGCGGCCGAGATAAACACTTTCATGCAGCAATTGGGGAAGACACCTTTCCTGAAAAAACAAAAACCGACACCATACGATGAAGCGGTAAGCCTCATCTGGTATCTGGAAAATATTTTTTACCACGCATCAGGAAAAATATTATCCTCGCTGAAATCTCAATTCCCGGAAGCAGTGAGTGACAGGAATCCGGTCATTCAAATGGGCTTTTGGCCTGGTGGAGACCGGGATGGAAATCCATTCGTAAAATCGGATACTACTGTAAAAGTCGCAGAAGCACTCAGGACGGCTTTGTTGCGCTGTTATTATTATGACGTCCGTCGATTGAAACGCAGACTGACATTTAAAGAAGTGGATCTGATCATAGCAGAATGGGAGGAGAAACTTTATCAGGAATTATTTATGCCTGATCCGGAAAAACCGTTCCATTATGGCGACATGCTGAAATCCATGCTGAAAATCCGGGACGTGCTGATTTATCAGAACAATGGACTATTTCTGAACCTGCTGGATAATTTCATAAGCAAGATGCGGATATTCGGTATGCATTTTGCCACGCTCGATTTACGACAGGAAAGCTCGGTGCATGAAAAAGTATTAAAAATTATCAATGAGAGAGAGGAAATATTTCCGGAGAATTACGACTCACTCAGTGAAAAAGAAAAAATTAAAATTCTTACACACCTGAAACCGGTTTCCAAAACTGCGTTCACTGATGATTTGACGGAAGATACGCTGGCGAGCGTTCGGGCAGTGAAGACCATCCAGGAAAAAAATGGTGAAGCGGGCTGTAACAGGTATATCATCAGCCAATGTAACCGGGCTAGCAATGTAATCGAGGTATATGCTTTATTCCTGCTGGGCGGATGGAAAAGAGATCATCTCAACCTGGATATTGTGCCATTATTTGAAACCGTGGACGATCTGCACCACGCTGCAACGATCATGTCCACCCTCTATACAAATCCGGAATACCGGACCCACCTGAAGAAAAGAAATGAGACCCAGACCATCATGGTCGGTTTTTCTGATGGAACAAAAGACGGGGGGTATCTGATGGCGAACTGGAGCATTTACAAGGCTAAGGAAGAACTCACCAGAATTTCAAAAGAGCATGGTATTCGTGTAGTATTTTTTGACGGACGTGGAGGACCACCTGCCCGGGGTGGGGGTAAGACACATAGATTTTATTCCTCATTGGGGAAAAATATAGCCAATAAAGAAATTCAGCTAACCGTTCAGGGTCAAACGGTAAGTTCAAACTTCGGCACGGTGGATTCAGCCCAGTTTAATATTGAGCAGCTTTTGCATGCGGGTATTTCAAACGACCTGTTTTCAGCACGTAAAGTAACGCTGACCGAGGAAGAAGAAGTATTGCTCTCCGAAATGGCTGAAATCAGTTACCACGCTTATGCGAACCTGAGAGATCACGACCATTTTACCGAATACCTTACAGAAGTAAGTCCACTGCAGTTTTACGGGGAAACCAATATTGGCAGCAGGCCAACCAAAAGAAAAAATGCCGGAAAGCTTGAATTAAAGGATCTGCGCGCCATCCCTTTTGTAGGCGCATTCAGTCAGCTCAAACAAAATGTGACCGGATACTACGGAGTAGGGTCGGCCTTGCTGGAAATGGAGAAAAAAGGAAAGTGGAAACAAACTAAAAATTTATACAGCAATTCGCCCTATTTCAAGACTCTCTTGGACAATAGCGAAATGGCCATGAAAAAATGCTTTTTCCCGCTTACAGAAACTTTTTCAGGACATCCGAAATATGGTAAAATATGGAGAATGATTTTTAATGAATTTGAACTTACAAAAAAATATATATTCAAATTGAGCGGGAAACACGAGCTGATGCAGGATTACCCTATTGAGCAGCTTTCTATTCAAATGAGGGAAAGGATTGTTCTCCCCCTCAGCACAATACAACAATATGCCATTGTAAAATTCAGGGAAACTGAACATTCCGGATCGGCAATGAAAAAGATCTATGAGAAACTGATCATCCGCTGTTCTTTTGGAATTATAAATGCCGCAAGGAACTCAGCCTGACGGTTTTTACTTATATTGTGGTATAATCATTGCTTAAAGTTTGGCCGGACTATTTCCCCGCGCAGCAATTTTGACTTCTATTCCTAAGAAAAACACCCATTGATACTGCCTTAAAAATAAAAGTTCCTTTAATCTGGTTTTAGAATTTAACAGGATTTAGTAATGATCAGACGTGTTTTCGGGAATTTATATTTTCTCACCTTTCTGAACGGATTTTTGCTGGCTTCGCTCATTTACTTTAAAATGGAGGCAAGTTATGAAATGGAACTTTTTCATGCTATCCATTTGGATATCAGCAATAAGATCTCATCCACCGATTCACAGGATTCAGTTATTGCCAAGGCAATGCATGTTTGTCATAACCTGATGGATACCCGCGGCGATGTTTTTAAGGGCTCGGACTTTCAGGGATTCAAGTCGGGTATGATTGATCCAACTTCTTTCGATTTAATGACGGCCAGTGGCGCCTGCGGGAGTTATTCAATGGTTCTCGCAAGGGTTCTGCAGGGCTATAAGTACGAAGTACGAATCGCCCAGATGAAATCAAATGGTTCTTTTGCGGCACATAATGTTGTAGAGGCCAAAACGAACCATGGATGGGTGGTTCTGGATCCGCTTTTCGATATCTATTTTGTCAACCCGGTTAAACGACTTGCGAGTTTTAATGATGTTAAGAATAACTGGAGTTATTATAAGTCCCAACTCCCACCGGGCTATGATATGAACTACCGGTATGAAGACGTTCGTTATTCAAACTGGACGAAAATTCCGGTCCTCATGCCTTCAGTAAAGAAAATACTGGATCTTACTGTGGGGAAAGAAAATGCAGATACGATATCTCTCAGGACGTATTTCCTCAGAAAGTATGTCCTTTGCTTTGACCTCTTCCTGATTATTTTTGTATTGGTTTTTTCCTATACGATTCGCAAACTGATTAAAGCAAAAGTTTTTCCCCGTCAAAACATTCCTGTTACATTCTCAAATGTCTATAAATACCTTCGTCAGCGTTTTTTTGAAAAGAATTATTCTGAACAGGCTTAGGACAGTTTACAGATAACAGTTGATAGTCGACAGCTACAGGTTATCAATTAACGGTACCGTAAGAAGCGACATACGTTACATGAACAC
>Ga0070733_10000953_pt1 | contig 22223 bp, 17 predicted proteins | sample Coa_R1_9_FD_66450 | JGI IMG/M metagenome (GOLD analysis project Ga0070733, IMG submission 66450) | Surface soil microbial communities from Centralia Pennsylvania, which are recovering from an underground coalmine fire - Coalmine... | ecosystem: Environmental > Terrestrial > Soil > Unclassified ...
ATTGCGGGCCTAATTAGGAAGGGACGAGGGTTTGGACTACTTGGAGATTTGATTGTGGGCATATTGGGCTCACTACTAGGTAGTTTCTTGTTTGGAATAATTGGAATCGCCGCCTACGGTTTGCTGGGCCGTTTGATATTGTCCGTTGTCGGCGCCCTTATCTTGCTGTGGTTGATTCGGTTGATTAGGAGAGCCTACTGACTGCGTGGCGCGGCATTCTGGGCCGACGCCAAAGCCGGGCTGCCGTCGTAAATGTAGATTTGAACTTTGCTGTTTTCGCTCGGCGACTTGGTCTTTCCGAGCCCTAAGCTCTTAATCCTGGTATCGTCCAGCTTAAAATTGTCGACGAGGTAATTGCGGACAACCAGGGCGCGGGCTTGCGTCAACACCCGATCTTTGTCTGAATCGCCCGTCATTTCGGAGGATGCGACAATTACGGCCAAACCAAATTTATTCTCTTGTAGGAATTCTCCAGCTTCGCCGAGTGCCTTCACATTCTTGAGCTTCGCGCTATCCCGCTTGTCGAAGAGGTCCGCCGCATCATAAACAAATCTTTTGATTGCAGTTTTCGAGGGCAGCCTTGAAATGGCGTGCTTCGTTAAGTCGCTGGAGTCTTCATAACCCCGTTTGTTGAAGAAGCCGCGGAGCAAAAAGTTTTGCTTAAGTGCTTCCATGTTTTCCTGGAAGGATGTCAGTCCGGCTTTGGCTTGAGCGGCAACGGAATTTGCCATTTCAGTCATGTCGATTGGAGATTCGCTCCGAAGTGCATCTCCATTGCTGATTCTCGCCGCATCCCTCGATCCAAATGTAATTTCCACAAACTTATTCCCTAGCAGTCCTTCTGTCTTGATAGACGCGACGGAATCCTTCCGGACAATCTCTCGCGTCGAAGTGCCCATCTTCATTTCAACTGTGACATTCTCATCTGGCCGGGCCGGTAGGCGAATGTGTTCGACGGTCCCTTCACGTATACCCCCAACTCGCACGTCAGCACCCTCATTGAGCCCGTCGACACTGTGAAATTGGGCCTCGAGGCGATATGTCGAACTGAAAAGGAACTGCTTGTCGCCAATCAAAAAGATGCCAGTGGCCAAAATCAGAAGCGTAATCACAATAAAAACACCAAGTCTAAACGCCCTAGACATGATCACACCACCTGAGAGCCGACCCGCAGAAAATCGCCCACGAATTTGTCATGGCTCTTTTGCAAATCATCGAATGTTCCCTCGCTCACGAAGGTTCCATCTCGCATCAGCGCCATGCGGTCTGAAACGGCATGTGCCGATGGGACATCGTGCGTGACAAGTATAGATGCCACTTTTCTTTCTTCCTTCAATTTCAGAATTAACTCGGTAATCTCTTCGGAGGTGATCGGGTCCAATCCCGAAGTAGGCTCGTCGTACAGAAGGATGTCGGGCGACAATGCCAGCGCACGAGCCAGACCCACACGTTTTTGCATCCCACCGGATATTTGTGAGGGAAGCTTGTGTGAATGCTCATCCATTCCGACGGTGGAAAGCAATTCATGAACTCGCTGCTTTCGTTCACCATCAGACATCCTCGTATGTCGCCTTAGCGGAAACGCCACATTTTCTGCCACCGTCAAGGAGTCATATAGCGCTGCGGACTGGAACAGGAAACCAACTCGCTTTCTAACTTCATTCAACTCATCCAAATGAAGCTTTGCCACTTCCTGCCCAAGAATTTGGATGGAGCCGGAGTCGGGCTGCTGCAGGCCGATGATCAATTTCAATAAGACACTCTTTCCCGTCCCGCTCCTTCCTAGGATTGCCAATGTCTCTCCTTGCGCAACTTCGAGATCGATTCCGTTCAGGACATTCTGGCTGCCAAATGTCTTGCGTAAAGATTTCACCCGGATTGCCGGTTCGTCGGTGTTTCCTTGCATCCTGGACCTCCCCTCCTTCACGGAAAAAACACCTGGATCAATCGAACCAGCAAGACATCAGCCAGAATAATAAGGAGCGAAGACAGAACTACAGAACTCGTGGTGGACCGTTCCACGCCTTCGGTCCCTCCGTCTGTGCGCATCCCTTGGAAGCACGACACCAATCCGATAATCAATCCAAATATTGCCGTTTTGAATGTCGGGGGCAGAAAGTCGCTGAACCTGAGGGTTTCAAATCCAGAATGAATGAAAAGACGTAGGGAAATCGGTTCCATCAGCGTATTAGCTACCCAGCCCATTAGAATGCCGCAGAAATCTGCCGCCAGAGTGAGCAATGGAAGCATCAAAACGCAGGCCAATACTCGCGTGGCAGCCAGGAATTTGTAGGGATTGACCGCTGACGCTTCAATCGCGTCAATTTGTTCCGTGACTTTCATCGCCCCCAATTCGGCGCCGATGCCGGCGCCTACACGACCAGCCACAATCAGTCCCGTAATTATCGGCCCGCTTTCCATGATGATGGACAGGACAACAACCGCCGGCAAAAGAGACTTGCCACCGAAGCGAATAAGGCTGTCGCGGGTCTGCAGTGATATGACAACTCCAGTTGCTGCTCCCGCAAGAGCTACCAAAAGTAGGGACTTTGACCCGACTTCATCAAGCTGGCGAATGAATTCGCGCACTTCATAAGGAGGAGTGAAAGTAACTCGTGCCAATCTGCCGAAGAAAACTCCAAAATCACCCCACCACTCGAAGAATCTAACTCCGATGCTGTTGACAGTGGACAAGTGAACTCGGGACCTGCTTCTGCTTTTCGCCCGGCCAAATGAAGCAGCAGGATGATCACAGTATGAATGCGGGGAAAGTTTCGGGGGCTCGGGCGGAGCCTGTAGATTCTATTGAAAATCCATGTATGTTGAATATGTCTTGGGTTCTCTTTCTCTGCTCCATTGCAAGAGTCGCCCTTCACGGGGGCCAGCGCGCGGATGTCAGGATGGACATGACATTTCCGATTGGCTGGCCGCCGAGAGGGAATTTGATGAGTTCGGGCAGTAGCTGCTACAGGAGCTAATCAATAATTCAACGCACGGACCCCAATCCTCCAGCGAAATCACCAATGTCATGGCGGAAGAACCTCAAAAAGCCGGCGACCAGAGATCGCGAGAGAAAATGAACAACAGAAGAATGACCATTAACTCCCCTCGATAAGATCTCTGAGCCGGGCCGAGGGGGTGTTGTGAGGAAAAACCTCTTCAATTCTCGCACCTTTCTCAAAAATCAACACTTAAGTGAACTCATGTCAGCGAGATTGCCCGCAGATTTCAACGTCCTTCCAAAGTCGCTCGCCATTGAATACAAAGGCGGACAGAGTTTTGACGAGGGACTGTACTTCGCTCTGTCCGCTCGAGTCCGGCGACGGTTGAGATTAGCCGCCGTTCGCCTCCCAACCGAAGACCACCACGGACCAGCCAGGCAGTGCGAGTTGTAAATCGCCGGTGGAGATCAAAATATCCGGCACCTGACTTCCCTGGCCGGCCCATTCCTGATCCGCAGAGTCCAGCAATTTCCTCCAGCGCCCTGACGGGAAAGCGATCGCCAACTCCGCCATTGATTTACCAGCGTGGAACAAGGATAAAACACGGCCTGGCTCCGTCCCCCTCTTCATCACAAGAACATTTTCATCGGTGTGGCATTCAATTTGCATCGTTCTTCTATCCAGCCGGGAGAACGCGGGTACGGTTCGCCGCAAGCGAATCAATTCCTGGTAGAAATGCCACAATATGCGATGGTTCCCAAGATGCCGAAGTTCCCAGTCGAGCTTGGAATTGAGAAACGTCTGTTCACTCTGAGGATCGGGAATCTCGCCTTTCCAGTCAAATCGCGCAAACTCTTCTTTTCGGCCACGGCGTACGGCTTCGATGAGATCAGCATCGCCGTGACTTACGAAATACTGGAATGGCGCGGGTTCGCCGTACTCCTCGCCCATGAACAGCAGAGGGAGGTATGGCGAAAGGAGCAGCACTCCTGCTGCAAACTTCAGCTGATCGAACGACAAGCTCTGCGCCAGTCGATCCCCGACGCGCCGGTTTCCGATCTGATCGTGATTCTGAGCAAAGACAATGAAGCTCTTACCTGGACAGTCCTTTGACGAATTCCCGTGACGGTGGCGGCGGAATTTCGAATATTGTCCACTGTATACGAACCCCTCGCGGAACGACGTTGCCAAGTCCTCGATGCCGTGAAAGTCCTGGTAATACCCGTCTCGCTCACCGGTCAGCTGCACATGCAGTGCGTGATGGAAGTCGTCGTTCCAGAGGGAGTCGTGCCCGATACCGTTTGATTCGCAGGGGATTACTAATCGCGCGTCGTTTCGATCGCTCTCTGGAAACACGCAAACTTCCCGGCCCAGCTCCGTTGCTCTTGCATGAACAGCGATACCGAGCTCTTGCAAAAACTGGCGCGCAGAAGGATCGACGATTGCATGGACCGCGTCGAGACGAAGCGCATCGATGTGGAACTCGGTGATCCATTGCAGGGCGTTCTCGATGAAGTAGTGGCGTACTTGGTCGCTGTAGGGTCCGTCAAAATTGAGGGCTTCGCCCCAATTTGTTTTGTATACATCAGTGAAATAAGGGCCAAAATCGGCCAGATAATTTCCTTCGGGACCGAGGTGGTTGTAAACAACATCGAGCGCCACTGCAATTCCGTTCTGATGACAAGTGTCCACAAACCGCTTGAGCGCGTTTGGGCCTCCGTAAGATTCCTGGACTGCAAACGGATACACGCCGTCGTATCCCCAGTTTCGACTCCCCGGAAATTGCGACACGGGCATAACTTCGATTGCAGTTACGCCAAGATCTTTTAGCGTGGCGATACGAGGAATGATCGCGTCAAAAGTTCCTTGTGGAGTGAAGGTTCCGACGTGTAGTTCGTAGAGAACATATGTTTCCAAAGGAATTCCACGCCATCCCATGTCGTTCCAGGCAAACCGGTGATCTACAAGCAAGGAAGGCCCGTGGACGCCTTGGGGCTGAAAACGAGAGACAGGATCTGGCCTTTCTTTTTGCTCATCGATCCGGTAGCGGTAAAGGGAGTCGGCCACGACATCATCAACGATAGCCCGGAAATATCCACAGCCGATGGCCTCCATCGTGACGGTGCGTTTGCAAGGATAGATCAGCTGGACTTCGAGCTGTGTCGCTTTAGGCGCCCAGACGAGAAAGCTGCAGCGGTGATCTTCCCAAAGTGTGGCGCCGAGCCGTCCGTCAGCATGAGCAGTCATTGTTGCAAGCCTTCGATCATCGCCTGATTCTTGGATAGTACGAGCTGTGCCGGCTCTTCGAATTCATCCGTCCGGTAATGTTGGTTCTGCACGGATCGGTCGGCACAGTCCTTGCTGCGTACGATAAACTTAGAGCGTCAGATTTTACCTCGGCCAACCATCCAAAAACGCTGAGCTGCATGATTACTCCGCCATTTATACAGGGATTCCTGTACGGTAAGTGGAATTCGTGTGCCTGTAGGATTCACGGGTGCATTACGTTTGCGTTCACGGCCACTTCTATCAACCACCGCGAGAGAATCCCTCCCTTGAAGCCATTGAAATGCAGGATTCCGCTTACCCATACCACGATTGGAACGAACGGGTTTGTTCGGAATGTTACGCACCCAACGCCTTTTCCCGCGTCCTGGATGACCAGCAGCGAGTCGTTGAGCTCGTGAACAATTACGCGCACATCAGCTTCAATTTTGGTCCCACGCTGCTTTCGTGGCTGGAGGAAAAGGCCCCCAAAGTTTACGCCTCCATTCAAGAGGCGGACAAACTCAGCGAGAAACGATTTTCCGGCCACGGTTCGGCGATGGCGCAGGCTTATAACCACTTAATTCTTCCCTTGGCGAACCGCCGCGACAAAATCACGCAGATCAAATGGGGCATCCGGGATTTTGAACACAGGTTTCACCGCAAACCCGAAGGGATGTGGCTTCCGGAGACAGCTGTCAACCTGGAAATCCTGGAAATCCTTGCAGAACACGGCATCCGGTTTACAATTCTGGCTCCTCGACAGGCCGCGGGTGTCCGTCGGAAGGGCGGACGGAAATGGATCGATGTGACCGAAGGCCGGATCGACCCCAGCCGCGCGTACACAGTGCAACTGCCGTCACGGCGGGCGATCAGCGTGTTTTTCTATGACGGCCCGATCTCGCAGGCGGTCGCATTCGAGGGCCTGCTCAGTGATGGTCAGCGATTTGCCGATCGCTTGTTGGGCGGCTTTTCTGACGCAAGAACGTGGCCGCAGCTCGTCCACATCGCCACCGATGGAGAAAGCTACGGCCACCACCACCACTACGGAGAGATGGCTCTCTCCGCCGCTCTGCTTCACATCGAAAGAAACAATCTCGCCGAGCTGACCAATTATGGGCAGTTTCTCGAGAAGTCTCCTCCGGATCATCTGGCTGAGATTGTGCCGGACAGCTCGTGGAGTTGTGTCCACGGTGTCGAGCGTTGGCGCTCGAATTGCGGATGCAATTCGGGCGAGCACAGCGGATGGAATCAGGAATGGCGAGCCCCGCTTAGGGGTGCGTTGGATTGGCTGCGAGACAGCCTCGCTCCAGTGTTCGAGGCAGACGGGGCGGCGCTGTTCAAGAATTCATGGAGCGCTCGGGATGATTACATCCGCGTCATCCTGGACAGGTCGGACGAATCCCTGGCCGCTTTTTTTGGAGTCCATGCGACACATCCGCTTGACGGGGGCGAACAGGTGCGCGCCTTGCGGCTGCTCGAAATGCAACGCCAGGCCTTGCTGATGTACACGAGTTGCGGCTGGTTTTTCGATGAATTATCCGGGCTGGAGTCTGTTCAGGTGATTCAATATGCCGGTCGCGCACTCCGCTTGGCTCCGGAGTGCGTCTACCGGAAGCTGGAACCACAGTTCGTCGAGCAGCTTCGAAACGCGAAGAGCAATCTTCCTGACCATGGAGACGGTGCGGTCATTTATGACAAGTGGGTCAGGCCCTCCTATGTTGACAACGAACGTCTTGCTGGCCACTTCGCGATTAGCTCGTTGTTTGAAAACTACGAAGCTAAATCCACAATTTACTGCTACCAGGTCGAACGCGGGAACTTCTCTTCCGAGGCAGACGGAAAGCTGCGCCTCGCACAGGGACAGGCAAAGTTCTGCTCCAAGATTACGAGGGAATGCGCGGACTTCACATTCGCCGCGGTCCATTTGGGTGAACACAACATTATCGCGGGCGTCCTTCCTTCCAATCCCGAGGGCGACGGCCAGATGCACAAAGTGTTATCCGAGGTGTTCTCGCGTGTGGATGCGGCGGAGATCATTCGGGTGTTTGACGAACAATTTCACAAGCGCACCTTCACGCTGCGCTCTCTCTTCCGGGACGAGCTGCGCAGGATCACTAATTTGATTTTGTACGATACGGTCGCATCTTCCGCCTCCGCGTATCGCTCCATCTACGAGAGTCAGGCGCCACTCATCCGGTTCCTTCGGGACCTAGCCATTCCCGTACCGGCGGCGTTGAAGGCCGCAGCGGACATCACACTGAATAATCAGCTGCGCGCGGCATTCGAACGCTCTGACATCGACTCGGGAGCGATTCAAAACTACTTGAAGGAAGCAGCTGCCAGCCAAGCGAGCGTCGATGTCGCCACGCTTGAGTTCGTCCTTCGGAAACGAGTCGAGCGAGATGCAGAACAATTTGCGGCGCACCTCACGGAACCGGAGCAGGCGCACAAACTCCGCCAGCTCATGGAAATCGTCGTATCGCTTCCGTTTCCCGTGGTCCTGTGGGAGGCGCAGAACCTCTTGTACGCCCCGCTATCGCAGTTCTTCCGCAGCGATCGCGGAATCGCGAACAACGGCGACCTGACCGGCAAGATATTGAGAGATGAACTTTCTCACCTGAGCGAACAGTTGAAAATATCTGCGCCACAGAGCTAAGCGAATGTCTACTGCGTCACCCCCCATTGCAACCTACCGGTTCCAATTCAACTCCGACTTCCGCTTTACCGACGCGATCGCACTAGTGGAGTATCTGGCCAAGCTGGGAATCACGGATATCTATACCTCCCCCATCCTCGCGAGCCGCAGGGGCAGCAGACATGGATATGACGCGACCGACTCTACGCAGATAGATCCCGACATCGGGACACCGCAGGAATTTGAGCAGCTCGAGAATGCACTGCTCGAGCACGGAATGCACCTGATTCTGGATATTGTTCCGAATCACATGGCCGCGAGCAGCGAGAACCGCTGGTGGATGGATGTGCTGGAAAATGGAAACGATTCCCTTTTTGCCTCCTTTTTCGATGTCGACTGGCATCCGCCTGCGCGAAATCTGGAAGGACGGGTGCTGCTGCCGGTCCTTAAACGTCCCTTTGGTGCAACGCTGGATCGCCGCGAACTGCGACTGAAATTTGAAAACGGGAGATTCTTCATTCAGTACTTCGATTCGAAATTTCCACTGATGTCGCGCTCTTACCGCCGCGTGCTGAAGCAACGCATGGAGGAATTGAAGATTAGGATTTCCGAGGATTCTCCAGCCTACCAGGAATACTCCGGAATCATCGCGGCGCTATCTTCATTTTCGGAAACAACTCGACCAAAGGGGGAAGCGGAGAGGCGAGTTCAAGTGGAAGTGGTTCATGAGCGACTCCACCGGCTGGCGTCTGAGAATGTCGAGGTTGCGTCGTTTATCGTTGAAAACGTGGGGATCTTTAATGGCAAGCCGGATGATCCTGCCAGCCTCTGCGCGCTGGAGCGCCTTTTGGATGAGCAGCATTTCCGCTTGGCCTACTGGCAGGATCCCAACGAAGGAATCAATTATCGCCGCTTCTTCGCGATTTCCGATTTGGTAGGGATTCGCGCCGAGGATCAACTCGTCTTCAATGCGACTCACGACCAGATCTTCAATCTGTGCGCGAAGGGAGCCGTCCGGGGGCTGCGAATCGATCACATCGACGGATTGCGCGATCCCTCGGGATACCTCAACAGGCTCCAGGAACGACTTGCCGAAGTACAGCCAGGCTCGCAAACGCCTTATGTCGCTGTGGAAAAGATTCTCTCTCGCGGAGAATTGCTACCGAGCGACTGGGCCGTTTCCGGAACTACCGGTTACGACTTCATGAATGCGGCAAATGATCTGTTCGTTTGCCCAAGCGGCGCCCGCAAGCTCGAACAAATTTATTTCAATTTCATTTCCAAAGAGATGAACTTCGCGGACGTGGTGTACGAGAAGAAAAAACTCGTGATGAACAGTCTGTTGCGGGTTGAGATGCGCTCGCTCGGCCGGGAGTTAGCAGAACTTGCCGGCCACGACCGCTACGCCCGGGACATCCCGCGCGCGGAGTTACTGGACGCCTTGATTGAAGTCACCGCCTGTATGGCCGTATACCGTACCTATATTCGATCGATCGAGCCATCGGACTGGGCAAAGCAGGTCCTTGAAGGCGCGATCCAGGAAGCGGGCCGCCGCAGGCCGCAATTGAGCTCTGCGAGTTTCGCGTTCCTGCGCGAAGTGCTAACGGTCGCCAATCCTCCCCACGTCCTGCCCGAACAGCGTGAGGAACGCCTGGGCTTCACGATGCGGTGGCAGCAGTTTACGGGACCTATCGTGGCGAAGGGCGTAGAAGACACGGCGCTGTTTGTTTATTACCCCCTGCTCTCTCTGAACGAAGTTGGCGGCAATCCAGAACCTTCCAAAGTTACGACGCTCGAAGACTTTGCAGAATTCATTCAGGAACGCCAGCGGTACTGGCCCGATTCACTGAACGCAACTTCGACGCATGACACGAAGCTCAGCGAAGATGTCCGCGCCCGGTTGAATGTTCTCTCAGAGATTCCCGAGGAGTGGTCAAGGGTGATCGCGGAATGGTCGTGTGAAAATGAAAAATACAAGCAGATGGTGAATGGGCGGCCTTCGCCCGACGCGAACGAGGAATATTTAATCTACCAAGCCCTCATTGGCTTGTGGCCGGCGGACCCCGCCGAGCTGCCATCGATTTCGAAACGCCTGCAGGAATACGCGATAAAGGCGACGCGGGAAGCCATGGTGCATACCCGTTGGACAGAGCCGAACACGGAGCACGAGCGGGCGGTTTGCCGTTTTATCCAGAGGATCCTTTCAAATGAGAGCAGCTTTCCCTTCGTCGAAAGTGTCGAGCGTTTGTACGGAGAGGTAGCCCGGGCCGGAGCCATGAACAGTCTTGGTCTGACTTTGCTGAAAATTGCGTCGCCGGGTGTGCCGGATTTCTTTCAGGGCTCGGAGCTTTGGAACCACAGCCTTGTCGACCCCGACAACCGGCGTCCCGTCGATTTTTCGATTCGAACGGAAATGTTGCGGAGCATTGTCGCGCGCGCGGGCGTCGATCCCCTTTGTAATATCAGGGAGATATGGAAACATTGGTCCGATGGCCGCATCAAGCAATTCACCGTCTGGAAAGCGCTGTGCTGCCGCCGCCAGTACGCCGAACTATTTCGCGAAGGTGAGTTCGTTCCCGTTGAAGTCGTTGGGGGCCGGTCGCGGCACTTGATTTCTTTTCTCAGGCGTCGCGGCAGCGAGCAGGTCGTCGTAGCCATTCCGAGATACATTGCGGGGCATCCGAATGGCGGCGATTCCACCTTACCGGAGGGATTTTGGGCGGGCACATGTTTACAGCTGCCTCAGGGCTCGCCGTTGTCATGGCGAAATGTTTTCACGGGGAAAAAAGTAGACAGTACCTCAGGCGAAGGTAATCCTTACCTCTTTGCTGGGGAAGTATTTGCGCACTTTCCCGTAGCACTTCTGCTTTCCGCAACGAATTTGCAGCATCCCCAGTAGCCGAGCCAAGAGCTGAGCTCTCCCCGGTTGGATTCTGCCTTGTTAAGTGACGCACAATTAGTGACTTGCAGTTGTTCGAGTTCTGACGTCCAACGCTTTAGGCTATACATCAAAGCAAACCGAAAAATACAGAAAAACCCTAAGGTCGTAAGGCACAAGTGTTGCGCTAGCCTCAGATAGGAAGGCTAGGTGGATCGTTCGACCGTGTCAGTCCGAATCGTATCCTACGAGAAGGAAGCTCTTTGGCGCCCTCCAGGCGAGCAGGCCGAGGGCCGCCACCGAGTCGTGATCGAGCGCGTGCTACCGCAAATCGATTGCGGACGCTTTGCGATCAAGCGTGTGGTCGGGGATTCTGTTGTCGTGGAGGCCGACATATTTGCGGACGGCCATGACCAAATTGGCAGCCAGATTTTGTATTGGCACGAGAAATCCCCGGAGGAAATCAGATCCTCTCCGATGAAACACCTTGGCGACGATCGGTGGCGTGGCGAATTCTACGTCAGCAATCTCGGCCGCTACGGATACACGGTCGAGGGCTGGGTCGATCACTTCCAGACCTGGCGACGCGATTTGATCAAACGTATCAATGCGGGGCAAGAGATCGAAGTTGAGCTCATGGTTGGGGTGAGTTTGCTCGAGGAGGTGGCCTCGCGAGCTGAAGGCGAAGATGTGGAGATAATTTGCCGCTACATACGCCAATTGCGAGCGGAGGAGCGCATAGAGCTAAGGAAGACCGTCCCATTTGATCCTGTGTTGCTCGACGTCGTTCAACGCTACCCCGACCGGCGTTTGGTCACTAGCCACGAGAGTCGACTGGCAGTCGTGGTCGATCGAGGAAAGGCACGGTTTTCGGCGTGGTACGAGTTATTTCCAAGATCATGTTCGCCTGAGCCTGGTCGCCACGGCACATTGCGGGATTGCGAAGCGTGGCTCCCCTACATTGCCCACATGGGGTTCGATGTGGTCTATCTTCCGCCGATTCATCCGATTGGCCACAAATACCGGAAAGGAAAGAATAATTCCGTTGCCGCGGATCCCGACGATGTCGGCAGCCCCTGGGCCATTGGCTCCGAAGCTGGCGGGCACATGGCGATTCATCCGCAGCTGGGAACGCTGGAGGATTTCAGGCGGTTTATCGAAAGGGCTAGGGAAAATGGACTCGAAGTCGCGCTCGACATTGCCTTGCAATGTACGCCGGATCATCCATACGTCAAGCAACATCGGGCATGGTTCCGGGAGCGCCCGGATGGCACGATTCAGTACGCAGAGAACCCTCCCAAGAAATATCAGGACATTCTCCCGCTCGATTTTGAAACTTCCGATTGGCGAGCGCTTTGGAGCGAAATGCGAGATGTCTTTCAGTTTTGGATCAATCAAGGAATTCGCATTTTCCGCGTTGACAATCCTCACACTAAGCCTTTCCCGTTTTGGGAGTGGCTGATTCGCGAGATCAAGGAACAGTATCCGGAAGTCATTTTTATGGGCGAGGCGTTCACCCGTCCTCACGTGATGTACCGGCTGGCCAAGGCAGGTTTTTCCCAGTCGTATACATATTTTACATGGCGTAACACCAAGCAAGAATTGACCGATTATTTCACCGAACTTGCGCAATCGGACCCCCACGAATACTTTCGACCGAATCTCTGGCCGAACACTCCGGACATCCTGCCGGAATATTTGCAGGCGGGGGGGCGGCCTGCATTCATGATTCGCCTGATTCTTGCGGCCACGTTAGGAGCCAACTACGGAGTTTACGGACCGGCGTTCGAATTGTGCGAAAACGCGCCGCTGCAACCGGGAAGCGAGGAATATCTCAACTCCGAGAAGTATGAAATCAAGCATTACGATCTCGATTCGCCCTGGAGTTTGAAGGCGCTGATCGCACGCATCAATCGTATTCGTAAGGAAAATCCCGCCCTGCAGAGCGATCGTAACCTCCGCTTTCATAGTACCGACAATCCTTCGCTGATCTGTTACAGCAAAGCGACCGACGACCTTTCAAATATTCTGATTGTGGTTGTGAATTTGAATTCGAACCACACCGAAAGCGGCTGGATCGAGCTAGACATGAATGCCTTGGGTCTCAATTCGAGTCGCGCTTTTCAGGCCCATGACTTACTTGGCGAAGGGAGGTTTGTGTGGCAAGGAGGACGAAACTACGTTGAGCTCATACCAGAAACCCTCCCCGCACATGTCCTCCGCGTGCGCCGCTGGGCGCGCACAGAGCAAGATTTCGACTACTACTTGTAGTTCGAGCGCTCGAGCGGCCCCGCGGCTGCTACAGCGAGATGGAGAAACAGCGTTGCCATATACACTCACTGACCTCGACCTTTATCTTTTTGCGGAAGGCACTCATTACCGCGCCTACGAAAAACTGGGAGCTCACTTAGGCGAACGGGACGGCCGACGCGGCGTGCATTTTGCTGTGTGGGCGCCGAATGCTGCGTTCGTTTCCGTTATCGGCGATTTTAATCGTTGGGATCCCTCGACGGATCCTTTGAGCCCGAGTTCCGTCGGCGTGTGGGAGGGCTTTGTTCCAAAGGTTGGGTCGGGGACCCTTTACAAATACCATCTGGTCTCTCGCGAGCGACGCTACTCAGTCGATAAGGCGGATCCCTATTCCTTTGCCGCGGAGATCCGGCCCCACACTGCTTCCCGCGTGTTTGACCTGGGGGAATATTCCTGGTCTGACCACGAGTGGATGGCGAACCGCCCGAAATACAACTCTGGCGACTCTCCCATTTCCATTTACGAGGTGCACCTCGGTTCGTGGCGACGTGTCCCGGAAGAGGGAAACCGTTCGCTAAGTTACCGCCAGGTGGCCCCTTTATTGGCCGATTACATTCATGACGTTGGGTATACGCACGTCGAGTTTCTACCGGTTATGGAGCACCCTTTTGATGGCTCGTGGGGCTACCAGATCGTTGGGTATTTCGCACCTACGAGCCGGTTTGGCACGCCTTCCGATTTCATGTATCTCGTCGACTATCTACACCAGCGAGGGATTGGCGTAATTCTGGATTGGGTGCCCGCACATTTTCCAAAAGATGAGTCCGGCCTCGGCTATTTCGACGGCTCGCACCTCTACGAGCACGCCGATCCGAAGCAGGGAGAACAACCGGATTGGAACACCTTCGTCTTCAACTACGGAAGGAAGGAAGTCCAAAACTTTCTCGTCAGTAACGCCTTGTTCTGGCTTGACAAATATCACGTGGATGGCCTTCGGACGGACGCTGTGGCCTCAATGTTGTATCTCGATTACGGCAGACCTGAAGGTAGATGGGTCCCGAACCGTTTTGGCGGTAAGGAGAATCTGGAAGCAATTCACCTCTTGAAAACGCTCAACGAGCAAGTATACGAAGCTTTTCCCGAAGTAATGATGATCGCGGAAGAGTCCACGTCGTGGCCGCAGGTGTCGAGGCCGACCTACCTCGGGGGGTTGGGATTCGGCTTCAAGTGGAATATGGGCTGGATGCACGACATGCTGAGCTACATGTCGTTGGACCCGATCTTTCGCAGCTTCCATCAAAATCAGATCACCTTCAGCCTTGTCTACGGATTCTCTGAGAACTTTATTCTTCCTTTCTCGCATGACGAGGTTGTGTACGGCAAGGGCTCCATCCTGCGCAAGATGCCAGGCGACGAATGGCAGAAATTTGCGAACCTGCGCTTGCTCTATGGATTCATGTTTGGTCACCCAGGAAAAAAACTTTTGTTTATGGGCAACGATTTCGGCCAATGGTCGGAATGGAATCACGATGTGAGTCTCGACTGGCACCTGCTGAACGATTCTCTGCACGCTGGCCTTCAGCGCTGGGTCCGCGATCTGAACACTCTCTACCGTGGCCAGCCCTCCCTTTACGAATTCGATTTCGATGCTGCAGGCTTCGAATGGGTGGATTGCAAGGACTCTGAGCGCAGCGTTGTCAGCTTCTTGCGCCGCGGTCGAAACCCAAACGATCGGATCCTCTTCGTTTACAACTTCACGCCGGTTGTCCGGGAAAACTATCGATTGGGCGTCCCCCTCGATGGATTTTGGAAGGAAATTCTGAATAGTGACGCTCCTCTGTACGGCGGAAGCGGAAAGGGAAATTTCGGTGGCTTGAAGGCGATTCCGCTTCCCATCCATGGCCGGCCGTTTTCGTTGAACGCGACCCTTCCTCCGCTCGGTGCTGTCGCTTTTCAGGTGGAAGCCGAAAACGCCACGTGAGATGCGAGGAAGAGGCTATGGCTAGACAACCTGGCAGTGCACCCGATCCGCTCTGGTACCAGGACGCCCTCATTTATGAGCTGCATGTCCGTGCTTTCAGAGACAGTAGCGGAGACGGCATCGGCGATTTTCAGGGCTTGATTCAGAAACTAGACTACTTGCAGGATTTGGGAGTTACCTGCCTGTGGCTGCTGCCTTTCTTTCCTTCTCCGCTTAAGGACGACGGCTACGACATCTCAGACTATATGGGCGTCCACCCGGACTACGGCACCCTGGATGACTTCCGCAGTTTTCTGGAGGCCGCTCACGATCGCGACTTGCAGGTGATGATCGAACTGGTGATGAACCATACTTCCGATCAGCATCCGTGGTTCCAGACGGCCCGGCTCGCGCCTGCAGGGTCTCCCGAGCGCAACTTTTACGTGTGGAGCGATACTGACGACAAATACAAAGACGCCCGTATTATCTTCACGGACACCGAGAGGTCGAATTGGACGTGGGACCCTGCCGCGAAACAGTACTTCTGGCACCGTTTTTTCTCTCATCAGCCCGATCTGAATTTTGACAACCCGCACGTCGTGGAAGAAGTCGTCCGGATCATGCGCTTCTGGTTGGACATGGGTGTTGACGCGTTACGGGTGGATGCAATTCCCTATCTCGTTGAGCGTGACGGCACTAATTGCGAGAATCTTCCCGAAACGCACACCATCATTAAGAAACTCCGCCAGGAAATTGACGCGAACTATTCCAATCGAATGCTTCTGGCGGAAGCCAATCAGTGGCCCACGGATGTCCGACCCTATTTTGGAAACGGTGACGAATGCCACATGGCGTTTCATTTCCCACTGATGCCGCGGATCTATATGGCCCTGCGACAGGAAGACTGTTTGCCGGTCACCGACATCATCGCCCAAACGCCAAGCATCCCCGAAACCTGCCAGTGGGGACTCTTCCTGCGAAATCACGATGAATTAACACTCGAGATGGTGACCAACGACGAGCGCGATTACATGTACCTCGCGTACAGCTCCGACCCGCGCATGCGCATCAACCTGGGCATCCGAAGGCGGCTCGCTCCTCTGGTCGATAACAACCGCAGGCGGATCGAACTCCTCAACAGCCTGCTGCTTTCCTTTCCGGGCACGCCCATCCTCTACTACGGCGACGAAATCGGGATGGGAGACAACATTTATCTCGGCGATCGCAACGGCGTTCGCACCCCGATGCAGTGGAACGCCGACCGCAATGCCGGGTTCTCCACTGCGGTTCCTGCGCAGCTCTATAGCCCTGTAATCATGGATCCGGTTTGGGGATTCGAAGCGATCAATGTGGAGGCCCAGCAGACCGACACCTCCTCGCTACTCCACTGGATGCGCAACATGATTGCCTTGCGCAAACTCTTCCGCGTGTTTGGACGCGGCACCATCGAGTTTCTGAAGTCATCGAACCGCAAGGTGCTGGCGTATCTTCGGAGTTATGAAGATGAACAAGTCGTGTGCATCGCGAATTTTTCGCGCTTCACACAACCTGTCGACTTGGATCTGTCACAATTTGCCGACACCATTCCTGTTGAAATGATCGGGTATGTGGAATTCCCTATCATTGATCGCCACCCCTACAGGCTGACTCTCGCGCCTTACAGCTTTCTTTGGCTTGAGCTGCAACGAAAAGTTGAGACCGGCGTAGCCGCTAGGCCGGCTAATGATGGCGCAATGGTCATTATGAACTCGGGCTGGGAGAGCGTTCTCGCCGGGGATGGCGCCAAACGCCTGGAAACTGTAGGCTTCCCTGAATTCCTGCCTAAACAACGGTGGTTTGGCGAAAAATCACATCCCATCCAGTCGACACGAATTCTGGACTGGGCCGCTTTGAACTGTTCCGATTCCGCCCTAGCACTTGTAGAAGTAAAACTCAAAGACGAGTTGGTGGATCTTTTTCTGATTTCGCTCGGGACGACGTTCGGGGATTCCGGGGAAGACCTGCAACGCTCCGCCCCGAACGCCATCGTTGCTCCCCTCGTTTCGGGTGCCGACGTGGGAATTCTAAACGATGCAATTTATGACGATAAGGGGTGCGGAGCGCTTATCTCGTTGATTGCTAATTCCGGCGAATTACGCGCTCATACCGGCAGAATCCGTGGTATGCGGGGCCAGGCCTTTCAGGAAATTCTAGGAGCAGCGGAGCTTCCGCTTTCTGTCAAACGTGGGTCGGTCGAGCAAAGCAATACGTCGATTCTGTATGGCGATCGATTTTTTCTCAAACTCTTCCGGCGGCTCGAGCCTGGTCCCAATCCGGACTGTGAGATCATTCGCTTTCTGACGGAAAGAACAACATTTGACCGTGTCCCACCATTTGCCGGTTTGATCGAATACCAGCCTGATGGAGACGCAGCGCCTGTAATTCTAGCCATGCTGCAAGGTCTTGTGGCAAATGAAGGTGATGGCTGGGAGCGGACGCTCGAAGAGCTGGATCAGTATTTCGAGACTTGCGCGCCCCTCATGTTCCCAGAGAGCTTGCACGGTGAGCTGGGGAACGCTTTGGTCCTCTCGGAACAACCGACGTCTCAGCTGGCGCGAGACCACGTAGGTATTTATCTCGATTCCGCCGCAACGCTCGGCCGCCGAACCGCGGAGTTGCATCTGGCATTATCCGCGCCAACCGACGATCCTGCATTTTCGGCTGAACCACTGATCAGAGAGGATATCGACGAACTCGTGGACGATCTCCGCGAGAGCGCTTCGGCCGCTTTCGATGCGCTCAAGGAGCGGTTGTCGGAGCTTCCCGAAGAAACGTTCGAAGTGGCCTTGTCGGTATTGAGCCAGCGGCGCCGGATTCTCGAAAGGATCGACATGTTTAAGGCGAGTATGCCGCGAGCGAAAAAGATCCGCATCCACGGCGACTATCATCTTGGGCAAGTACTCGTCGTAAAAACCGATTTCGTGATCCTGGACTTCGAGGGGGAGCCGGCGCGCCCACTCCCCTATCGTCGCTCCAAACAGTGCCCGCTGAAGGACGTGGCCGGCATGTTGCGTTCCTTCAGTTACGCGGCATATATCAGCTTGTTTAACTACACCTCGCGGCATCCGGAAGGTGTCGAGCGCCTGGTTTCCTGGGCGCAGCTTTGGGAACGCGCCGTCGCCGCTGAATTTTTGCGGGCATACCGGGAAACGACAGGGGGAGCGGATTTCCTCCCTTCTGACGACGTCGAATTTCAAAAGCTCCTCGATATTTTTCTTTTGGACAAAGGGTTCTACGAGGTCACTTACGAGTTGAATAGCCGCCCCGCGTGGCTTCGCATTCCGCTGATTGGCATCATGTCCCTCCTGGAGAGTGTTGTCGAAAGGCGTTGAAATTTCCATCGGGCGCTCTGATGTGGCGGGAATGAATCGTTCGAAAACCCCCGGAGGACAGAAGAGTGGAAGTTGACCTCGAACGTGAAAGAGTTCAGGAAAAGATCGAGCAAACCGACAAAGCCGATCTGGTAGTCGGGATTGTGGCCGAGATCGATCAGGCTGGAATCGAAGTATTGGTCGAGTCGCTTCGTAATTTTCCCGGTGTCCCACGCATCGTCGTACTGCAAAAGGGCCTCTCAACCAAGTCACCTGCAACAGCCGCCGAAGGAAGCGGTAAAGACGCGGCTAAGGACGCTTCATTGGCGGTGCTCCCGTGGCCGCTCGAGCTCGGCGCGGCAGCAACGCCTGTTGAAATCATTTCCGAGGCGTACCGATCCGTGTTCGCCGCCAGCGATAAGCTTGAAGCTCGAGCGTGCTGCATTGTGGCCTCGACGCTCGAATCCGCGACTGCGCAGTGGATTTGCCAACTCTTACGACCTTTGCTGCAGGAAGATTTTGACTTTGTCGCGGCGCATTACGCCCGCCGAACATTCGGAGGGCTCCTCAATTACAGTATCGTCTACCCGCTCACCCGGTGCCTGTATGGGAAGCGAATTTACAATCCGATGGGGCCGGACCTGGGAGTATCGCGGCGGCTATACCAGAGATTGTTGTGGGCCAACGGCAACACCAGACCCGGCAACGGTCGAATTCATCCGCTGGCGTCGTTCGCTCCCATGGCTCTCTGCAGGAGTCTCAAGGTCGGCCAGGTTCACGTGGCAGCGCGCGTCGATACTCCGACCGACTGGACGAACGTCGGCCCTCTGATGTCGTCAGTTTTGGGTCCGCTGTTTGTGGACATGGAAATAAACGCATCTTGCTGGCAGCGAACGCGCGGCTCGACCTTGGTTCCTGAATTCGGTTTGCCGCTACCCGTGTCGCGCGAACCGGGAAAAGTGGACATAGGACGAATGGTAGAAACCTTTCGCTTGGGAATTCGAGACTTGCGGGAAATCTGGGGAGCGGTGCTGCCACCCTCAAGCGTTTTCGAACTCACAAAATTGGCGCGCATGACCCCGGAGCAGTTTCGCTTGCCCGAAGACTTGTGGGCGCGCATTATTTTTGACTTTGCGCTCGCCCACCGGTTGAGAACCATTAACCGCAATCACCTGTTGCCGTCTCTGGCGCCACTATATTTAGCCTGGGTGGCTTCGTACGCGCGTGAGATGGACGCCGGAGCAACTCAAGCTGAACGGATAATTGATCGTGTGGCCCTCGCCTTCGAAGCGGGAAAACCGTATTTCATTTCTAGGTGGCGGTGGCCGGACCGATTCAATCCGTAGAAATCTAGAACGGAGGTATGCGCATGTGGTATCAAGCAAAGCTGGCGCTTTATGAGTCCGCGACAAGATTTCTCACCGGGCTTGCGCGCCTGCTGCCCGGTATAGTTGCGCTGGTCGCTGCGCTGCTGACTTCGGTATTCCTGGCCTGGATAATTGCCAAAATTGTGCGCTGGATCCTTTCCGGCCTCCATTTCGACGAAAAATTGACGCATTGGGGATTTGCATCGCTTGCAGACTTGTCGCCGTTGAACAGTCCTGCACGCCTTGTTTCGCGGACCGTGGCAGGCCTGGTCATCATCGCCGGCGGCCTGATCGGATTGGCCGCAGTCGATGTCGAATCAACCACGCTGCTGGTTCGAAGCTTCTTTGGGTATATGCCCAATATTCTGGCGGCGATATTGGTTTTATTCATCGGGACCGTCGTCGCTCGTTTTGTGGCGCGCAGCGTTTTGATCGGCGCGGTAAACATGAACTTCCAATATGCGCGCCTTCTTAGCAACGGCGTGAAGTGGCTCGTTATCGTCTTGACCGTCGCCATGGCTCTCGAGCACTTGAGAGTTGGACCGGTCATCGTGCAGCTTGCCTTTGGCATTCTCTTCGGAGGAATCGTACTGGCCTTGGCTCTATCCGTGGGCCTGAATTCAAAGGAGTTGGTCACAAAGTCGCTCGACCACGAGGCTAGCCCCACCACGAACGCAACCATCGAGGAGCCGTTCCATCATATCTAGGAATGAAGAGGGAATAATACGGGGGAAGGGAAGCTAAAGAGAGCGCAATGCGTGATTACCCGTGACCAACCAGGCTATTCCTCGGCAGGTTTCTCTCGCTGGCGGGGAGCGCCTGAGCACGGGTCTTCCCGCTTTTGAGACCGCCGTTGCGTCCGATGGCTGCGAGGTGATCGCGCACCGATTCTGTCTGCTTGACTTCGGTAGATACCCTAATCCCTGTATTCCCGCCGTGGGGTTGGCTTGCTACAGTTTCGCTTTGGCTGACCGCTTTCAGGAAATACAGGAACGAATAGAGGGCATACTCGACCTGTTGAAAGCAACCAAGAGATTCGAGGATCGTGCAAGCTTGCTTTGTAACATGCGGTAACTTATTGATGAGGCTGACCGATTCCTCATACAGAAACACAGCCTCAAACCGTCGCCATTGAAGGTGGCAGAGGGCCTGAGTGCAGACTGACCTGCTCGATCACTTTAACCATCAATAGGATGAGGTATCTGTTTCAGTCAGTGGTTGTGCCAATTGAGAGAGGTGTACTGAAATGAGATCGATCAAGATTTTCACAACAGGGCTGTTGCTCCTGGGCCTAATGGTCACTGCTCCTATCTATTCACAGCAGCAGGCGGACAAGGACAAACAGCAACAGGAACAAGACAAGAACAAGCAGCAACCACCGCCGAAGCAGCAACAACAAGCGCCGAAGCAACAGCCGCCGCAGCAGCAACAACAGCAACAACGCAATCAGCAGCAACAGGACAAAAATAAACAACAGCAGCAGCAACAGCAAACGCAGCAGCGCAACCAGCAACAACAAGACAAGAACAAACAACAGCAACAACAGGCGCAACAGCAGCAACGAAATCAGCAACAGCAGGACAAGAACACACAACAGCAGGCCCAACAGCAGCAACAACAGCAAACGCAACAGCGCAACCAGCAACAACAGGACAAAAACAAACGACAGCAGCAACAGCAGGCTCAGCAACAACAGCAACAAGACAAGAACAATCAGCAGCAACAGCAGGCTCAGCAACAACAGCAACGCAATCAACAACGGCAACATGGCAATCGGGATTCACAGCAAGGACAACGAGTGCAGCAGAGTGAACAGAGAAACGTGTGGCAGGAGCATCGCGCAACCAACTGGCAGTCACAGCACCGTGACTGGCAACAACGCGGGGGCTACAACGGCTACCGCATTCCAGACGACAGTTTTCGTGGTCACTTTGGTCGGGATCATACTTTCCGCATCTTCAGCCTGAATTTGTTTGTCTTTGGAGGGTATCCGCGGTTTCAATTTGGCGGATATTGGATCAGTCTCCTTGATCCATGGCCCGAATATTGGGGAGACGACTGGTATCAAAACGACGATCTGTATATCGATTACGACGGGTATGGCTACTACCTGTACAACCGGCGGTATCCCGGAGATCGAATCTCAATCAGCGTTTCTCTGAACTAAGCCTTGATTGTACACGATGAACCACAAGTTCATCGGGTGCGATGCCGTCGAAGCTCCGGCCGCGCATTTCGCCGAGTTCCATCAAAGTGAGGCGAGTCAGGTAGATTCGCTTGGGGTGATAAGTCAGCGGATCAGGGATCAATCAGGTCGTGCCTAGCGACTCCTAATTCGATAATATCGTTCGTTTTCGTTCTTCTGTCGTTCGGCGACGGCGCTATCGTTGATAGGCCACCCCGTACTCTCTCTTTTCAAGTCGCTGCAATTCTCGCCGCCACATGATCTTGGCGGGTACGAAAATATTGGGTGAATCACGCATAAAGGGCACGGCCACCGTAATGCTCGAGCCTTCTGCGTAATCGAGGGAGCTGACGAATCGAAAGCCCCCACGCGAGGCGTCCATCACTCG
>Ga0070733_10000954_pt1 | contig 22223 bp, 22 predicted proteins | sample Coa_R1_9_FD_66450 | JGI IMG/M metagenome (GOLD analysis project Ga0070733, IMG submission 66450) | Surface soil microbial communities from Centralia Pennsylvania, which are recovering from an underground coalmine fire - Coalmine... | ecosystem: Environmental > Terrestrial > Soil > Unclassified ...
ATTCTGGCAACATACGTTACAATCTTTAGCAGCGCGTGTCCAGGGGGATGCATCGATATCCGTACAGATGGAGTTGGTTTGCGTAGACCCACGCCTGCAATGGTCACAGGCGAGAAACGTCTGGCAAAATGCCGCTATGCGCACAACGATGTACAGGATAACAGCGCCGCTACGCCTGGTACGAGGCCGCAAACGTTAGCGCGTGCCTCTCATAAAGTCGAGAAAGAATTGGCATAGTATGTCTACAAAATACGACGCGGTTGTAGTTGGCTCCGGGCCAAATGGCCTGGCAGCCGCTATCACTATAGCGCGTACAGGCAGGTCAGTCATCGTATTCGAGTCCAAAGAAACCATCGGAGGGGGCTCGCGCTCGATGGAACTGACCTTGCCCGGTTTTGTACACGATATATGCTCGGCTATTCATCCTCTGGGGCTTGGTTCGACATTCTTCCGCACTTTGCCACTTGAGCAATATGGGTTGGAGTGGATTCACCCATCCGCTCCACTGGCTCATCCGCTCGATGATGGCACTGTTGCCATGCTTGAACGTTCCATCGATGCGACAGGCGCAACGCTTGGCGGTGATGCACAGGCTTATAAAGAACTGATGACACCCCTGGTAGCTCATTGGGATAGGATTGCTGAAGCCTTTCTTGGCCCGCTGCGCTTGCAACCTCTATTGTCTCATCCATTCATGCTCGCTTCTTTCGGGTTCAAAGCTATTCGTTCAGCGCGTGGTCTGGCGGAAAGCCAGTTTAAGGGCGAACACGCGCGCGCTATTTTCGCGGGTATGTGCGGTCACTCCATGCTGACATTTGAACGGGCAACCAGCGCGGCGGCCGGACTTGTGCTGGGGACGCTTGGGCATGCAATTGGCTGGCCTTTGCCGCGCGGAGGGTCGCAGCAGATCGTCAACGCGATGGCAGCCTACCTGCGTTCGCTGGGAGGCGAAATCGTCACCGGGGTTGAGATCAAGTCCCTTGCGATGCTTCCCTCCTCTCGCGCCATCCTGTGCGATATCACTCCTCAACAATTGCTGCGCATCGGCAGTTCTCGCCTGCCGTCCAGCTACCAGCACAAGCTGCAACGATATCGCTATGGGCCAGGCGTCTTCAAGCTTGACCTTGCCCTGGATGGCCCCATACCCTGGCGGGCAGCCGAATGCGCGCGCGCTGCAACGGTACATGCCGGTGGCACATTGTCTGAAATCGCAGCTGCCGAAGCTGAGGTCTGGCATGGCGAGCATCCAGAAAAGCCGTTTGTGCTCCTCGCGCAGCAAAGTTTGTTTGACCCGACGCGCGCCCCAGAGGGCAAACATACCGTGTGGGCCTATTGCCATGTTCCCAGCGGCTCATCTTTCGATATGACCGAACGCGTCGAAGCCCAGATCGAACGCTTCGCCCCCGGATTCCGCGACCGCATTCTGGCGCGTCACACTCTGTCACCAGTGCAGCTTGAGCATTATAACGCCAACTACATCGGCGGTGATATCAACGGCGGCGTGCAGGATTTATGGCAACTCTTCACTCGCCCGACCATCCAAATCAACCCCTACGCTACCCCCGTTGACGGTCTGTATCTCTGCTCCTCGTCTACTCCTCCCGGCGGCGGTGTGCATGGATTATGCGGTTATTACGCTGCCAGCACTGCGCTCGCCCGCCTTCAATAGGCTCTACTGCCCCTGTCCATCCCAGCCATTGTGACCATTGGAGGAGGGCCACTCTTCCTGCGGAGGGAATTGCTGAGGTGCTGGCTGCTCCCAACCTTGCTGTTGCTGAAATGGCTGCCGGGGCGTCTGCCCCCAGTCCTGTTGTGGCGCCTGTGGCCCAGCCTGCTGTCGCTGGAATGGCTGCGGAGGCTGGCCCCAACCTTGTTGCTGCTGTTGAGGTGTCGGCTGCTGTTGAATTGGCTGTCCATTCCAACTCTGTTGCTGCGGCGACTGTGGAGGCTGCGGCGGAACTTGTTGTCCCCACCCCTGCTGGGATTGGCGTTCCCAGCCATTCTGCATCAAGGGCTGCTGCGCCATCGATGGCGCATTTTGTCCGGCAGCATGCGCAGCGCGCGCCTTGCGATCATTGCGGATATGTCGCCAGATATAGAGGGCAACCAGCGCGGCCACCAGCACAATGATAACGATATCCAGGTCATGGAAAATGGGGCCCAGCGTTGAATTGAGCTTTACCAGGTTATTTCCGATAACCGTTCCAATATAGGCGAGCAGCAAACACCAGGGAAATGACCCGAGGACGCTATACAAGCAGAACTTGCCGAATGGCATTTCGGCGATACCGGCGGGCAGCGAGATGTAGGTGCGAACTACCGGCAGCAGGCGCGAGAAGAAGACGGTTGCGCTCCCATAACGCTGGAAAAAAGTATCAGCCCTATCGGCATCATGCTGTGAGATGAGAACATAGCGGCCATACTTGAGCATTAGTGGTCGCCCTCCCGCGTAGCCAATGCCATAAGCAGCTATCGAGCCTACCAAACATCCAATAGAGCCGGTAATGGCTACCAGAATTAAACCGAGAAGAGGATTGATCCCACTTAAAATCTTACCTGTTACCAGCATAATACCGGCGAGTGGCATTACAATTTCGCTCGGGAGAGGAATACAACAACTTTCAATTGCCATAGCCAGCAAAATACCGATCAGGCTGGTGTGTATATATAAACTTGTGACAAAATTTGTAATCGACGTGGTAATATCCGCTAGAATCACAATAGCCTCCTTCAAACGCCTAAGCTTTTGCTTATACTAGCATATTTAGCGAGAAGGGGCTAGTGTCTATAGGACTGATGTTTACTACTCTTCTTCCTCGAGAGATTGATAGAGAGAAGCACGACGCGCTATTGGTTTATTGATCTGTTGCGAAAATTCTTCGCGCATGGCGTCGTCTTCGTAGAGATAGGGCGCGCGCCGCACCAGTGGATTGTGCAGATTCCCGGTTATCGCTTCGTCTCCCCTGAATACTTCACCCAGCTGGGGGTTGCGCGTGATCTGGCCCGTGTCAGGATTCATGCGTATCGGCTCGGTGGTAGGATAGCGACCGCGCTGCGCATCTACTGCTGAGTTCTTCGCGGCCTCTTCTTGCAAACGCGAGCGGTGCAGTTGAATACTCTGGGGAGGAAGATGGCGTGTAGTTGAGTGCCGTCGCATAGGACCCGTTGTAACCTGCTCCGGCGCATGCACTCCCTGCGCGGCCTCTTGTTGAGCAGCGCGCAGCGCCGCCGCCTGCTGATGAGATCGCAGCGACCTGGTGGTATAGGGCGAACGAGGGTTCCGTTGATGACCAGTCTGGGCATTGTGCCTGGTCGAGATCTCCTGGGTTCTTTGCCGCCCGGCGCCGAGGTCTCGTGTTGGCTTTCTGAATGCCTGTGCCGAAGCAGCATTGTGCGTATTGTTCAAGACACGTTGGTTGGCCGTTGTCTGCGCAGCGGACGAGGCGTAGCTTTGTCCGGCGGCAGGCAAACTGCGCACTTCCGGCTGTCTGCGTCCGCGGGGTAGTTCATATTCATCTTCATCAGGCAAATAGTAGGCTTCAGCTTCATAGAACCCGCCATACTCGTCGTACTCATCATAGCCATCGCCCTCTGCATAGCCCTGCTGGTACTCATCCTGGTAATAGGTCTGATCCGCTTCCTGTTCCAGCGTCATCTGCGCGTAAAGGCGTTCATCATGACGACGGGCAAGAGACGTGAAGATGATAAGCGAGATGGGAATGGTAATGAGTATCGCGGCTAATCCGCCAATTAATCCACCTAACACCCAGGAGTTCAATGTATTCGCGAAAATAAGAACTACAGCAGACGCAATGATGAGCACTAATGCCAGCGCTGCGACTTTCATGAACACCGTTCCCTTTCTGCTCTTCCACGCCATGACGAGGTTGTGAATACATTGAATATATTTTACTACAAATCTTAGTCTAGAGTATAGCAGATCAAAGGGATTTCTACAATAGGCATTTCAATCGAGAGGGGTAATAGGCATTTTTCGACGTAAATAACCCAGGAAAGAGAAAAAGAAGATGCAATTCTCTTTCCTGGTCAGAGGTGTTCTACACCCGCACTCAGACAGAATCACCGGTAAGCGATACGCGTATCAAGCTCAGGCGGCGGAACATTTACGGAAAATGGCGATCACCTTACCCTGAATCTGCCACTCTTGATCCCATTGAGTCTTGGGAATGAAGATGGGATTCATGGTGGAGTTTGCAGGCTGCAGGCGCACGCGGTTCTGCTCCTTTTCCTGGTAAAAGCGTTTCAGCGTCGCCCGGCCGTTGCCCTGTAAGTTCACGGCAACCACGATATCGCCATTTTCGCAGGTAGACTGTGGCTTGATGACCACATAGTCCTTGTCGCAGATGTGATCCTCGATCATTGACTGGCCCTTGACAACCAGTGCATAAGCGCCCTGCTGCTCAAGGTCACGACCAGCTTCAAGGACTTCATCGGGGTCAGTAAAGATCTCGATAGGTTCGCCTGCGGCAATGCTGCCATAGACGCGAATGCCCCAGGGCTGTTGTTTCAGCTTGATGCCGCGACTCTTTTTCGCTTCGCGCTCGATCATGCCCTTCTTCTCCAGCATGGTCAAATGATAGTCTACATGACCAGTACTGGCAATTTTCATGGCGCTGCCAATCTCGCGATTGGTAGGTGGCATGCCTTCCTCTTTGATATACCCTACGATGAAATCGTATATTCTTTTTTGAATTTCACTCGTATGTTCTGAACTCATCGATTGATACCTGCCTTTCTGTGTAGGCACCACAGACCAGAGCGGTCTGGTGATACTATACAGGTAGTAGAACAGCCATTCCAATCATAACAGGGTCGTGAAGAGATGTCAATACTTTTTGAACGAACTTTTGGAAAATATATTCTCTTGCCCGTTTTTTTGCTGCGCCTGCGGTTATTCCCGGAAAAAGGACTTGGAATAGGGCCTTTTCTTTGCTATACTCATTGAAAAGGGGTATTGAAAAGTGATAATGAAGAGGAGTTTGCGCATATCCTTCGGCTGGGTGTACAATAAAGGCGTCAGACATCGAGCAACCTGGTCGCTATAGAGGGAGTCAGACACATGATTGAGATGACGGTAGAAAGCGTGCGAATTAATTTACAGACATCGCAGCGAGTGGTCATCTTGAAAGCAACGAAGCAGGAACGTTACTTGTTTATCTGGATAGCGCAGGCTGAAGCGTATGCTATCGCCATAGAACTCCAGGGGACGAGTTCACCGAGACCGCTCACGCATGACCTGCTCAAAAATGTTATCCATGATCTGGATGCTAAAATCGAGAGCATCGTGATATCCGACCTTGTCGATGATATTTTCTATGCTCGCATTGTGCTCGACGTGGCGGGCAGACATGTCGAGGTGGATTCGCGCCCCAGTGACGCCATCGCGCTCGCAGTGCGCTCCAGGTCGCCCATCTTTGTAGAGGAAGGCGTGCTCGAGCGAGCAGGAGTAGCTCTGGAGGCCAACGACGAACCGATCTCTCCGGCTTCCGAGTCTAGAAAAGAACGAGAAGCAGAATACGACAACCTGGATGCCTATAGAGATTTTATAAACACCCTTGATGTGTTGGACGAGTTCGGCAAAGAGTGATAGACAGATATGAAGTCATAGACCTTCGAGGAAATCACATAGACGCTGCCTGTTTCAGCGTGATTTCAGCAGGGCTTTGAGAAAGCGCACCAGGATACGCGCAAGCACTCCATACGCGAGAATCGCGATCAATGCAGCCAGGTAGTTTACCAACGCCGTTCCAACCAGCGCGGGAAGATTCAGATGCTCCAATATCAGGCGGAACGGCCATGCAAACAACGCGCCAACCCCATACACCAGTTCGACCAGGATGCTACTTTCAGGAATAGCGAAAAGGAAGAGTACTACTCGCGCCAGTAAAATGAGCTGCACCACCACAAACAAAACGCCAGCTACCTGTGGCAATGAGCTGCGATGAGGATAAACCGGGTGTGGTTGTCCATTTTCGCCAAAGGGTAATGCCCCACCGGGAGGCCGCTCACTGCGCCCCACTACAGGCGATGGCGGCAGAATCGGGTATTCACGCGGAGTCTCAGGAGGATTTTGATATGGGTAGGTTGGAGCCGAGTGCAGCGTCATGATAATGGCCGACATTGGCTCGGTCGGTTGATTATGTTCGTCGTACTCGTCGGATGGGATATCGGGTATCTTGCGCATGAGACTGTACTCCACACCTGTGCCCGGTTGAAAAACCTCTACTTAATTTTGACGCTCAACCTGAGCATTCATCAAAAAACTGGTAGCGTTTAAGCATATCTTCGACTGTTTCCCGGCGTTCCATAAGTTGCGTGTGGTTCTCATCCACCAGGATTACGGCTGGGCGTGGAACCAGGTTATAGTTGCTCGTCATGGGCAAGCAGTACGCGCCAGCAGTGGGCAGCGCCAGCAATTCTCCATCATGCATTAAGGGCAGCATGACTTGCTCAATCAATATGTCGCCAGACTCGCAATAGCGACCCGCGACACAAACACTTTCTTCCAGAGGCGCAAAGGCTCGCTCAAGCGCCAGCGCCGTATAGCGCGCTCCATAGAGCGCGGGGCGAATATTATCACCCATGCCGCCGTCTACAAACAGGTAGGTGATCCCACCCGGCGTCTGCTTGCGCGCGCCAATGCGATAGACGGCGACCCCGGCTCGCGCGATAATCGAGCGGCCTGGCTCAAGTATGAGCGTTGGAGCAGGCAGCCCCCGGCCGGTGGCATGGAGTTGTCTATTCATGCTCGCCTGCAATGCTCGCGCCAGCGCATCTACGCCGGGAGTCGCTATGTCACCTGTATCGCCAGGTGTATCAATGGCCCACCCGCCGCCTGGACTGATCTCCTGCGGCCACCACAACGTCTCTTCATACACCTCATAAGTAAGCTCGAAGAGGCGTTCGACGCTTTCTTCGTAGGGACGAGTTTCGCGCAGCATAGTGCCGGTATGAGCATGCAGCCCCAGCAAATGCAGTTGTCCTTCGGCCAGGATTCGAACTAGCGCAGCTTTCGCCTCACCATTGCCCAGCGGAAAACCAAACTTGGCGGCAGCGTGACCAGTTTGCAGATAGCGATGCGTTTCGGTCTGCACACCGGGCGCAACACGCACTAATACCGCCGGTTGCCGCCCGGAAGCCCGCGCAAGCTTTGTCAACGTTTCCAGCTCGCTCCAGTTATCCAGCGCAATACGCCCCACGCCGAGTTGCAACGCCAGCTCCAGTTCTTCTGCCGATTTATTGTTGCCATGGAACAAAATACGCTCCACAGGGAAACCTCCCTGCTGAGCAATCCGCAATTCACCGCCCGATACCACGTCTAATCCCATACCCTGCTCTGCTATGATGCGCGCAATCATTGGTGAGAGATAGGCTTTCGCAGCATAAATGAACTGTACCGGCGATGCTGTGTAATGCTCACGAAATGCCCGTTGGTATTGCTTGCAAGCGTTAACAATGGTGACGCGATCAAACATATACAGCGGCGTCCCATAGCGCAGCGCCAGTTCAGGCACAGAATGCCCGGCTATACAAAATACACCTTCCGGTGAGAAACTGGCTGTATCGGGCAAGAGATGCGCAGATGGATGAATTTGAGGCATCACGCAAAATCCCCTTTGCGTCCTATGCCTGCCTGAAATGCCTGGGAACCGGCCCGACTCTCGCCGCTGCGCAGCGTCTTTGCTCCAAGTGCGGCCTCTATGCGCAATCCCCTGGCCAGTTCGTGACCCAAACCCTCATAAACCGCCTGCCGGTCATTGCGCATAGTCACCTGCGGAAATTTTGCCAGTTGTTGCCCCAACTCGATGGCGCGCTTCAAGCTTTGTCCGCGTGGCACAATTTCGTTCGCCAACCCCATCGCTAATGCTTCCTGGGCAGGCACAGGTCGCCCGGTCAGGATCAATTCTAAAGCGCGTCCCAGCCCGATAATGCGCGGCAGGCGCTGCGTGCCGCCATCAATCAGTGGAACCCCGAAACGCCTTTCAAAACAGCCAAATACTGCCGTTTCATCCGCGACGCGCAGATCACACCAGCAAGCGATCTCCAACCCTCCGGCGACGCAATACCCGGCCACAGCCGCGATGGTAGGTTTGCTCACAAACAGGCGCGTGAAGCCAAGCGCACCGCGCTCACCTCCGGCGCTGCCATCCAGTCCCTCCAGATCGCGCAGATCTGCCCCGGCGCAAAATATCTCATCTCCCCCTGTCACTATCCCAACACGCGCCTGCTCATCGGTCTCAAATGACATCCAGGCTTCATACAGCGCATCGGCAGTAGCTCTGTTGATGGCATTCCTGACCTGTGGCCGATTGAGCTTGATGATAGTCACCGCGCCTTCGTGACCGATTTCAATTTCGTTGGACATGACTCTGTAGCCTTTCTCTACGCTGGACTGTTGATAGCTGCTACATAATAGGACAAAATGCCATAATTGACAATCGTCTGTATCACAACAATTCCGAGATTCCAGACATTTGGAGATAAGACTACCCGTGAGCGGACTTGAGAAAGGGCTCAGGATGACAGGCTTTATCTCCAAATGTCTGTCTCACAACAATTCTGAGATTCTACCCCACGCCTGGTGTAGTATGCTAAAATAGGACAATATTCGTAAGTGTTGCAGAGGAGAAGGTTTTTCACACATGACGCAGACCGATGATCGTCTTGAAGAGCATCCGGCAAGCAGCGTAGGCAAAACACCGCGTTTGCGCTTTGCTCCCAGTCCAACGGGCTTCCAACATATCGGCGGGTTCCGCACTGCCCTTTTTAGCTGGTTGTATGCGCGTCACACTGGCGGCGCGTTTATCTTGCGCATCGAAGATACTGACACTACACGCACCATCGATGGAGCCGTTGAAGATTTGCTCAAAGGCTTTGCATGGTTCGGCATAGATATAGATGAGGGACCCATAGTCGGCGGACCCTTTGGGCCATATTATCAAACGCAGCGCAAGGCGCTCTACCAGCAGTATGCCCATCAATTGATCGCATCGGGGCATGCCTATCGCTGTTTTTGCACGCCGGAGCGGCTCGCCGAAGTACGCAAACAGCAAGAGGCCCAGAAACTTCCGCCGCGCTATGATCGTCATTGCCGTTACTTGAGCATGGAGGAACGCGCATCCAATGACGCCGCCGGTCTGACATGGACGGTGCGCTTTGCGATGCCGCTCGATGGCGAGACGGTAGTGCATGATGAATTACATGGCGACATGGTATTCCAGAATGCGAATCTGGACGACATGATTATACTCAAATCAAATGGCCTGGCTCCTTACCACCTTGCTCACCTCGTCGATGACCATTTAATGGATATTACGCACGTGCTGCGTGGCGAGGACTGGATTTCAAGCGCGCCGCTCCATATACAACTCTACAAGGCGCTGGGCTGGGAGCCGCCTCTCATTTATCATGTTCCGAATATCCTGGGTAAAGATAAAAAGAAGCTCAGCAAGCGGCGTAATGCGCCATCCTGGTCCGATTTTCAGCGCGAGGGGTATCTTCCGGAAGCAGTGCTCAACTTTATGGCATTGCTCGGTTGGTCCTATGACGACAAAACAGAGATTTTCAGCCGTGAGGAGTTGATCCGGGCTTTCACCCTGGATCGCGTTGGCATAGCCTCTGGCATCTATGATCCCGATAAGCTGCTTTGGATGAATGGCTACTACATTCGCCAACTGCCATTAGAGGAGTTGGTACAGCGCGCCTTTCCATATATGGAGCGACCTGAGACAGAAGGTGGTCTGCCCCCTGCTATCCAGCGCCCGCTCGATGTCGAGTACACTACTCGCGTGCTCAATCTCGAACACGAGCGTCTCAAGACACTTGGCGAGGTAGCACAGATGGTCTCTTTCTTCTATAGCGAAGATATCGAGTACGAGACACCATTGCTCATCCAGAAGGGCATGGACGCGGAGAAGACCCGCATCGCGTTAACCCATGCGCGCGACTTGCTGGAAGGCGTAGAGGCATGGGAGCATGACGTGATGGAACCGCCTATGCGCGCTTTAGCCACTGAACTTGAGATGAAACCAGGCCAGCTTTTTGGCTCTATCAGAGTTGCCGTCAGTGGCCGTACCGCTACACCTCCACTCTTCCAGATGATGGAAGTGCTTGGGCGTGAGCGCACCATGCAGCGCATCGACCAGGCTATCGCGCGCCTGGCTTGATTGACCTGCAAGCTTTCAGGGCGGGGCAAGCCCCGCCCTGGAAATCTGGAACTGTAGAAAATACGAAAGATAACCTATGTCCCAAAGTGATTACATATTACGTATAGCAGAAGAAGTTGGCCGCGCCCTGGCCCAGGTGCTCTATCAAAAGCAGCGCGAGGACTACCCGGGCGCGCTCACTTTTATCGATGAACAATACAAACAAATGCTCGGCATGGGCGCGGGCTTCATTCACTCCGCCTCGGAAGAAACCCTGCTGTCGATGCTCACCTCGCTTGGTGAACTGAATACCGAGAAATGCTGGCTACTTGCCACGCTGTTAAAAGCGGAAGGCGAAATCTACGAACTGCAAGAGAACGAAAACGACAGCTATTACAGTTATCTCAAGGCACTGAACGTATTCCTCGAAGTCCTGTTGATAGACAACGCCCTCAACCAGGTCGCCCCTGTTGCCGAAATCGAGGGCCTCACTTATAAGCTGGCAGACTACGACCTGCCACCGCGCACGCAGGAGATGCTCTTTCGCTATTTTGAGCGCACAGGCCGCTTCGCGCGCGCCGAGGATACGCTTTATGAAATGCTGGAAGCCGACCCTGGCAACCACGAGGTAGTTGGGCATGGCATCACTTTTTACCAACGACTACTGCGCAAAAGTGATGCGGCGCTGTATGCGGGGAATCTGAACCGGGATGAGGTCGAAGATGGACTCAGCAAGCTGATGCATAGAGACAGGTAAGCAAGCCGTACACAGGATATTTTTCTGCCCGGAAAGGGTTAGCACGTGTCGTCCACCAAATCACCACAGGTTGCGCGTTCAACGGTCGCCGATACCTGGCGCTGGCTCTGGCCCGACGTGTTGATGCGTATCATTCCGTTGAGCGCTATGCCATTACTCTATATCGCAGTTTTTCATTTACCCCTCTCTTTTTTGGGATTGACGCTGCACGACTGGCCTCTACAACTCGCGCTTGGCTTTGGGATTGGGCTGGTAATGGCCGCCCTTGCCGTGCTCTACCGCATCACTATAGTTGGCCCCTGGTTTCGCTGGCCTACCCCCACCGATCACGCGCTGCAAGGTTTTTTCTACCTGTTTATCAATGGGCCGGTCGAAGAACTCTTTTTTCGCGGCTTCCTGCTGGCAGCGGTGGCACAGTGGACTGGCTGGATCGGCTGGGGCTGGCTGGTCAGCACAGCTGTCTATACGCTCTATCATCGCCTGGGCAAGTGGAGCTGGCGCAGCGTGGGCGGCGTCGGACTGGCCGGGCTGGTCTTCAGCTCTCTCTACATTCTCCAGCCGAGACCTTATTCATTGCTGGCTGTTGTGATGGTGCATGGTTTCACCACGTGGGGCTTCCTGAGCCTGGGCGACGAGTTTATGTACCGCCGCTGGAAACGCAAACAGGCGTGACTATACCTCCACCTCGACGCCCAGTCCCAGTTCGCGCGCCCTGGTATACACACGAAGCGCAACAACTGCATCCTGTACAGCGTTGCCAACCGATTTGAAAACCGTGATTTCTTCTGCTGAATGGCGAGCAGGGCGCAATCCTCGCGCTATCTCGCCCAACTCGCTCCATGTTTCAGGGCCAGCGATGCGCCCTGCGGCCAACGCCTGCAACAAATCACCCGCTTCGCTCATGGCAGACTCGCGCCGGTCAACCACTATGCGCGCGCTTGCCAGCGTCTCTGCATCAAGCTCGCACATTTCGGGAGTAAACGCACCAACCGCGTTGATATGCGCGCCGGGCGTGATATCTTCTCCGCTAAAAAGGGGAGTTGTCGCGGTAGTTGCGCAGGCCACCAGCATTGCTCCCGTGAGGGCTTCGCGCGCCGACGACACGTGGCGTATTGGCGGGCAGTCCGCGCCCAGCATAACCTGTACCGTTGCCAGTAGCGCCCGGTAATGCGCCATGTCGTGATTCACTACGCGCACTTCGCGTAGGGGTCGCGCTGCGTGTACAGCTACCAGTTGCAAAGGAGCCTGCGCGCCCGCGCCAAACAGGGCCAGCGTATGCGCATCCTGGCGCGCAAGCAGTTCGGTTGCCAGCCCCGAAGCCGCGCCCGTGCGCATAGCAGTCAGCCAGCCGCCTTCGATAACCGCCAGCGTGCGCCCCGACGTATCATCCAGCAGCAGCACAGAAGCGTAAATGCGCGCCAGCCCGCGCTGTGGATTGCGCGGCATCACCGTCACTACTTTCAAGCCAAAGGCATGCTCTTGCGACGTTTGTATAAGCGAGGGCATCAACAAAGCCACACCTTGTTCAGCGAGCGGAACTGCTGTGCGCTGTGGAGCTTGCGCGTGGCCACCGCTCAAGGCGCTGAATGCGACCCTCATGGCATCGATCGCATCGCGCATGCTGAGGCACCGCTGCGCATCAGCGCGTGAAAGAATGAGGGCCATGAATAACATTTCCTTTACTTAATACGTCATAATAGTAGTGAGCAAGTATGCTCAGGCGACTTTGCCATCTATCCTAATTCCGTTACCTTTGCACAAACGATTCGTCTGGCATTAAAGTATGATAAAAGTAGGGTATGTGGCAAGTGTATCGCTTTCGGCATCTTCTATCTTTTCGTCATATGGAGGACCACTTCTTTGAAAATTGTCGTCACCGGCGGGGCCGGTTTTATCGGCTCCCACCTTTGCGCCCGTCTATTGGAAGATGGACACAGCGTACTATGTGTTGATAATCTGCTCACAGGTTCAGAACGCAACATTGAGCCTTTACTGACTCATCCACATTTTTCATTTTTAGAGCAAGATGTCACCAAACCATTCACCTTTGTGGCGGACGCCATTTATCACCTTGCCAGCCCTGCCAGCCCTGTCGGGTATATGGAACATCCCATTGAAACGATCATGGTAAATAGCCAGGGAACTTACATGATGCTCGAACAGGCGCGCAGGCAAAAGGCCATGTTCCTGTTCTCTTCAACCTCGGAAGCCTATGGCGATCCTCTGGTACATCCACAACGCGAGGATTACTGGGGCAATGTGAACCCCATCGGGCCCCGCTCCTGCTATGACGAGAGCAAACGCCTGGGCGAAACCATCACCATGGAATTCTACCGGCAATACCAGCTCAATGCTCGTATCGTGCGCATCTTCAATACCTATGGCCCAAACAGCCAGGCCGATGACGGTCGCATGATTCCTAATTTTATTACCCAGGCTCTGCAAAATAAGCCGCTGACCATTTATGGAGACGGCAGCAAAACGCGCAGCATATGCTACGTGAGCGACCTTGTAGAGGGTCTCGTGCTGGCTATGTTTAAGCCTTTCACTGCGGGGGAAGTGTTCAATCTCGGCAACACCGATGAACATACTGTGCTTGAGTTTGCCCACACTATCATTGAATTATGTAATGCGTCTTCTCCCATCCTGTTTGAAACGGGGCGCATTGATGACCCGGAGCGCCGCCGCCCGGATATCACCAAAGCGCAACAAATCCTGGGCTGGCAGTTGCAAGTGAGCAAAGAGGATGGGCTGCGCCGTACCATTGAATGGTTTAGCAAGCAGCTTCCCCATTTGACAACGGTTTCATAGAAGTTCAGCTATCTTCCTGAGAATATGTTAACACGCATGAATGTTCCCGGAACGCGCGAGTTACAGCAAATTCGCCGCAATTCATGGCTAACAACAAGGCAGGACAAGCTACACGAGATTATTACCGTGCCGAATCTGGTAGGTGTGATCGGTTGTGCTGTGCTGCTTTTTCTCCTGCTCGTCCCGCCGTTGCCCTGGAACATCCGCCTGCCGCTATACTTCATGGCGTTGGTGTGGACGATATTGCGCCCGCGTGTCTCTCTCTACCTGCTGGCATTTTGCGTCCCGTGGGGATCGCTCGACTATATCGACGTTAGCTCATTGCGCCTGAACAGCGCGGATATCCTGGTGATCTTTCTCGCGCTTGGCTGGCTCATTAACTGCGCCTTACCCGTTTATACGGGGCTGCGCGACCGCGACGCGGCACATATCCCCGTCTATCTGATTCTCGCCATGTTCGCTCTGCTGGGTATCATGTTGCTATCGATGACGGTCGCGCTCAATAAAAGCGATAGCCTGAAGGAGATTAGCAAATGGCTGGAAGTGCTGGTGATTCTCCTGTTGGGCAGCCAGTACTTGCGCACGCGCCGCCAGGTATGGACCATTATTGTGCTCGTTTGCATCGCCGGTATGACGCAGGCTGTCTATGGCTACGCGCAGGCTTTCCTCAGTCTCGGCCCCCAATCGTTTATACGCAGCGATATACTGCGCGTATATGGTACATTTGGCCAGCCTAATCCCTATGCGGCTTACATCAACCTGCCGCTGAGCATTGCACTCGCTGTGACCCTACTTGGGCGCGACTGGTTGACGCGCGTGCTGGCCGGAATCGCCACCATCACACTGGCTGTAGCCGAATTTCTTTCGCAATCGCGCGGCGCTGAGATTGCTCTCGCGACTGCTTTCGCCTTTATCATCCTGGCAGGTGTGCCGGGCATACGTAAGCTATTCCGCGTACTGATTATCGCGCTGCTTGGCTTTGTCGAAGCTTTGTTGCTAGGCTGGGTACCGCAGACTCTTTTCAGTCCGGCGCTCAAATTCCTGGGCCTTTCAGGCATCTCGCTGACCGAACCAAGTAACCAGGATTTTTCGACAGCCGAACGCCTGGCGCACTGGATCGCCGGGCTGCATATGTACTTCGATCATCCCATCCTGGGCGTAGGCATTGCCAACTACCCCGACGCCTACCCGCCCTACCATATTGCAAACTTTTTAGACCCCCTGGGACACGCGCACAATTACTACATAAACGTCGCAGCCGAAATGGGAACTATCGGCTTGATTGTGTATCTGCTCTTCCTGCTCGCGATCTTCGCCGCAGGCGCGCATGCCCTACGCGCTCTCAACAAAAAGTACTGGCAGGCGAAAGCGCTGCCAGTTCAACCACAACCGCCAATCCAGGCGCCGTTGGGAACAGGCAACAAGCTGAAGTTACTCCTGCATCCCTTTAGCCTGGTTCGTCATTCTCAACGACAATGGCCGCTTGAAATCCCCGGCATGCTCACCAACGACCGCGCGCTGGCAATTGGCCTGATTGCGGCGTTGATTACAGTACAGGTCCATAATTTCGTCGATGATGTTTATGTACACAGTTTGACCAGTCTTATCGCGTTACTACTCATCGCGCTTATCCGTCTAGAGAGAGTGACGCCCGAAGTATACAAGCAAGCGGCATTTGGAGGATAATTTGATTACGGAGAATACGAGTACAAGTAGCGCGTCCGCTGAAAACTCTTTGATAGAAGCAGATGCAACCGCCGGAGAAATTGAAAAAAAGCAGGTCGAATTACTTCAACAAGAGGCTCTTCAAGAGCCAGAAATCACGCGAGAACAACTTTCAATCGGGAAACGCCTGCTGAACTGGCGCACCATTGTCCCATTAGTGATTGTGATTGTGGCGCTCGTCTTCTTCGCGAAACAGGCCCATATCGATCCTCACCAGATGTGGATCGCCATTCGAGCCGCGAACATCTGGTTCGTGCTTGCCTCTTTTACTATTTATTATTGCTCATTCCCGATTCGTACTCTGCGCTGGCGTATGCTGCTCGAAAATGTTGGCTATACAAAATCCAATAATGTGCATCTCCCAAAATTTCCAAAACTACTCGAAATCCTCTATATCTCGTGGTTTGCCAACGTAATCGTCCCTGCCAAGTTGGGTGATCTATACCGCGCTTACTTGCTGCGCAAAGAAGCAGGCCTTCCGACTTCCAGAACCTTCGGCACTGTACTCGCTGAACGTTTGCTTGACCTTGTCGTGCTCTTATTGCTATTTATTCCGGCGGTCATCATCAGCTTGCACGAAAACCTGCCCGGCCAGTTAAAAATTGGATTGGCAGTGACGCTGGCGCTGGTGGCTGTCGGCGTCATTGCTCTGTTTGTCCTGCGCACAGTTCCCACACAAATCGCGCGCCTGCTTCCTGCTCGCTTTCGCGGCCACTATATCCACTTCCAGGAAGGCACGCTTGGCTCGTTTCGCCGCGTTCCTACGTTAAGCGTGCTGACGCTGGGTGTCTGGGCCTGCGAATCGCTGCGCTTCCTTTTTATTGCTCTGGCCTTTGGCCTGATCGGCGGCAACCTGGTTCATATCGTGGCTGCCGCGTTATTCATCGCGCTAGGTGAAGCTCTGCTCACCGTTGTGCCATTTACCGGAGGCGGCGTTGGCCTCGTCGAAGGTGGCATGTTTGCCATGATCGCGCTCTTCACAGCCAATACGAGCCTCGCGGCTGCCGCCATCCTGACAGACCGCATCATCAGCCTGTTCAGCATCCTGGTGTTCGGCTTCATCGTCTTCATGGTTGCCTTCGGGCGTGAGACGCGCAAAGCCGCTCTGCAACCGAAATCCCTGACTTGAGCGCGGTCGCCTTCGTCCCCAAATAGTATCAGAGAGGCATGTGAGAGGCAAACAAAGGGATGGCAGGTTATGCAAGAACATCAGGTACAACTGGATTGTTACATCAATAGCAAAGAGGCGGAAAATGATGTAACTTTACGGCAAGTACTTTCGTCCTTGCCACCGGAGCTGGTTGTAGCCCGCACCTTGCAGGCTGTTGGCATCGGGCAGCCGGTGATGTTGTCGCTGGTGATCACGGATGATATAGAGATACAGGCGTTGAACAAACAGTATCGCCAGCAGGACAAACCTACAGATGTGCTTTCGTTTCCCCTGCTCGACGAGCCGCTGGTTGATGCACCCCCAGACCAGCTCTGGCAGACGGTGGAAGAGATGGGCAAGAACGATATGAAGCAACAGGCGTATCCAGCTTTCATTACCCCTGGGGACATGCCGACCAATCTGGGGGATATTGTGATCTCCTGGCCGACCGTCACGCGCCAGGCGGCACAGGCAGGCCATCATCCCGCCTATGAGCTGCTTTACCTGTTGTCACATGGCACGCTCCACCTTGTCGGCTATGACGATCAGACCGAAGCAGGGTACCAGGCCATGCTGCTTTTGCAAGAGTCCGTCATGCAAGAGATCGATTGGGACGCGCTTACGCCATGAGTATGCCACCTGCACAGCCACAGAAACGCGGACCGGCAAAGTTTATCGCCGCTTTTGGCTATGCTTTCAGCGGTCTGTGGTATGCCTTTCGCACACAGATCAACATGAAAGTGCATATTTCCCTGGCCGTTCTTGCCATTGCGCTTGGCATCTTCTTACATATCACGGCGGTCGAATTTGCCATTATCTTCCTGGCAATTGCGGGAGTACTGATCACGGAGATGTTTAACACAGTGATCGAACGTTGTGTCGACCTGGCATCACCCACATATCATCCACTGGCAAAGGCGGCCAAAGATATGGCAGCCGGAGCGGTGCTGCTCAGCGCAATTATGGCTATTATCATCGCGCTGTTCATCTTTGGGCCTCACCTGTGGGCGCTGGTACATATATAGGGGCGCAATGAATTGTGCCCTATTTTACGCGCGAGACATACTGGCCTGTGCGTGTATCCACACGAATCTTATCGCCCGGATTGACAAAAAGGGGAACGTTAATGCTCGCGCCCGTCTCCAATATAGCGGGTTTGGTAACGTTGTTTGCAGTATCGCCGCGCACGCCAGGCTCGGCGCTCTCCACGACCACTTCTACAAAATTTGGCAGTTCGACTGCAACTATCGTATCGGTCTCGCTATCAACCAGCAGTTCTACAATATCTTGCTCCTTGAGGAAACGCGCCGCGTCTCCCAGCATTGATTTCGCGAGAGGCTGCTGATCGAAAGTTTCGCTGTTCATGAAGACGTAGTCGTCGCCATCAATATACAGAAACTGCCAGTTCTGATGTTCAACGCGCACAGCGTCGATTTCCTCGCCGGCGCGGAAGCGCTGCTCGATAACACGCCCTGTGCGTAAGCTTTTCAGGTTCACGCGCACGAAGGCGCGCCAGTTTCCGGGACTGACATGATGGAACTCAGTCACCGTATACAAATCGTTGTTATAGCGGATAACCATGCCATTATAAAAATCCGCTGTTGTTGTAGCACCCAATGGAGGGAACTCCTTTCCTTGCTTCAGATCAGAAATTTCGCTACCTGTTCCGCCTGAGCTGCAAACTTCGCCAGGCGTTTCTTCTTTAAGTTTTCACGTAAAACCCAGTTGATGTCGGAATCACCCCAGGATGCGCACTCGCACATGAGAGCAAAACCTTCTTCGGGCAATGCAGCAGCAATCACACTGAGGGTATAGCCTGTCGCCTGGCGCAATACCTTCACGTCCTCACGCTTGCGTTCAGACAGGGGAATCGCATGAAAACGCCGCAAAATTACCCGCTGCATCTCCAGGGCTGCTTCTCTCATTGCCGCACTATGCATAAGGGCCGGTTCAGCAATCGCTGCTATGCTGGCACGCTGCTGCCAGCAATTGCCCTCGCTTGACCATATGCGCAAACAGGTTATTGTTTCCTCCGGCGCGGCTTCTAGCATGCGCTGGAAGGCTATGGCTGCCGCCTCGCGCACACGCCAGGAAGCATTACAGGCAAATTCACTCAAGCGCGCTAAGACCTCATGACGCCACATGGCATACACGGCTGCGCAGGCGCCAGAGGCCACTACGCCACACATAACCACAAATTCATCCGGCGTATTGGTCTTCAGCGTTTTTTCATCCCGCGTTAAATACTCAATTACATGCCAGACTTCCCTTGCCCGGCCGCCAACGGCTGCTGCTAACAGATGGGCTACATCGTCCGCCAGCCTCAAATTTGCGCGCGGGCCGGGCAGGCGGCTCTGCTCACGCAAATAAAATTCCAGGGGGCGCGGGTTATCCAGCAACGCCCGGTCTATCAGGGGTGACAGCGTTTCATGCATATGCATACTTCCTTACACTGGCATCACATTAACCCCGGTAATGAGACGCCCTTTTCCCAACGGTTTCAGCCAGAATCCAGTATAACATACTTTAATCCAATTGATGAGTGACCTGCACCATAACATTGACGTAAACGGTAACCTTGTGGTATACTATTATTAAATCTCCGCTATTTGAGAAGCATTATCCATTTTTGGGGAGGTTCTCATGGCTATGATGGCGACAAATGAATACCTTTCCTCAGAAAATACTGACGAGACACGCTCATATTCTATTGAGCAGGTTGCCGCGCAAACAGGGCTGACGAAACGTACCCTGCGCTACTACGAAGAAGTAGGACTGCTGCCGCCAACCGACCGCACCGGGGGGAATTATCGACGCTATAGCGATGATGATATCCACCGCTTAGAGCATATCAAAAGACTGCGTGACCTGCTTGGATTTTCTCTGGCGGATATCCATGATATTCTGGAGACGGAAGATGAGCGAGATGTGCTTAAAAAAGCCTACAAGCACGAAACTGAGGCTGCTGCTAAAATTGCTCAGTTAGATCAAGCGGACGAACTCATTCGCCGTCAATTGCACCTGATCGAGCAAAAAATGGTCGGCCTTGAGCAAATGCGAACCACGCTCAAAGCGACGATCGAACATCACGAGCAAATACGCGGGGATTTATTGAATAATCCATCATAAAATATGTAATATCTAGATTGGAACCCTATGCAAACCATTACTTCCGACCATAAAGATGGTTCGGTCCCCGAACTCATTCCCGAACAACCGCAGGCGCGTGGCCTGCTGCGAACATTTATAGCCCTACGGCACCGCAATTTCCGGCTTTTCTGGTTCGGCCAGATGATTTCATTGATCGGTACCTGGATGCAATCGATTGGACAGGCGTGGCTGGTATTGGAATTAACCCACAGCGCCTGGCTGCTGGGCATCGTGGGCGCGCTCCAATTTTTACCGGTTCTGATTCTCTCACTTTTCGGAGGAGTGCTGGCAGATCGATTGCCAAAGCGTACTGTGCTACTTTTTACGCAATCGTCGGCTATGATCCAGGCAACTGTTCTATGGTTACTGGTTGCCACAGGGGAAGTACGCATCTGGCATGTATTAGTACTGGCAAGCCTGCTGGGCCTGACTAACGCGCTTGATATGCCCACACGACAGGCTTTCGTCGTCGAAATGGTGGGACGCGAAGATCTGCCAAACGCCATCGCGCTCAACTCATCGCTCTTCAATATGGCGCGTGTCGTCGGCCCTGGTATCGGTGGACTTATCATCGCCGTGCTTGGTGTCGCGCCGCTCTTCCTGTTGAATGCCATCAGCTTCATTGCCGTTATTGTTGGCCTGGCCTTAATCGACATGAGGGGATTACACGGGTTATCTTACCTGCAAAGCATCAACCAGGGCAAGGTAAAGCAAAACACCTGGCAGAGCTTGCGCGAGGGCCTTCATTACGTGAGACGCACACCCGCCGTATTTCTGGTGATCGCCGTAATCGGCGTGGTTTCCCTCTTCGCTATTAACTTCAATGTTATGCTGCCGCTCTTTGCGACCGATGTCCTGCATTCAGGGGCAGCAGGTTTCGGCTTTCTCTCATCAGCCTTTGGGCTGGGTTCGCTGATTTCGGCGCTGTGGATCGCCTGGGGCAACAACAGGCCAAGCATCCGCTTCATGTTGCTGGCGGCGCTGGCTTTTTGCGTGCTGGAGATATTTTTTGCGCTATCTCCAATCTACGCGCTCTCGCTGGCTTTGATCGCAAGCGTCGGCTTCGCGCAGATCGCCCTGTCCGCCGTCGCCAATACCACTATTCAGACTATTGCGCCCGACCATTTACGCGGCAGGGTAATGAGCGTCTACATGATGGTGTTTGCCGGAAGCGTTCCATTTGGCAACCTCTTCGCCGGTGGACTTGCTCACCTGTATGGCGCTCCGGTATCACTGCTCGTTGGGGCAGGTCTGGCCTTGATCGCTGCCATCATTGGTTGGGTTTTGCGCAAACCAGCGGAGAAAGACCTTGCAACCAATTTCGATTAAAGGCTGGCGCGTGCTGCCGCTCGCGACCGGCGACCAGCAAAAGCACATTGATTTCAGTGAGCAGTTGCTCGCCCACGCCAACCCCGGCGAACCACCAACTCTGTACTGGTCCCAGGCAGAAGTAGAGGGCCTTGTGCTGGGCTTTTCGCAGAAATCCGCTATCCTCAATCAACAGGCGCTGGCGAGTTACCCACTGCCCATTTATCACCGTCGCGCCGGCGGCACAACAGTACTGATCGGGCCGCACCTGCTCAGCCTGGACGTTATGCTGCCCGCGGGTCATCCACTGACCCTGCCCGACCTGGTAGAGAGCTACCGCTGGCTCGGTGAAACCTGGGTCGCGGCGCTGCAAGAGCTGGACATTCAGACACGCACAATCACACCCGTTGAAGCGTACGCGCAGCGCGACCGGCTCAAGCAAGCAGAGACACACCAGCGCGAATCCATCCTCAGACGCGCCTGCTACGGCTCGCTTTCACCCTACGAAGTGGTCACCGGAGAGCGCAAAGTGGTTGGATTGGACATGATTCGCAGGCGCACAGGCACGCTGCTGCAGGCCGGTGTGCTGCTCCACTGGGAAACCGAAAGACTTGCCGCGTTGCTCGGCCAAACGCCGCAAGAGCAGACCATTTTGCGCGAAGGTCTGCGCGAGCGATCCGTCGGAGTGGATACACTGGCCGGGCGCGCGATACCTGCTGAAATGTTGATCGCGGCTTTTGAGCGCGCGCTCGCCCGACGAACGGGTGTATTTAATCTGTAGGGGCGACCTTGAAAGCCGCCCCACAATTTTAGCGCGCCGTCCGCCGTCCATACGCCCATACTGCCACCGGGATGAAGACGACCAGAATGCCCACGCACCAGGCCAGCGCCTGCCAGATCGTCGAGGCATCAGGCTGGTTGAGCAGCAGCCCCCGCACCGCGTTGACGATCAGCGAAACCGGTTGATGCTCGGCGAAGGCGCGCAGCCAGCCGGGCATGCTCGATGTTGGCACAAACGCGCTGCTGGCGAAGGTCAACGGAAAGAGCCAGATGAAGCCGGCGGATTGCGCCGCCTCTACAGTGCTCACCATCAAACCGATTGTCGCAGAAATCCATGAGAAAGCAAAGCTGGTGAGCAAGAGTATTCCTGCTGCCA
>Ga0070733_10000955_pt1 | contig 22211 bp, 24 predicted proteins | sample Coa_R1_9_FD_66450 | JGI IMG/M metagenome (GOLD analysis project Ga0070733, IMG submission 66450) | Surface soil microbial communities from Centralia Pennsylvania, which are recovering from an underground coalmine fire - Coalmine... | ecosystem: Environmental > Terrestrial > Soil > Unclassified ...
TCCTGAAACGCATCCCTGAGTCGCTCCACCGTCACGTGGTGGAGAAGCGCGCTGAATCCCTCTGCCTTGTTCCTGATTGCTGCTGGTCACACGCGCTCCAGCGCACTGGGCACGCGTGGTTCCCGCTCCCTGAGCCCCAGTCCATGGCTGTACTCCGCAAGGAGCGCCAAACCCCCGTGCACCGTCAGCTCCTCTTCCGTCCTCTCGATCTTGAATCCCAGCTCCGTTTGTCGTATCATCCTCATCAGCCCTTCTGCGTTGAAAGGTTTCACCTCTCAGGTGAGAATATACTCACCCGAAACCTCAATGCCAAGAGGGCTTTCTTATATTTTCAGCCCTTCTATCTCTGTTTTTAGGCCCGAGAAGGGGCTGGAACTGGCGGAACAATAGTGGTAAGATGAACTTTTCAATGAAAAAAAGCGTTCCAAAAGGATTGTCGGCGGTCCGGATGCGGTCGGGCCCGATGTTGCGGCGGGATTGGATCCTCGGTTCTTACAGAGGACAGTGGAAAGTAGCCTTGATCTCCAGGCCAGATGTATGGAGCTCGTGTGCCCTGCTGAATTCCCTCGGCGACCTCGATCCAAGGTCTTCGTGAGGTTCTTTTTAGAACATGTTTCGAATTCAATGAAGGAGGATCCGATGGGAAATAGCGTGACAAGCAACGATATTCTGACCGCGTTGCGCCAGGTTCAAGATCCGGATCTCAAAAAGGATATCGTCACCCTCGGTTTCGTCCGAAAGGCACAGGCCAGTGGTTCTCAGGTCGATATTGAAATCACTGTGCCGACTCCGATCTTTCCAGGTTATGAGAAGATGCGCCTTGAAATTTCAAAGAGGGTCCAAGGTCTGCCGGGCGTCTCAGCGATCAACGTCACGATGGTCGGGGAGGTGAGTGGAGAGCCCGCCTCGAACAAAGGGGGTCTTCCGGGGATTAAGAATATCATCGCAGTCGGAAGCGGTAAAGGAGGGGTGGGGAAATCGACCGTGACCGCCAACCTGGCCGTTGGTCTGGCCCACTATGGGGCGAAGGTAGGACTGGTGGACGGCGATATCTATGGCCCGACGGTCCCCATCATGTTGGGAGCGAAGGAACACGATCTTCAACAGAACGAGCGAGGGATCATCCCGATCGAATCTCACGGGGTCAAGTTCATGTCGATGGGACTGCTTTCCAAGGGGAGTGCGCCACTGATCTGGCGAGGCCCGATGGCCCACAAAGCGGTTCAAGAGTCTCTGCTCCATGTCGACTGGGGCAACCTAGACTATCTGTTCGTCGATATGCCCCCTGGAACGGGCGATGTCCACCTGACCCTCGTTCAAACCGTCCCGGTCACCGGGGCGGTGTTGGTTTCGACGCCGCAGGATGTCGGCCTCACGATATCCCTGAAAACGTTTAAACTCTTCGAGCAAACGAAAGTTCCTCTCCTGGGGATCATCGAGAATATGAGCTACCACGTCTGCTCGAATTGTGGATCCCGGGAAGAGATCTTCGGCCACGGTGCGGTGGCCGAAGAAGCCGCGAAACTCAAAATTCCGTTTTTGGGCGAAATTCCTCTCGACCGGAGTATTCGGCAATGTGCGGACGAGGGAATGCCGGTGATCATCGCCAATCCGGAATCTCCTTCGGCGAAAGTCTATCTCCAGATCACCGAACGATTGGCGGCGCAGGTTAAGATTCTGAACCATACCCGTAAGCCGCTTATTGTGATCGAAGAAGAGCCGGAGTCAAGCTCCCAGGCGTTTTCAGTCTGACACATGAAGGGATCGGCAGGTCAAGACATGGATCTCCAGCCAATGAATTGGGTGCCGACCTCGATTAAAAAACAGGGCCGGAAGTCGCTCTTGATTACTTGGGAGGACGGGCACGTCAGCCGGTACAGCTTCCGGTTGCTCAGACAGCACTGCCCTTGTGCAGCGTGCGTCGACGAGTGGACGGGAAAAACGACGCTCAACCCGGAAAATGTCGCATTAGACTTAGAGGGCCTCAAAGTGGAACCGGTCGGAAATTATGCCCTCAGCTTTTCATTCAGCGATCATCACGATACCGGTCTTTTTCACTTTGAACTTCTCCGATCGATCTGTCCCTGCGAGTCCTGTCAGACAAACCGACCGATGGTTCGGTCCGGGAATTAGGGTTCGGGGAGTCTAGACCCCGAGACGCGCAAAGGGCAGGTCCTGGGTTCTTGAAAGGAGAACTTAGAGTGGCGTCTAAAGCAGAAGAAATCAAAATAAGAGCGGAAGTCTTGGACTCCGAGCGCTGCAGATTTATCGTCGACCGACCGATTTTTAGGGCCGGAGGATCACTGCAGATTCAGAGCCCTGAAGAGGCCAAGAAATTTGTCCTGGCGGAACTGATCTTCGGAATCGAGGGGATCGCCGGCGTCTTGCTCTCCGGAAACACAGTGACCGTCGCCAAGGCGGGTCCGGAGGATTGGGTTGCGGTCGGGCGGAAAGTCGGAAAGGCGATCCGGGCGTTTCTGCAGTCCGAGGCCGGGGCCCTGTCGATGGGCCTCTCGGAGATTCCCGGGAACGCCGCTCTCGAAGAACAGATCAGGGCCAAAGTCCAGCGGGTGCTCGACACCCAGATCAATCCAGGGGTGGCGGGGCATGGAGGCCAGGTGACTCTTCTCGACGTAAGAGGGAGCGAGGTCTATATCCGGATGGGCGGCGGCTGTCAGGGATGCGGAATGGCCTCGGTGACCTTGAAGCAGGGGATCGAGAAATCGATTCACCAGCACGTGCCGGAGGTGACCGCCATTTTCGACACGACGGACCATGCGATGGGCCAAAATCCCTACTACTCGCCTTCGAAGTAGATCCGAATCGAAAAAAACAGATCCGTGCCGAGCCGATCGTGAATTAGGCGATCACCGCGCGGGGGGATCCCCGGATCCGGCGGTGATGTGCCTTCGCCTCGATTTTCCGTCCCGTGCCGGCCGCCGCTTACGTGATAGGGCGGATCCGATGTCCCCTTGAGTGACCGAAGTCCCGGCCGGTTTCCCGCGCCTTCCCGACCGGCTGCTGCGGCCAGGTCGGGCGCCCAAAGTCGGTCTTGCGATCCGGGTTTCTTTTCTGTATACTTCGGCGGACCGGTGAGAGCCGACCGGGCGTTTTCTTATGGATGAGGAGAAGAGGATGACTAAAAAAGTGCTTTTTTTCTCTTTTTTTTTAATGGCTTCGGTCGAAATTTTTCTGCCGGGACGGAGTTTTTCCCAGGGGACGGCGGCCCCCGCCCCTAAAGGACCCACTGAAAAGACTTTTCCCGCCGATTTTGATCGTGTTTGGGGTGCCGTGGTCATGGTCTTAACCGAGAAGGGACTATCAGAACATCCTCACGGCAAAATGTCCGCCAATATGGACGGGGGGAAAATTACCACCCCCATCTTTCGTTACTTTAGGATTTCCTCCGCGAGACCCGTCCAAGAAAAGGATTATCGGGACAGCTATTCGATCAGCGTATCGAGCGAGCTGAAGACCAAAGAGAGTGAAGCGAAGGCCAAAATGGCCGAGGCCAATTCGAAACTCGAGGAGGCGAAGGACAAGGAGAAGACGCCCGAGGAGGTTAAAACGCTCCACGAGGAGGCGAAGAAATTAGAAGCGGAGGGGGCAAAAGCGGCGGCGGAAGCAAAAGCGGCGGCCGCGAAGCCAAAGGCGGTTAAGGTCCAGATCCAAAGAAAATTCGAGGTCTACGATCCCGTGACTAAAAAGGCTTGGGTTGAGGCCGATCCGAGCACCGAAAATGTGGGAATCACCGAGGAGGCTTTAATGGCGGCCATTGACGCGAAGTTAGCCTCCGCAGCCCCCACGGAAGTGAACCTTGAAACCGTCTCCCGCCCCAATCTTAATATGACCCCTCCCATTTATCCGGAGGACAGTGCGAAGTAGCCGCCGCATTCGACGGAACAGGTCTTCGGTTGGACGCGGGTCGGCGAAGACTCTTTAGGATGATGGCTCCACAGAGGCCTCAGTCCTCAAAGGCCTCTGTTTCGTCGATCGCGCGGGCTTGCCCCGATCGATAACCACCCCCGCCACAGCCAGCCGGAACTCTGATGTCGAGATCCCTTTGACCGGAGGGTTCCGACGGCGACTCCAGAGCTCTTGGGTTCGCGCGGAGTCGACGAGCCCATAAATTAGCCTTACGATTGATTGAAGACGTAGATCTCCCGGCCTTCAATCCTCTATAATGCCCTCATGCGGAAGTACTGGAGCATCTTTTGGGTCAACTGGCAGAATGCTCTGCAGTATCGAGGGCCGACCCTCATCTACCTGCTGGGAAACATTCTCCGGGTTTCGGTCCTGATCTATTTATGGAATTCTATTTATCAGGGTCAGGGCCATTTGGCGACCTATACCCTCCCCGACCTGATTACCTATTATCTCCTGCAGCTGGTGATCAACAGCCTGGTCCTCTCCTACGTTAGCTGGGAGATCGTCGATCAAATTCGTGAAGGGGCCTTTTCAAATTTTCTAATCCGGCCCATTAATTACCTCCATTATTGGTTCATGGTGAATTTATCCACCAAGCTTTTTGAAGGGGCCTTGATCTTGGTGGTCGGCGGAATCCTCTCCTTTGTCCTGATGGACTACCTCAGTGCTCCCACCCACGTTATGAGCCTTGTCCTCTTCGTCCTGTCTCTCCTGCTGGGGGGGATTCTAGCATTTGAGTTTGATTTTGCGATCGGGTTATTGGCCTTTTGGCTGGTCCAGGCGAACGCTTTCAAATATATGCTCCAGTATATGATCTTCTTTTTTGCCGGAGCGCTGTTGCCGCTCGATCTGTTTCCGAAGGCCTTTCAAACGGTCGCGCAGGCGCTCCCGTTCCGTTACCTCGTCTTTTTCCCGATTCAGATATTTTTGGAAAAAGAGCCCGATCCCGAGCGAGGGCTCGCCGTCGCGCTGATCTGGGGCATCGTGCTGTACTTGTTTCTGCAATACGTTTTGCGCCGCGGGATCAGACAATATGAAGCGGTGGGTCAATGAGAGTGTGGAGGAGCTTATCGAGGTATCTGGGCCTTTACCGCTCTTTCCTCGCCCACAACCTTAAGAACGAGATGATTTATAGGGCCAATTTTTCCATTGCTCTTGGGATGGACATTTTCTTCATGTCGATGAATGTCGTCTTTTTCGCGATTCTCTATACGAATGTCGAAACAATCGGCGGATGGACGTACGATCAGACGCTCATCCTCGTCGGGAGTGTCGGATTCATCCGAGAGATTGCCTATCTTACGTTTCGGCAGGGATTTTTGGAATTGGGCGATTATGTTCGAACCGGGCGATTTGATTCGATGTTGACCGCCCCGATGGCGGCAAACGCCCACCTGGCTTTCCGTCATGTCTCTCTGACGGAAAGCCTCGGCGAGGGATTAATGGGACTGCTCCTCGTCGCCTACGGCTTCGCTCACGTCCATGACGCCGCCTGGAGAAATATCCCCTTGTATCTCTTCATGTTGATCAACTCGCTCGTGATCTACTATGCCTTTTGTCTGATCGTGAACAGCGCGGTTTTTTGGCTGGTGAAGTCCCAGGAACTCAATACCCTCGTCTACTACTTCATGGATACGGCCCGGTATCCGCGGGATATTTACCGCGGTTTTGGAAAGGCCTTTTTTACCTTCGTGATTCCCAGCAGTCTTGTCGCGACGGTGCCGGCGGGGATTTTGGCGGGACGGATGGACGGGAGCCTCATCGTGCTCGCGCTCGGGATAGCGGCGGCGGCACTGACGGCCGGACTCTTGATCTGGAACTGGAGTCTACATCATTATAGCTCGGCCAGCAGTTGAGACAAGGAGGCTGCTATTTCCCCTGATGAGTCAGATCAAGAAATGAGGCCGGCTCGGATGCCCGTGATCGAGGTCCGAGAGCTCAACAAGACCTTTAAAACCCATCGAAAAGAGCCGGGCCTGGTCGGATCCCTCAAAGGGCTTTTTTGGCGCGAGCCGGTTTTTAACGAAGCGGTCAAGTCGGTTTCCTTCTCAATCGAAGAAGGTGAACTCGTCGGATTTCTCGGGCCAAACGGCGCCGGAAAGACGACGCTGTTAAAAATGCTCTCCGGCATCCTGTACCCCAGCTCGGGGGAGGCCCGTGTCCTGGGGTTCGTTCCTTGGGAGCGGGACCGAGCCTACCAGCGGCAGTTCGCCATCGTCATGGGGCAGAAGAACCAGCTATGGTGGGATCTGCCTCCTTCTGAATCGTTCGCTTTGAACCGGGATATCTATCAGGTTGACCCCGCCGCATTCGACCGAACCCTCGCCGAAATGGTCTCGCTCCTCGATCTAAAGCACCTGCTGGACGTGCCGGTGCGCCACCTCTCGCTGGGGGAGCGGATGAAATGCGAGCTGGTGGCTGCTCTCTTGCACCAGCCCCGGGTCCTTTTCCTGGATGAACCGACGATCGGACTCGACGTCATCTCGCAAGAGAGGATCCGCTCTTTTATTCAAGAATACAACAGGCTGAAGCGAACCACCGTGCTCCTGACGAGCCATTACATGCGGGACGTGGAAGAACTCTGCCAAAGAATCCTGGTCATCAATCATGGTCGGATCGTCTATAATGGACCGCTACAAGAGCTTGCGAACCGGTACGTCGACCATAAGATCATCAAGATCCGCTTTTCCTGCGCGCCTGCGGAGGGGATGCTGGCCGGATTGGAGGAAACGGTGGAGTCGGACGCGCATCACGCGGTCTTGAAAGTCAAGAAAAAGGAGGTCGCCCGCAGGACCCGATGGCTGTTGGATCGGCTCCCCATCGACGATCTTTCGGTGGAGGAGGTGGAAGTCGACGAGGTCATTCGAAGGATTTTCGAGGAGCGGGTGATCCAGGAATGAACCAGACGAGCTCTTCGATCTTCTTCGAGTCCCGTTTTCGACGCCCTCGGATTGATGAGCTCTGCATCCGATCCTCCGGGGCTATTTTCCAACCGGCGACCGGGGGAACCGAAATAGAATGATCCGGCTAAAGAGGATATACGAACCGCCCTCGAGGCAGGACGGCCTTCGGATTCTGGTCGACCGACTCTGGCCTCGGGCGATGAGCAAGGAGCGGGCCTCGGTAGACCTGTGGCTGAAGGAGGCGGCCCCCAGCCCGGAACTGCGAAAGTGGTTCGGCCACCAACCTTCCAGGTGGAAGGAGTTTCAAGAACGTTATCGGGCTGAGCTGGAGCGCAACACAGAGCCTGTTGAACGCCTCAAAAAGGAGATTCGAAAGGGTCCCGTCACTTTGCTCTACGCCGCTCGGGATGAGGAACATAACGGCGCGATCGTGTTGAAAACATTTTTAGAGGACCGACGCGCCTCCCATTGACCGTGGGGAGAAAAAGCGTGCGGGACCTTATCATGGGAAGCGGGATCGGGCACGCTTCGTTCTTCCCTCCCGGCTCGGGGGCCGTCGGCACGGGTCATTCCTGAGACTTCCAACCCCGGCCTCTGTTTTTCATCGCGAAGGGCCCGGAGCCCGTCACCCGGGGCGGCGAATGTGGCTCTCATGAGCCGAGCTTCCTCTTCATTTCTCTGCCTCGCTATCTATTCGTCTCTTTCCTGCCATGGGGAAATCGCCGCATCGCCCGGTCTCCCGATGTTAACCCCTCTGCTAAGTTCCTACGGGCTTAGCCTGCGGTTGGATCTCTCGGGTATTCTGGATGGGGGTCCCTTCCGGTCCCGAGTCGAGATAGGTCCAATGAAGGTTGACCTTTCCTGCGTTGCGTTTCTCTTCGGACACCTCGGGGGGTTTAACCGCACTCAGGATCCACGCCCAGGTAAAACTGGCGAAGACCATCCCCATCAGAATCGGAAAACCGTACCGCCAGAGTTCTTCGGACATTTGATTGCTCCTTTTCGTTTTATCGGCTGTTCTTGGAATGAGGGAAGGAGTCGTTCTCTCTTTCTCTCTTTGCCCTGAGCCTATCGACGGGTCATGGGTCTGAAACTGCTGTGGTGTGGTGGCGTTTCTCGGGTCACCCGCGGCTCCTCATCGAGCGCGTAGGAAGCGGGTGGCCGATCCGAAGGAAGGTTCTCAAAACGCGTCGCTAAACACGGGGCTGAAGACCGACCGTACCGGATCTCTCGTCGGGTCTCGTTTCGATTCCGACGGCTCCTCAGTTGATCGGAGTGCCCCGGAATCGAGCTTGGCCTCTCCGGGCGATGGGTCTTTTCCGTCTCGGCGTAATGGGCTGGACGGGGATGAGCTTTGCCTGGGCCGGACCGATCAATGCGAGGGAAGGCCCGAAGGCGAATAGAGCGGTTGAACATCAGCATTGCACTCCTCTTTCCAGCATACGTACGACGGCCTAGAAGTAAGCAATTGGTATGCCCCCGGGCGAGCGCTTAAAATTCATCATTAAATCAGCGGGTTAGTGTTTTTGAACTTCAGACCCGGAGAGCGCCTCGAATCAATCTGAGACGTTATATGTCAAAGTGAAACGTTTCGGGCAGTGACGATCGGGATCGAGGGATTCAGGGGAACGAGCTAAGGAGATCAGACCGGACGGCGCCGAATTGATTCGGCGGTCGGCCGGCCGCCGTAGCGCGTCCCCGAGCGCGGGTCGATCTGAAACCGGTGCCCGGCCGCTCGGTTGCGCATTCTCGGGAACCTGCTATGCTTATCTTGGTAGTCCCACCGTTTGACTACATGTCATTCTTGACCCCGAAAAATACCAGGGCGGAACGAATTGAATCCGAACCGATTTTTTTCCCTGTTGGTCCTGAGCTTGCTCCTTGTCCCCTTCCCCGTCTTGGGCGAAGAACCACCTGCCGGGGACTCCGTGGCCCCTCCTTTCCCCCGTGCTCCGGTCGGCATCTTTTCCGTTAACTATCTGAAGGAGGGGTTTAACGATGCTATTTACCTCGCCGTCTCTCCCGCCCGATGGGAACGGCCCCAATGGATGGCTTTCCTGGGAGTTGCTGCCGGAACCGGCGGGCTGTTTTTTATCGACAGCAGGATCGAGGAGGACCTGCAGGCCCATCGGAGAACGTTCACCCATGACTTTGCTCAAACGATTCAAGGTTTCGGCGCGCAATACGCCTTCGCAACGCTGGGTCTCTTTTATGTCGGCGGAGTCGCGCTCAACGACGGTCGAGCTTATGGCGTAGCGGCCGACGGCCTTGAGGCAAGCCTCCTGGCGGGAGGCATTACCGAGGCATTTAAAATTTCAATCGGCCGCGACCGGCCGTTTGATCTTCACGGAAGCCGGAACTTCCTCCCGTTTCGTCTCTCGAATCTCAACGGGACCCACAATTCCTTTCCGTCGGGCCATGCCACGGAGGCCTTCGCGGTTGCGTCGGTTATCGCGACCCGTTACGACAGCCTATGGATCCAGTCGGGCGCTTACGGGCTCGCCGGTTTGGTGGGCCTTGCAAGGCTTGAGGAGAACGTGCATTTCGCCTCGGACGTCTTCGCGGGGGCCGCCATCGGCACCTGGGTCGGACGCACGCTGGTTCTTCGTCATCTCCGGGAGTCGGGCGGGGAATCGAGTCTCATCATCCTTCCGCTTGCCTCGCCAGCGGGGCTGTTGGTTCAGCTCAAATTCTAGGAATCTCAAAATCGTTTTGGAAGATCACATCCGCAGCTCGGTTTTTTTCCAAGGCAGCGGCCTCCCCATGCGCCCGGCGGCCCCGGTCCTCCGGGAGCCCCCCGTATCCATCGGTAATCCAGGACGGGCTTGCCGTGTTCCGCTCTTTAATGGTATGGTACGCTCCGGATAAAAGGGAGGAGGGAGAACTATGGTCAAGGTTGCGCTATTGGTTCGGCTGGAGGCGAAAGCTGGCAAAGAGAAGGAAGTCGAGGATTTCCTTCGTTCGGGATTGGCGATGGTCCAAGAAGAACCCGCCACCACCGCTTGGTTTGCAATCCGCCTGAATCCGTCAACATATGGCATTTTTGACGCCTTTCCAAACGAAGCGGGCCGCCAGGCCCATCTCTCGGGACAGGTGGCGGCCGCGCTGATGGCGAAAGCGTCGGACCTGCTCGCCAAGCCGCCCACGATTGAAAAGGTCGACGTGTTTGCGGCCAAGCTCCCCGGTCAGCGGATCGGCTGACGGACATCGGGGCAGAGCGATTTTCATCGATCGAGACTCCCGAGAGAGAGGCGCCGGTCCGGCGCAGCGCCCCTGGAATTCGGCGGGGTCTGGCGTCGCATTCCCCTGCGGGGTGATTTCCCTTCGGCCGGCTTTGGCATGGGAGAAGGTGTTTGAAACGCGGGGCGATTCAGAGGAGAGGCCGCTATTGACCAATTCGACTCCCCGTGATACACTGCCGCGGTACCGCAGCGATTGAATCGGACCCAAACCCAACTGGCTTCACTCACATGGAGGAGATCATCGTGCGAAGAGGACTGCTTTCTGGATTGTGTGTTTTTGTGCTGGGGCTGACGGCCTGCGCCGGAGTCGGCGGGTATACACAGCCTGCCGGCCTGTTTCCCGCCGGGGTACTCTATACTGAAACGGTATCGGGAAGCCAAATCCTGGAGAATGGCGTGGTGCCGATGAAGGAGGGGAAGTCCTGCGGAACCTATATCATTTTCATCGGTACGGGAGATACGACGGTCGCAACCGCCATGAAGAACGGCGGAATTAAGAAGGTGGTTTTTATCGAGCAATCGATTAAATCGGTACTGGGGCCGATCTATGGTGAGGTCTGTACCATCGTTCGGGGAAATTAGCCGAAGCGCGACGCAGGGATTCACTCGAGAGATAGCCACGCGACTTGTGGCTATCTCTTTTTTTGGGTGCGTCCGGCATCGGACCTGTCCGCGGGTGGATCAGGGGGGGTAACCAGCCATCGCCGGTGACTCAGACGCGGGCCTGCGGTTTAGGTCGATTGGCACCTGCGCTATGATGAGCCCCCGACGGCCCTGCCCCGGGGGCGCTGAGCTCAACGTTCCGAACCGGCGGATGCGGACCGCTCGGCCCGGTGGCGTCGTGGAGGAGGTGTGGATGCGCCGCTTCCTCGATACGGCGGGCGGATTCAGCGGAGCCTATCGTTTTGGGCACGGCTCGCCTCGGTGGGCCTCCGGGCTGCTCGTCCTCTCGGTTTTTCTGATCTCCTCATCTTGGGCGGATCGAACTTTATGGGCACAACAGGGAGAGATCCCTCCGGAGAGTCCGCGACTCGAGTTTGACCTAGAGCGGACGCTGGTGAGTTCACCGTTATTGGCCGGATCGATCGGCGCCTTTTGGGAGCATTACAATCGAACAGCCGGTTACCGTATTCAGACCGAGGTGCAGCTTCGCACCCTGTTTAGCTTCGGGGTGGACATCACTCGCGCCGTCGACCGGAATCCGGGGCAGAACTTCCTAGAAACCTTAAGCAATTCTCATGTCGCCCTTCACGTTCCTCTGCCATGGTTCTCGATCGACTCCGGGGTGGGTTGGACGGGTCTGTGGGAGACCCGACGGTTTCAATCCGGCCCGCAGACCTTATTCTCCCTACAGACATGGCCGCGGCCGATTCTCTCGCTCTTCGCGACGTTCGAGAGCGCCCTCCTGGGTGAGCGCTTGAGCGAGATGGGGGAGGTCGGCCTATCCATCCAACAGGACCGGCTCTCTGCACGGGTCGCTTATCGCTGGATGGATCTTGACCGTCACGTGGTCCAGGGAACCAGTGTGGGGGTCGGGTTTTCCTTTTAGCCGGTCTCTCTCCGGTGATCTTTCCAGGCGCCGTCGGAGAGGCCCGTCTTCCCTCGGGTGCTTGAAGGGAGAGGGTTCCTGTGCCATAATCGTTCCACGCGGCCGAGGCTTCGGCACAATCAGTCACCCGAATTTTCTCGGGTTGCCCTGGATTTCAAGGAAGGCCACATGCCCTCCGTTCGAAAAAAACCGATCGACCGAAAAAAGCCCGGGGGCCCTCAGAAGGGATCGGGTCTCAAAAAGGCGAAGACAGGGGGCGACTCAGTGGGTCGTTGTCCTTGGCCCACGCAGGGCGACCCCATTTACATCGATTATCATGATCGCGAGTGGGGCGTCCCCGTCCATGATGATTTTAAGATATACGAGTTCCTGGTCCTGGAGATTTTTCAGGCCGGACTCTCCTGGCGCACCGTCCTCCATAAACGAGAACGCTTCCGTCAGGCGTTCGCGGGCTTCGACTACCGCAAGGTGGCGCGCTTCGGCAGGCGGGAGATCGCCCGCCTATTGAACGACTCAGGGATTATCCGAAATCGCCTGAAAATCGAGGCGGCCATCCATAACGCTCAACGGTTTATCGAGGTGCGCAACGAATACGGAACGTTCGCCCGCTACATGTGGACGTGGGTCAATGGCAAGCCGATCCAACATGCGTGGCGCACCCTAAGTGATTATCCTCCCTTCACCGAGGAGGCCGTGGCGTGGGCCAAGGATTTAAAGCAGCGGGGATTCCGGTTTCTCGGTCCAACCGTCCTGTATGCCCATATGCAGGCGGTCGGGATGGTCAATGATCACATCGTCGATTGTTTTCGCCACCGCTCCCCCTGAGTGACGATTGGAATGTCCCCCGCCTCCTCCCCGCTTTGCCTCAGAATCGCGTATTTCTCCTCCCGCCCGAAGAAAAGTTCTCTCTTGATGGCAGTGTTGTTTTCTGGTATAAACTGCTTCTGATCGAAGCGCCCGATCGGCGGGGGAATCCGTGCAATGTAAAATGGTTTTGCACTTTCAGAACGGGGAGATCCTGAAGGGGAGTAGTTACGACTTCTTCCCGGACAAGAGATGGTTTCTCTTTAAGGACGGCAATACCGAGAAGCTCGTCACGGTTGAGGTGGAAGCCCTGAAGGGGATCTTCTTTGTAAGGGCCTTTACCGGCGATCCGGGATACCGGGAGCGGCTCGTTTCAAAAGGGGGGATCGGCAAGAGGGTCCTGGTTCTCTTCAAAGACGGTGAGGTCTTGGTCGGGTATACCCTGGCTGTTTCTCCGGAGAGAATCGGGTTTTATCTTTTCATCCCCGATCCGGGAAGTAACAATGAAAAAGTATTCGTAATCAAAAGCGCCACCGAAAAAGTGATTCTAAAATAGATCGGGGCGATTTCCGCTTCCGAGTAGGCTCCTCCAAAAATCACCCGATCCGATGCCGGTTCGCCGACCGGCTCTTTGGAGTTTATCTTCAAATCGGCCTCGCGGGGCCGTTGCGTTATTTTTGGCACTGCGCCCGAGAGTTCGGGGGTCAGACTCCGGTCTCGGATCCCTGTATGACCAGTCTTTAAAAAAGAGCCGAATACATCGGCCTCACGCACATCCTGGCCCCCTCGATCCCGGAGCCCGGGGCCCCTCTTCGAGGCCGACCCGACACTTCATTGGGATCTAGGCCGCGCAGTACGCGCGCGTAACTGAGTCCGCCGAACTCCCGTTTTTCTCAGGGTGGGATCCCTGAAGCATGAATCCATCGATCCGCGGCGGGACACCGGAGCATTTCGGGGAGGCCGGCGATTCAGAAAAGAAGCCATGAGCCCAGGTTTGATGTTGACCCGGCGACCGAGCGATCCAACCCGGTATCGAGAAAGACTCGATTCATCGACCCGTTGGCAAGGAGCGTCCGTCTCCATCGGCATCGTGATCAAATTCCGATCTCGGTAGCGCCGCGTAAGAGTTCCTTCGCTGCGATGCTCAGATCACTTACGAACCCGGCCCGGGCCCTGAGGCGGTCGGCCTCATCTTCAATCCGCAGGATGGACGAAGGATGAATCGTCGCGAAGATGCGGCCTCCCCAGGGCGAGGGAATCGGTTCACCCCGCCGCCCCGTGATCCTGAAGTCTTTTCCGAGCAGGGTTTGCGCCGCGGTCGCACCCAAACAGATCGTCACCTTGGGTTGGATGAGCTTCATTTCAGCCTCCAGCCAGGGACGACAGGCGGTCATCTCGGCCGCATTCGGCTTTTTGTGGATGCGCCGCTTGCCCCGAGGCTCCCACTTGAAGTGTTTTACGGCATTGGTGACATAGACCTGCGCGCGCGATATCCCCGCCTCTTCCAGGGCCGCATCGAGTAGCCCTCCCGCCGGACCGACGAAGGGTCTGCCTGTGCGATCTTCGAGGTCCCCCGGCTGCTCTCCGATCAGCATGATCCGAGCCTGCGCGGGTCCTTCACCGAAGACCGTCTGTGTCCCCCTCTTCCAAAGGTCACACGCGGTGCACCCTGCGGCGGCCTCCCGAAGGGGGAGGAGGGTCTGATCAGGAGGGGGTGCTCCTGTCTCGCCGGTTTTTGGATTCTTCGGCATTCCCGATCCTCCTTTTAAGAGTCCATCCGCTATGTTACCGCAATGGGGTCTTGAGAATCAGTCTGACGCGAATTTCGCAGCTCCTGTTCTCTATGGGGTCTCCGCAGGATCCTCCCCCGAAAGCTCCAATCCCGCTTTGTCGGTTGTTCCTCTGAATAATCGGGAAGGGTTTACTCATATTCGGGAGAAGATGTCCTAGCCGCTGGCTCCAAAGGGGCCAGAAGAGGGTCACTGCACGGCATGGAACTTGAAGACCTTTGACCGGCTGGGCCAGGCTCAGGAAATATCTGCGGCGAGCATCCTGGTCGTCAAAAAAAGGGCAGGAGGGGGGCCTCTCCGACGGGGGTGTTTTTTGAGAAGCGGAATCGAGCCGAACCCCGGGCGATCGATCTCGACATTTCAAACTCTATCGTGGCCTTGTCGTTCGGATGAAAGAGAATCGTATTGACAGCGAGAAGCGAGGAAGCGGTCATGGGATTTAAAAAGAGAATGCTTGCAGTAGGGGCCGCGATCGCTTTGGCGGGGTTGATCATGGCGCTGTGGGCTTACCGGGGACCTCTCTCGGGGACCCCTTCGGGGGAGACGCCCTCTTCCTCAGGGGTCCGGACGGCCGAGGGGCGGGGAGGGCCTTCAGGGGCGATTCCGGCGGGAGAGGCCAGCGTCGAGCTCTCCCCCGATCAATTTGAGACCTTCAAGATCCGTCCCGTGGAGGAGCGTCTCTTTACCATCTCGCATGAGGCGGTGGGAAGTATTGATTTTAATGAGGAAATGTCGGTTCAGGTCTTTCCCCCGGTTCAGGGGAAGATCCTCTCCCTGTTTGCCCGGGCGGGGGACGATGTGAAGGCGGGGATGCCTCTTTACACGATTGACAGTCCGGATCTGCTTCAGGCCGGCTCCAATCTGATCGCATCGGCGGGGGTGTTGGAGCTCACAACACGGGTGCTTAAACGGGCCGAAGAGCTCTACGCGATCCAGGCGATCGCCCAAAAGGAGTTGGATCAGGCGGTCTCCGATCACCAGGCGGCGGAAGGGGCGGAGCGGGCGGCCCGCAATGCCGTGCGGATCCTGGGTAAGACCGATGCCGAGATCGATAACATCATTGCCCAGCGTAAGGTGGACTCCGTTGTGGTTGTGCGTAGCCCCCTGTCGGGCCGGGTCGTCGCCCGCAACGCCGCTCCGGGGCTTCTGGTGCAGCCTGGTAGCCTCCCGGGGCCTTACACGCTGGCCGATATCTCCACCCTCTGGATGCTGGCGGACGTGGCGGAGATGGATTTCCCCTCTCTGCGCCTGGGGGAGGATGTGGAGATTCGGGTCAAGGCTTACCCAGGTCGGCTTTTTCGGGGAAAGATCGTCAATATCGGGGCGAGCGTGGATCCCACCACGCATCGGGTGGTGGTGCGCTCCGAGGTGCAGGATCTCCACCATGAGTTACGTCCCGGAATGTTTGCCACCTTCCTCATCCGTACCGGCCAATCGATGCGTTCCCCGGCCGTCCCTGACACGGGGATCGTGCGGGAGGGGGACGGCACCATGGCGGTCTGGGTGAGCACCGACCGGAGGCGCCTCGTGAAGCGCACGGTCGTCCTGGGGCTCTCGCAAGAGGGGTTTTATCAGATCGTGGCGGGACTGAAGGCGGGGGAGCTGGTCGCCACCGAGGGGGCCCTGTTTCTGAGCAATGCCTTGACGGAGGCCTCCCGCTAGTTCGATGTTTAAGGCCATTCTCACCTTTGCGCTCTCCCGCCGCCCGATCATCCTGCTCGGTTTATTGATGCTCCTGGTGAGCGGCCTGATCGCCTTCTCCAAGCTCAATATCGAGGCTTATCCCAATCCCGCCCCGGTGATCCTGGAGGTCACCGCCCAGGCCCCTGGACTCTCCGCCGAGGAGATGGAGCGCTATTACACGATCCCCATCGAGGTGGGGCTGGCGGCCACCCCCGGGGTGGAGGTCATTCGTTCCACCTCGTTCTACGGGCTCTCTTTCGTCCGGGTCCGATTCCGCTACGGCGTCGACTTTTACTTTGCCCATACCCAGGCCGCCATTGCCCTGCAGCAGAACGTCTCTCTGCCGAACGGCGTGCAAGCGAATATCCAGGGCTCCAGCCTCGTCGGGGAGATTTTCCGCTATCAGCTGGTCGGTCCCCCTCACTTCGGGCTTACGCAGCTGCGGACCCTCCAGGACTGGGTCCTGCAGCGGCGCCTCTTGACCGTTCCCGGAATCGTCCAGGTCATCACCTGGGGAGGGACCACCAAGACGTATGACGTCGAAGTGGACCTGCACAAGCTAGACGCCTACAACATCACCCTCCCTCAGCTGCTCACCGCGATCGGCAACTCGAATGTCAATGTCGGGGGACGGACGATTAACTTCGGTCAACAGTCGATCAATGTGCGGGGGCTCGGGTTGATCGGAACGATCGAGGATATCGAGAACATCGTGCTGAATGCCCAGCCCGGCGGGATCCCTGTCTTGGTCAAGGACGTGGCTCAGGTCTCCATCGGCGCGCTCCCTCGGCTCGGTAAGGCGGGCCGCGACCAGGAAGACGACGTGGTGACGGGGATCGTGATCATGAACCGCACCCTCCACACCAACGAGGTGGTTCAGCGCGTCCACGAAGAGGTAAAAAAGATCAATACCGACGGTACGCTGCCCCCCGGCGTTCGGATGGTTCCTTTTTATGACCGCGGCGCCCTCGTCTCGGTGACCACCCATACGGTGCTGCACAACCTGGTCTTCGGCTGTCTCCTGGTCTTTTTCATCCAGTGGGTCTTTCTGGGCAACCTGCGCAGCGCCCTCATCGTGGGGGCCAACATCCCCTTTGCCCTCCTCTTTAGCGTGATTATCCTGTACCTGATGGGAGAGTCGGCCAACCTCTTGTCGATCGGCGCCGTAGACTTCGGGATCATCGTCGACTCGGCCGTCATCCTGGTTGAAAACGTCTTTCGCAATTTCCAGCTCAACGAAGACGAGGGGATACAGCGTGAATTTGAACGGGGCCAGACTCAGGAGTGGGGCGCCCACCGGCAGGTCATCTTCGCCAGCGCCCTTCAGGTCGATCGGGCGATCCTCTTCTCCACGGCGATCACGCTGGCGGCTTTTGTCCCGCTCTTCACGATGCAGGGGGTGGAGGGACAGATCTTCAGTCCGATGGCGCGCACCTACGCCTATGCCCTGGCCGGCGCCCTGATCAGTACCTTCACGGTGACCCCGGTCTTGGCCTCGCTGCTGTTGCCCAGGCGGGTCAAGGAGACCGAGACCCTGGTGGTGCGAGGGATCCGCGCGCTCTATCACCCGGTGCTGCACTGGGCGCTCTCCCGGCGGTGGATCGTCGTGCTCATCGGCCTCTTGTTTTTGGGAGGGGCGGCCTTTATGATCCCCCGGCTCGGGAGCGAGTTTCTCCCCACCCTGGAGGAGGGTAACCTCTGGATCCGCGCCAGCATGCCACCGACCATCTCGCTGGAGGCCGGCATGCCCGTGGTGGATCGGATCCGCAAGATTCTGGCCAGCCACCGCGAGGTCCTCACCGTCGTCTCCCAGCATGGTCGGCCCGATGATGGGAGCGACGCGGCGGGGTTCTACAACGCCGAGTTCTTCGCCCCCCTGAAGGCCCAGGAGGAGTGGACCCCGGGGCTGACGAAGGAGAAGCTCATTGCCCAGCTCCAGGCCGAGTTCTCCAAGGAGCTGATCGGCGTGAGTTTCAATTTCTCCCAGTACATTCAGGATAACATCGAGGAGGGCCTCTCGGGGATCAAGGGGGCCAACTCCGTGAAGATCATCGGCCCGGACCTTGCCACCCTCGAGCGGATCGCTGACCAGGTGCGGCAGATTATGGCGGGGGTCAAGGGGGTGACCGATCTGGGGATCTTCCGGGTGCTGGGTCAGCCCAACCTCAACATCACGGTCAATCGCCGGAAGGCCGCCCGCTTTGGCTTCAACAGCGGCGATATCAACACCGTGATCCAGGCCGCCCTGGGGGGGACTCAAGCCACCACGGTCCTGGAAGGGGAGCGGCAATTCGCCCTGATCGTGCGCATCGCGCCCGAGTACCGCGACAGTCTGGAGCGGGTGCGCCACATCAAGGTCGGCCTTCAAAACGGCAGCGGTCCCAATACCTACATCCCCCTCTCGGACCTGGCCTCGATCAGCCTGGATACCGGCGCCTCCTACATCTATCACGAGCGCAATCAGCGGTTCATTCCGGTGAAGTTCAGCGTGCGGGGACGGGATCTGGGGAGCACCGTGGCCGACGCCCAGGAGCGGGTCTCCAAGGTCTTGACGTTGCCGCAGGGCTACCGGCTGGAGTGGGCCGGGGAATTCGAGGAGCTCCAGCAGGCCAAGGGGCGCCTGCAGATCATCGTCCCGGTCAGCCTCGCCCTCATCCTGGTGCTGCTCTATGGTCTCTTTAACTCGGTGCGCGACAGCCTTCTGGTCCTGGCGGGGATCCCCTTTGCGGTCGCCGGGGGGATCTGGGCGCTCTATTTCACGGGGCTGCATTTTAGTATCTCCGCCGCCATCGGTTTTATCTCGCTACTGGGCATCTCGGTCATGGACGGGATCCTTATGATCACCTACTATAACCAATTGATGTGCCACGGGGGGATCTCCACGCGGGAGGGAATGTTCCAGGCCGCCTCCCATCGAATGAGGCCCATGTTAATGACCGGGCTCTCCGCCTGCATCGGGCTATTGCCCGCGGCGATCTCCACTGGAATCGGCAGCCAGGTGCAGCGCCCCCTGGCCACCGTGGTGGTGGGGGGTCTGCTCACCGGTCCCATCCTGTTGCTGGTCGTCGTCCCGCCGCTGCGGATGCTCTTCTTGGGGAAGGAGAATCGGCCCGGGAGGCCCCCTTCCAGCCCGCCGTCGGGCCCGGTCCAAGAAACACCGATCGAGGCGCTCCCCGAGTCGCCGACCTCCAGGAGGCCTTCATGAAGCGGAGAGTCCGGGCCGCTCCCGGAGAGCGCCCCCGCTCCGCCCGAGCGCCGGGGACGCCCCGCGCGGGGGTAAAGAGAACCCTCCCGCCCCCGGGGAAGCAGGGGAGTTCCCGCATCGATGGAACCACCTTTCGGCCCGACCGACCGGCCCTCAGCGAAACGGGCCTGAAGAAACGCGATTGAGGAGGCCTTATGAACCGGTCTTGGCAGCAGTTCGGAATCGTGCTCTGCGGATTCTTCTCGGCTGCGCGGTGGGACCCGATTTCAGGCCTCCCGCCCCTCCGGACCTCCACGGCTATCTCCGGGGTCCCCTGGCCCCGAAAACCGCCTTGGCTCCGCTCCCCACTTAAGGTCAGGTCGGCGGCCTCCAGCTCGAAGCGCTGGGCCTCGGCCTGGGCGCGCAACGACTCCACGGCCCGCCGGTTGCCTCCGAAGACGTCCGGGATGAACCCGACGGAGACCTGGGCCGTGTAGGCCGCGTGCAGGCACGGCCAACCGCTTCTCCGATACCGTCGCGCTCTTTGAAACCCTGGGGGGGGGGAATGGTGGCCCCCCCCGCCGGGACCTCCTCCGCCCCGCCCGAGAAGCGCCCATGATCCCCCGCGGTTTTTCCCAGCTCCTTCCGCTCCCTGTGCCTGCGAGCGGTTCGGTCAATGGAGGGTCCGCCCCCGTTTTGCAGCTTCGGCCTCCTTTGAAGCGACGGGTAGGCCCGTCGAGGCCCAAGGATCCGGCTCTCCGGACCGCAAGGAATTTGGGAGTCCCCCGGGGAATATTTCGTGCCTGAAGATCGCGCCGCGGCCTCCGCGGCGGGTTGGCCGCCTTTCATCTCTAAAGAATGACGATGATCCAAAAACTCGACGATATTATGACGGTCCGGTGGATCTGGAACAGCCTGATTTTAGAGTGGTGGCCGATCTGGATCGGAGTGATTCTGATCGTTTTCTTTGTTTTAATCCGGGGGGCAGGACCGCGATCTCTCTTCGTCCCCTGCAGGGAGATCCTGATTCACGGGGTGCGCAGGGTGTTGCCCAAGCATTCCGGGGGAGCTCCCGCCGAAAATCCAGACCTCCCTCGACGCCATCCTACAAAACGGGCCGCACGGTAATCGTCCGCGGAACCTTCCGCCGATCGACGTGACGGTCGGCGTTGTGCCGACGATTCCTGGAGGAGCACCGTTTGATCTGAGCCGCCCGAAGATCCCGCCAGGAAGACGACTCGGCCGCGTTCCGTCGGGAGAAGAACGACGCGCCGCACAATTTTGTCGTGTTTCTGACGAAATTGTGTTTCCGTGCGATGTCGACTCCGGCTTGGGAGGGGCCATCGCCGTGCCCAAAGTCGGTCCACAAAATAAAAAACCTCGCACGATGAGTGAGAAAGAGGGACGGCCGTTTCTGAGGAGAATCAATCCCAGAATCCGGATCGGGACCCGGGCGGATCGTCACTTTTCGCGGGCTTGGTCTTGGAATTGCACCTCGAGCCGCCTTGACAGGCGGTCGATACAGCGACGTGCTGGCCGTCCTGAAGGCAGGGTGCCTTGTCCGAAAACGGATAACGCACCTTTTTTTGGTTCAGCGACAGTCCACCGTTGCCGTATCCCTGGATCCCGCTCTTATCGTGAAGGAGGATGAGACCGACATGACACATCTGCGTGGGGCATTGGCGTTTGCTTTCTTGGGATTTTTCATTTTGTTGCAGCCCCTCTTCCCCCTGGGGCCCTCGATCGCAAAAGCAGGGGGGACCATTGCCATCGATGATGTCCGATCGTTCAGCATCGGCATGGGCGTTCGCTCAAGTTTTGACATGATGGAGCATGGCTCGCCGGATGGAAAACACTGGTCCAATGAATTCGAACTCGACAGCGTCCGTCTTTACCTGGATGGAAGACTCCTCAAATATGTCTATCTTGAAGTGAACACCGAATACAATGAAGCCCCTCCCGGGGCTTTGGGCGCCCCCGGCACCGAAACCGTCCGCATCCTAGACGCCGTCGTCAAGTTCGAGTTTAATGACTACATCAATTTCTGGACCGGTCGACTCCTCCCTCCGAGCGACCGATCCAATCTCTCCGGCCCCTATTACCTGAACTCTTGGGACTTTCCCGCGGTACAGAAATACCCAAACGCGGCGGTCGGCCGGGACAACGGAGCCGCTTTCTGGGGCCAGATCGGCGGAGGCCAGTTTAAATATCAAGTCGGCGTCTTTGAGGGAAAAGGCGACGCCGCAGGCGGACCGAACACCACGGACGAACTGCTCTACGCGGGGCGGCTCGTTCTGAACCTCTGGGATCCTGAGCCGGGGTACTACAACAGTTCGACCTATTTTGGCGGTAAGAATGTCTTCGCCCTCGGACTGGCTGGCATGTATCAGAAAACCGGGACGACCGGAACCCTCGGGGCCGCCGATATCCAGGATTGGAACGCCGATCTTCTGATCGAGCGTAACCTCGCCGATCTCGGCGTGCCGACGCTCGAAGCCGCCTACTATTACTATAACTTGGGGGGCCACGTCCCGACGGCCGGAGCGACCGGGCCTTTGGGTGATGGTCCGGAGGGGAAGGGCTATTTCGTCCTTGCCAGCTATCTGTTCCCGGGAAAAACCGGTCCGGGTAAAATTCAACCGCTGGTCCGCTATCAGCAGTTTAACAATTCGGGCCTGGCCAGCGGGGATGGACGACGCATCGACGCGGCGCTCAGCTATATCCTGGATGGTCACAACGCTCGGGTCACCGCCGATTTCGGCAATACACAGCCGCCGGGTGTCAGTGGTCTGAAGAAATTCGACACGTTCCAGATCGGGCTCCAGTTTCAGATCTGATTTGAAAGAAACCGCCGGGAAGGGATCGTGCAGGGCAGGCTGGAAATCTCCTTTGAGCGCCAAGGCGGGCTGACCCGAACGTGCACGCTCTCCCATCAGGCTCCCCTTCGCGTCATCCGGGCGTTCTATCCGGAAGGAGGCAATCCGGCGCACGTGTTTTTACTCAACACAACGGGCGGCGTTCTCTGCGGCGATGAGCTGCTCCTTCGGCTCGCCTTAGGCCCCGGCGCACAGGTGCTGCTGACGACCCCGTCGGCGATGCGGATTCATCCGGCGAGGGGGCGTGGGGCGT
>Ga0070733_10000956_pt1 | contig 22211 bp, 20 predicted proteins | sample Coa_R1_9_FD_66450 | JGI IMG/M metagenome (GOLD analysis project Ga0070733, IMG submission 66450) | Surface soil microbial communities from Centralia Pennsylvania, which are recovering from an underground coalmine fire - Coalmine... | ecosystem: Environmental > Terrestrial > Soil > Unclassified ...
GGGCCGGAGGGAAGCGTGCTGGTGTTTGTGTTGGTCGCGGCTATGTGGATGGTGTTCGACCGGATGTATCCGGAGGTCGTGGCGATGACAAAAAGTGGGGTCGAGTCTAGAGCGGGTGTTGACAGGGGCGGCAATTAGGAATGTCACTGGAACCAAACAGGAGAAGTGGGGAATCATAGGTGTCATCCGCGACGGTAAAGAAGGTTTCGGCAGGTGGGGACACCTGCCGGTACATGAGCCGTTGTGCTTCCCTTACCACGAATAATGAACCGTATAGCTCACGACTTCCTCCCCATCCGGCGCGATGGTAACGGGAAATTCCGCCGTCTGCGCGTCGCTATTCCGTGAAGCCTGCGACTGCTCGATCAGCTTCCAGTTGGTCCAGCGATAGAGATGTTCGACCACGCGGACGTTGACCGGTTCCTTCTTGTGATTGCGTACCCGGATTTCGAACGACTCCTCCATCCAGTTGTGGTTGGAATCCACATGGAAGCTGGTGCGCTTGCGTTCGCCCACTACATCGAAAGCATTTCCCGTGTAGACCCTTATGGTTTCATCTTTGGGCGTGTGGTCAATCGTGTTTTCCCCGACGAACTCCAGATGGCCGTCAGTATCGCGGCGATAGAAACGCAGCTTGCCCTTGGGCAGAGGGATCCCCAGGTGATTGGTGTCTGCATTCTTGAATTCTTCCATCACCCAGACTTTGGGATTCGACAGCGTGCCGTAGCCAGGTTCGCTGCGAATCTGCTCGGGATTGTAGTAGCCGTACTGATCCACCCGCGCGCCGTCATACACGTAGATCCGCTGGCCGTGGATGCTGGTGGCGCGCACGAATTCGACTTGCTTGGTTTCCTGGTCGCGCAGAGTCGTGGGACGCTGCAGAGTGTAGAGATGGAATTCGTCGAAAGACTTCTCGCGCACCACGGGGGCCATGGCCGCTTCGTCCGCGGCCATCTTGGCGGCCGCATAGACACGCCCACTGACGCTGTTTTCCTGGACCTTGTTCACGTCTCCGGCCAGCAGCTTGATGCGCGCATTCTCGAAGGTTTTGCCGCTCTGGTTGCGCATGGTGACCCAGCCGATCATGTCGAGCACATCAAACTTGCTGCTTGATTTGTCGGAGACCACCAGGTTGTAGTCCGCCTGCCAGCTCATGCCGCCGCTGACGTAGGAGACTTCGGCGTCGAACTTTCCGGGATCGTTGGTCTCGAGCAGCCAGCTCAGAGTGGGCTTCAGGATCGAGTCGCCGGTTAGCGCAGGAAACAGCGGTTGCCCCGGCAGCCCGAAGCGCAGGACGCCGTCCACTTCCACCAGCGGTTGCCCATAGCCGGGTTGCTGGTACCCGTTGACATTGGCGGCGCTCGGAACATAGCCGCTGCGAATGATCCTTGCCTTCACGATCTCCTGTTTCTCGCCTCGCTGCACCAGGAAGTCGATGGTCTTGCCTTCATAGAAGGAGAGCAGCAGTTCCTGCGAAATCGGATCATTGCGATAGTTCTGTTCCAGAATCTGCAGCGCGCGTCCGTTGGGATCGCGCAGCATTACCGAGTCCGGCTCCAGATGGGCTGCGATTCCGGCAAATTCCACGTGATTGATGCCTGCTTTTAAGTCCATGGGCAGGTGTTCACGAGCAACAAAGAAATTCTGGTTGTAGATGGTGAGGACAGGCGCGGTGTCGGCTGTGTTGTCCTGTGCCATCCCCAGCCCGCACAGGCAACACAAAATCAAGATTAGCTTTTTCATGGTCAGTCTCCCCTTTTCGCTCAGGACGGAAGGAGGAGGTTCCGGCCTTGTTCAGAGAACGCGAGGCTCCAGGGAACTTGCGGGTGAGAACTCAACCACAGAGGACGCAGAGTGGCACAGAGGTAACCAGGAGTAACCGGTGGTGTATGGTCTAGTGTCCGATCAAGTGGACGGGCGGGGACGCCCGTCCACCATCAGTCAAGGTTAGATATCCAGATTCTTCACATCCAGAGCGTTGTCTTCGATGAATTTGCGGCGGGCTTCCACGTCTTCGCCCATTAGCGTGGTGAAGATGGTTTCGCACTCGGCGAGGTCTTCGAGTTTCACGGAAAGTAATGTGCGGCGCTCGGGATCCATCGTGGTTTCCCAAAGTTGCCCGGAGTTCATCTCACCCAGACCCTTGTAGCGCTGAATCACAAAGTCTTTCTTGCCCTCGGCAAGGACGTAGTCGCGCAGATCGCGGGCAGTGGTCTTCTCAGCAATTTCCGGCTCAGCTTTCTTTCTGGGTTTGCCCGGGACTTCTTTTGCGGTCTTCTTCGGGGTCTTCTCGCCATCGCCGTTATCGGCGTCGCTCAATTCTTCGCTATTGCCATTGGCATTGCCATTGCCGGGAGCGCTTTTGGCAAGGGTTTCGATCACAAACGGAGGCTCCATGTACGGCTCGATCTGTTTGAACTTCGACAGCAACTGGCGGCACTCCGCCGTCGAAGCCAGCTCCCAGTTGATGCGGTGTTCCGCTCCCTGGGAATTGACGTAGCGCGCTTCCCAAAGCGTGTGCTCCTCGTCGAAATGCATCTCGACTTCTTTGAACTGACGTTCTTTCTGCAGTTTCTTCAGTTCCTTTTCCAGCTTCTCAATCTTCCTGGGCGGAGTCTTCTTGTCGCCTTCGAAATCGGCGCGCTTGGCAAGGTCGAGTCTGGGGATCAGCTCGGTGACCTTCTCGTCGCGCAGGCGCTGGTCCACCTTCAGGAACAACTTCAGATATTCATCGAGCACGGTGATGAACTTTGCCAGAGCGGCGCCTTCCAGTCTGGCCGCGCCATCCCCATAGCGCACGATCAGCCCTTCCGATGCCCGCTTTACCATGACCTTTACAAATTCCTTTTCGTCCTTGATGTACTGTTGCGACTTGCCCTTCTTGATGGAAAACAGCGGCGGCTGGGCAATGAAGACGTTGCCGCGCTTGATCAGTTCCTGCATGTGGCGGAAGAAAAAGGTGAGCAGGAGGGTGCGGATGTGGCTGCCGTCCACATCGGCGTCCGTCATCAGAATGACTTTGCCGTAACGGATCTTGCTGGCATCGAAATCTTCTTTGGAGATGCCCGTGCCCAGCGCCGTAATCATGGCACGGATTTCCTCGTGCGCCAGCATCTTGTCGTAGCGGGCTTTTTCCACGTTGAGAATCTTGCCCTTCAGCGGCAAAATCGCCTGGAAGCGCCGGTCACGTCCCTGTTTAGCGGTGCCGCCGGCGGATTCGCCCTCCACCAGAAACAATTCGCAGCGTTCCGGCTGGCGCTCCGAGCAGTCGGCGAGTTTGCCCGGCAGGCCTCCGCCATCGAGTGCGCCTTTGCGGCGGGTCAGATCGCGGGCCTTCCTGGCAGCCTCACGCGCCCGGGCAGCGTCGATGGCCTTGTTGATGATCTTGCGCGCGACCGGCGGGTTCTGCTCCAGGTAGGCTCCCAGACGCTCGTTCACGAAGGCCTGCACCACCCCGGCGATATCGGAATTCAACTTGCCCTTGGTCTGGCCTTCAAACTGAGGCTGCGGCAGCTTGACACTGATAACGGCGACCAGTCCTTCGCGCACATCGTCGCCGGTCAGATTCTCTTTCACGTCTTTGAACAGACCCATCTGCTGGCCGGCGTAATTGATGGTGCGGGTGAGGGAAGTGCGGAAGCCGGAGAGATGCGAGCCGCCATCGACGGTGTTGATGTTGTTGGCGAAGCTGAAAACCGACTCGGAATAGCCGTCGTTGTATTGCAGACCGATCTCCATCACCACGCCGTCACGGTCGGCCTCCATGTAGATCGGTTTGTCGTGCAAAAGGGCTTTGCCGCGATTCAGGTGCTTGATGAACTCCGCGATGCCGCCGTTGTACTTGAAGTCGGTGGTCTTGGGCTCGCCCGTCTTGGCATCAGTCGTGCGTTCGTCGGTGAGAGTGATCAGCAAGCCTTTGTTGAGGAACGCGAGCTCGCGCAAACGCTGGGCGAGGGTGTCAAAGTTATATTCGGTAACGCTGAGGATTTCTTTGTCCGGCACGAAGTGGACTTTGGTCCCCCGTTTCTTGGTGGCCCCTGCTTTTTTCAGCTTGCTGGTTGGCTCGCCTTTCGAATAGGTCTGTTCCCAGGTGAAGCCATCGCGCCAGATCTCAAGTTCCAGCTCATGACTCAGCGCATTCACCACAGAGACCCCGACTCCGTGCAATCCGCCGGAAACCTTGTAGGAAGAGGTATCGAACTTGCCGCCGGCGTGCAATTTGGTCATCACCACCTGGGCAGCAGGAATTTTCTCGCCATCGATGTCCATGTTGTCAACGGGAATACCGCGGCCGTTGTCGATCACAGTGATGGAGTTGTCGAGGTGAATGGTGACTTCGATTTTGTCGGCAAATCCGGCGAGCGCTTCGTCGACGGAGTTATCCACGACTTCGTAGACCAGGTGGTGCAATCCCAGTTCGCCGGTCGAGCCAATGTACATGGCGGGGCGTTTGCGAACCGCTTCCATGCCGCCCAGCACTTTGATCGAGTCGGCGGTGTACTCGCCGTTGCCTCCGTTGGTGGCGAGGGCGCGACCGTTTTTTTCTTTGCTCTCGACGATGGCGGCGCTGATCCCTTTTGTGGCCATTTCACTCCGTGGAAAATGCCGGACTTGAGCCCCTCGGGCGGCGATGCATTCCGCTGCCACAAAATGAGGTCAAATTACTGAAATTACTAACACTTACGGCAACTTGGACTAGATGAGATTATAGCACATTCCGGAGCCTTTTTTAGCCCCCGAATCGCCCCGGTAAACCCTGTTTTTGGCGGCATTTAGAGACTCTTCCCAGAAGGGGAAATGAAGGCCGGCTGCTCGAGCACCATTGGGGCCTGATTCTACTTGTGGGTGGGGCCTTTGACTTTGCCGAAGGCCAGGCTCTCGATGAGTGCGGTCACCTCGTCATCGCTGCTGCCGATGAAGGTGAACGAGAGCACGTAGCCCTTCTGCAACATGGCCAGCGTGCTCTGGTGCATCGCCAGGGTGCCAACCTGTTTCATGAAATCACGGCGCACGATCGGCTTGGCATCGACGGGGAATTCATAAGGCTCATTCACGGGCTTGAGGCCTTTGGCGGTGCTGACCTCGGTGAGTGGGCCAAAGTACTGCGCCGGATTGGTCAGGCCGGGATAGGACGAAACACTCTCAGCTGCGATTACCACTGCTGAATTGACGGTGTTGCCGGTGGCTTCAGGAGGATGTTCGAAGACGGCTAACATCAGGATCGACTTTGCGGACTCGCCCGAATCCTGGCGCATTTCGTCGGTGCGGTTCACCCAGCCAAAAGGAATTTTGCAGGTGAATCCGAAGAACGGATTGCGGTAGAGGGAGTTGGTGATTTCGCCGGGATCGGGCAGAGCAGATTTTATGCTGATTGACGATGCGGCTTTGGACGACAACGACGGCGGCGCCTGCTGCGCGCAAACCGTACCTGCAATCACAAGTATGCTGAAAGAAACGGAGGTCCAGTCCAGACGGCAGGTCATGTCTCTTATCTTACCCCGACGGCGAAGAGCCTACGGCGTGCCGCGCACCTCATAGTGCCTCACATAAGGTCGGCGCTCCGACTCCGGGAAATAATGATCGTCTTCCGGGTAGTACACGGCGCGATCTGGCTCCGGACCGGCGAAGCGCTTGATGTCCGCGAAACTATCCCAAAGCGTGACTATGACGTACTCGGTCTCGTCCCCCACCTCGCGGGTCAGGACAAGAACATCCTTGAAGCCCTTGGTGGCCCGGTATTCCTTCAGCCCGGTCTGCTCCAGGTAAGAGTAGTAGGCTTTCCCCATTCCCGGCCGGGTACGGCCTTGCCAGATTCTCGCGATCATGGATTCCTCCGGTGAAGGGCGACAGCTTAGTCTGCCGCCATGCCCACGTTGACCGGCTGCGCGCAATGCGCGCAGCGCCTGGCATCAATCGGAATCTCGCTCAGGCACTCAGGACATTTCCTGGTTGTAGGATCGGCCGGGGCCGGAGCCTTCCGCATCCGGGAAATCAGGTGATTGATCGGCGTCACCACAAAGAAGTACACAGCAGCCGCGATCAACAGGAACGAAACCACGGCATTGATGAAGTCGCCGACGGGGAAGACCGAGCCGTTGATTGTAAAGCTGATGGCGGAGAAATCGGGCTTACCCACCAAAGCCGCGATGAGCGGGGTGAGCAGATCCTTGGTTAAGGCGGTTACCACGGACCCGAAGGCTGCGCCAATCACCACGCCGACGGCCAGGTCCACTACGTTGCCGCGAAGAATGAACTGCTTGAATCCGCTGAGCATGTGCCCCTCCTGAAGTTGGAGGCCAATTTACGGCGGAAAGGTCATAACGTCAAGGACTCCTGAGGCAAGTAAGGAGTGGGCGGCGCGAAAAACTCGCATTGATTGCGTTTTTCGTCTGTGCCATACTTTGCCCGCGAGGTCAGGTTTATGAAGCACAAGCCCAAAGAGTCGCTTTCTGAAGAGCTCTCCTGGTACGAATCCAACAAGAACAATTGGTTGGAATCTCACTCGGGCGAATTTGTTCTAGTCGGCGGCAAGACGACCGTGGGATTCTTTCCCAGCTACGAGAAGGCTTATGAAGCGGGTCTTGAGGCCTTCGGCATCGGCACCGACTTCCTGATAAAGCAAGTCGTTGAGCACGAACCAGTTTTCGTCATTTACTAATCGAGGGACGGTGTGAAGTATTCCCGTTCGTATTCTCGGACAGACCTACGCAGGACCGGCCCAAAGATCACAGTCACAATAAGCCACCCCCAAAAGTCGATCGCGTTTGCCGAGCGATCTCACGTTCAGCTCAAGAAGCCTTACACGGTCACTGCACTCATCGACACCGGTGCAGCTCGCACAGTGATCAGCCCTGAACTTGCGTCGACTTGCGGCCTCCAGCAGACAGGTGAGGCCCGAATCGCGAGTGCGGGGCATGTGACCGACAGGCCGGAGTTTGTCGGTGCGATTAACTTCCCTGACGACGGCCTTCAAGGCTTCGATCCGATAAGCCTTGTCGCATGCCCGCTGCCAAAACAGGAGGTTGCATGTCTACTGGGCCGCGACGTTCTCGAACGTTGGAGCCTGACGTACGACGGGCGCAGCGGCTTGGTCGAGGTTGAAGAGTAGTTGGATGGGAATGCGGGGATCCTCCGACTGCGCACCTGCTCGCTCAGGATGACAAGATGGGAGAAGACTCAGATTCTCATCGGCATCACGATGTAGCGGTACTTGTACTCGTCGCCTTCGGCGGGGCGCATCTGGCCGGCGGATTGGGAGTCCTTGAATTCCAGCTTCACATCGCCGTTGCCGGTGGCTTTGAGAAAATCGATCAGATACTGGGCGTTGAAGCCGATGGCCAGCGCTTCTCCGTTGTAGTCGATTTCGATCGAATCCTCCGACTCGCCGGTTTCGGTGGAGGAAGCCGACAGCTTCAGTTCGCCTTTCTCCAGGCGCATCTTCACCGCCCGCGAGCGCTCGTCGGCAAACTGGGCCACTCGCGAGATGGCCGCCGCCAGATCGTCGCCGTGAACCGTGATCGACTTGTTGTTGTCCTTGGGCAGCACGGCTTCGAAGTTGGGGAACTGGCCGGTAAGCTGGCGCGAGGTCAGCAGGCGGGCGCCAATGCGGAAGTAAAGCGTGGATTCGTCCTTGGCGAACTCAATCTCTTCCGCGTCCGTGGAATCGAGCAGTGACTTCAGCTCGTCCATGGCTTTCTTGGGCACCAGCGTCTTCAGCTCGCCGGAAACGCCTTCGAACTTCGTTCCGCTGCGCTCGATGTGCGACAGGCGGTGGCCGTCGGTCGCCACCATGGTGATCGATTCCGGCTTCAACACCATCAGCGCGCCGTTCAGCGTGTAACGTGACTCTTCGCTGGCGATGGCAAATCCGGTCTTCGCGATCATGGAGCGCAGCACCTGGGCGGGAATCTGCACCACGCCGGCGGTGGGAAACGCGGGCAGGCTGGGAAAATTCGCGCGCGCCATGCCGACCATCTTGGTATTCGACCTCCCGCAGCGGATGCTGACCCAGTGGTTTTCCAGCAGCTTGATGGTGATTTCGGCGTCAGGCAGAAGCTTTACGTAGTCGTGCAGTTTGCGCGCCGGGATGGTGCAGGAGCCCTCTTTTTTCACTTTCGCAACACAGGCGGTGCGCAGGCTCAGATCCAGATCGGTGGCGGTCAGCGACAGCTTGTCGCCGGCAGCCTCAAACAGATAGTTCGACAGGATGGGAATCGTGGTCTTGCGTTCGACCACACCCTGGGTGGCGGTGAGTTCACGCAACAGTTCAGACTTGCTGACCGTGATCTCCATGGTGGTGGTTCCTGTCGCAGGCGCGATGGCTTCTACCGGCATAACCCGACTCCCCCGGCTGGTGGCGCTAGTTTGAATACTTCCGTTATATCAAAAGAAAAACCTATAAAACCAGCAGACAACCAGAAAAAATCGCTGATTTGGCCCAATTGCGTCCTGGCTGTCCGTGTCCAGGATCGCGCCCCGCGACTCACCCGCCCAACTGCTCCGTCAATTTGTTCAGCAGCCGGTTCAAGTCCTTGTCGGTCTTGCGGACTTCATCGATTTTCTCCACCGAATGCAGCACGGTGGTGTGATGCTTGCCGCCGAACTGCCGCCCAATCTCCGGCAGAGAAGCTTCGGTCAGGTGCTTGGCCAAGTACATGGCGATCTGCCGGGGATAGACAATGGCCCGCGAGTTGTTCTTGGCTTTGATCTCCACCAGGCGCAACCCGAACTGCTCGGCGACCGCCTTCTGGATCGACTCGATGGTGACCTTGCGGGCCTGGGAGTCGATGAAATTCTTCAGCACCTGCTGGGTATAAGACAGGGTAATCTCGGCGCCGATGAGCGACGAATGGGCCACCAGCCGGATGAGCGCTCCTTCCAGCTCACGGACGTTGGAGCGGATATTCGACGCAATGTAGAGAGCCACATCCGTTGGCAGCGTGACCTTTTCCTGCTCGGATTTTTTCTGCAGGATGGCGACTTTGGTTTCGAGGTCAGGCGGCTGGATATCAGCGATGAGACCCCACTCGAAACGGCTGCGCAACCGGTCCTCAATCTCCGCCAGTTCTTTGGGCGGGCGGTCACTGGCGATGACGATCTGCTTCATCGAGTCGTGCAGCGCGTTGAAGGTATGAAAGAACTCTTCCTGGGTGCGCTCCTTCTGAGTGATGAACTGGATATCGTCAATCAGCAGCACGTCCACGTTACGAAACTTGTCGCGGAAGCTGGTCAACTTGTCGTAACGGATCGAGTTGATCATGTCATTGGTGAACTTGTCGCTGGAGATATAGCAAATCGCGGCTTGCGGCAGGCGTTTGCTGACTTCGTGGCCGATGGCCTGCATCAGGTGAGTCTTACCCATGCCCACGCCGCCATAGAGGAAGAGCGGGTTGTAGGCCTTGGAAGGACGTTCAGCGACCGCCTGGCAGGCGGCGTGGGCGAACTGATTGCCGCTGCCGATGACGAAGGCGTCGAAGGTGTAACGCGGGTTGAGTTGCGCGGCTCCGTCCCAGTCAAAGCGCGCCTGGGAAGGATGAGCCGCCGCTGCCGCAGGACGCGCCGAAAGCCCGCCATCGTGGCGGACCGGGGTGGACGCGGGATCATCCTCGGGGGTGACGAACTGCACGTCCTGATACTCCAGGCCGAGATTGTCCAGAGCCTCCTGAATCAGGTCGGCGTACTTGTCCCCCACCGAACGGAACTCGGCGGTTGGGACTCGGACAAAGATCACCCCCCCGCTGGCGTGGCTGTAACGGGTGGGCTTCAACCAGGTATCGTAGGAGTGCCGGTTGATCTTTTTTTCCAGCGCATCCAGGATGCGCAGCCACGGATTGGGAAGAAGAGTTGGGCTCGGAACTGACATATGAAATTGTCGCGGGGCCGCCGCCGTACTCAGCGCCCGGTATTAATTTCTGCAGAAAGAAACCACTCGTTTTCAGCGGAGCAAACTCCGCACGGCTGGCGGCTTCGCTGGAGCGAGGAAAATTTCAATGAGCAGGAACAGTCCGGCATACTAGCACAAATATTTTCGATTTTGCGGAAATCTTCAGCGGCACTTTCCGGAACTCTCCGATTCAAAACGCTAAAGAAAAATTCTGTCAAGTACCGACTTTATAACTGCCGCGCGGACTGTGCAGAGAGAGCAACCCGGAGAAAAGTGCAGCCGGCTGGTTTGCCCGCCCGCTGCCGCTCATTTATACTTTCTGTTCCGCTCTGCGGCCGTACTTTTATCAGCTGAGTTGAGGAGCAGCCAAGTTTCATGCCCAAGCGCACGTTCCAACCCAACCGGCGTCACCGCTCGAAGACGCACGGATTTCGCACGCGTATGAAGACCAAGAGCGGCCGGGCGGTAATCTCGCGCCGGCGCGCCAAAGGGCGCAAGAGGGTGTCAGTGAAGCCCGGCTTCCGTGAGTAGAGTTATCCCTTTCCGGAATGAGGAGTTCCGCAACCTGAGTTTGGATGGTGGAGGGTGAGCGCTGGCGCTCCGAAGAATCGCCCCGCTGTGTCCGGCCCCAGGCGCGCCCGATTCCCGCGCGCCGTGCGGCTGCTGCGGCACGCTGATTTCGAGCAAGTGTACAAACAGGGCCGCCGCCATTTTGCGGCGCACTTGACGGTGTTTTACCTCCGCCGGCCGGAAGGAAGCGGACCGCGACTGGGATTCACCGTTGGGAAGGGATTGGGTGGCGCAGTCAGGCGTAATCGAATGAAGCGCCGGCTGCGCGAGACGGTTCGCCTGCATTGGCCGGAGTTTCAGGCTCCAGTCGACGTAGTCATCAACCCGAAGCGGTCGATTCTCCAGGTTGATTTTCCCGAATTGGGCGAGGAGATCAGCCGTGCCTTCGCAGAGATTACAAAGTTTGCAGAAAAACCAATTCCGTGAAGTGATGAACTCTGGCAGAAATCTCGTGCTGTGGCTGCTGCGGGGATACAAGTCGGTGGTCTCGCCCGCGCTTCTGCCCGCGTGCCGTTACGTGCCGACCTGCTCCGAGTATGCGATGGAAGCAGTCGAGCGCTGGGGTGTCATTCGCGGCGGCGCGAAAGCATTGTGGCGTCTGCTGCGCTGCCACCCCCTGGCCAAGGGCGGTCTTGATCCCGTGGTAAAGCACCACAAGGTTTGTACGGCCAATACTGAGTTTGGCGGTCACTGAGAAGCGAATTTGACAGATTTTCAAAATCCCCAGCAAGACCCGGGCATGGAGCGCCGCCTGCTTCTCGTGTTCGCGCTTACCTTCCTGGTCATTGTTCTGTTTCAGCCGGTCCTGAAGAAGTATCTCCCGCAAGCGCCCGCTCCGCCGGCGCAGACGCAGACTCAAGCTCAAACTCCGCAGCAGCCCGCGTCCGTTGGCAATTCGTCTGCGGCTGCACAGCTGAAGGGCTCGATTGACCAGACCGGCACGAAGCAGGCGGCTGCGGAAACGGAAACCACGGTGGAGAATGATCTGTACCGCATCACGTTCACCAACCGCGGGGCACAGGTCAAATCGTGGGTTCTGAAGAAATTCGAGGACGATCGGGGCCGTCCGTTGGAACTCGTGAACAGCGCCGCCGCGGAAAGATTTGGTTACCCGCTCTCCCTGTGGACCTACGACGAGAACCAACGCAACCACCTGAACTCGGCGCTTTATGTGGCTTCTGCCTCCGGTGCTTTGACCGCTCCGGCAGAAATCACATTCGAGTACAGCGATCAGGGTCTGGCCGTGCGCAAGGTCTTCCGTTTTGACCACACCTACGTCGTACATGTCGAAACCTCGGTCTCATCACAGGGCAGCCAGATCACAGCGTCCCCTTTGTGGCCCGCAGGCTTCGGCGATCAAAACACTCCGGCGGGATACGCCTCCAGCCGTGTGGAGTACCAGTTCAACAACAACATCGAACGGCTTGCCCTGAAGAAAATCAGCAGTGGAAATACCCTGCATGGTCCGTTTAGCTGGATCGGAGCTACAGATCAGTATTTCGCCGCAGTCTTCATTCCCGACGACACCCAGAATATGACGGCGGTCACGCTGCGCAATTCTCTCGAGGTCCCGAAAGACCCGAAGAAACCCACGCAAGAGACGACTAAGGTCGAAGTTGTGGGAGTTGCGGTGGGCAATCCCAGGGGCCCGACGGTGGAGCGGATGTACGTCGGCCCGAAGGAATTGCGCTCCGTCGAAGCGGTGCCGGTTCCGACCATCACGGGCGCCGAACCCGATTTGCGCGGCTTGGTAAATTTTGGTTTTTGGTGGTTCATTGCCCGGCCTCTCTTCATCTGGCTGCGATGGACTCACGACCACATGGTCGCGAATTGGGGTTGGTCGATCGTCATCCAGACACTGATCATCAACCTGGTGCTCCTGCCGCTGCGCGTCTCCAGCATGAAGTCGGCGCTGAAGATGCAGAAGATCCAGCCGCAGATGAATGTGGTTAAGGAGAAGTACAAGAAGTACGGCATGCGCGATCCGCGCCGCCAGGAGATGAACACGGAGATCGGCGAGTTGATGAAGCGGGAAGGCGTGAGCCCGGTCGGGGGATGCCTGCCCATGCTGATCCAGATGCCATTCCTGTTTGCCTATTACGGCATGTTGGGAGCAGCTCTCGATCTGCGGCACGCGCACTGGCTGTGGATTCGCGATCTTTCATCGGCCGATCCCCACCTGGTGCTTCCCATTCTCATCATTCTCACCGGCCTCATCACCCAGCGCATGACGCCGCAGGCAGGTATTGACCCGTCGCAGCAGAAAGCGATGAACGTGATGATGCCGGTGATGTTCGGAGTGATTAGTTTTAACCTGGCAGCCGGTTTGTGCCTTTACTGGTGCGAAAGCAGCCTGATAGCCATCGGACAGCAAATGGTGATGAACAAGACCAGCCTGGGCCGCGAGATGCGAGAGCTGGCGCTGAAAAGAGCCAGGAAGAAAGAGAAGAAATAGCTCTTAGCGATTCGCTTTTGGCTGTTGGCTTGAAACTCACGGATATAGGCCGCAGCTAAAGGCTAAGAGCTAAAAGCCAAGAGCCGTTCTATGCCAATTGCCGACAAAATCGCCGCTGCCAAGAAGATCAATGAACTCCTGCAGGGTGTGGTCACGCATGGAGGTCTCCATCTCAAGTACCGCATTACTGTGGACCCGCCGCTTCCGCAAGAAAGAGACTGGGAACGGCCGGAGATTCTGGTGGAACTTTCGGGACCGGACTCGACGCTGCTGCTGGAGCGCGGCGGAGAACTGTTGCGGGCCATCGAATTGCTCGCCATTGAGGCATTGCGCCTGCCCGGCAATGAGCATGAGAAAATCTGCTTCGACTGCATGAATCAGCGCGCCCTCCGGCTGGAAGAACTTCGTATGGCCGCCAGCGTGGCCGCGGAGCGGGTGCGCAAGACGGGCATGCCCTACGAATTTGCGCCCATGTCGTCGCGCGAGCGCCGCATGGTGCATCTGGCTTTACGCGACCAGGCCGATCTCCAGACCGAGAGCCAGGGCGAAGGACCGCGGCGCTGCCTGGTGGTCTATCCCAAGGATTACAAGCCTGCGGGAAAACCGGCGCGGAAAACGATTCCGTAATCCGCCCGTCCCCGGGGCCTCTGTAGTCTCTTCCTTTTAGGGATTCTCGTCCGTTCTCCGACTTGAAACTAGAAACCAGAAACTGGAGACTGTCTGCGTGAATCTAGACGACACCATTGTCGCCATTGCCACTCCGCCCGGACGCGGCGGCATCGGCGTGGTACGACTAGCCGGGCCCGAGGCCAAGAAGATCGCGTTGCCGATGTTGCGGCTTAAGCACGAACTCGAGCCCGGCCGCGCCGTCTTCGGTGAACTGATTGAACCCGGCACGGACCACGTGGGGACAGCCGCCCTCGGCTGTCCGGCAGAGCAAACCTCCACAGCCCGCATCGACGAAGTCGTCGTCGCCTACTTTGCCAAACCACACTCCTATACCACCGACGACATCGTGGAAATCTCGGCGCATGGTTCGCCGGTAGTTCTGCGGCACGTGGTCGAGATGGCAATGGCCCGCGGCGCTCGTCTGGCTGAGCCCGGGGAATTCACCATGCGGGCGTTCCTCAACGGACGCATTGATTTGACCCAGGCCGAGGCCGTCCGCGACCTGATCGACTCGCAGACTCTTTATCAGGCGAAAGTGGCCGCGCAGCAGCTCGAAGGCGCGCTCTCCCGCCGCCTGCAGCCAGTCAAGCAGAAGCTGGTGGAGCTGATTGCCATTCTTGAGGCGGGCATCGACTTCGCGGAAGATGATGTGTCGGTCCTTCCCAACAATGAGATCCTGCGCCGCATCGCGGCCGTCCGGGAGCCGTTGGAACAACTGGCAGCTTCGTTCGCTTACGGAAAGATCGTGCATGAAGGCCTGACGCTGGCAATTGTCGGGCGTCCAAATGTTGGGAAATCGAGCCTCTTCAATTGCCTGGTCGAGCGCGAGCGCGCCATCGTCACCGCCACCCCCGGTACGACGCGCGATCTGGTCACTGAAACGGTTGCTATCGGTGGCATCCCAGTGAATCTGGTGGACACGGCCGGCATCCGCCGCGCTCTCGACGAAGCCGAGAGCATCGGCATTCGCAAATCCATGGAAGCCCTCGCCGACGCAGATCTGGTGCTTATAGTGCTCGACTCATCTCAGCCTTATTCGGCGGAAGACGACGAACTGCTCAGGCAGGTAAGTGGACGACCGGCAATCGTGGTCGAGAACAAGTGTGATCTTGGCACGAACCACGTGGGGGGGGCCGCCCTCGGCTGTCCTGCCGAGCGCACCTCGACGGATATGCGCCGCGTCCGCACCTCCGCTGTAACCGGCGCTGGAATTCCCGAACTGCGTCACGAAATCCTGCGGCATATCGGCGGAGAAGCCGGTTCACAGGCTGAATCCGGATTCCTCACCAACCTGCGCCACGAAAAACTCATCCGCGAATCTTTGAGCGCACTTGCTGCGGCAAAAACCGCAACTGACAACCGCGTTCCCCACGAAATGTTGCTGCTGGATCTATACAACGCGCTGCGGCAGATGGACGAAATCACAGGCGCGACGACCAATGACGACATCCTCAACCTGATCTTCAGCACATTCTGTATCGGCAAGTAACGTGGTGCGGCCGTTAACCCTGCCTGTGCAATGTCGTGAACAATTTCTCCGGTTTCGGCGAGTCTAGCTCTGGTCGCGCTGCATCTTTCTGAAGTGACTGTTATTGCAGGGGACAGAGCCGATGCGAGGATACGTCGCAGTTGCAGCACTGACGTTCGCGGGGTTGCTCGTTGGAGTTGCGGACGCGGAGGGCCAGCAGGGGCCTTTGCCGCCAACTTCTGTCCGCCAGTCGCTGGATGACGCCTGGTGGACCGGCCCCATGTTGGCGCCCAACGCCACGACGCTGCCGCGCGGACATCTTCTGGTCGAGCCCTATCTCTACGATGTGATCGCGCCTCATTCGAACGGCTTCGGGTCGCTCACCTATGTGAACTACGGCCTCGCAGACAGAGTGACGGTCGGGCTGATCCCCACGGCGGGCTTCAACGTGGTAAGCAACGGCCCCAGCAGCTCCAGCGTCGGGTTTGGCGATCTCACCGCGCAGGCTGAGTACCAGCTCACGAAGTTTCATGAAGGCAGCTGGATTCCGACGACCTCCGCCGTCGTCCAGGAAACGTTTCCCACCGGGAGGTACGATCGGCTGGGCGAGAGGCTGAGCAACGGTTTCGGCGGCGGAGCCTACACCACAACCCTGGCGTTCTACTCCCAGACGTACTTCTGGCTGCCGAATGGCCGCATTCTGCGCATGCGCTTCAACGTGTCGCAGGCTTTATCGAGCACCGTAAATGTGAAAGACGTGAGTGTCTACGGCACCGCCGCAGGCTTCCGCGGGAATGCCAAGCCGGGTGACTCCTTCCTCGTCGACCCGTCCTGGGAATACAGCCTGACGCGGAGCTGGGTGCTGGCTCTCGATGCCACATACCGCCACAACTGGAACACTCGCGTGACCGGCTACAACGCTTTGGATCCCAGCAGTGCGCAGAATCCGTCCATCCGGCTGGACTCCGGCACCAGCGAGGTTTTCGCCTTCGCGCCAGCAGTCGAGTACAGTTGGAAACCCAATCTCGGCGTGCTCCTCGGCACCCGCGTGATTCCGGCCACCCACAATACGCACGCCTCTGTCACCCCGGCGGTCGCGATCAACTTCGTCCACTGATCTGGTTGGGTTGCGGGCTGAACGATCTCCGCGGTTGAAGATTTATTTCGACAGCGCCCCCAGGGCTTCGCGAAACATGGCTTCGAACGATCCGCCCGGACGGTTCTTGGTTACGGCGGAGACTGCCTTCTCCGCTGCGGCTCGTTGGTAGCCCAGGTTCGTGAGCGCCGAAAGAACATCTTCTTCTACGGCTGATATGACTGCTACTGCTCGCACTTCTCCGGCTGCCGCCGCCGGGAGTTTGTCGCGGAGTTCCAGAACCATCCGCTCGGCCGTCTTTTTGCCGATTCCGGGGATGCGCGTGAGCCGGGCGATATCATTGCCGCGAATGGCGCCCACCATGTCGTCGGCTGGCATGCCGCTGAGAATCGTAATTGCCAGTTTTGGCCCGATGCCGCTTACGGTGATCAACTTCTCGAAAAGCTGCTTCTCGGCGGGACGGAGAAAACCGTAGAGCGCGATCAGGTCTTCGCGCACATGTGTGTGAATGTGGAGTGCAACCTCGCTGCCCAACGCAGGCAGATCGGAAAACGTGGGCACGCTGATGGTCACGTCGTAGCCCACACCGCCGGTTTCGACGATGGCCTGGTTGGGATGTTTGGTCAGCAGCCGGCCGCGAAGGTGGGCAATCATGCTGAAGAGATTGTATCTCGATGCTGCGGAGCTGCGCTCCGCTCGGACGGGCGAGACGACCGTCCCCACACGACCGTGCCAGGATCAAAACAGCGAACTCTGCCTGCGGTTCGGCGTGATTCCGAAATGCTCATACGCCAGCTGGGTCGCCACTCGCCCCCGCGGCGTACGGTTCAGAAACCCGATCTGAATCAGAAACGGCTCGTAGATTTCCTCGATGGCGTCGGCCTCTTCCGCCAAAGCTGCGGCCAGCGTATTCACACCAACTGGACCACCCTGATATTTCTCGATAATTGTCAGCAGCAGCTTGCGGTCGACCTCGTCGAAACCGTAGCGGTCGACTTCCAGCATCTGCAGGGCGGCTTGCGCGGTGGGCAGGTCGATTTTCCCTGCGCTCCGCACCTGAGCATAGTCCCGCACCCGCCGCAGCAGACGGTTGGCGATGCGCGGCGTGCCGCGTGACCGGCTGGCTATCTCCATCGCCCCCGACTTGTCGATCTGTACGCCCAGGATGTCGGCCGAGCGTTCTACGATGATCTGCAAATCCTCGTGGCTGTAGAATTCCAGCCGCAGTACGATCCCGAAGCGCGAGCGCAGCGGCGCCGACAGCAGCCCGGCACGCGTGGTGGCCCCAATGAAAGTGAACGGCTTCACGTCCATGGTGTGGGTGCGAGCCGAGGGTCCTTGTCCAATGATGATGTCCAACTTGTAATCCTCGAGCGCCGAATAGAGGATCTCCTCCAGGGCCGGCTGCAGACGATGGACTTCGTCAATGAATAAAACTTGTTTCTCGCGCACGTTGGTCAGGATCGCGGTTAGGTCGCCTTTGATCTGCAGCGTGGGACCAGAAGTCTGCTGAAACGACACCGCCAGCTCATTGGCGATGATGGTCGCCAATGTGGTCTTGCCTAAGCCCGGTGGCCCATAGAGCAGCACATGATCCAAAGCTTCGCCGCGCGAGCGCGTGGCCTCGATCGCGACCGCCAGATTCTCTTTGACTTTGGATTGCCCTATGAACTCGGCCAGCCGCTGCGGCCGCAGCTTTAGTTCAAATGAAGAATCGTCCTCGACCGGCGCCGCCGAGACGATGCGCTCGCGATCCTGCGGAAGCTTGGGTGTGTTTCTGAGCGTGGCCACTGGCGCGATATTAGCACGAAGCACGGAGACGTAGAGGCCGTTGTAGCCGGGTTTACAATGACAATGGGAGAATGATGCATGGTCTTGGGAACGAATGACATGAAGCCTGACAATCAACCTGCCGATGCTGCCACGTATCGGCGGGCCCAGATCGAAGACATTCTGCTACGAGTGGATCCGCTGCCGATTCTTGATACAAGGCCCGAAGACGAAATCCTGGGCTATAACCAGGGCTGATGGTTGGCTAGGTTGGGGAATCCAGATTGCAGGGCGTGAAGGCGTACTCCTCAAGAGGTCGCTGACCGGAGGTATTGCCCCGGCCCCGCTATGTCTACTTTTTCCAACGTCTATGACTTCGGGTACCAGTCCAGCAACCGAACCTCAATGCCGGTGCCTTCCAGGGCCTTCTGAAATATGGTGAGATCCGATCCGCGATAGTGATACGGAATGACGATCTTCGGGTGAAACGCTTTGACCGCATCGGCAGCCTCATCCGGAGGCATGGTGTAAGGCAAATTCATGCACACAAACGCCACGTCGATGTTCTTAAGGGCACGCATCTCAGGGACGCCTTCCGTGTCGCCGGAAAAGTAGAAGCGCTTGCCTCCGTAGGTAAGGACGTAGCCATTGCCCCGTCCCTTATCGTGAAAGAGCTTTCCCAGCTCCGGACCGCGCTTCAGGTTGTAGGCCGGGACAGCCTCAATGGTCCAACTGTGCCAGGTTTTCGTTTCCCCATTGGCAATGGGTTTGGCGGCAGTGACGGTTTGCACCACGGCCGGCGGCGCCAGAATTTCCGTTTCTGCCTTGCTGACCTCCGTGATCGAATCCGGATCCATGTGGTCGCCGTGAATGTCAGTGATCAGAATGAGGTCGGCTTTCGGGAGTCCTGCGAACTTCACCGGTTTCGCGGGATCCAGGTAGATGATCTTTCCTCCCGCTTCGATCATCGTGCTGGCATGATTCAGCGGAGTGATCTTGACCGGTCCGGCTGCTGTGGGAAAGACTTGCATGTCAGCGGCGTATCCCACCAGCGACAGAGTGAAAAGAGTGCACATAACGGTCGGAATTGCTTTCATCTTGGGACCTCGCGTAGTGAGTCTTCTTTGGCATTGTGACACATAATGTGTCACAATGCCACCATCCATCCCGTAAATTTACGCCAGCCTTTATGCCGTTCAGGCGCGAGCCATTGACATGTGTCACAATATGTGCCACATTTAGCTATGCCGTCCGTTAACATTCGACAACTTCGCGATACCAAGCGTTTGAAGAACTGGCTCCGCGCCGGCAAGATCGTAGAGCTTCGAGAACGGAATCAGGTGATCGCGCGCATCGTCCCCCAGAAAGCGCCAGAAGCTCGGGGGAGCTGGCCGGACTTCGAAGCTCTGGCCAAAGAGATCATTGGCGATCGTGTCCTGTCCGGGGCCGATCTCCTGATTGAGGAGCGCGGACGCTATTGAGCACCTATGTTGACTCAAGCTTTCTAGTCTCGTTGTATCTGAGTGATCGCCACTCGCACGAAGCCCGCCAGCGCGTGATGTCCGCTCCCCCTCTGTGGTTTACTCCTCTCCATAATTCCGAGTGGACGCACGTTGTCGGCCAGCACATCTTCCGTGGAGAGCTGTCGCTTTCTGAGGCACAACGCATGAACGCCCGAATGGAAGAACATGTACTGGCTGGACGCTGGGTCTCAGTGTCGATGCCCGAAAACGCGTTTGAGCTTTGTGCCGATCTCGCCCGCCGCTACGCGCCGAAGTTCGGCATGCGCACCCTCGATACCCTACACGTAGCTTGCGCTCTGGAACTCAGAGCCGAAGCATTCTGGACGTTTGACGACCGGCAGGCGAAGCTGGCGAAGGCTGCGGGGCTCAAGCCTGCATGAGCACCCTTATTACTCTTCCTCTTCCTTCACGTCGCCCCGCGCCGCCTTGGCCTTCTCGATGATTTTCTCCTGCAACTGTCCCGGGACCACATCGTAGTGATGCATTTCCATGTTGAAGCTGCCCCGGCCCTGGGTCATCGAGGTGAGATCGGCGCCATAGGTCAGCATTTCCGCCATGGGGACTTCGGCCTTCACAATGGTATTGCCGCCTTTGTTGTCCATACCCTGGATGCGCCCGCGGCGGCTGTTCAAGTCCCCCATGATTGAGCCGGCGAATTCATCCGGGACGGTGATTTCCACGTGCATGACCGGTTCCAGCAACGTCGGCTTGGCAACTTCCATGGCTTTCTTGAAGGCGATGCGCCCGGCCATCTGGAAGGACAAGTCGTTGGAATCGACGTCGTGATAGGAACCGTCGTAAAGGATGACCCGGAAGTCCACCACCGGGAATCCGGCGAGATACCCGCGCGCCGCTGCCGTTTTAATTCCCTTTTCTACCGCCGGAATAAAATTCCTGGGGATCGCGCCGCCGAAAATGTCGTTCACAAACTCGAACTCTCCTCCGCGCGGCAGCGGTTCCATCTTGATCTTGCAATCTCCGTACTGGCCGTGCCCGCCGGTCTGCTTCTTGTGGCGTCCCTGCACGTCGGCTTTGCCGCGGATGGTTTCGCGGTAAGGCACTTTCGGCGCTTTTAAATTTACCTCTGCGTGGTAGCGCTTCTTCATTTTGGCGACGACCACTTCAATGTGCTGCTGTCCGGTCCCCGCGATCAGGAATTCTTTGGTTTGCGCGTCGCGGAAGAAGCGCAGCATGGCGTCTTCCTCCATCAGCTTGTGGATGCTGGGGCCGAGTTTGTCTTCATCGGCGCGGCTCCTGGGTTCGATGGCAAAAGTGATAGCCGGCTCGGGCAGATGAACCTTGGGATACTGAATGGGGGCAGTCTTGTCACCGAGGGTGTCGCCGGTTAAAGTGTCTTTCAGCTTGGCAACCGCGCCAATGTCTCCGGCGTGCAGTTCCGTCACTGGAACGGCTGTCTTTCCCTGCATGATCGAGATGTGCGCCAGTTTCTCCGTCGAGTTCCTGGTGAAGTTCTGCAGCGTGGCATCATTTTTCAGCACGCCTGAGAAGACCTTGAAGTAGGAAATGCGCCCGGCAAAAACGTCATTCACGGTTTTGAAGGCGTAAAGCGAAACCGGTTCCGCATCCGTTTCATGCCGTCGCGGAGGCTCGCCGTTCCCCGACGCCGCCACTTCCCCCTGCACCCACTCGTGCTCGGAAGGCGCGGGAGTGTAATCCACGATGAAGTCCATGACCCGGTCGGCGCCGATGTTGCCCAGCCCGGAGCCAAAGATCACGGGAAAAATCTTGTCTTCGCGAATGGCTTCGTGCAGCGCTGGAATCAGATGCTCGACGGGGATGGTTCCCTTTTCAAAGAACTCTTCCATTAAAGCGTCGTTGCCTTCGGCGATCATTTCGACCAGCTTTTCGTGCGCTTCCTGGGCCTGGTCTTTGAGATTGGCGGGAATCTCGCCTTCTTTGCCTTTGCCATTCCCTCCCAACTCGTAGGTGTACGCTTTCATGTTCACCAGGTCGACCACGCCGGTGAAATTCTTCTCACTGCCAATGGGCAGTTCGAGTGGAATCACACTCCGGCCAAAGGCTTTGGTCAGCGAATCCAGGACGCGGGTGGCATCGGCGCGCTCCCGATCCATGCGGCTGGCGATGATCAGGCGTGGAGTCTTGAATTCTTCGCAGTAGTTCCAGACGCGCTGGGTTACGACCTCAACTCCGGCCACGCCGTCCACCACGACCATCGCCGCGTCGACTACCGGCAGCACCAACTTGGCTTCGTGGACAAACATGTTGAAGCCGGGCGTGTCGACGATATTGATTTTTGTTTTGCCCCACTCCACGCAGGCCAGCGCGGCCGAGATGGACATCTTGCGGGCAATCTCTTCATCGTCATAGTCAGTCGGTGCGGTTCCGTCGTCCACGCGGCCCAGCCGCTGGCTGGCGCCGGCGGTGTACAGCATGGCGGAGACGAGCGAGGTTTTGCCCGCGTGTCCGTGCCCTATCACGGCGACATTTCTAATGTTTGCGCCTTCGTAAACTTTCACGAATTACTCCTTAATTACGAGACCGTGTGGGGACGGGTCTTTGACCCGTCCGGCCGAGCAAACTCGTGGCCACAATCTTTGGATCACCACGGCGGGCCCATAAAGAACAAGGAACAAAGAGGACAGCCTATAGGCCAACGTCGAGCACCCTGCCGAAACTTAGGATGCTAACACGCCCCGACTGGGCCTCTCAACCTGGCGTCGGCCTACCGCTACCCTCCCCCGCCGTGTATCATCGATTCGGCATGATGGGCAGCCGCACCAACGAGCAATGGATTG
>Ga0070733_10000957_pt1 | contig 22206 bp, 23 predicted proteins | sample Coa_R1_9_FD_66450 | JGI IMG/M metagenome (GOLD analysis project Ga0070733, IMG submission 66450) | Surface soil microbial communities from Centralia Pennsylvania, which are recovering from an underground coalmine fire - Coalmine... | ecosystem: Environmental > Terrestrial > Soil > Unclassified ...
TTCGTGCCAGGCTTTCAGTCGATTAATGACTCGGGCGTGGTGGTCGGCCCAGCCGACTTCGACTTCGCAGGGGCGATCTGGGATTCGACGAACGGGACTCGGCTCCTCAATGCCCTGGTTCCAGCGGGATGGTACATCATAAACGCAATTAGCATCAGTAACAGCGGCTTGATCCTGGCGCAAGGATCGCTCAACCAAGGACCAACGCGATTCGTTGAGTTGATCCCGATAGTACCGGCTACGCCGGCGCCATCAACCTGGCTACTCGTGACCGCCGGGCTCGCGCTGCTGGCGTTGGGAAGCAAACTCAAGCGCGCATCGGCGAACAAAAACGCGGGTTAATCGCCGCGCATTGTATACTTGAAGCTTCAATGCCTACGCCGCGCAAGTGGGGAGGCGACCTGCCGTTTCTCCTCGAGAATCTGATCCTCAAGGATTTTCGCATTCGCTACCGCAACATGTCCCTGGGCATTCTGTGGAGCCTTATCAATCCCCTGGTGATGATGAGTGTGCTGACGTTCGTGTTTGGTTACGTCCTGGGCGGCAACAAAATTCCGGCGTACCCGCTTTTCATTCTGTGCGGACTGATCCCCTACAACTTCTTCACCGGAGCGGTGCTGAGCGGCACCACCTCGATTCTGGAAAATGCCAGCCTGGTGAAGCGCGTGATTGTGCCGCGGGAAGTGGTGCCGGTGGCCTCGGTGCTCTCCAACTGCGTGCATCTCGGAATCCAGTTTTGCCTGCTGGTGGCGCTGGCGCTGTTTTTCCATCTCCCTCCCACCCGCTACTGGCTGTGGCTGCCGGTGGTCTGGTTGCTGTATATGATTTTCGTGTGCGGGCTGGCATTGGCCGCCAGCGCCATCAACGTGTTCGTCCGCGACACACGCTACGTCGTGGAGTCGTTCAATCTGGTTTTGTTCTGGCTGGTCCCGATTTTCTACACTTTTCCGGTCAAATACGGAGTGGTGTACGACTATAATCCGGTCGCGGCGCTGGTGATGGCCATGCGCAATATCCTGATCGATCACCATGCGCCCGCTGCCTCCCTGGTCCGGAATATGCTGTATGCGGCGATCGTCACCTTGACCCTGGGGGCATGGATTTTTCAGCGATTGAAGATTCATTTCTACGAGCACATCTGATGTCCGCCCTGGTTTTCGATCACGTCACCAAATCCTTCCCGCACCACACGGGCGCGCGCCTGCTGCGGGCTCGCATCGGGGACTTCCTGCATCCGTCCCGCGCCCCGCGGATCGAAGTTCTGAAGGATATCTCCTTCAAGGTCCCCAGCGGCGACGGTCTGGGCCTGATCGGACCCAATGGAGCCGGCAAGAGCACGCTACTGAACCTGGCCTGCGGCCTCTCCAAGCCTGATTCCGGGCGGATCGAAGTGGAGGGGCGTGTGAGCGCGCTGCTCGAACTCGGCTCAGGTTTTCATCCGGACCTCACCGGCGCCGAGAACGTGCGCATTAACGCCGCCATGGTGGGTCTTTCCCGCCGCCAGACCGCGGAGCGTTTCGAGGAGATTATCGAATTCTCCGGCGTGCGCGACTTCATCGACGAACCCTTGCGCACGTATTCGAGTGGAATGATGATGCGCCTGGCGTTCTCCGTGGCGGTACATGTCGAACCCGATGTGCTGGTGATCGACGAGGTGATCGGCGTCGGCGACCAGGCTTTCTTCGCCAAATGCCTGGAGCGCATGCACCGCTTCCAGGCCGAGGGCAAGACCATTCTGCTGGCGACGCACTCGGCCGACTTGATGAGCCAGTTGTGCCAGCATGCTCTGTGGCTGGAGCGCGGGCGAGTGGTTACCAGCGGGCCGGTCAGAGCGGTTCTGGAGGCGTACAAGTCCAGCCAGACCGGCGCGGTGGCGCGGGCGTAAGAGCCCTAACGCCGCTTGGTTTTGATCACGATCGGCGTCCCCTCAAATCCGAACTTTTCGCGGAGCCGGTTGATCAGAAACCGTTCCGCCGAAAAGTGCAGACTGGGCCGGTCCGTAAAAACGATGAACGTGGGCGGACGCATGGAAGCCTGGGTGATGTAGTGAATCTTGGCCGAGTATTCCCATTTCAGCGTCTCGACGAACCGGTTCAATTCGCCGGTGCCGATGCGCTTGGACGCTGAATCATACGCCTTCCGGATCATCGGAAACAACGCGCGGGTGCCTTGCCGCTTCGACGCCGATACGAACGCGATCGGCGCGTAGTCGAGGAATTTCAGCTCGTCGTGAATTTTTTCGAGGAACGCTTCCTTCTTCTGATGCATGGGTGCGTCTCCGAACGCCGCGTCCCATTTGTTCACGCACAGGATCACCGCGCGGCCTTCCTCGTGCGCGTAGCCCGCGATGGTCGCGTCCAGCGCCACCACGCCGTCCTCTTCCGTGGCGTCGAGCACCAGGATCGCGACGTTGGACATGCGCAGGTGCCTGCGGGCCATCACCACGCTCATCTTTTCCGCCATCAAATGGGTCTTGCCCTTGCGCCGGATTCCCGCCGTGTCGACGAAGACGTACTCGACGCCTTCGTGGACGATGGTTTCATCGACTGCGTCGCGAGTGGTTCCGGCGATGGGCGAAACAATGGAGCGCTCCGAACCGGTGAGCGTGTTCAGCAACGTTGACTTGCCCACGTTGGGACGGCCCAGGATCGCGACCTTGATACGCTTGGTATCGATCGGCTCCGGCTCGGCTTCCCCCACCGGGAAATCACGCGTGATGTGATCGAGCAGATCCTCGAACCCCAGGCGGTGCTCGGCTGAGATGGGGAACAGGTGCTCGAAACCGAGGGCGTGAAACTCGTGCGCCAAATCGTCGCGCTTGGCATGATCGATCTTGTTCACCACCAGCGTGACGGGCTTGCCGAGCTTGCGCAGGATCGCGGCCAGCTCGCGGTCCGTGCCCGTGATCTCGGTGCGCCCATCGATCAGGAAGATGACCTGCGCCGCGGAGTCGAGCGCGAATCGAGCCTGCTTCAGGATCTGGCTGGGGATCATCTCATCGTCGTTGGGGATGATGCCGCCGGTATCGATCAGCTCGAAGCGCCGGCCGCGATGCGCCGCATCGCCCTGAATCCGGTCGCGCGTGATGCCGGGCTCATCGCCCACAATCGAGCGCCGTTGGCCGAGAATCGCGTTAAAGAGAGTCGATTTGCCGACGTTGGGGCGTCCGACTATGACCACGGAAGGTAAGGAGAACATGCAAACCTCCATCGTCGCACGCGACAATCAAGTAAGTGTCTACTAATCCTCTTTTCAGAAATATCGCCATCATCGCTCACGTCGATCACGGCAAGACTACGCTGGTGGATGCCATGCTCCGCCAGAGCGGCATCTTCCGCGCCAACGAAGAAGTTGCCGAGCGCGTCATGGACTCCAACGATCTGGAGCGCGAGCGCGGCATCACCATCCTGGCCAAGGCCACCGGCATCCACTATGAAGGAGTCAAGATCAATATCGTCGATACACCCGGCCACAGCGATTTCGGCGGCGAGGTCGAGCGCGCGTTAAAGCTTGTCGACGGAGTGATGCTGCTGGTGGATGCCAGCGAAGGCCCGCTTCCGCAAACCCGTTACGTGCTGATGAAGGCGCTGGAGGCGCGCCTGCCGCCCATCGTGGTGATCAACAAGATCGACCGGCCGGATGCACGCATTCAGGAAGTCCTCAACGAAATCTACGATTTATTTATCGATCTCGACGCGGTTGAAGAGCAGCTCGGGTTCCCTGTGATTTATAGCAACGCGAGACTGGGCATCGCCAAAACCGATCCGGATGGCGAAGCCGTCAACCTGCGCCCGCTGTTCGACGCGATCATCGCGCACACGCCGGAGCCGAAGGGCGATCCCAACGGCGTCCTGCAACTTCAAGTCGGCAATCTGGACTACAGCGATTATTTAGGGCGGCTCGCGATCGGCCGTGTGTTCAACGGGACTCTGCACCTGGGCGACGAGGTTGCCATCGCCAAGCTCGACGGCTCGATTCAGAAGACCAAGATCACGAAGCTGTACTCGTTCGAAGGGCTGAAGCGCGTGGATGAGACGGTGGGCCGGCCCGGCGACATTCTCGCAATCGCCGGCGTGGAAGGCATCACCATCGGCGAAACGGTGACCAGCGTGGAGAACCCGCAGCCGCTGCCGCCCATCCTGATCGACGAACCGACGATTGCGATGACGTTCAGCATCAACACCTCGCCGTTTTCAGGGCGCGACGGCCAGTGGGTCACTTCGCGAAACCTGCGCGATCGCCTGGACAAAGAGCTGCTCACCAACGTGTCTCTGCGAGTGGAAGAAGCCGGCGGGCCGGATGCCTTCAAGGTGATGGGCCGCGGCGAACTTCAGCTCGCGATTCTGATCGAGATGATGCGGCGGGAAGGCTTCGAGCTTTCCGTCGGCAAGCCTGAGATTCTTACCAAGCGCATCGATGGGCAACTGTCGGAACCGCTGGAACTGCTGGTGATCGATTGCCCCGAGGAGTTCATCGGCGTGGTGATCGAGAAGCTGGGGCGCCGCAAAGGCAAGATGGGCAAGATGGTCAATCACGGTTCCGGCCGCGTGCGCCTGGAGTTTCGCATCCCCTCGCGCGGCTTGATCGGCCTGCGCAGTGAAATGCTCACCGACACCAAGGGCACGGCCATCATGAACACGTTGTTTGAAGGCTACATCGAATGGCAGGGCGACATTCCTTCGCGGCCGAGCGGGTCTCTGGTCGCCGACCGCTCCGGCACGACTACCGGTTACGCGCTTTTCAATTTGCAGGAACGCGGCGATATGTTTGTGTCGCCCGGGACTGAGATTTACGAGGGCATGATCGTCGGCGAGAATGCGCGCGACGCGGATCTCAACGTCAATATCGTCAAGGAAAAGAAGCTCACCAATATGCGCGCATCGAGTGCCGACGATGCGATTCGCCTGGTGCCTCCGCGATTGCTGAATTTGGAGCAGGCCATCGAATTCATCCGCGAGGATGAGTTGGTGGAGGTAACGCCGAAGTCGATCCGGTTAAGGAAAAAGATTTTGAAGGCGAATCAGCGATAGGGTGTACTGCGAAAGCGTCACTCGGCGGCGATGTTTTCGCTGTGCTCCAGGCGATCCGCAATCACTCGCAAGGCGAGCGCCTCGGCGGAAGCCAAAGCCTGCTTGCGGGTCCAACCGTAGACCGTAACTCCGGGGAGAGCTGGAATGTCGGCGATCCAACGGCCGTCGTCCTCGCGGGAGAATTCGACTTTGAGGTTGAACGCCTGGGACTGAGCGGCGTGTTTCATTGCTTCAAATTGAGAGTAACAGAGCATCCCGCACTACAATGGTGGGTGGGCGTCTTCTCTCCCGAGGCGAGAGCATGAATCTGACGATTGAACTTTCGGACGAAAAAGCGGCGGCCTTAAAGGCCCAGGCTGCGGCCCGTGGGCTAACAGTTGAACGATGGGTTGAGCAAATCGCCGAGCAACAGGCGGAAGCGCAGCCGGCCTCAATCGCACACCTGCAGAAAACCGATCCGAAAGAATGGGCCCGTCAATTTCATGAGTGGGCGGAAGGCCACGACCGCACAACGCCTCCTCTCAGCGACGAAGCCATCAGCCGCGAGAGCATTTATCCGGATCGCATTTAGCGCATGCTTGTAGACACAAGCGTCCTGATCCGCACTCTACAGCCTCACCATTCACTATTTGTTCCCGCTGATCGCGCCGTCCGGCTGCTGCCTGCGCAAGGCAGGGAACTCCATATTGTGGCGCAGAATCTAATCGAGCTTTGGGTAGTTGCGACTCGGCCGCTCGGAGAAAACGGCCTCGGCATGACCGCGGCGGAAGCCGCCTCGGAACTGGAACGGATCAAGAGCATGTTTTTCTTCCTGCCGGAAACGCCGGCGATCTATCCGGCTTGGGAAGCTTTGGTCATCGAGCATCAGGTGATCGGCAAGCCCGCGCACGACGCCCGCCTGGTGGCGGCGATGCAGGTCCACGGGATCACGGCAATACTCACCTTCGATCGGACTGGGTTTTCCCGCTATCCCGGGATAGAAGTCATTCATCCTGAAAAGGTCAAGGCCTAGAAGCTGTCTCGCCCGTTCGTGTTGCGTCGGCAAGAGTGCCGACGCGGCACGCTGAAGCGTGCGCCACGATGCCTACTCTACAATGGTCGATATGCGTGTGCTCCTCGGGCTGCTTGGCGCCTCCCTAGTCTTCGCGCAGAAGCAGCCGCTTACTGTCGAGACGATGTTGCGGATCGCGCGCATCGGAGAGCCGGCGCTAAGTCCGAACGGACGCCTGGTGGCGTTCACGGTAACGACTCCGGATGTGGCCCAGAACACCAAGCCGCAGCAGATCTACGTGGTCGCCGTGGACGGGGGAACGCCGCGGCAGCTCACCCAGGAAGGCACGGTGAATGAGAGGCCGCGCTGGTCGCCGGACTCGCGCCAGATTTATTTCGTCTCCAATCGCGGAGGATCCCAGCAGATCTGGGTGATGGACGCCGACGGCAGCCGGGCCCGCCAAATCACACACCTATCGACGGAGGCCGGCGGCCTCCTGGTAACCCCCGATGGCAGGAGACTGGTGTTTCTATCCAGCGTCTATCCGGTGTGCGCCGAGGATGACGTCTGCAACAAACGCAAGCTGGATGAAGAAGCGCAAAGCAAGGTGAAGGCGCGGGTCATTACATCGCTGCTGTACCGGCATTGGAATGAGTGGCAGGGCGAGCGGCGGCAGCACCTGATGACGATCAACGTGGACGGCACCGAGGTGAAGGATCTGACTCCGGGCTTGCGGGATGTGCCTCCGTTTTCTCTGGGTGGTCCGGACGATTATGCGATTTCGCCGGACTCGAGCGAGTTGGCGTTCGTCATGAACGCCGATCCGGAGCCGGCGCTGAGCACCAATTCCGACATCTACACGGTTTCGCTCGACGGCGGCGATCCCAGGAAAATCACGGCGGGGCTGGGCGCCGACAACTCGCCGCAATACTCGCCGGACGGGAAGCTGCTGGCGTTCCGCTCGCAGGTGCGCGCGGGTTATGAGAGCGACCGCTGGCGCCTGCTGGTGCTGGATCGCGCCACCGGCCGATCCACCAATCTCACGGAAGGGCTGGACCGCTGGGTGGGCAGCTTCACCTGGTCGCCGGATTCAACGCGGTTGTTTTTCACGGTGGAGGATCGGGGCGGTACGGGATTGCAGATCGTTTCGGCTACCGGCGGTGGATCGCGAGAAATCATCCCCCCGTCCGCGAGCGTGGACGACATGCAATTCGCTCCAGACGGCCGCACCATGATTTACACCGAGGAGAGCGGCACGCGCCCGGCCGAGATTTATCGCGTCAGTTCCTCGGGCGGGACGGAAGTGGCGTTGACGCACTTGAACGACGCGCTGCTGTCGCGCGTGCAACTGACTCCGCTCGACGAGATGTCGGTGGAAAGCACGGACAGGACTCGCGTACATGCCTTCGTGGTGAAGCCGCCGGGGTTCGACGAAACGCAAAAGTATCCGGTGCTGTTTCTGATTCACGGAGGGCCGCAGGGCGCGTGGGGTGAATCCTGGACCTACCGCTGGAACGCGCAGGTGTTTGCGGCCGCGGGATACCTGGTAGTGATGCCGAATCCGCGCGGGTCCACCGGCTATGGGCAGAAGTTCATCGACGAGATCAACGGGGATTGGGGCGGGAAGCCGTACGACGACATTATGGCTGTGGTGGATTCCGTGGCGGCGCTGAAGTACGCGGACCCGGACCGCATGGCGGCCGCGGGCGGATCCTACGGCGGCTACATGGTGAATTGGATCCTGGGACATTCGACGCGGTTCAAGGCTCTGGTGTCGCACGACGGCGTGTTCGACCTGCGCAGCATGGCCGGATCCACCGAAGAATTGTGGTTCCCGCAGTGGGAATTCAGAGGCATGCCGTGGGACAACCCGGAGATGTACGCGCGCTGGTCGCCCAGTTATTTCGTGAAGGATTTCAAAACCCCGACTCTGGTGATCCACGGCGAAGAGGATTACCGCGTGCCGCTGGAACAGGGCTTGCAACTGTTCACCGCGTTGCAGGTGCAGAAGGTTCCATCCAAGCTGCTGGAGTTCCCCGGCGAAGGCCATTGGGTGCTAAAACCACAGGACAGCGTGTTGTGGTATCACACAGTGATGGACTGGATCGGGGAGTGGCTCAAGCGATAACGGCGGCGGCTTTGCTCGCGCTCACGCTCGCGGGTTGCGGCGGATCTCCGGAGGCGAAGCTGCGCAAGTCCTTGGCGGGCACAACCACGGGCACGATCCAACTGCCCTCGGGCGTCGTCGAAATTTCTTCGGAATTGGCGCTGGCGCCGGGGGCGCACGATCTCGAAATCGACGGAGGCACGGGCACGGTGCTCAGAGCCACCGGCAAATTTCACGGCCGGGCCATCCTGGTGGTGGAAGGGGCAAAGAACATCCGGCTGCACCACTTCGGCGTCGAAGGCAATCGCGAGACGGCGCCCAAGAAGTTGGAAATGGCGCCTCCGGAGAATTATTTCCGGATGTGGTATCCGGACAACGGCATCCTGGCGGATCGCGTGGACGGGTTGAAAATCGCCGAAGTTCACCTGGCGCACGTGACCAACTTTGCGATTCTGGTGAGCCGGTGCTCGGACATCCGGATCGACGACGCCGAGGTGCGGGATTCGGGATCGCGCAATACGCAAGGGCGCAACAACCTGAGTGGCGGGATTCTTTTCGAGGAGGGATCCTCGGAGTTCGAGGTAGACGATTCGGTGTTCGAGAGAATTGCGGGGAACGCGCTGTGGACGCACTCGCTGCGGATCTCGCCCAGGCTGGGGCCGGGGTTATTCAAGGGGAACCGCATTGACACGGTCGGCAGAGACGCGATCGAAATCGGCCACACGACGTCCATGTACGTTGTGGACAACACCGGCGTGAACATCGGATTTCCCACGGAATTGGTGGACGTGGAACATGGAGGGACGCCGGTGGGCCTCGATACCGCGGGCAATGTGGACGAGTCGTCCTACGTGCGCAACCACTTCGAGGAAGTCGACGGCAAGTGCTTCGACCTGGACGGGTTTCACGACGGGACCGTAAGCGGCAATCAGTGCGTGAATCGCAAGCCGCCCGAAGCCTATCCGTTCGGGCATTTCGGAATCGTGATGAATAACACCGATCCGGGCATGCAGTCGGTGAACATCCGGATTTCGAACAACACACTTGACGGGATGAAGTTCGGGGGATTGTTTTTGATTGGTAGCGGACACACGGTCTCCGGCAACCGCTTCCTGAATCTGAACACGGCGGGCTGCAATGAAAGCGCCGCCCGGTTCGGATGCATTTACAAAGCAGACGAGCCGGAGATGCTGGAGTCGGGAATTTATCTGGGCCGCGGCGCCGAGCATCCGGCGGACACGCATGGCAACAGCATCCGAGGCAATACGATTTCGGGGCACGGCATGAAAACGCACTGCATCGAGGCTGCGCCGGGCGTGGAGCTCACGGCCAATACGATCCAGGGAAACACCTGCTCCGACAGCAAGACTGCGCGGTAACGTAGACTAATCTCTGATGCCGATCGAGTTTCGCAATGTGACACTAGGGCCCTTGAAGGACTTTCGCGCGATGGCGCCTTCGGGCGTGATTATTGGCGTGATCGGGGAAAAGGGATCGGGCTCGGTTGAGCTGCTGAAGCTGGCCGCGGGCGCGGCTGCGCCGGAGCGCGGCGAGGTGATCGCGGGAGCGCAACGGCGCTTCGTGGCGCTGGGCGATCCACTGAATCTTGCGCCTTCCGACGTGATCGCGCTGGATCAGGCGCTGGCAACCCAGGACGCGGTGGTGCGCGCGCGCACGATGACCGGCCTGGACCGGCTGCGGCGCGCGGGGACGACCGTGTTCCTGGCGTCGAATGAAGCCGGCTTGCTCGAAACCTTGTGCGACGAGGTGTGGTGGATCGAAGCCGGCGAGCTCGCCGCCAAGGGCGATCCCAAGGAGACGCTGGTGAGGTACGGGCGTCACGTGGCGGAACGCATCCGGAGTTGGGGGGAGACGATTCCCCCGCGCCTCGCGCCTTCTTTCCGGCACGGCAACGGGCGGGCTGAGGTGATGTCGGTCGAGAGCCTGGGCGAGGGAGGCAAGCCGACCATCGTCTGGAAAAGCGGCGAGATGGTGAGCGTGCGCGCGGAGGTTCGTTATCACGAGGCGGTGGAGAATCCGGTGCTGGGATTGCTGATTCGCACACAGATCGGCTTTGAGGTGTATGGAACCAACACGGAGCTGGAGCGCGTCAAGATCGGCGCGCACAAAGCCGGAGAAACCGTGGTGGTGACTTTTTCGTTTCTGTGTGACCTGTGCCCCAACGCGTACACTTTGACGCTGGCCTCACACGATCCCGATGGCACCGCGCACGACTGGCTGGACGACGCCATCGCGGTGACGGTTACGGATGAACGGCCCACGGCTGGGGTAGCGAATCTGCGAGCCAAGGTGACGGTGGAGAGGTCAGCGCCTGCGGGGGGGACCTTGAACCTTTGAGTGGGAATTCGGCCTCCGGTTTTTCCGTTTGCACATTTGGCCCGATTTCGCGTATGTTGAAGGCATGACGGTAGAACTTAAGCCGGAGCAGGAGCAAATCATCCAAGAGCAGTTAGCCAGCGGTCATTTCAAGTCCGTCGACGAAGTGCTCGCCGCCGCATTAGGCCGGCTGCCTCACCACAAACGAACCTCGAATCGCGCCGCCCTCGAGCGCTTGATTGAGTTTGCCGAGAAGCGGTTCATCCAATTGCCGCCCGGCGAAAAGATCAAGGATTTGGTTCACGAAGGCCATCGCTTCTGATGGCATTTGTCGTCGACACTTCTCTCGCGTTGAAGTGGTTTCTGGCCGATGAAGAGGACCGGACAGACAGCTTGCTTCTTCTCAGGGCCATTTCCGATGCGAACCGTCCTGTGGTTCCTTGGCTCTGGTTCTATGAGATCGGCAATGCTCTCACGGTGGCTGTGCGCCGCAAGCGGATCGCGATTGAGCAACTCGAAGAGATCTTGCACATGCTCGAACAAATGCCCATCGACATCGACCCGCCGGATCGAATCGACTTGTTACGGTTGCCCCATCTGGCTCGCAAACATGGTTTGACGACGTACGATGCCGCCTACCTTAATTTGGCTCTCCGCGGGAAGCTCGCTATGGCGACATCCGATGCAGCGTTGAGAAAGGCCGCACTCGCTGAAGGTGTAGCTCTCATATAAAGTCCGGGTCTCGTAACCAAATTCAGGTCTGCGCAGGGTCGAGACGAGGAATATACAAAATGCTCATCGAAAAGATGCTCGCGGACGTAAGGGCCCATGACGCGGCGAAGGCGCGGGTCCAACGCGGCGAAGAGGAGCTCATACCGCTGGAGATCACCGAGCGGCGCTTGGCCGGGGAACGTTAAAAATCTGGCGGGAGTATCGCGGGCTCACGCAGGAGGGCCTCGCGAGGGCCTCTAAAGTTTCGCGCCCAATGACCGCCGCGATTGAGGCCGGACACAAGAAGGGCGGAATCGCGACGCTCAAGAAGCTGGCTGGGGCGCTCCGCGTCGATCTGGACCACTTGGCGTAGCCGGAACTTTTTTTCTGCGAAAGTGTCCAAGCAACCAGGGAGCACATACGCATGGCTATGTCGCTTGGTCGAAGCTCCGGTCAAAAAGCAGAACTCAATGTCACGCCGCTGATAGACGTGCTGCTGGTTCTCCTGATCATTTTCATGGTCATCACGCCGTCACTGTCGACGGGCCTGGATGCCCTGGTTCCGCAGCCGTCAAGCCAGAAGCCATCGACGCCATCGGATGACATCGTGATTTCGGTTCAAGGGGATGGAACCGTGCTCCTCAATACCGAGACGGTGGCCATCGCGGACCTGAACGAACGACTGAGGGCGGCATTCAGCATTGCCGCCGACCACGTCGTTTTCGTCCGGGGCGACCGGCAACTCGATTTCCAACAGATTGCCGAAGTCATCGACATTGCGAAAGGCGCTGGATGGGATCGAATCGCCCTGGTTACGCAGTGACACGGTGATTCGCAGGCCGGGGTCTGCACCACAGCGCTACTTGCCTTCCAACAGGAAGGTCGGGGCGAGGCCGGTAAGAGTCGAAAACGACGCGGGCCCGGCGATGTCGAGCCAGCTGGAGCAACCGTGCACGGCGCCCAGGTAGGCGTGCGGCTGCACGTTGACCAGCATCTCCTTCATCATCAGGCTGCCATATTGCAGCATGGGGAAGACGGAGCGGGCCGGCTCGATCGCCTCCTGCACTACAAAAGGTGTGCGCATGGCCTGGCGCAACGCTTTTTCCCAATCCAGATCGCTGACCTCGGAGCCGCGCACTGGATGCACTTCTCCGGAATGATCATTGGGCCGGAGCAGCAGCTTGGTGCGGTGCTTCATGACGAAATCCGGCAGGTCCACGGTGTGGCCTTTGTGGGTGGTCTTGGCGGCTTGAACCACGCGGGTCCAGGGCACGAAGTCCTTGATCGCCCTGCGCTCGGCGGCCGGGAACTTGGCGGTGACGGCGTCATCGGTAAGCAAATCGAAAACAGCCTGCTTGGAGGCGAGTTCCGTGCGGAAGCTATTGATCATGCATACGGCGCGATCTTTATAAGCGCGCACCAGGGCGTGATTCAGGTCGAAACGCACCAGGAACTCCTGAAGCGTGATGTTGCGATACACCACATCAATGGCGAATTCGCCGCGGCGCAGCACGTTGTTGCGGTATTCGAGGAGGTCGGGAGAGACAATCTCGGTGGGGCAGCCTTCGCGCGAGAAGAACTCGGCCAGCAGCATGCTTTCGGGGGAGGCGTGCGGCTGGCGGATTTCCACGATGGCAATATTGGGCCGCTTGTTCCTGCCGCCGGATTCCTTGTAGGTCTTGAGAACCGCGCCCAGCAGCGGTTTGATTCCAGGAAGCTTCTTAAGCTTGAATTTCTTCCGCAATTCCTTGACAGGCGCCGCCTCATAATAGATGTCCGCGAGGACTTCGCCATAGACCGCGCCGGCCGGCGCCACGCCGCTGTGACCGGCAAAGCGGAGCGAGCCGTCGTTCATCTGCGTGCTTAATGTTCCGGCGATGCTGAAGGCGCCGTATCCGGGCTCAACCGCGGCAAGCATCCGCTCCGCGGGCAGCAGCTGAATTCTAGCGAGCAGCGCGGGGCTGGCGAGAGCGAGCCGCTCCACGCGCTCGATCGCGGACAGCAAAGCTTCCGAAGCTCGGGTCAGCGCGGCGTAGTCGCGGCTGGCGAGGAAGTGCGGACGCAGAACCGGCGACAAAGGACCGTCTTCGACCTTGAGGACCTTCTTGCGCTCCTGTAAGGCCTGAGCCCAAGCCAGATCAATATACGGTTCACTTTCGATGAGTTTGTGATAACGGGCAATTGCCTCGGAGGCCAGAGTCATGCGTCGTAATGACGATTAGTATCGCACGCCGGGTTCCGCTTTGAAAAGGGCGGGAGTGTCCCAAATATGCCTTAAACCATTGATACATAGGGATTTAAAATAAAACAAAAAGGCTTGCCGTTGATTCCAGAGGCGCGCGAAAGCGTCCCGTTTTCCGGGAGCCCGCCAAGAAAACGGCCGCCATGCAGGTCCAGCCGGCGTACCCGGCTCCTGAACGGGATTGTTCTCAATCCAAAACAATTGTTACTATTGATGTCGTATGCCTACAGACCTTATCGTCGCTCTTCTCATCGCCGAGCGCGACAAACTCAACTCTGCGATCGCAGCTCTTCAAGGCGCCGTTAAGCGCCGTGGCCGTCCTCCCAAGAACGCGGCGCCGGTTCTCGCCGCTGCCGCGCCGGCGGCCTTGCCTGCTCCGAAGAGACGACGCGGAATGTCGCCGGCCCGGCGCAAAGCGCAAGGTGAGCGGATGAAGGCGTATTGGGCCAAGCGCAGAAAAGAAGCGGCCAAGAAGAGCTAGATTTCGTTTGCTCGTTTCGTTTGCTCCTCGATTGCCCTCACCAATGTGATACGCCTCACCAAGGTCTCGAAGTCCTTTGGCGGCAAGAAGCGTGTCATCGCGCTGGAGGATATCAATCTTGAAATGGCTCGGGGCGAGATGGTCTCGATCATCGGCCCGTCCGGTTCCGGCAAATCCACTTTACTCAACCTGATCGGCGGGCTGGACCAACCCACCTCGGGAGAGATCGTCATCGACGGCCGGAATGTAGCCGGGATGACCGACGACGAGTTGACCCGCCTGCGGCGCGACAAGATCGGCTTCATCTTCCAGTTCTTCAATTTGATGCCCAGCCTCACCTGCATGGAGAACGTGGCTTTGCCGCTGCACCTGCGCGGGTGGCCGAAACGGAAGATCGATGAGCGCGCGCGAGAGTTGCTGGATCTGGTGGGGCTCAGCCATCGCCTGGATCATCAGCCCGACGAACTCTCCGGCGGCGAGCGCCAGCGCGTGGCTATCGCGCGCTCCCTGGTGGCTTCCCCCCCGATCCTGCTGGCCGACGAGCCCACCGGTAACCTCGATTCGCACAGCGGAGCCGAGATCCTGGATCTGATCCGCTCCCTGCACGAAAAGTTGAACGCCACGATTTTGATCGTGACCCACGACTCGGGAATCGCGCGGAGTTGCGCCCGCACCATCGCCCTCCGCGACGCTCGAACGGTGGGCGATTACCGCAATGAATAAAGCGGGGGTCTACTTCTTGACGAACTTCTGCACGGCGCGATTCACCGAGTCGGCGACATAAATCTCACCCTTGGGGCTAACCGCGATAAAGTGAGCTTCGCCGAACTCGCCCACTCCGGTACCGGGTTTTCCGACAGCGGCGAGAACCTTGCCGTCCAGATCCAGCCTCAGAAGCTGGCCGGCGAAACCATTCACCATGTAAATATATTGGCTGCCGATGTCCAGCGCGCAGGGCAAACCGGCGTACTTGATTTCGCGGATATACTTGCCGTCCTGGTCGAAGATCTGGATTCTTTGATTCTCGCGGTCCGTCACCCACAGCAGACCCTTGGCATCGATGGCGAGACCATGGGCCACGTCGAACTTGCCGGGCTCGGTTCCTTTTCCGCCCCAGGTCTTGATGAACTTCCCAGTCTTGTCGAACTTCAGAACGCGCGGATCGCCTTTCCCCGCTCCGGGCGTGTGCCCCTGGGTAATAAAGATGTCACCGTTGGCGCCAAAGGCGATGTCGTTGGGCTCATTGAAGAGGCGCGATCCGGCGGCCTCATTCCATTCGCCCGCCTTTCCCTTGGTGCCTAGCGTAAGCAGAACCTCGCCTTTCGGACTGAGCTTCATGACCGTATGAGCGCTGACGTCGGTGGCCCAAAGATTGCCGTCCTTGTCGATGCGCAACCCGTGGCTGCGCATGAACAGGCCTTCGCCGAAGGCTCGAATAAATTTCCCGTTCTCGTCGAATTCCGTGATGGCCTGCGCTCCGCGGCTGAGGACAAAGAGATGGCCTTTGGAGTCGAACGCCACGCTGGCGGACGCTCCCGTGTTCACGCCGTCGGGTACCGGGAGAGGGTTGGGAACAGCAACGTAATCTAATGCCGGCGCTTCTTGTGGGATCAGGAGGGCTGGATTAGTAGGCCTCTGGGCAAAGGCTGAAGCCGCCCACAACGCGGTGAACAGAGCTGCCGATTTCCGCATTTAAAGAACCCCTGCCTTACTCATCACGGCTTCGCACTTCTTCCGGATCTGGGTAGCCACTTCATAGGGGTCGCCGTTCTGCAACTCAGGTAGAAAGAGCTCCACCGAAAGCGCGCCGTCGTAGCCCTTCTCGGCCAGCTTCCGCAGAATTCGATCCAGAGGAGCAATGCCATCGCCAGGAATCAGCCGCGTGGTCTGCGCGAACAGTTCCTTGGGAATATCCGGAGTGTCCTGGAAATGCACGTGCGCGAGCTCGCCGGGCTTGAGCATGTCCAGATCCTCGAATTTGCTGAGACCCGACCAGAAATGATAACAGTCCAGCATCGGCCGCACATTGGGATGCGCGGCTTCGCGAATGACCTTGAGCGATGTAGTCAACGTGGCGATCAGCGTGGAGCTGCGCGCGAACTCGATCATCGCAGTCAGGTTGTGCTGCTTGGCGACATCGCCAGCCTGGCGGATGGCATCCGGAATGGTCTTGTAATCGTCCGCGGTGATCTTACGGCTGGTGGTGCTGGGGCAGTAGATCCTCGGGCTGCCGAGGCTCGCGAATTGCTCGCAGCGCTTCTTCCAGGTCTCCAACTGCGTGGCGAAACCCGCGTTCTGATTCCAGAAATCCTGAAGGACGGATGCGCAGGAAACCAAGGTCAAGCCGTGGTCCGTGATCACTCGTTTGGCGGACGCGATGTCGTTAGTCTTGAGGAAATCGTCCAAGCCCCGGTCGGTGATCTCAACATTCTTGATCCCGGCCTTGGCCCAGCCTTCCAGCGCCTTCTGGTAGCCCGCTCCTTGAGAGGTGGTCAGGTGAATGCTCAAACCCATCTTGCCGGGGGCGGCCGCGGCCATGGGAACGAGCCCGGCCAAAGGCGCGGCGAGGGGAGCGAGAAGTGCGGTTCGTCGAGAAAGCATGAGCTTTACTATATTACGATTCGAGTTCCGCTTCCAGGCCGGTTGCCTCTTCAGCGCCGACCGCAAGCTTCAGCGCGCGTAATAACCCTCGCGGGTTCGAACGGTGAGATTCTTTCCCTTGGCGATGACCTTGATCCTGCGATAGCCGGCACCGGTTTGGTCGGAGGTGTAGCCGAGGCTGTACTGGTTGCGCAGCTCGTCTTGAATCCTGGCGTAGATCTTATCCAGCGTCATCCCGCCGGAGACCTCGAAATACTCGCCGCCGGTCTCGCTCGAAATCTGCTGCAGAACTTTCTTGCCGTCGGCGCGGTCTGCATTGGGATACCCGCCCGGATGGCCGCCCCCGCCTCCGCCCGGAAACCCTCCGCCGCCCCGGCGGCCGCGTCCGAAGCCGGGACTGACCGGGGCGCCGGCATTCCGATCGTAAAACCGGACCGAGTAGACCAGCGTGTCGGCGCGTTGCGCGCTTTCGATGGCTCTGGAAGGGGTCACCTTGCTGCCGTTGTCCTCGCCGTCGGAGAACAGGACCACGGCTTTACGGCCTTGCTGCTTCTTCATCAACTCGTCGGAGGCCAGCAGAACCGCGTCATAGAGCGCCGTGCCACCGACTCTTCGCTGGCCCCCGCCCTGTCCCCCTGAGTTCCGCCGCGTCAGTTGATCGCCGGTGAGCCCGTCGAGCCCCTTGTCCAACTGAGTCTTCGAAGAGGTGAGATCCTGCAACAGTTCTACCTCGCGGTCGAAGTGAAGCAGGAACGCCTTGTCTTTATCCTCACGCACCACCTGGTCGAAAAACTTGTAGCTGGCGCGGCGCTCAGCCTCGATGTTTTTGGCCTCACTGCCGCTGGTGTCCACCAGAAGCCCCAGAGTCAAGGGCAGGTCGGACTGCCGCGCGAAGTATTGAATCGACTGCGGGCGGCCATCCTCTTCAATACTGAAATCGTCCTGGGCGAGAGTCGATATGACCTTGCCTTCCTTATCGTGAACGTTAGCCAGGACGTTGACCACGTTCACGGCGGAGGTGTATTTGGCGTCCGGATCCCGATCCTGAAACGCCATCAGGCCCTTGACGGGAGCGAGCGCCGCGGCGGCAATCAGAAAATCGCGTCTGGAGCGGATGAGACTCATCTCGACTCCCTAGGACGTGCAAGTATACAGGGCTGTTTACATCATTCCTCTACCACTAAGTTCGCCCCTTGACAAAGGGCGAACAAAAGGAGAACATTGACCGTGGCGAATCTGATCGGCATCGCACGGCTGGCCGCAGAAAGTCCGCGACTGGCCGAAAAGAACCACTCGGACTATTTCGATTTGCCGGCTCGAAGCTTCCTGACCAAATGCGACAGCGAGCGCCTGCCATTTCGCTGGACCATCAATCCATACCGCGGCTGCGAATTTGGATGCAAGTATTGCTACGCTCGCTACGCCCATGAATTCATGGAGCTGCGAGATCCGCTCGACTTCGAGCGGCGGATCTATGTAAAACAATTCGATCCGCAGGCGTTTCAGAAGGAGCTGCGGCGGCTGGAGCCCGGCGAGTCGATCGCAATCGGCAGCGCGACCGATCCGTTTCAACCGGCCGAGCGGCGATACCGGGTGACGCGAGCGATTCTGGAGGCGTTCGCGCAGACCGCCGGTTTCCGCCTGGGGATCACCACCAAGTCGCAACTGGTCACGCGGGATATCGACGTTCTTCAAGAGATAACACGGCGGCATTTCCTGACGGTTTCGATGACGGTGACGACGATGGATGCGGCGTTGGCTCGGGCGCTGGAACCGATGGCGCCGCGGCCGGACCTGCGTTTGGGAGCCGTGCGAAGGCTCACCAGCCACGGAATTCGCGCGACGGTTTTCAGCGCGCCCGTGCTTCCGCTGCTTACTGACAGCGACGCCAGCCTGGATGCGGTGGCGAGGGCGGCGCGCACGGCGGGGGCGCGAGGGTTCGGCGGAAACGTGGTGTTTCTGAAAGCATGCGCCCGGCAGGTGTTCTTTCCGTTTCTGGAGGAGAAATTCCCCACGCTGGTGCGGCGCTACCGTGAGCGCTTCGAACGTTCCGCGTATCTGCGCGGCGACTACCCGGAGCGGATCAAAGAGCGGATCGCGCGCATCCGCCGCCGTTATGGCTTCGACCAGATGGCGAAGCCGGATGAGCCGGAGCTGTGGCCCAAAGATCCGCAGCTATCGCTTTTTGACGGGCTTTTTGACGGGATTCCTGACGCTTGAGGGCGGGCGGCGCGGACGTTGCTTCGCCGACACCGACTTGATCAAGATTTTTCCCGAGCCGGCATCCAGATCGCCGGCGGCAGCATCCATGAGGGCGAGAATCGCCGGCTCCTCCAGGGCTTCAATCCGGTCGACGATCAGGTGCCGGGCCTGCTTGCCGGAACCTTTCAGGCGCCCGTGAGGATCCAGCAGCGAAGCGCCCTGAAGGAAAAAGAAGCTGACCCATCGCGGGAACAACGCGATGGAAAACACGGCGTCCGAAGCCCGTTCCGTCGGTCCGAATCCGATCGCAAGAGCGTTGTAGTTGTCGTAGACCAGCACGGTGGCGTGCGGATACTTCCGGCGCATCCAGGCGAAGACTTTGCGTGCCATGGCGGCCACTTCCGGGGTGTACCTGGCAATGAAAGATTCCAGCTGCTGGCGATCGGTCATGGGTTGGTTAGATGTTTTTAGATATGGAGTCTAATATAGCGCTCCAGCCATTCCAGCGCTTCTTCCTGCGTGGAAAACTCGCCGTCGGCCTGAGCCTCCAGCGCGGCCGCGGTGACTTCGCCGATGTGCTTGCCGGGCCGGTCGCCGAAATACGGCAAGACGTGCCGGCCGAGAATGAACGGAGGTTGAGGCTCGTGTTCCACAGCTTGCGCCACGGCCATGTCGCGGATGCGAACTGCGCCAGGAGGCAGGCCGGGCGGCAGAGGAGGGCGGCCGGAATGGTCGGCTTCGATCACTCGCAACAGTTGGGTGATGCTGGCCGGGGCCAGGTGCATGGCGAGGCGGCGCACGGCTCGTGGGGTGGGGTCGCGGCCGATGCTCGAATGGGTGAGGTGGTGTTCGACGATGGGGACCACCTGGTCGACGATCGCGCTCTTGATTCCGATGCGCTCCATAAAGGCGCGGGCCATGGGACCTCCGGCGGACTCATGCCCCCAACTGGTCCAGCGCATTTTGCCATCCCGCTCCCTAAGTTGGGTGGTTGCGGGTTTCGCGAAATCGTGGCACAGCGCGGAGAACAGCAGCACGGCGCGATCGTCGCCCGTCAGGTTCTCACGAGCAGCAATGCGCCCGGCCGCATCCACCACCAGCATGGTGTGCGTACCGACGTCGCCTTCGGGATGCCACGACGGATCCTGTGGAACGCCGGCGAGTGCACCGATTTCCGGGAAGTGGGCAATCCAGCCCGTCGCCGTCAGGTATTCGGCGATCCTGCCAGGCCGGCCGGCTGCGGTCCATTTCATAAACTCCTCGGCGATGCGTTCGCGAGCCAGCGTCGAATACTCACCGGCGATGGCCCTGCACATCTCCGCTGTTGCCGGGTCCACAGTGAGGTCGAATCGGCAGGAGAACTGCATGCCTCGAAGAACGCGCAAGGGATCTTCGCTGAAGGCGGGGCTGGTGGCGCGCAAGACCCGATTCTGCAAGTCCTCGCGGCCGCCGAAAAAGTCCAGGATCTCGCCGCGGATGGGATCGTAGGCGATGGCATTGATCGTAAAATCCCGCCGGGAGGCCGCTTCCTGAGGGGTAATGGATTCGTCGAAGGTGGTCTGGAAGCCGCGATGGTGCGGGCCGGTTTTATTCTCGCGGCGTGGAATGGAAAAATCGAAGCCGAGCAACTTCACCACGCCGAAGCTCTTTCCCACCAGGTCCACGCGGCCGTACGGGGATAAAAAATCGGCCAACCGATCATAAGAAGTCCCATAGACTTCGATGTCGAAGTCCTTTTGTTCCAGGCCGAGAAGGGCATCACGGACGGCTCCGCCGACAAGCAAGGCGCGCAGCCTGGCGGCGTCCAGATCCCGAAGGATGGCTTCGAGCGAGGGTGGAATCGTGAGGACCATTCCTGAATCCATTATGGTGCGGCGGGGCGACACCGTGTTTTCGCACAATTTGGGGCGTTGGAATTCCCCGTTTAGGGTGCCTTGGCGCAGTTCCGCTGGAAATACGACCGGATCGGTCGTAGATGGTGTATGCTAGGGATTGATGTTAGGGAAGGGACCAGGTTTGGGGGTCCAGATGCAACTGGATGGCGCAGCCATGATAGCCCAAAAACTTGAGATCACAGCGTTCCGGTTTCTGATTCGGCTGAATATGCAATCCGGTGTCAAAAAGAACCTCCACCGCGTAGCGGCCCATGCCGCCCGCAATCTGACGGAATTGAAGCGTGGGGAGCACGGTGTGCTCGAGCGCATCGACCTGCCGGAAGAGGATGCCCGAAGGTTGATGGAAATGGGATTTTTGCCGGGCCACACGATCACCCCGGCGCATGCGGCTCCGGGCGGCGACCCCAGGGTGTTTCGCGTGGACGGCTCAGAAGTAGCGCTGCGGCGTGAGACCGCGATCAAAATGATCCTCCGTTCCGCACCCGAGAAGTGAAAGGAATTATGAGCGATTGCCACGATTGTTCCGCGGGGACCACGCTTGTCGCCGCGCCGCCGTTGGTTAAGCAGCGCATCGTGGCGATCATCGGCCCGCCCAATTCCGGAAAATCGACCCTGTTCAACCGGCTCACCGGGCTGCGCCAGAAGGTGGCGAATTTTCCAGGCGTCACGGTGGAGCATCGGATGGGGAGGGTGAAGCTCGATCCGGGCCGGGAAGTTTTCGTGGTGGATCTGCCGGGCGTCTACAGCCTGACTCCGCGAACGGAAGACGAGCGCGTCACGCACGACGTTCTGCTGGGCCAGATGAAGGATCTGCCTAGACCGGAAGCGGTCCTGTTGATTCTGGATTCGACCAATCTGAGCCGGCACCTGGTGCTGGCCGCTCCGGTCCTGAGCCTGGGCCTGCCGACTCTGGTGATCCTGAACATGGCCGACGATCTGGCGAAGCGCGGCGGCGGAGCCGATGCGGTGGAACTGGCCGAGCAACTCGGCACGCCGGTGGCGCTGGTGAGCGCGTCCAAAGGAACCGGCCTCGACAAAGTGTTTCAATTTCTGGACGGCGCAACGGCGGCTCCGCACAAGCCTCCGCGGGTGGAACTGCCGGTGATCCAGAACATTCCGCAGTGCCGGGCCTGGGCGGCGAAGGTGGGGAATCAATCCAGGTATCACGCACCCGCGCCTCCGTTATGGACGCGGCGTCTGGATCGAATTTTCCTGCATCCAGTGGTTGGTCCACTGGTATTCGGGGCGGTGATCGTGGCTGTGTTCCAGCTCATCTTTTCCGCCGGCAAGCCGCTTATGGATCGGGTGCAACCGGCCATCGATCAATCCGGTCACTGGATCGGGACATTCCTCTCGAATGCGACCTTGCGGTCGCTGATCGTGCAAGGAATCTGGAACGGTGTGGGCAACGTGGTCGGTTTCCTGCCGCAAATTCTGCTGCTGTCCTTGTTCATCGGCTTCCTGGAAGACTCGGGGTACCTGGCGCGCGCGGCGTTGATCACCGACCGCACCATGGGATGGTTCGGCCTGCAAGGCAAAAGCTTCATCCCGCTGCTTTCCGCCTACGCCTGCGCGGTTCCGGCGATCATGGCGACGCGCACCATCGAAA
>Ga0070733_10000958_pt1 | contig 22197 bp, 16 predicted proteins | sample Coa_R1_9_FD_66450 | JGI IMG/M metagenome (GOLD analysis project Ga0070733, IMG submission 66450) | Surface soil microbial communities from Centralia Pennsylvania, which are recovering from an underground coalmine fire - Coalmine... | ecosystem: Environmental > Terrestrial > Soil > Unclassified ...
AAAAGAAGAAATCACTGCCGTAAAGCAAGAAAATCACCCCACTAAAAAACTAATTTACTTCACTTCCAGTCTTCCAGACTTCCAGTCTTCCATACTTGTGTTATAGTTAGTGTCTTAGTTGGAAAGTCAGGCTCTCTCAAATTTCAAGATAAAGTTCGATCCCTGATTCACACCGGTCTGAACATCGATGGAACCTTTATGCGATTGAATGATATTGAGTGTGGTGGCCAGACCCAGGCCCAGGCCGTTTCTCTTAAAGGTAAAATAAGGTTCAAATAAATGCGGAAGGGTCTCATTACTGATCCCTGTTCCGTTATCCTTGATCGATACCAGATGATGACCGTTCTGACTGGTTATGGAAATATCCAGTTCACCCTTGTTTTCATTCATAGCCTCAATGGCGTTGATAATGATATTGGTAAATGCAATTTTCAGTTTCAGGGGATCCGCCATGATATAGGCCGGTTCATTGGGGTAAACTACTTTCCAGTTCACTTTTTTTAGCGTGATGCGATCGATGATGGTGGCAATCGATTCATCCAGAATACTCTGTAAAGCCCTTTTCTCCCGCACATTTTCAGGGGGCAGCGAAGAGGATAACAAAAGCTCCGTGATCAGGTCGTTGATCCTTTTGGAATTCCTGCTGATGATATCCATATATACCATACCGGTATCCCCCAGGTTTTCCTGCGCCAGTTGCTCCACAGAGAGATTGATATTATTCAGCGGATTTCTTACTTCATGCGCCAGGGCCCTCACGAGCCGGTTTGCAGCGCCCAGTTTCTCTGCTTGTAAAGTTGCTTTCTCGGCACGTTTGAGATTGGTAATATCATGTATGATTCCCTGCACATATAAATTATCGTCGGCATCCATTTCCATGGAGAGCGACAGCACAGATTGCAAAACATCATTGTTCCGGTTGACCAGCTCCACTTCAATGTCTTCAACATTACCTTCAGATTTTAATGACTTCGCGATCTCTTCCGCCTGCGCGGGTTTCGTAAAAAAATGCAGCAGGTTCATGTTCATCAGTTCCTCGCGGGAATAACCTAGCATACTCACGGTGATATCATTCAGATCCTTAAAAACAAGGTATTCATCTGTCAGGAATACAGCATCTTTCGACCTTTCGAAAATGCTTCTGAATTTCCTTTCATTGGAACGAAGAATTTTAAGAGAAGTCGCTCTTTCCAGGGAGTAGCGTATACACCTTTCGATTTTTTCGGTATTCAGTTCGAGTTTAACCAGATAGTCATAGGCACCCGCCTGCATGGCTTCAAGATCTATTTTCTGGTTCCCCATACCGGTCAGTAAAATCAGCGGTTGTTCGCAGTTTTGACTCAATGCTTCTTTCATCAGATCCAGGCCTGTCTGGGCACCCAGATAGTAATCGATGAAATATATATCATACCGGGCTTCTACAATGGCCTCCAGCGCGTCATTATAACGATAACACCAGTCTATAATAAATTCCTTACCCCGTATCTTTTTAATATACTGGCTGGTGAGAAAGAAGTCTTCCTCATCATCATCTACGATCAGTATTTTGACAGGCAGATTTTCGGAACTCATGGACAAGCGCTGGTTGTGGGTATTTATTTCGGCAGGGTACATTGAATTAATGGTTTTTCATTTCTTCATACAAAGTCATTTTATTATACAGCGTTTTCCGGTCTATTTTCAGCAGTTGTGCCGCCTTACTTTTATTATAGTTGGATTCTTTCAAAGCCTGAAGAATCATTTCGTATTCGGCATCAATGCTGGCTTCTTTCAGCGAACTCTCACTCAGATTAATTTTCCCGTTCGTAGCAGGTTTAGCTTCTGCTGCAGGAGCAGAACCGGCACCCAGTATCCCCGGGGGCTGTTCGGCAAACTGGAGTTTGTCGTAGTTTGAAATTTCGAACGGAAGCGATCTCGATTCTATAAAGTCTCCCTCCGTAAGCAGGGTGGCTCTTTTAATCACATTTTTTAATTCCCGCAGATTGCCGAACCAAACATATTTTTTGAATATCTCTTCCACATCAGGCTCAAATCCTTTTACATTTTTGCCCAGTTCTTCATTAGTCGTATGCAGGAAATGAGTGGCAAATAACATGATATCATCCGGGCGTTCACGCAGCGGGGGAATTTCGATCGAGAACTCATTGAAGCGATGATACAGATCTTCTCGGAATTTTCCGGAGCGGGTGGCATTCCACAGTAATTCATTACTGGCTATCAGTATTCTTACATCCAGATCAATATCCTTAACACCGCCTACCCTTCTCATTTTCCGTTCCTGCACAACACGTAACAGAGATACCTGAACATCATAAGGCAGATTGGCTACCTCATCCAGGAAAATAGTTCCACCGTTTGCAAGTTCAAAACATCCGATCTTCTGATTGAGTGCACCGGTGAAAGCGCCTTTCTCATGACCAAACAATTCACTGGCCGCCAGTTCCTTTGAAAGCGCTCCGCAGTCGATGGCTATAAAAGTCTTGCTGCTGCGTTTGCTGCGTTTATGGATTTCCTGTGCGAAAGATTCCTTACCACTACCTGTTTCACCATAAATGATTACACTATAACTGGTTGGCGCAACGAGGGCAATCTGTTTTAATATTTTACGGAATGCGTCTGAGTCTCCAAATATATATTTCCCGGAGTAAGTGACCCCCGCAGATTCTGCGGCAGGCTTGTCGGGAACCGTTGTTTTTGCTTTAGCTGCCGGACGCATGCTGCTGTTTTCACTATTTTCGATAGCCTGTTGTATGGTATGAATAATTTCATCCGGTAACAACGGCTTTGTAATATAATCGTACGCGCCCATTTTCATCACTTTTACGGCGGTACGCATATCACTGTATCCCGTAATAATGATGACCGGGACTTCGGCATATCTGTTCTTGATACTCGTCAGCATCTCCATTGCATCCATATCACCCAGCCGGTAATCACACATCACCAGGTTGGGCTGATTCGAATCCAGCCATACAAGCGCCTTCTTTCCCGTATACATTTCAATAACCTCATAACCGCGACGGGTTAGGAACCGGTTTAGCAGAAGGCAAATATCTCTGTCATCATCAATAACAAGAATTTTTTTCATAAACATCAAATTTGTAATTCAAAAATGGCTTTGGTTAAACGGTACTAGTTGAATAATGCTCTCATCTGGGCCACCGGAATATTTAACTGATCCCTGTATTTCGCAATTGTTCTGCGTGCCACAATATAACCTTTACCGGATAATATGTCAGCAAGCTGCTGATCCGTATAAGGTTTCTTTTTATCTTCCTTCTCCACTACTTCCTCTACGATGGTTTGAATTACTTTATTACTGATAATCGTTCCTTCTTTATTCGTTAAGCCTTCCGTAAACAGGTCTTTAAGCAGAATCATACCAAATGGTGTGTCTGCGTATTTATTACAGGTTATTCTGGAAACGGTTGAAATATCCAGACCGACAATTTCCGCGATATTTTTTAATACCATCGGTTGCAATTGCATCGTATCCCCATATTTGAAATATTCCGACTGGAACTGAACAATTGCCTTGATCACCTTTAACATATTGGACTCCCTTTCACGGATGGCTTTGATAAACCATTGGGCCGACGCCAGTTTACTTCGCATATACTGGCGGGTGCCGCGATCCGTAGTTTTATCATTGTCCATCTGGTGCACCGTTTCCGCCCAGGTCTGATTTACATGCAGCGATGCAGACCGCTGCCTGGCCAGGGTAACAAATACTTCATCTGCTTCCACAGTAATTATAAAATCCGGAAAAACCGTATTATTAACCTGAATGGTATTCGTAGAACCAGTGAATGGCCTTGTTTTTAAAGACGCCAGTATTTGCAGCACTTCCTTTACTTCTCCATCACGCATTTTCATATCCCTCCTTATCTTTTCAATATTGCATGCATGCAAATCAGAGAAATGATCCCTGACCAATTCAATGGCCGTAAGATACGCGGGCCGGTTATTATGAAGCTTTTGCAATTGTATAAGAAAAAATTCCCCCAGATCGCGGGAACCACAACCCAGCGGATCCAGCTCCTGGATGTTTTTCAATAAAGGTTCCAGTTCCTCACCGCGAATCCAAATGCCATGTTTAAAAGAAATTTCTTCTGCGATGGTTTCCAGATCATGTGTTAGAAATCCGCTTTCATTTAAAGAATCAATGATGAAATCCGCCAGCCTATATTTCTTTTCATCCAGCTCCACAAAACGGTATTGCTTTTTTAATTCTTCTCTGAAATCAATCGTTTCGGCGATCTGACGGTCGGGCATTTTATCCGCCGGCAGGTAATTTTCATATTCCGTTTTGTAGTCAGGAATATCATCGTACCCGTATTCTTCCCAGTTTTGAAAATCCTGTACCGTTTCCTTATTGAATTTATCATTTAGGGCGTCATCGGTGTTACTGCTTTCTTCCAATGCAGGGTTCTCATTGATTTCATCTTCAATTCGCTGTTCCAGACTCAATGAATCCAGATGCAAAAGGTTTAGTAAGGCGATATGATGGGGAAGGATCTTATGCTGTAGCTTTTGCGACTGAAGCTGGTTGAGCATACGCGTATCTTTGGTTTCACTTATAAAAACAAATAAAACACCAAAAATTCTACCCTTAAAATTACCGTTATTTTATCCAAAACAGGCTTTTAAGGGGAATTATTTCCCCAAAATGGGGATTTCCCCAATATATAGAATGACTTTCCCCAGATAATATAGTTGGTTTGTACTATTTATCGGAGGTCTCTTTACCTGATTGCTTTTTTTCCTGGTCTGCCTTTTTCTTTTCTTCAGCATCCTTTTTCTGGTCTTCCAGTTCCTTCTTTTTCTTATCCTCTTCTTTTTTCTTCTTTTTAAAATAGCCTTTTAGCAGGAAGTTATGCTTGGCCGCCTCCATATTTTCATTTAATCCGGCTGAACCATTCTTTAAATTTACCATCGTTGCATGCAGATTGTTTCCCATGGTGGAATCTCCCAGCAACCGGCCAATAATACCGTGACCATGATTTACTTTATAGGCAATCTCTGACAATTGCTGAGTAATGATGGCTGCATTGTCAGCAGATGTTTTTAAACCGGCCATAATTTGTTCTGTTTCCACAGGTGCGTGTGAAACCAGCACTTCATTGTCTTTCACCGGTTCACGATTCATGGAACCCGGAGAAATTAAAACGACCCGGTCGCCCACGAGGCCGTCCGATCCGATGCTGGCACTGGCATCCTGTTTAATAAATTTTCTAACCTCCGATTTAATATTCATGTTTACCTGCACCGAAGTGTCGTTCAGCAGCTGAATGCCATCCACCGTCCCGACGGCTATTCCGCCAAAACGCACGTTATTGCCGACTTTCAGGCCGCTGACATTATTAAATACTGCTTTTAACTGAAAAACAGAAACAAAGAGATTTTTCTGCTTCCCTATAAAAAATAATCCCAATACCAGGAGTACTAAACCGATCACAATAAATAATCCGAGTTTCCATTTAAGCCTGCCGCTCGTTTTCATATTCATGTTTGATGTATTAAGAGAAAAAAGATTTGATCCATTCGTCATTGTTATTTTCCATATCATCGTAGGAACCCTCAGCGATGATAACGCCTTCCTTCAGCATAACCACCCGGTCAGCTACCATCTTTGCACACGCAATGTCATGTGTGATGATCAGTGATGAAATTTTATATTTCCTCTGCAAATCCAGTATCAGTTGACTGATCTCTTTTGCCGTGGCAGTATCCAGCCCCGTAGTCGGTTCATCATATAACATGATTTCCGGTTTTAAAATCAGGGTGCGCGCCAGTCCGATCCGTTTGCTCATACCGCCTGAGAGTTCGGCAGGCATGAGGTTTCCAGCTTCCGGCAGACCGACATTTTCCAAAACCTCATGAATCAATTCATCCAGTTTTTGCTTTCCCATTTCTTTTTTATGATGACGCAGCGGGAAGGCCAGGTTCTCATACACCGTCATGGAATCGTATAATGCTCCGCTCTGAAAAAGAAAACCGATACGTGTTCGGAATCTGTTGAGTTCATCATAATCGATATTTGACATGTCTTTTCCAAAAATGCAAATCTCTCCCTCATCCGGCTCCATCAATCCGATCATGCATTTGATCAGTGTGGACTTTCCGGACCCGGATTTACCCAGTACAACCACATTTTCAGCTTTGTGAATGTCCAGATTGACGTCTTTAAGAATAGGCTTCTCCTTGAAAGCTTTGCTCAGCCTTTTAATCCTGACTACATGTTCTGTCTCCATTACTTCTCCTTTTTATAATATATCCGTAATCTGTACCGTAATCATGTCGATAAAAAAAATCGCCAGAGAAGCTGTGACGACCGAAGAATTCGCGGCGGTACCCACGCTGGCTGTTCCCCCTTCAACAGTAAATCCTTTAAAACATCCGATCAGGCCGATAGCAGTACCAAAGAATACAGACTTAATGATAGAAGGTATAATGTCTATCCAGTCCAGCTTGGAAAGCGCCGCACTGAAATAACTGCTCAGGGACATTTCTCCATGAATGTTATACGCCAGGTAAGAAGAAAAAATAGAGATTGTATCTGCAAAAACCACCAATACAGGCAGCATACAGGTGGCCGCCAGTACACGGGTAACAACCAGAAAACGAAATGGATTGATCGCAGAAACTTCCATGGCATCAATCTGCTCCGTCACTTTCATGGATCCAAGCTCAGCTCCGATCCGGCTGCCGATTTTCCCTGCGCAGATAACAGCGGTTATAACTGGTCCGATCTCTTTTATAACAGACACCGAAACCATGCCCGGTAATAAAGCTTCAGCGCCGAAGCTTACGAGAGAAGGTCTCGTTTGGAGCGTCAATACCAGGCCCATAATAAAAGCGGTGATCAGAACCAGGGGAAGAGATTTATTTCCCATTTTATAACACTGCACCAGGAATTCCCTCCATTCGAAAGGACGTTTAAACATCTCTTTCATGAATCGTATGTAAAACATAAAGAAATCTCCGGCTCCCTGAATGGTTGATTTAAAGGGCACCCAGGAGGGCATTTGACTTTCTGCTATATCCATTATATTATTTTGTATTGCTTCCAGATAGAACATCGTGCCCTTATGATTTGCGACTGTAACTTGTACTTTATTGATTAACCGTAGAAATAAGTACCCACTTAAGCTTAAGGCGGAAAGCGTAAAGCGGGAAGCATTGATAAGTTACCCACTTAAGCTTAAGGCGGAAAGCGTAAAGCGGAAAGCATTGATAAGTTAGAATCCGTATTAAAATAGTTTGATATCCCTACGGCTAAGTAAAAAAAGCTTTACGCCTTACGCTTTATGCCTTACGCTTTATGCCTTACGCTTTACGCTTTACGCCTTACGCTTTACGCTTTACGCTTTACGCTTAAAATGGCCTGATTTTCGAATTAGAATGCTAAAACAACTTTATGGCTAATAAAAAAATAGTTGCAGGTGTATTAACAGGAATCGCAGCCGGCATAACGATCGCCATTCTTCTGAATACAAAAAAGGGTCGTGAGGCAGGTGAAAAACTCCTGAAAAAAGGAAATAGCCTGACCGACGATCTGAAGGGAAAATTTGGTGAATTCGTAGATCAATTGCAGGGAAAGATACAAGGTGTTTTAAAGTAGGTATCTTAGCTTAATAAACGCATATGACCCAAACCGAAACTATTAAGACACTGATAGATAAGTCGAAGGATTATCTTGAAACGAGAATTGAACTGACCAGGCTGAAAACCATTGACAAATCGGCCGATGTTTTATCGACCGTCGTCGTTACCGTCTCTATGCTTTTCGTTTCATTCCTGCTGATACTGTTTATAAGTCTTGCTGTGGCGCTTTATCTCGGCAAAATGCTTGGAGCCTATCACTATGGTTTTTTTATTATGGCCGGATTTTATGCCCTTGTTTTACTTGTCATTTATTTGAAGAGAGAGAAGTGGATTAAAACTCCGATTGCCAATGAACTGATCAGTAAAATGCTGAAATAAACCCGATGAAAAAATCAATTAAAAATTCAGAGGAGCTGGCGGAAGCGATCGCCGCACTTGAATTAAAAGCAGCAGCTCAGAAAAGAGAAGTCGAAGAATCTTTCAGGGTTGTTACGGAAGAATTTAAACCCCTCAACCTCCTAAAGAATGGCTTTCGGTCTGTTTTTTCCGGGGAAAACAAAGGAGATTTGTTTAATGCCCTGATTGGCCTGGGTTCCGGTCTGCTAAGCCGTAAACTTATCATAGGCAAAACAAATGGCTTTATTGGAAAAACAGTTGGTAAAGCCATCCAATGGGGAATGGCGGGACTGGTGTCTCAGAATGCAGAAAAAATAAAAGAAAAAGCCGGTGGAATCATAGACCGGCTTTTCAAAAAGAAACCTCCAAAGCTTAATCATAATGCATAAAGCGTAAAGCATTCATTTTACCTCCAAAGCTTAAAGCATAAAGCGTAAAGCATTCATTTTACCTCCAAAGCTTAAAGCATAACGCATAAAGCGTAAAGCATTCATTTTAACAGGATTCCTATTCTTAATATCTGAAGTACGAGTCAACCTCTCCATATTTTAGCTACTATCTGAAATACAGCCGACTTCTACCATTTTTAGTTTCCGGCAGAAGTATTTGTTGCCTCTCCATATTTTATTTAGTAACTGAAGTATTGGCTGACTCCTTCATATTTAGTTACCCCCCGAAGTATTAAAAGCCTTCTCAACTTTATGGATAAATGTGGAAACCGGCCCTTCCATTTTTCCAGTCCTGTCGTCCAGGTTATTATTTTTCAGAATGGATCCCAACTCAAGGGAGGGTGGTAAATATAACAGTGTATCAGATTTGTTTTTTGCTATAAAATTTCTGATTTTTTTTTCATCAGGGTTATCGCCGACACCCTCTTTTACAACCCGCAAAGATTCTGAGGCAATATGTTCCAGTTGCTGAGATATATGCTTATCCCGGACCTTTGAATAATTTTCAACCTGGGTAATTACGAGACCCGTGGATTTGCCAAAGATGTTCTCCAGTAAATTCCCCTGATCAGGCTTTAAAAGATTCAGGTCAGGATGCTCTTCCAATTTATTGTATATGCCTATTAAAATAGCAGGAATTCCGGCCTGGGCAACGGCACTGTTTCCCAGCAGCGCATCCTCGGCCTTCGTTTCCTGCGTGTTCGGATCGATTTTTTTCAATGTATCAAATCCAAGATTTTTCTGGATTGTTTCTATAATATTCATAAAAATAAATTTAATGGTTAAAAAAAAGGACGAAAGCAAAATGCCCATCCGCCAGGCGAATGAGCATTTTACGGCAAATATTCTATTCACGCCCTCCTGATCACGCCCAAAACAAGGGCAATAATCGCAATGACCAACAGAATGTGAATCAGCCCACCTGCGCTATATACAAAAAAGCCAAGTATCCAGCCGATTATTAAAATAACTGCAATGAGATACAATAAACTACTCATAAAATAAATTGTAGGTTGAATAATGTTATATTTCAGCTAGTAGCAATTTCATGCCAGCCTTGAATCCTCTGCGATCTTATCAATTCCTTTAGTGACAGATATTTCATGTAGACGATTTTCTACAATAAAAACCTTTAAGTATTTCAAATGAATTTTATAAACAGTTGTTATATTTGAATGCTTGCTACAATAACCCCCGTTTATATACGTGTAAGTACTGAATGGCAAATCAGCATAACTCCATTGAACGCGTGCTCATAATTGATGACGAAGCAGATTTTTGTCTGCTTATGAAAAATTATTTCATCAGAAAGAATTATGAAGTGCATATCTCCCATACGCTGGAAGAAGGAATGAAAAATCTGGAAAAGATTAAACCTGATATAATTTTTCTTGACAACAATTTACCGGACGGGCTTGGGTGGGAAAAAACAGAGTATATCTGCCAGCATTTCCCAAACACGCGTATCAATCTGATCAGCGCTTACAAGTATGATCAAAGTTTCTCGGATAAGTTAACATCAGTCAGAATATGGGAGAAACCCATTAGTCTGACCGATTTGAATAAGTACCTTAATTAAGCTTAAAGCATAAAGCGTAAAGCAGCTTGAGGCCAGAAGACGGTTCCCTATTAGATGCTTTTAATTTTGTGTTTACACTTTGACCATAAAATGCTTTACGCTATAAGCCTATATAATGCTTTGAGCTTTGCGTATAATGCTTTGAGCTTTGTGCTTTGCGCTTTACGCTTTAAACCGATAGAACGCCGTAAGCCTTGTGAAAGCTTTGCGCCTTACGCTTTAAGCTTTAAGCTCCAAAGGGATGGCAAGATTTTAGAATCCGCTTTAAAAAAAACATACCATTATGCGCGCGATTTGGACAGGAGCCATTGGCTTTGGGCTGGTTAATATACCGGTCCGGATTTTCAGTGCCACTCAGGACAGCAACCTGGATCTGGATATGCTGGACAAAAAGGATCATGCAAAGATCCGTTTCAAAAGAGTTAATGAAGACACCGGTCGGGAAGTCTCCTGGGAAAATATTGTGAAAGCATATGATTATGACGGTAAATACGTCGTTCTTGACGATGAGGATTTCCAAAAAGCAAGTCCCGAAAAATCAAAGATCATAGAGATCGTGGAATTTGTAAAAGAGACCGAAATTCAGAGTATATTTTATGAAACGCCCTATTATCTCGAGCCACAAAAATCCGGTGTGAAAGCCTATGCACTGTTACGGGAAGCGTTGAAAAAAACGGGCAAAGTCGGTGTCGGGACTTTTGTCATGCGAACCAAGGAATCGCTCTGTGTGCTGAAGCCCATGGAAAATGCAATTCTTTTGCAGGGAATTCGTTTTGAACAGGAGATCAGGGATATGAAAGATCTGGACATTCCGGGAAAATCCACCGTTACCGCTCCCGAAATGAAAATGGCAATTGCACTGATCGATCAGCTGTCCGGAAAATTTGATATTTCGAAATATAAGGATACGTATTCTGACGAACTGATGAAGGTTATTCACGCCAAGGCAAAAGGTAAAAAAATACAACCCGCTCCCCTCCGTATTGTGCATAGTAAATCGACTGATCTGATGGATCAATTAAAAGAAAGCCTTTCAGCAAAAAAGAAAAAAGCGTCTTAAGTGTGGCGAATGTGGTAAGGGTGAAAAATGTGGGAATGTGAGAGTTGAATTTGAAAAGGACAATCTGAGAGTGTGGCGCTGGTTCATAATGAATCTCATTCGGCCGGGCATTCCCTACCACATTGTCATTTACTTTCTCAAATCCCACATTTCCACATTTTTCACCCTTACCACATTCACCACACTACGAAGTCAGGGTTCACGATTTAAACTTAAAAGCGCTTTGGTAGTGTCAGCTTTTGGCTTGACACCTGCGAGACTGATTTTAATATCATGCACCGTCTGGTCATTCAGCAATAATACATCATTGGAATTCTGGGCGACTCCATCCAGTAAAATGGTCATTTTTTCGGACGCATCATTCCGGTCAAAATAGAGTTGGTATTCCGTATCGGCGAATACGTATTTAATCTTTAAAGAGTTCCAGCTGTCGGGTATGCAGGGTTTTATGGTTAACCTGTTTCCGGTTCTTCTCAGACCAAAAAAAGATTCCGCCAGTAGCTGATACATCCAGCCGGCAGAACCGGTATACCATGTCCAGCCACCCATTCCCTCATGACTCGCTACCGCATAAACATCTGCAGCGATCACATAAGGTTCGGTTTTATATTTTTTTATTCCCGCTGCCGTAGATCCGTGGTTCAGCGGATTGACCAGCTGGATCAGATCATATGTGCGCTGTTTGTCTTCCAGTGCGGCAGAAGCCATGATCAGCCAGACTGCAGCATGTGTATACTGACCACCGTTTTCACGCACGCCCGGAAGATAGCCTTTAATATATCCCGGATTTGGAACAGCATGATCAAAAGGCGGATCGAATAACTGAATCAGGGAGAGATCTTTTTTTACAAGCCGGTCATAAGCTGATTGCATGGCCGGCCGGCTGTGGGATGTATTACCTGCTCCCGAAATAACCGACCAGCTTTGGGGTATTGAATCAATTTTACATTCTTCGTTTTTAGATGATCCCAAGGGTGTACCGTCATCAAAAAATGCGCGCAGATACCAGCTTCCATCCCATGCATTTAATTCAATATTTTTCCTGAGCTGAAGAGACTCCTTCTGCACCTGTTCCGCAAAATCAACGTCCTTCCTGGCGCGCGAAACTTCCTGGAAGCGGGTCAGCACATCATATAAAAAGAAAGCCAGCCATACACTTTCGCCCCTGCCTTCATTCCCTACTTTGTCCATTCCATCATTCCAGTCGCCGGATCCGATCAGGGGTAATCCATGCGATCCAAAATGCAGTCCATGCTGAACGGAGAGTTTGCAGTGTTCATATAAACTCTGGGCCTGATTTGAAACGGCAGGCAATTCGTAGTTGGATTCTTCTCCGGGATTCAGCAGTCTCCCTTCAATAAATTTTACGTTCTCATCCAGAATCGTATCGTCACCCGTATGTTTCACATAACGTGAAACAACATAAGGAAGCCACAGGTAGTCATCTGAACAGGTTGTGCGCACGCCTCTTCCCATGGGCGGATGCCACCAATGCTGCACGTCTCCTTCACGAAACTGCCTGGATGCGCTTAACAGTATTTGTTGTTTTACAAGGTCCGGTCTTGAGTGCAACAGCGACAGCACGTCCTGGAGTTGATCCCGGAAACCGAAAGCGCCGCCTGATTGATAAAAACCACTTCTGCCCCAAATGCGTGATGCGATGGTTTGATAATTCAGCCATCCGTTAAACAGGATATTGATAGACGGATCCGGGGTTTCCACTCTCACTGCAGAAAGTGTTTTCTTCCAGAATTCTTTTACGCGTGACAAAGCTTCTGTTGCGTTAATTGAGCCTTTGACTTTTTTTGCTGTCTGCACGGCGCTGTACTGGTCTTTCCCCGCACCCAGCCTGAATACCAGTGTTCTTTCCTCTGAATCGGTCAAATCCATCGCCGACTGCAGCACGGCACAGGCGTCCTGGCAGGCACCGACTCTTCCGGACAGTTTGGCTTTTCCCATCGCTTCCGGATTTTTATAAGTTCCGTTTCTTCCCAGAAACTCTGTGCGGTCACAGGTGAATGTTTTTAATGTATCATCTACGTCAAAGAAACTGATATAACTGCCGAAATCACTATTGTAGGCATTCCCGGCCATGAGCACACCTGATTCCTGGTTGATCTCTGTCGTAATCTGCATCGCTGTTTTTGGCCTGAGATCACCCAGCACCCATTCCACATAACCGGTGACCGATAATTTTCTCATCCTTCCGGATGCATTTTTTATTTTAAACAGGATGTATTTAACCGGTTCTTCGGGATCGACAAATACTGTCATGGAAGAAAAAATTCCATCTTCTGCAAAACGATACTCGCTATATCCAAATCCATGAATGCACTGATAACCTGATTTGCCGGGTGCAGGCAAAAGAGCCGGCGACCAGTACTTACCGCTTTCTTCATCGCGGATATAAAATGCTTCTCCGCAGAGATCCGAAATGGAATCGTTGTTCCAGGGTGTTATCCTGTATTCATGGGCGTTTTCCATCCAGCTGTATGATTGCCCGCTCTCTGAAATGATTGTTCCAAACAAAGGATTTGCAAGTACATTACACCATGGTGCCGGCGTTGGTTTTTCAGCGCTGGTCAGGATATGGTAGGCAGATCCGTCTGCTGTGAAACCGCCCATTCCATTAAAAAACACGAGATCCCTGGGTTGTTCAAGAGAGGATTCCTGTGAAGCGTAAAATTTCGTCGGCGTAAAATAAGGGATCACCGGCTTTACTTTGCTTCTGCGTTTAACCTGGTCTTCAAGGCTTCCCAAACTATCTGAGAGAATAATCCGGGAAACGGCCTGGAATAAAACGCGGTCTTCCTGCGATACCTGTTCACCAGACCGGATGAAAATGCCCCCCGGTTTGTCCTTCACATCACTAATTATTCCCGGTGAAATCAGGCTCAGCAGTTCATTTTGCAATGCCTGCCGGTATCCGCCGAAGTCTTCATTCCAGATCACCAGGTCAACCATCAATCCTTTCAGACGCCAATATGCATGTGCCTGCACCATTTGACGTGCCAGTTCCATATTCGCGATATCCTGGATCTGTAAAAGCACAATCGGCAAATCTCCGGAAATGGAATAACTCCACAGTGCACTCTGGCCACGGCGATTCCTGATGACGATCGATGGGTCTGCCCTGAGCGCAGTATTGGCAAATATCACAGAGCTTGCCAGTCTCGAATACAACTGCGCATCTGCCTCCGTGGCATTGATCTGGCGCAGCACAACCTGACTATGCGTCCAGGCAAGTTCAAAGGCACGGTCCGTTAACGGCCGGTCCTGATATTTTTCTACGAGAGATGTACAGGCCTCTTTGTTTTCAGCCACACCGATCACCATATCGACTGTAACAGAGTCATGCGCTTCGATCGTAAAGCGATAACGTATGGCAACAATCGGATCCAGTACGGCGCCATGAGAATTTGAAAGCGGTAAATTTTTATTCAATGCATCCGGCTCATGTACGGTTCGTGTTCTTCCGATAAATATGGAACGATCCGTTTCAAAAGAAACATCCCTGATGTCAGCCGCATTATGCACTTTCATCAGGTGGAACATCCATGGCTGTGGATCGCCCGCGCCTCTGGGCCTGCGGGTGCAGAGGATTGCATCACGCTGCGGAAGTAATTCCGTTTGAACAAACAGGTTACTAAAAGCCGGATGGGCTGCATCGGCTGCGGCATTGGTGAGTACTACTTCGGCATAACTGGTCACTTCCAGCGTCCTCTTTCTGCGGCTGCGATTGCTGATATGCACACGCCTCATTTCCACATCATCTTCTGAAGAAACCACAATTTCAGTATGGGTTTCATAATTCTGCTCGAGTCTCCTGAATTCAGCACGGCCCTGCGAGAAAACAACCTCATAAGATTCGGCCGTCTTCAGTGAAGGCTGGTATGCCGCAGACCAGCAGCTTTCATTGTCCAGATCCCTGATATAACAAAAGATGCCCGTATTATCAATCGTTCCGTCTTCACGCCAGCGCGTAACGGCAATATCTTTCCAGCGGCTGTATCCGCTACCGGAATTCGTGATCATCGCATAGTAGCGACCGTTAGACAGCATCTGGATTTCCGGAACGGCTGTCGATGGCGTACGGATGATGCGCATCTGCACTTCCTGTTCTGTGACGCTGGTATCGGACACATGTACCGTCGGAGAATAAAATTCTGTTGCGTGCGGTACTCTTTCCTGCAGCAGCAACATGATGGCTTTGAACTGGGCTTCATTTTCAAACCGCTTCTGCATGGGCATGTCGTGCAAAAGATACGAGAGAGAAAGAAATGACATGCCCTGATGATGCGCCATAAACGATCTGACGATCGCATGTGACTGACCGCGGGTTAACCGCGCCGGCGTATAATCAACCGCTTCATACATGCCATACCTTCCCCCAAACCCATCCTTTTCCAGATCGATCAGGTTTTCTGTGGCCTGTTCGGGAAGCACCATCAACGACATGACCGTTGCATAAGGAGCAATCACAAGATCTTCGCCGAGTCCACGCTTCAATCCGAGGCCGGGAACACCAAATGCACGATACTGATAATTCAGATTTACATCGACGAGGTTATAACCCGATTCCGAAATCCCCCAGGGAACATTTCTTTTTTTACCGTATTCAATTTGTTTCTGAACAACGGACTTATTGGTTTGATCAAGCAACGTATTCTCAAAGGTCGGCATCACCAACTGCGGCATCAGGTATTCGAACATGGAACCACTCCAGGAAATAAGAACCGGAGAGGTGCCCGGATTTGTCAGCTGACGGCCCAGCGCAAACCATGTGTCCTGTTGAAGTTTTCCCTGGGCAATACCAAGGAAAATAGTCAGCCTGGATTCCGAAGCGAGCAGATCATAAAAACCGTTATCCCTGCGATGATCCGTTACGTTATAGCCAATGGATAATAGTCGTTGGGATTTATCATAAAGAAAATCGAACTGCAGGTCCGCAAATTCTTCACAGAGCCTGCTCAGTAACTGAATATTGAGTAATCTTTCTTTTGCGCGGCGGCTGGTTTCGATCACCTGCTTGCGGAATGTTTCAAGCCAGGATTTTTCATCAGCGAGCAATTCTTCTTCATCCAGTATATGTATCTGGGGAAGCAGGGAAATTTCCAGCATGGCCAGTTCCTGCAATGTCATCAAACGCGACACAGACTCCCCGAGTGTCCCGAACCGTTCAGGAAAATGTGAGATCATAAGCCATGGATATGATTCGTTTACATCGTTGAACGCATCCCTTACCTGGTTTGCAAAAGCGTCTGCCCACCAGGCGGATTCTGAATCATCGTTGAATAAACCGGTGAGTGTTTCCGACTCATTTAATAATAATTGCAGCGCTTTGTATAATTCCTGCACCGACTGCTTTTCACTGGCAACTGCATCGGAAATTTGCTGCTCCAGTTTCTCGGTTCCTTTGCGGGTGCCCATCTTGTCCCTTAAAATTTCCAGTGTAACCTGCAATCCTTTGTACATCTGATCTGAAATGACCGGTTTATCAGCCAGCATCAGAAGGCCCTGTTTTAAGGTGATCAGGTGGCCGGCCATATTTCCGCTATCAACAGTAGAAATATAATTTGGCGGAAGCGGCAACAGGCTCTGGGTATCATACCAATTAAAAAAATGTCCCTGATATTGTTCCATCTTCTGCAAAGTCTGCATCGTATTCGAAACCCTGACCAGCAACACCTGCATCGGTATGTAACCAAAATCAAAAGCCGTCAGATTGGACAGAAGAGATAAACCGATATTTGTTGGAGATGTACGATGGGCAATCCGTTCAACCGGGCTTTCCTGATAATTATCCGGTGGAAGCCAGTTATCACCCGCCACCACAAATGTTTCAAAAAAGGCCCAGGTTTTTCTGGCCAGTTTGTGGAGAAATAATTTCTGGCTTTCACTCAGGTTAACCACTTTGCCTTTATCGGGAAGGCTGATTTTCCAGGCAATGGCCGGCGACATCATCCAGGCTATCAGAAAAGGAAGACTAATCCCGATTCCATCTGACTGCTTAAATTGTAACCATTCAAAAACACCAATGGCCAGCAGCACCGGGAACCACATTTCAATATAGGTCTGAAATAAGTTTTTGCCTGACCGGCTCATCAGATTTTGCGATGGGTTCCATTGAAGCAGGTGCCGGTGACTGATAATCATTCGCCAGTTCGTCCGCCAGATGGCATCCGCATACAAAAAGGCTTCATACGGGATCGTAATCAACAGGAATAACTGATGCAAAAAATGCTGGATCGTATAATGAAAACTCATTACAATATGCGGCAGCACATGAACGTCCTCCGGCTTTTGCCAGATTTCCCAGAAAAAACTGATGACGGAATTCAGTAATAATATGCTCAATACCGCCAGCGTCCAAAAAACAGGGGAATGAGAGAACGCCCAGCCAAAAATTAACATAGCCAGCAGTGCAATGGGTAACAGACTGCGGCGGATGTTATCAAATATTTTCCATTTTGATAGTGCGGAAATAGGGTTTTTCCGGATTTTTCTTGAAGGGCCCGGCACCCAGGGAAGCATCCAGGACGCAATTTGCCAGTCACCGCGGATCCAGCGATGTCTGCGTTTCATGTCAACATCATACCGCACGGGATATGCTTCATATAGCTGGACATCGCTCAATAATCCGCATCGGGCATAACTGCCCTCGAGTAAGTCGTGACTCAGTATCCGGTTCTCGGGAAAACGGTCACTGATCGCCTTTTCAAACGCATCCACATCATAAATTCCTTTACCAATAAAAGAGCCTTCTCCGAACAGGTCCTGGTACACATCTGATATGGCACGGGTATAAGGGTCTATGCCCGGTTCATTTCCGTGCAGGCGCGCAAAGGGTGTACTTTCATTGGAAGGCTGACTCACCGCCACTCTGGGCTGCAGAATGCCATACCCTTCTGTGACCCGTTGTTTTTTCTCACTGTAAAAAGGATGGTTCATCGGATGCGCCATCGTACCGGTAATCTTCCATGCTGCATCTCTGGGCAGCTGTGTATCTGTATCCAGCGTGATAACGTATTTTATTTGTTCAAATACACTGAAATCAGCCACGACCATTGCGAATTTATCCTGTCCGGATCCCCGGAGCAGAGCGTTCATTTCAGCGATTTTCCCTCGTTTGCGTTCATAACCCATCCACACTTTTTCTTTCGGATTGTATTTTCGTGGTCTGTGAAAAATAAAAAATATTTCATTTTTTGTTTTTCCGTATTTATTATTCAGCTCTTCGATGCGGGTTCTGGCCGACACTAATAAATCCTGTTCTCCCGGTAAAGTTTCCTGTTTCGAATCCTTGAAATCCGTCAGGAGAGCGAAATGTATATTAGGACCCCGGTTTGCCAGGAAACGCACTTCCAGGTTTTCCACCAGATCTTCCAGTTCTTTTATTTCATTGAACATGGAAGGAATCACAACGAGTGTGCGGGATGTTTCAGGGATGCCTTCTGAAAAGTCCATCCTCGGAAGGATTAATGGCCGAATGATCAGTGTACTGATCCAGTTGATAAGAGATATCGACAGCTGACTGCAACCGATCAGGCAGACAAAAGCGATCAGCGATAAAATCCGCGGATCTCTAAAACCATCCTCCCAGGCCCTGATGACCAGCGTTCCCACCATCACGGCAGCTGCCAGCAATGAAGACCCGACGTACAGGAGCAGGGGGATTTTCTTAAAGAATCCGGCGAGTCTTACAGCAAAAGAAAAATGTGCCTCAGATTCCCTGATCAACTGTCTGGTTCCTTTGCCGATAAGATAATATCCAAGATGACCCGCCCGGGGATAGTCAGGCCTGCTGATCAACCCTTCATTTGCTTTCGTAAGGGCCATTTGCGCGATAAAGGATTCAGCCTTATGACTTGCTTTCGCGATCCTTTCAACACTATGCCTGTACTCATCCCGTGTATGAAAGTCCATCCGGGGATAGATACCCGAATTTTCCGTTTTCAGAATATTTTCTACGACACTTATATTCTCAACATAATCACGCCAGTTATTGCTGCTTAAAAAGCGAAGACTGCCGATGCTGTTACTGATAGAAACCTGGTCAGCCGCCTGTTTTTGATTCTCAACATGCACCAGTTCGTCGCTGGTCATGCCTTTTTCTGAAAGCCTTTGTTCAATCCAGCTGATGGGTAACGAAAATGCGGCGCCCTTACCTACGAGCCGTCTGGTAAGTTCCGCAACAAATGAGCTTTCCATTGGCGGACCGTAACGGGCCATATCGGCAATGACCAGGATCAGACTTTTAGGATCCTTTTCAGCCGTTTCCGTCATCTGGTCAGCCCAGTAATCCGCAAGATTTTTATTTATCCGGTTCTTTGCAATCAATGCCGCCAGCCTGCGCAGATTTTCAATCAGCGCCAGGCGTAACATGATCGGAATGGCCCATAGTTCCCCCAGTTTCAACTCCGACTCCAGCTGATATGCTGCGGTAAAACTATTCAGGCTTTTCAGATCCACACGTCCATCACTATGCGCAATCAGTTCGACGGCGAGGTCATAAACACGGGGTAAACCGGCGGAAGGGCCTTTCGCTAATTGCGGCAGCCCTTTGCTGTATCCCTTGGGTAAATGTTTTTTTCCTGTATAGATCTGTTCTTCTATCAGGTAAAAATTATCGAGTAACCATTCGCCGGCGGGTGTGATCCTTTTATTTTCCTTTACAGAAGCCGTTAGCAGGTTGTGCACTTCCAACAGGATCTCTTCATTTTCAGCCAGCCTTTTCAGTAATTGTTCGGAGGGCTTGTCAACAGTCAGTTGATGGGTTTTCGCCAGGGTGCGGGCATAACTTTCCAGTTGCTCCAGACTAAAAAGCTCCGAACGTATCGGGGCCTTCTCATCGTCATATTTGTGCATCAGGTCGTCACCCAGAAACGATATACGCAGTTGGGAAATGAATTCCTGAATGGGTGTGATATTAACTTTCAAATCAGAAAGACGGGTTTATATTAGTTATTAAATATTAATTAGTAATTATTAAAGCATCATGTTCAGGTTTTTCTCTCCTTTAGATTTAACGACCACGAATCGGATGCCCCCGCGCTTCGGCCAGGGCCGCCGTATAACAGGCGCCGAAATATAAAATGATGGAAGAATAATAAATCCACAACATCAAAATTACAATAGAAGCCGTTGTGCCGTAGGTAGCACCGATTTTTGAATGCCCCAGGTAAAATCCAATGATGAATTTCCCGATCAGGAAAAGGATCGAAGTAACGAGTGCCCCAATAAATGCAGTCTTCCAGGATATGGTTGAATCCGGCAGAATCTTAAAGATCAGCATGAACATCATACTGATTACAAATAATATCAGTCCGAGGTTGACCAAATAAAAAACATTCAGGAGTGAATCACTGAATAATTCCTTCAGGCGGTCGCTCAGAATATCCAGTAAAGCATTTACAGTGAGCGAAACAAGCAGCAGAAAAGCCACACCTAATAATAAAGAAAGTGATATTAATCTTCTTAAAACGGCCATCAGGAACACTTTCTTCTTTGGCGTGGGAATAGACCAGAGATAATTTATTGAGCTTTGAATTTCTGAAAAAACACCGGAAGCCCCGATGATCAGAATGACCGTTCCGATCAGGCCTCCCAGTTTACCATGACTTGAATTCTGGGTATTCCGGATGATATCCTGGATCTGCAAGGCCGCATTACTGCCTACCAGGCCGCTGATCTGATGGTATACCCTGCCTTCCACTGCGTCGCGGCCATATAATACTGCCGCTACGGAAATAATAACAATTAAAAGCGGTGCAATCGAAAACACCGCATAGTATGACAATGCGGCGCTTAATTTTAATCCGTTCAGGTCAATAAAATGATTAAAGCTTCTTACCAGTATCCGCCACGATTTTTTTAAAAAATTGGCCTGCATATTATTTGATATTTCTTTTAATGCAATTTCATGCCAGGACTTTATCACCTGTGAATGCTGAAAAGTCCGGTGATTGGGGAATTCTTTACTCGTTATTTTGAATTTCCCCGGCGGTTATATGGACCCCGGCAATCTAATCTATTTTCGCTAAGCGCTGATTACAAATTATTTAATGCCGGATTCCGGAACAGCAAAACGGTAATTTTTCTGGTACCTCTTTTGAATATTTAACCCAAATGAAAAAAATGTCCGGATACCTGCCGCTAACATTTATTGAAGAGAAAGTCATGGATCTTCAAAACGCTATATTTTTTTCGCTGAGTGATGCCGTTTTGAAAATACCCAGCTGCGTAATCAAAGTTCTGCAGGCGGATGAACTGGGCCAGTTATGGTTTGTAATTCCCAAACCCTCGCAGTTGATTCATGCTTTCGATAAAACATTTCCTGTAAAACTTGATTTTTTCAGAAAGGGCCGGGACTACTATTTAAAAATCCTGGGCAAAGCATTCGTGGTAAATGATCCGGAAGAAATAAATAATGCAGAATGCCTGCACGAAACCATTAAACAACAGGCAACGTATAATGAGACTGTGCTTATAAAAGTTCAAATGTCCCATGCCGAATATGTCGGAACCACGCCGGCCAGAATGTCCACAAAGTCAATACTAAGCCGGGCAAAGAATAAATTTTTTCACTGGTTCCATTTGTCACCTCATGAAGAAAGCGTGGCTTATCAAAAGATTCCGGCTGAGGTGAAATACTCATCCCAATCTTCATTTTTAAATTAAAGGCCCTTATTATTATTTATCAGTACAAAGTACATTGAAATGTCTGCTGCAATAATCTATTTCTCAAGTGGTTTTCAAATCATTCATTTTCAATTTTCCAGTAAATGGCTGAAAAAAGGGCTTTCCATCGATCACGGCTTTTTTACATTTTATCCGGCGCATTGCTGATTGTTCTCACTATTAGTTTTTTTATTTGGAGAAATTACAAATACAAATTCGTAAACAGAAAACTTGACAATCTCGTAACCGGTAAATCAAAGGGCCTTTATCAGCTGGGTTACCGGCATCTCGTCGTAGATGAAGCGCTGGGAAATATATCGGCGGAAGAAGTGGAATTGATTCCAGACAGTCTCGTGTACCTGAATCTCATCGAACAGAAAACAGCGCCCGAATCGCTGTTTTACATCCGGATTCCCAAACTGATG
>Ga0070733_10000961_pt1 | contig 22148 bp, 22 predicted proteins | sample Coa_R1_9_FD_66450 | JGI IMG/M metagenome (GOLD analysis project Ga0070733, IMG submission 66450) | Surface soil microbial communities from Centralia Pennsylvania, which are recovering from an underground coalmine fire - Coalmine... | ecosystem: Environmental > Terrestrial > Soil > Unclassified ...
CTGTCCTTGCCCAGCTCTGTGCATTTCCCAGCCCTCTGCCCATGGCGAGGTCACCGCAACGCCTACGTGTGGCAACGTCACCTACGCTGGCTGCATTTCGGTGACGCCACCCCACCCGCACGAGATGCCAAACAATGCTAACCGCGGGGTCCGACAATTTTGGGCCGCCGGATAAGCCCGCAGGTCAGCGACCGGATGAGCGACCCACTCGCCCAGCACTCCGCTCCGAAGCCACCCTCCGCCGCCGGTTCCCGCCGGCTCCCCAGCCAGGGTAGTCGAATTACTTTTCGGAGAGAAGTCACTTCCATACGGCGCGGGCCGCACTATCCCGGATCACCCGCCACCTGCGCGGCGGCCTCCGGAGTCACCGGCCGCGGGCTAAGGCGATGACATCCCATGCGGCTTGAACCGGGCCCGGTCCCCGGTTGTTCCGTTCCGGCTCACCGTGGGCGCGCACAGCGGCAGGGGGCCACCGCGACGCAGGCGGCCCCCTGCCCGGGTGGATCGTTTAGTGCCAGGGCATATGCGGCCACCAACCGTAGCCGAAGTTCGCTGGCACCTTGACGCCCCAGTAGAAGAAGGTGAACGCACCACCGATCAGCAGTGCCGAGGCGGTGAATTTGGCAACCCGGCCGGGCCTGGCCCGGAGCCAGTGCTGGAAACGGGTCATCGACAAGGCGAGGAACAGCACCGCCATCACCACGATGTTACCGAGCGAGACCAGAATGAAGGTGAGCGCTCCGTAGAATCCGTTGTGCGTCGAGGCGGCATACTGGAACATCTTGAAGAACAACGGCCAGGGCCGGCCGATGAGGAAGCCGCCGATAAGCGCACCCATGACCAGTTGCGGAGCGTAACGGAAACGCTGGCCTATCCGCCGCAACGGATCCGGGACCACATCGATCGCGGCGAGCCCCATGTAGAGGAAGATAAGCCCGATGACCGAGAAGACGATCACGGATTGCAGCACCCGCTCCGGCACGGTGCCGCCGATCATCGCGGTGGAAAGCTGCGGAATGCTCTTGCCCAGCGTCGCGCCGATGCCACCATAGGTGCCCGCCACGACGATGACGCCGACGGCGAGCCAGGCCAGCGGGCGCAGGGCGAGCCGCAGGCGGGCCCGCGCCGACTGCGCGTCCTCCATCAGCGGCGCAATGGCGCTGAACGCCGCGACATTGCAGGCGGTAAACGTACCCGCCAGGCCGATGGCAAAAGCGAAAAGAACACCGGCGGCAGACCCCGCGATGCCGGTGGTCAGGGTATTGTGGCCGAGCATGCCATTGGCGGAGTTTACGCCAATCTTGTCATCGACAAGTTGCGCCGACCATAGTATGGCGACGGCAAGTCCGGCCAGCAGGCTGAGTACGATCAGCGGCGTTCGCCGTACCGGACGGCTCTCGGTGCCGGACAGGCCGGCCTGGGGCATAGCGGTATTGATCTCCGCCACGCTGTCCTCCTTCACCCTAGCGGCTCCCGTGAATGGTGCGGCTCCGCAGAGCCGCACGATCACGGCCTATGCGCCCAGGCAGCTTCAATAGTCACTTAGTTTCCACAGCCGCGCAATAGCCCAATCGATTCCAGTCAGCGATGGCAGGCCCGAACAAATCCACCGTTAGCGGGCAATACGCCAGAATCGGCCGCCGGGGTACCGCCGCGCCGTTCTGTATGTGTACACGGGTAACGGCCGGGCGGTCGCGCTGTACGAGCGGCTGGGCTGGCGCCCTACCGGTGCGCCGTCCGCCCATCCCCGTTCGGGGAAGCCCGAACAGCGTTACGAGCTGGCCCTTTAGCCTGCCCGGGGCCGTTGGCGGACTCCTGCGCGGCCAGTTCCCCGGTGGAGACGCCCTCGGTGGCAGGCTCCACATCGGCGGGCGTCACGACCTGCGCGGGCTCGCCGGCAGCGGGCGTGACCGGGCGGAGCTTGCGGGCGCCGGTCAGCACGGAGGCCACGGCCGCGATGACGTTGGCCGCGATGGCGAAGACGAACGCGACGCTCAGTCCGTCGTGGAACGGGGTCGCCATCAGGTGCGGGAAGAAGCTGCGGCTGGTCAGGTAGGCCGCGTGCCCGGCCGGCAGATGGGCCAGCACGTGCGGCCCGAGGATCTGCTTCATCGGGTTGTAGCCGAGGAACGCCGAGAACAGCAGGGCGATCGGCGGCAGGTGCGAGACGTGCGCCGCGGCCACCTGCGGGACGCCCTGGGCGGTCAGGCCGCCGTACATCACCGAGGGCAGCGAGCTGGCCAGGCCGGTGACGATCAGCGAGAAGAAGATGCCGATGGACAGCACGAACGCGGCGTTCTGGAAGGTCGCGATCATGCCGCCGGCCGAGCCGCGCTGGTTGGCCGGCACCGAGTTCATGATCTCGGCCCGGTTGGGTGAGGCGAACAGCCCGGAGCCGAACCCGTTGATGACCAGCACCAGGGCGAACACCACATAGCTGAAGTTCACCGGGATGAAGAACAGGCACAGGAAGCTGCCCGCGGTCAGCAGCGCGCCGCCCGTGGTGAAGGCCCGGGCGCCGAACCGGTCGGAGATGATCCCGGACAGCGGCGCCGACACCAGGAAACCGATGGTCAGCGGCACCATGTAGATCCCGGCCCACAACGGGGTCACCGCGAAGTCGTAGCCGTGCAGCGGCAGCCAGATGCCCTGCAGCCAGATGATCAGGATGAACTGGATACCACCACGGCCGAGGGCGACCAGCAGGTTGGCGACGTTGCCAGCGGCGAACGCCCGGATCTTGAACAGGGAGAGCCGGAACAGCGGCTGGGCGACCTTAGCCTCGACGATCATGAAGACGGCCAGGCAGGCCAGCCCGCCGAACAGGGCCGTCATGACCCAGGGGTTGAGCCAGCCCATGGTGTGCGACTGGTAGGGCTCCAGGCCGTAGGTGATGCCGACCAGGATCGCGATGAGCCCCACCGCGAACAGCAGATTCCCCCACCAGTCCATCTTGGCGGGCTGCCGGATGCCCTGGTCACGCAGCATGAAGTAGGCCCAGAACGTGCCGAACACGCCGAACGGGACCGAGACGAGGAACACCAGATGCCAGTTGTGCGGGGCCAGCACGCCGCCGAGCAGCAGGCCGAAGAACGACCCGGCGATGGCCGCGATCGCGTTCATGCCGAGCGCGGTGCCGCGCTGGTTGGGCGGGAACGCGTCGGTCAGGATCGCCGTCGAGTTGGCGAACAGGAACGCGCCGCCGATGCCCTGGATGACCCGCCAGCCGATCAGCCACAGTGCGGCCGGGGCGCCGTGCATCCAGGAGAACGCCAGCAGGATCGAGGCCAGGGTGAAGACCGCGAAGCCGAGGTTGTACATGCGGACCCGGCCGAACATGTCGCCGAGCCGCCCGAACGCCACCACCAGCACGGCCGACACGACCAGGAAGCCCATCAGCATCCACAGCAGGTAGCCGGTGTTGCCCGGCGCCAGCGGGTTCAGGCCGATCCCGCGGAAGATGTCCGGCAGCGCGATCAGCACGATGGACTGGTTGATCGTCGCCATCAGCACGCCGAGCGTGGTGTTCGACAGGGCGATCCACTTGTAGTGCGGACCGTGGTCGTTCACCACACTTTTCTGGCCGGAATCCGGTCCTGCGGCATGCTCGCCACCCGCACCGCCGCCGCCACCTTTGAGCCGCATGAGCGTTCCGCCCTCCCTGGGGCATATCGGCGCCAGTTAGTTGCTTGCTTGATACCAACTAACTGTACACGGCTAGCATTCCGAAGATCAGCCCTGATGCCGCGCAATGCCGGCCAGCCAGCATGGCTCCCGGCTAGCCGGGAGCCCGGACGGCGACGGCACAGTTCTGCCCGCCGAAGCCGAAGGCGGTGGTGATCGCGGTTCGCACCGGTACCTGCCGGGCCACATTCGGCACGTAGTCGAGGTCGCATTCGGGGTCGGGGGTCTTGAGGTTGATCGTGGGCGGGACGACACTGTCGCGGATCGCCAGTGCGCAAACCATCACGCCAAGCGCGCCTGCGGCGCCGATCAGGTGCCCGACCATGGACTTGGGGCTGCTGACCGGAACCGCGTAGGCCCTCTCGCCGAGCGCACGCCTGATCGCCACCGTCTCGGCCCGGTCACCGGCCGGGGTCCCAGTGGCGTGGGCGCAGACGTAATCGAGCTGGCCAGGCCCGATTCCGGCCCGTTGCAGCGCTTGGCCGACAGCCCTGGCCGCGTCGATCGCACCAGGGCGCGGGGCGCTGGTGTGGAAGGCGTCGGTGGTGAGCGCGCCCCCGGCGATCGTGGCGTACTGAGTGGCCCCGCGCCGGGCGGCGTGCTCGGCCGATTCGGCAACGGCGACCACCGCCCCTTCGCCGAACACGAACCCGTCCCGCTCGGCGTCGAACGGCCGGCTCGCCCCGGCCGGATCGTCGTTCCGCCGGGACAGCGCGCCCATCCGGGCCAGGCCCGCGAAGATCACCGGCGTGATGGCCGCGTCGGTTCCGCCGCATACCACGACGTCCGCCTCACCGGCCAGGATGAGCTGGCGGGCCTGGAGAAAGGCCGCGTTGCCGCTGGCACAGGCCAGCGCGCTGGCCAGCACGGGGCCGCGCACGCCGAGGTCGATCGCCACCTCACAAGCCGGCATGTTGGCCAGGGAGGACGACACGAAATGGGGGCTCAGCCTGGAGTCACCGTCGGCGATGAGCTGGCGGGTCGTGGCCTCCACGGTGTCAAAACCGGCGACCGCCGCGTTGATGACCACTGCGGCCCGGTCCGCGTTCGCCGGGCCGATGGTGAGCCGCGCGTCGGCGAGCGCCTCGCGGGCCGCAGCGATGGCGAACTGCGAAAAGCGCGCCGTGCGCCGCAGCCTTTTATGGTCGAGAAACCGCTCAGGACAAAAGCCGCGCACTTCGGCGGCTATGCGAACCGGCAGGTCAGCCGGGTCGAACGCAGTGATCGGCCCGGCCCCGGAGTTGCCGGCGACGAGGTTTTGCCAGGTCGTCTCGCGGTCGTTGCCGACCGGGGTGATCGCCCCGAACCCGGTGACCACGACCCCGCTGGCCGCCTCGTGTGTCATGTCACCACGTCACGGACCGAAGCCAGCCGCCCGTACTGGCCCAGGGCATCCCCTGAGGCCGGCATCAGGACGAACTCCGTCACCCCGGCATCGGTGTACTCGCGCAGCATGGCCGCGACCACATCCGGGGGACCGTATGCCGTCCACCGCTCGACCCTGTGCAGCGGCATCTGGTACTGGCCCTGTACGAGGTCTGCCGCCTCACGCCGGGCGGTCCCGGCGTCGTCGTTGACGTTCACCAGCACCAGCATGGCAATGGACGGAACCGGCCGCCCCCGCTCTGCGGCGAGCGCGGCGAGTTGACGAGCGCATCTGCGCACCGTCCCGGCGCTCAGCCACATGCCCAGCCACTGGTCGCCATACTGTGCCGCGCGGCGCAGGGCGGCCTCGCTGCGGCCGCCCACCGACACTGGAAGCGGCGAGCTGACCGCAGGCCGCAGCCCGGACACGCGGACCGGCGCGAGCGGCCCGGGATGATCGACCGGCTCGCCCTGCAGCAGCGCGGGCAGGATCCGCAGGATCTCATCCAGGCGCTGGCCCCGGGTGTGGCGCGGCACGCCCGCGGCGAGGAACTCCGCCGCGAACTCTCCCCCGGCTCCCACGCCGAGCCGGAGCCGCCCTGGTGCCAGCGCCTCGATGGTGGCCAGTTGTTTCGCCGCCCAGGCTGGATGCCGCAGACCGAGTTGCAGCACGCTGACGCCCAGTTCGATCCGGCTGGTCACGGCGGCCGCCGCGGACAGTGCGCAGAGCGAGTCGAGCACTGGGGCGGGTGAGGAGAGGTGGTCTCCCGCCCACACGGCATCGAATCCCAGCTCCTCGGCGCGCCGGGCCGCCGCGGCGACCGGCAGCCTGCCCTGGCCGAGCGCGTCGAACGTCGGCAGCAGCACTCCCCACTTAACCCTGGGCGCGCCGCCTGCGTGAGGGCGCCTGACCGCGGCCGGATCAGCGCCGCAGATGACGCACCTCGCCGGAACTGTGCACATACGCCGGGCCACACAGCGCCGCCACCGCCACCGCGACAGCATCGGCGCCGAGCGCCTTATCCGCGGGCACCTCCGGCGCCACCCTTTCCAGCAGCCCGGTCCACACATAGCCGGGGGCGATCGCGTAGACGCGGATTCCGGCCTTCCGCCCCTCCGCTGCGAGCGTGGCGGTGAAGGTGTTCACGAAGCCCTTTGTGGCCCCATATACCGAGAAGCCAGGGGACGACACGGTAGCCGACAGCGAGGACACATTGATGATCACTCCCCCGCCCTGGGCGCGCATCGGCTCCCAGACGGAGCGGCAGCAGTACACGACCGAATTGACATTGCTGGTGATCATGGCGTCACAGTCCTCGACCGGCAGTTCGGTCAGCCCGCCACGCAGGCAGGCCGCCGCGTTGTTGACGAGCACGTCGATCCGCCCCAGCTCGCCCTCCACCTCGGTGACCGCCTTCGCCACCGCTGCCGCGTCGGTGACGTCCACGACCCACGGCAGGAAGGTGCCCCCCTCGGCGGCCACCAGCAGGCCCGTCTGCTTCAGCTGCTCACAATCCCTCGCGAACCCCGCCACCCGGGCCCCAGCCGACGCCAGCCGTCGCGAGATCGCCCGCCCGATGCCCCGGCTCGCACCCGTGACAATGACCGCTCTGTCCGCCAGCCAGTCACCCGGACCGCCGCGCTCACCATGCTGATCACTCATATCGCTCTCCATCACGCTTCATCCGGTGCCGTCAGGCGCTGCCCACTGAGGACATCGCGGGCGATCAGCATCTTGTGGATCTCGCTTGTGCCCTCTTCGAACCGTTGCGCACGGGCATCCCGGTAGATCCGTTCGATCGGGCTCTGCTGCCAGTAGCCGATGCCACCATGGATCTGGAGGGCCTTGTCGGTGACCCTGGTCAGCATGTCGACGGCGGTGAGCTTGGCCATCGACGCGAGCGTGGCGGCCGCGGCGTCGCCTGCCTCCCAGCGCCGGGCGGCGTGCAGGCAGAGCTGGCGGGCGGCTTCGATATCGGCGGCGTTTTCCGCCAGTGAGAACGCGATGGCCTGCCGTGCCGCGAGGGGTTTCCCGAACGTCTCCCGGACCTTGGCATGCCCGGCCGCCAGTTCCTGGGCCCGGCGGGCGAGCCCGACGCAGCTCATGGCCAGCGAGATCCGGCTGGGCGTGAGGAAACCGCCGAACGCGACCTGCAGACCCTGCCCCTCCTCACCGAGCCGGCTGGCCACCGGAACCGGTGTGCCGTCAAAGATCAGATGAGCGTGGTCGGTGCCGCGCACCCCCATCGTGCCGGGCATCGGCTGCACCGTTACGCCCGGCGCATGCCGGTCCACCATCAGCGCGACCGTGCCGTCGCGGCCGTGGGTGCCTGCCAGCCTGGCGACAAGCAGCCAGTAGTCGCAGCTCACGCCAAAGGTGATCAGGTGCTTTTCGCCGGAGAGGTAATACGTGCCGTCCTTGTGCTCCACGGTGGCGCGCAGGTCGGCCCCGCTGCCCGCGGCCGGCTCGGTAAGCGCGAACGCGACCCTGATGTCACCGGACACCAGCGGCAGGACGAACGCCCTGCGCTGCTCACTGGTCGCGAACTTGTCGATCGCTCGCCACACGCCATTGGACACGTGCACGATCATCCGCAGCGAGGCATGCCCCAGGGAGAACAGCTCCATCAGCTCCATGTAGCGCGGGAACGGAATGCCACGCCCTCCGTACTCCTGAGGGGCGGCCAGGCTCAGGTACCCGCGCTCCCGCAGCTCCTGCCAGAGCCGCGACGGGACGGCGTGGTTTCGCTCGATCTCGATCGCGTACTCCTCGCCCGGGCCGCGGACGAACGTCTCGATCTCGCGCAAGAGCCCGGCAAACGCTGACTGGTCCATGCGCCTCCTTACTCCCGGTTCGCCAGCGTGCGGAGCCTGGTCACCACCGCTCGCGAGGACTGGCTCATGCGGTGTCGTTCCTGGTCATGAACCACTGGAACAAGTCACCGCCGTGACCGTGGAGGACTCGGCGTTCAGCGCGGTCGCCGAGAATAGCGTGCAGCCGGCGCGGAACTTTCCCACCAGGCCGGATGCCAACTGCTGACGACCCATCCTTCGACGGCATCTCCGCCCCTTCGGCTCCCAGGTCCAGCGGCCCCGGCGCTGCGCCCATCCTGATGAGATACTAATCGTCATATCAGGTTTCGGTAATACGTCATGTCAGGGTTCGGCATCGCGGCATCGCAGCGGGACGGTCTGACCAGCGGCGGGACGGTCTGACCAGCGGCGGGACGGAGGCCGACTGGCCGGCGGGACCAGCCGGCCCGGTCCGTGGTACGGCTAGCACCACTCCGCCGGCACCGGCTGGTGTCGCCATAGGATGGCGCAAGGCCGTTACAAAGGCCGGCCGGTCGCACCGCACGGGTTGTTGAGGAGGCGTTTTGAGCTACACCGGAAACGTGAGTGTGGGCGGTCCGCCGGACTCCCGTGAGGTTACCGGGCTGAGCGTGACCAAGCTCGCCGTGGGCCCGATGGACAACAACGCCTACCTGCTGCGCTGCCTGCGGACCGGGGAGGCGCTGCTGGTCGATGCGGCCAACGAGGCCAACCGGATCCTGGAGATGATCGGTGACGTTCACGTCACGAGGATCGTCACCACCCATCTGCACGCCGACCACTGGCAGGCGCTCGCCGAGGTGCAGAAGGCCACCGGCGCGGCCGTCGTCGCCCACCCGAAGGACGCCGGGGCGCTGCCGGTCCCGGTGACCGAGCTGGCCGAGCACGGCGGGACCGTGCGGGCCGGCGACGCCGAGTTCGCCGTCATCAACCTGCGCGGTCACACCCAGGGCAGCATCGCGCTCTGCTATGACGCCGGCGGGGAGCTGGCCGGCACGCCGCACCTGTTCACCGGCGACTCGCTGTTCCCCGGCGGCCCCGGCAAGACGGTGAACCCGGCGGACTTCAACTCGCTCATGGACGACCTGGAGGCGCGGGTCTTCGGCCCGCTGCCCGACGGCACCTGGGTGTATCCCGGGCATGGCAAGGACACCACGCTCGGGGCCGAGCGGCCGCACATTCCGGAGTGGCGCACCCGGGGCTGGTGAGCGGTTTGGAACTTTTCTCACCGGTTGATCCGGTAACACGCCGATCGATGACGCAATCCTTTTCTGCGATCGAGCAATCCGTTTCTGCGTCTTAACGCAGAAACCGTTTTCTTGGCGCGGGGGTTGTTACCATGTCGCAGAATAATTGATAAGGGTCGCGCCGCAGTTCAGCGCGTAGGAGGGGGTGTAAGTTGACGGTCACGATTCGTGAGGTGGCCGACGCCGCGGGAGTTTCCACGGCCACCGTCTCCCGCGCGCTCTCGGGTGTGCAGACCGTGGACCCAGAGCTCGTCGCCCGGGTCAGGCAGTCCGCCGAAGCTCTCGGTTATCGTGCCAACCGGGTTGCCCGCGCGTTGCGCCGGCAGTCCACCCAGACGGTCGGTCTGGTCATTCCCGACATCACCAACCCGTTCTTCCCGCCCGTGGTGCAGGCGGTGGAAAAGGAGCTTCGCCGCGGCGGGCTGAGCCTGCTGCTGTGCGACGCCGGTGACGACGTGGACATCGAGGCCGAACTGGTGCGCAACCTGTTCGACCACCAGATCGACGGCCTGCTGATCAGCGTCTGTGACCGGGTGGCCAGCAAGCCGGCCGTGGAGCTGGCGGCCAGCCGGGTTCCTGTCCTGCAGATCGACCAGCGGGCCGCCGCCGATGTGCCCTATGTGGGTGTGGACCAGGTCGACGCGATCAGCCAGATCCTCGCTCACCTGCGCGAGCAGGGCTGCCAGAGCTTCGCCTACATCGGCCCGCGGCAGGAGATCTCACCGGCCACCGAACGCCTGGATGAGTTCCTTGCCCAGGTGGCGCCGCTGGACGCCGCCGCGGCCGGCCGGGTCTGCCTGGGCGACTCGTCGCTGTCCTGGGGCCACCAGGCGGCGGCCCAGCTGGTTGACGGGTCCGGACGGCCGGACGCGATCGTCTGCGCGACCGACCAGATCGCGCTCGGCGCCCTGCGGGCGCTGAGCGAGCACCGGGTGAAGGTGCCCGGCGACGTGGCCGTCACCGGCTTCGGCGACACCGTGCTCGCCTCGGCCTGCGATCCCGCGCTGACCTCCATCAGGCAGCCGCTGGAGGAACTGGGCACCGAAGCGGTGAAGGCGCTGACCTCCGCCATCGAGCAGCACCTGTCCCAGCCACAGTCGGCCCTGCTCAAGGGTGAACTCATCGTCCGGGCCTCGTCCCAGCGGAAGTAAGCCGGCGGGCACCTTCAATGACTGCAATGCTGGAATTGCAGTCAACTGGTGCGGGCGCGGAGGTAATGCGATCACAACGCTTACGATCAGGGGACTTGACCCCGTCATGCATGCCCGGCTGCGCGTTGAGGCGGCACGTCATGGGCGCTCGATGGAGGCGGAACCCCGGGCGATACTCCAAGAATGGAAATTGAACTGACTCGCTCGGTGATCGGCCTGGGTGGATTGTCAGGTCAGGTTGTGCTGGCCGGTCTGCACGCGGCGATGAAGTCGCGCCACCCGGCGGGGGCCACGGTCAGGACCGGGCGCATGGCTGAGCGTAGACCCGTAGGCCCAAGGCGTGCAGGGTGGCGAGTTCATCCGCCTCATCCGGGCCCAGGACGGTGGGCGTGCCTCGCGGGCAAACCCCGGTTACGACGGTCTGCCACCTGACGTGGTTTGCTGTCTCCTATGACCATCTCCGCCACCGCGCTGACCGGGTTCAACGCGGCTGACGCGGCCGACGCCGCGCGGGACGTCGCCCGGTGCTGCGGCTCCACGGCGTTCGCCGCCGCGATCGTGGCCGGGCGCCCCTACGCGGACCTTGGCGAGCTGAGTGCGGCGATCGACGATGCGTTCGGCAGGCTCGGCTGGGCGGATGTGGCCGAGGCGCTGGCCGGGCACCCGCGGATCGGTGAGCGGGCCGCGGCCGGGTGGTCCAGGGGTGAGCAGGCCGGCGCGCTGGCCGCGCCGGAGCGGGTCGCCCGGGATCTGGCCGAGGGGAACAGGATCTATGAGGAGCGGTTCGGCCACGTGTTCCTGGTGTGTGCCAGCGGGCTGTCCGGTGAGCAGATGCTGGCCATGCTGCGGGCCAGGCTGGCCAATGACCCGGCCACCGAACGTACCGTGGTCACCGATGAGCTGCGCAAGATCACGCAGTTGCGGATGCGGAAGCTGCTGAGCGGATGAGCCTGTCGACGCACGTGCTCGACGCGACGCTGGGACGGCCCGCGGCGGATGTCGCCGTCCGGCTGGACCGGCGTGGTGACGACGGAGGCTGGACCGAGGTCGCCACCGGGCGCACCGGGCCGGACGGGCGGCTGGCCGGCTGGCTGCCCGGCGGCGAGCCCGCGGCCGGGGTCTACCGGCTCACCTTCGGCACCGGCGGCTACTTCGCGGCCCGCGGCGTGGCCACGCTGTACCCGGAGGTCAGCGTCACCTTCCAGGTGCACGACGGCGACCGGCACTTTCACCTGCCGCTGCTGCTCAGCCCGCACGCCTACTCGACCTACCGAGGGAGCTGAGAGGTGGCCATCGTGCTCGGGCCCAACCAGTACGGCAAGGCGGAGATCCGCCTGGTGCACGTCGCCAAGGACGGCGGCCAGCATCGGCTGCGGGATCTGACCGTCGGTGTCACGCTCACCGGCGACATGACCGCCGCCCACCTGACCGGTGACAACTCCGCCGTGCTGCCCACCGACACGCAGAAGAACACCGTGTACGCCTTCGCCGCCGAATACGGCGTCGGCGAGATCGAGTCGTTCGCGGCGCGGCTGGCCAGGCACTTCACCACGTCCCAGGCCAGCATCGCGACCGCCCGGGTACACGTGGCCGAGCACCCGTGGGATCCGGTCGCGGGCACCGGCCATTCGTTCGCCCGCCGCGGCGGTGAGATCCGCACCGCCGAGGTGACCTGCGACGGGACCACCATCTGGGTGGTCAGCGGCCTGGCCGGGCTGGTCCTGCTCAACTCGGCGGGCTCGGAGTTCCACGGCTACATCAAGGACCGGTACACGACGCTGGCCGAGACCACCGACCGGATCCTGGCCACCGAGGTGACCGCCCGCTGGCGGCACGTGGCGGTCCCTCCGGCGGCGCCCGGCGGCTGGGACGCCTCGCACGCCGAGGCCAGACGGCACCTCATCGAGGCGTTCGGGCAGACCCACAGCAAGTCGCTGCAGCAGACGCTCTACGCGATGGGCAGCCGGATCCTCGACCACCGGCCTGAGATCGCCGAGGTCCGGCTGGCGCTGCCCAACAAGCATCACTTCGTGGTTGACCTGAGCCCGTTCGGTATAAAAAATCCCGGCACCGTCCTGTACGCCGCGGACCGGCCCTATGGCCTCATCGAGGGGACGGTCCTGCGTGACGATGCGCCACCTCCCGGCCTGGCCTGGTGAGGACCGATGGACTTCCTGCGGCCCGGCACCCTGGCCGGCGCGCTGTCGGCCAAAGCCGATCGCCCCGATGCCGTGCCCATCGCCGGCGGCACCGACGTGATGGTCGAGATCAACTTCGACGCGCGCAGGCCGGCTGCCCTGCTCGACCTGAACCCGGTGACCGAGCTGACCCAGGTGGCCACCGAGAACGGCAGGCTGCGGGTCGGCGCGACCGTCAGCTACACCCAGATCATCACCGGGCTCGGCCGGGAACTGCCGGGGCTGGCCATGGCCTCCCGGACGGTCGGCTCGCCGCAGATCCGCAACCGGGGCACGGTGGGCGGCAACCTGGGCGCGGCCTCACCGGCCGGTGACACCCACCCGGTGCTGCTGGCCTGCGACGCCCTGATCGAGGCCGCCTCGGTGCGCGGCACCCGGCTGATCCCGGCGGCCGAGTTCTACGCCGGGCCCAAGCGGAACGTGCTCGCGCCGGACGAGCTGATCACCGCGTTCTGGATCGCGCCGGCCGCCGGGCCACAGCAGTTCGCCAAGATCGGCACCAGGAACGCCATGGTGATCGCGGTCTGCTCGTTCGCCCTGTCGCTGTGGCCGGGCGGCCGCCCGGGTGGCAGTGCTTCATTTGCCGGAACCACACCCTACGGCGCAGGCGGGACCGTGGGAACCGGGATCGGCTCGGCGGGCCCGGTGCCGCTGCGGGCGGTGGCGGCCGAGGATTTCCTGACGGATGAGCTGGCCGCCGCCGGCCTGTGGGAGTCACGCGGCACGCTGCCGGACACGGTAGCCAGGCGGTTCGGCGAGCTGGTGGCGGGTGCGGCCAGCCCCATCGACGACGTGCGCGGCAGCGCGGCCTACCGGCGTCATGCCCTGTCCGTGCTCGCCCGCCGCACCCTGGGCTGGGCCTGGGAGTCCTACCGGAAGGAGGCCGGGCAGTGCGGGTGAACCTGCGGGTGAACGGGCGGGAACTGACCGCCGACGACGTGTGGGAAGGCGAGAGCCTGCTGTATGTGCTGCGCGAGCGGCTCGGCCTGCCGGGCTCGAAGAACGCCTGCGAGCAGGGCGAGTGCGGATCCTGCACGGTGTACCTGGACGACGTGCCGGTGTGCGCCTGCCTGGTGGCGGCCGGCCAGGCCGAGGGCCGGGACGTCGTCACGGTCGAGGGCCTGGCCGCCGGGGGTGAGCTGGGCCAGGTGCAGCGGGCGTTCGTGGCGGCCGGGGCGGTGCAGTGCGGGTTCTGCACGCCGGGCCTCATCATGCAGGCCAACGACCTGCTGCGGGCCACCGTGGGCGCGGGCGGCCCGGCGCCCGGCGACGCCGAGATCCGCGAGGCGCTGGCCGGCAACCTGTGCCGCTGCACCGGGTACGAGAAGATCCTTGACGCCGTCCGGCTGGCGGCGCTTTCTTTCCCTGAAGCATCCGCTGCGGCAGCGCGGACGCTCGGCGGCGCCGAACCCGATCATGAAGCGGAGGACCGGCGGTGAACCCCGCGAGCCCGGAGATCATCGTCATCGACCGGTGCGCCGTCGCGGCCATGGACGGCTCCAGCGTGGCCGACACCGGCACGGAGTACACCGTCGGGCACGTGATCGTGGCCGGTGGCCGGGTCGCGGCGGTGGGTGCCGGGCCCGCCCCGCCGGTGGACGACGCCACGGTGATCGACGGCACCGGCTGCCTGGCCACGCCCGGGCTGGTCAACACCCACCATCACCTGTACCAGTGGCTCACCCAGGGGCGGGCGCAGCAGTGCGGCCTGTTCGGCTGGCTGACCGAGCTGTATCCCATCTGGGCCCGGATCGAGCCGGACCAGGTACACGCGGCGGCCACCGCCGGGCTGGCCTGGCTCGCGCTGACCGGCTGCACGACGACCATGGACCACCATTACGTGTTCCCGAAGGGCGGCGGCGGCTCGTTCGCCGGGCCGCTGGAGGCCGAGATCGCCGCGGCCGCCACGGTGGGACTGCGGTTCCATCCCTGCCGCGGCTCGATGGACCTGGGTGAATCCCGCGGCGGGCTGCCGCCGGATGAGGTCGTGGAGGACACCGGCACGGCGCTGGCGGCCACGGCGGCGGCGATCGAGGAGTACCACGACCCGTCGCCCGGCTCGATGCTCCGGATCGCGGTGGCGCCGTGCTCGCCGTTCTCGGCCAGCGACGACCTGATGCGCGAGGCCGCCGCGCTGGCCAGGTCCACCGGCACCCGGCTGCACACGCACCTGGCCGAAACCCGCGACGAAGAGGACTCACTCCGGGAGCGCAAGGGCCTGGCCCCGGCCGAGTACGCCGAGGAACTCGGCTGGCTGGCCGACGACGTATGGCTGGCGCACTGCGTACACCTGGGCGACAGCGCGATCCGCCGGTTCGCCGCGACCGGCACCGGGGTGGCGCACTGTCCCAGTTCCAACGGCAGGCTGGGCTCGGGCATCGCCCCGGTGCGTGCGCTGCTGACCGCGGGTGCGCCGGTGGGCCTGGGCGTGGACGGGCCATCGTCCGGCGACGCGGCCTCGATGGTCGGCGAGGTGCGCCAGGCCCTGCTGGCGGCCCGGTCCAGGGATGACGACGGCGCGGCGGCGCTGACCGCGCGGCAGGCGCTGTGGATGGCGACCCGGGGCGGGGCGACCTGCCTGGGCCGCGACGGGGAACTGGGCCTGCTCCGCCCCGGCACCCTGGCCGACCTGGCACTGTGGCGGCTTGACACGCTGGCCAGCGACGCGATCGCACATGGGCCGGGCGGCGACCCGGTGGCCGCGCTGGTACTCGGGCCGCCGGCGCCGGTGGAGCTACTGCTGGTGGGCGGCAACCCGGTCGTGCGGGACGGCGAACTGCGCACCGCCGACCCGGCGCAGGCCGTGCGCGCGGTGCGGGAGGCCAGGAACCGGCTGTTCGGGGAGGCCACATGAGTACACCGACCCGGGTCGCGGAGGGTGTTGGCGCCGGTGGCCGGATTGGCGAGAGCGCCGGGCGGCCGGACGCCAGGCAGAAGGTCACCGGCGAGTTCGCCTACTCTTCCGACCTGTGGCTGGACGGGATGGCCTGGGGTGCGACACTGCGCAGCCCGCATCCGCGTGCGGTCATCGAGAACCTGGACATCGGCCGGGCGCTGGCCGTGCCCGGTGTGCACGCCGTGCTGACCCACGCCGACGTGCCCGGCCGCAAGGTGTACGGACTGGAGATTCCCGACCAGCCCGTGCTCGCCTGGGACCAGGTCCGCTACCAGGGTGAGGCCGTGGCCGTCGTGGCCGCCGACCATCCGGAGACCGCCCGCCGCGCGCTGGACCGGATCGTGGTCTCCTACACCGTGCTCGACCCGGTCACCGACGCTCGCGCGGCCCTGGCGGACGGCGCGCCGCTCGTACACTCCGGCGGCAACCTGGTCCGCCACGTGAAGATCCGCAAGGGCGGCCCGCACCCCGTGGCCGAGGTCGAGGTGTCCGGCGAGTACCAGATCGGGATGCAGGACCAGGCGTTCCTCGGCCCCGAGTCGGGCCTGGCCGTCCCGGCGGCCGACGGCGGCGTGGACCTGTTCGTCGCCACCCAGTGGCTGCACGTGGACCGGGCGCAGGTCGCGGCGAGCCTGGGCCTGCCCGAGGAGATGGTGCGGATCACGCTCGCCGGGGTGGGCGGCGCGTTCGGCGCCCGTGAGGACCTGTCCATGCAGATCCACGCCAGCCTGCTGGCGCTGCGCATCGGCAGGCCGGTGAAGATGGTCTACTCGCGCGAGGAGTCCTTCTTCGGCCACGTGCACCGGCACCCGGCCACGCTGCGGTACACACACGGCGCGACCGCCGACGGGAAACTGGTCTACCTGCGGGCCGACATCGTGCTCGACGGCGGCGCCTACGCGTCGAGCTCGACGGCCGTGGCGGCCAACGCGGCGACCCTCGGCGCCGGCCCGTACGAGGTGCCGAACGTGCACATCGACTGCCGCGCCGCCTACACGAACAACCCGCCATGCGGTGCGATGCGCGGCTTCGGCGCGGTACAGGCCTGCTTCGCCTACGAGTCCCAGATGGACAAGCTGGCCGCCCGGCTCGGCCTGGACCCGGTGGAGCTGCGCATCCGTAACGCCATGCATGAGGGCAGCACGATGCCGACCGGGCAGCGGGTGGACTCCGCCGCGCCGGTCGCCGAGCTGCTCAAGCTGGTGTCCGCCCGGCCGCTGCCGCCCGCCGCCGGCACCGACCTGCGGGCGCTGCCCGGTGGGGTGTCCAACACCACGCATGGCGAAGGGGTGGTACGCGGCATCGGCTACGGCGTCGGGATCAAGAACATCTGCTTCTCCGAGGGCTTCGACGACTACTCCACCGCCCGGGTGCGGCTCAGCCTGGCCGGCGGCGTGCCAGCCGCCGACGTGCACACGGCCGCGGCCGAGGTGGGCCAGGGCCTGGTCACCCTGCAGGAGCAGATCGCCCGCACCGAGCTGGGCGTGGACCTGGTCCGGGTGGTGCCCGCCGACACCTCGGTGGGCAGCGCCGGCTCCTCGTCCGCCTCCCGGCAGAGCTACATGACCGGCGGCGCGGTCCGGGCAGCCTGCCAGGAACTCCGCGAGCTGCTGCTGAAGCGGGCCAGGGCGGCCTTCCCCAGCCACTCCGATGTGACGCTGGCCGGTGGTGAGCTGGTGTCCGCCCGAGACGGTGTGCTGGCCGGCCTGGCCGCGTTGCTGGCCGAGCCCGCCGAGGTGACCGTGACCTGGCGGCACCGGCCCACGACCGCGCTGGACCCGGAGACCGGGCAGGGGAACGCGCACGTCCAGTTCGCGTTCGCCGCGCACCGGGCGGTGGTGGACGTGGACACCGAACTGGGCCTGGTGAAGGTGGTAGAGCTGGCCTGCGCGCAGGACGTGGGCCGGGCGCTGAACCCGCAGGCGGTGGAGGGGCAGATCCACGGCGGCACGGCCCAGGGTCTCGGCCTGGCGCTGATGGAGGAGATTCAGGTGGCCGGTGGCAAGGTGCGCAACCCGTCGTTCACCGACTACCTGATCCCGACGATCCTGGACATGCCGCCGATGCAGCTCGACGTGCTCGAACTCGCCGACCCGCACGCCCCCTACGGGCTGCGCGGGGTCGGTGAGCCGCCGACGCTGTCCTCCACCCCGGCCATCGTCGCGGCGATCCGCGCGGCCACCGGCCTGGCCCTGACCCGGATCCCGGTGCGCCCGGAGCACATCACCGGCACGGCCTGACCGGGCGCCACCAGATACCGGTCTTGCAGCGCCGTCACAAGAGGGTTACTTCTTGATGGCGACGAGGAACCCCCGCCAATCCTCCCTGTCCACCACCAGCACTCCGCCGTCCCGGTCCTTGGAGTCACGGACGGCCACGGCTCCGGGGAGGCCGGCGGCGACCTCGACACACTCCCCGTTCTGCGTGCTGCGGCGGCTCTTGCGCCAGACCGCACCGGACAGGGCGGCGACCTCGACGCAGGCTCCGTTCTGGTGGCTGCGCCTGCTCTTGCGCCAGATTGCGCGGGACAGGTCAAGCTGGGGCATCCCGCGCCTCCTCTCAGGGTTCCTGCAAGGCTGCTGAAGCTGCAAAAAGCATAGCGCGGGTGTCGTCGGGGCTGAGCGCGACGGCCCGCAGATGGTCGAAGGCCGTGGTGTAGTGCCGGACTTCCTCGGGCTTGTCGACGGACATGTTGCCGCCGATGGTCTCCATGTAGACGACGTCGATCTCATTAGGATCGGCGAAGCCGAGGACGATGAACGAACTGGCAGTGCCCGGGTGGGCGCCCACGCTGTAGGGCACCACCTGGATGGTGGTCTTGCCGTGCTCGCCCTGGCCGAGCAGGTGCTGGAGCTGGGCGCGCATGACCTCCGGGCCGCCCACGACGCGGCGGATGGCACTCTCGTCCAGTATGGCCCACAGTTGCGGTCGGTCAGGCTTGGCCAGAACTCGCTGACGGGTCATGCGGACCTCGACCCGGCGTTCTATTTCGTCAGGGCTGAGTTCGAGTGGTCCGCCGCGTGCCAGGGCGCGGGCGTAGTCCTCGGTCTGGAGCAGGCCGGGTACGACGGCCAGCTCGAAGGTCTGGATGGAGGCAGCCTCTTCTTCCAGGCCGATGAAGAACTCATAGCGGCTGGGCAGGACGTCGCGGTAGGAGTACCACCAGCCGCGCTGGCGGGCGTCCTTGGCGAGCTGGACCAGAGCGTCGCGCTCGGCGCGATCGGTCACGCCGAAGACGTCGAGCATGACGCGCACGTCGTTGGGGTGCGGGCCGGTGCGCCCGGTCTCGATGCGGAAGACCTTGGTGGCGTGCCAGTCCAGGCGCTCGGCTACGTCCTCCTGCGTCATCCCGGCGGCTTCGCGCAGGCGCTTGAGCTCGGCGATGAGCTGGCGGCGGCGGACGGTGGGGCTGTGATCGGCGGCCATGGTGGGGTTCCTCTTCCCAAATTATGTACAGGTCGTTATTCTAGCGCTATGTTAGATACAGAGCTGCATATTCATGAGATGTAGATGACTGATGGACACAAAGCATGCCAGTTCCAGGCAGGTGCGCACCGGACAACACGCAGACGGGTGGCGCGGATGATGAGTCAGACACTGATCCCGCCCCCGGCGAACCAGTCTGCGACCGGCTTGGCCTTCCCCGCTGAACTGCGCCGTCTCCTGGCCACAGCGAGCCGCGAGCTGGACCGGCACGTGCGAGACAGCCGCAGGCACTGCCGGGCGTGTCATCGCGCCTGGCCGTGTGAGCGGGCACAGCTCGCCGCCACCGCCCTGGACGGCCTGTGAGCGCGCTTCCTGAGCCTGGAGCGATCACGACAGGCTGGCCGCTGCGGAGCTACCTGGAGCTGGGGGCACTGCCGGGCGCGGTGCCCTGCGCCCGGCTCCATACCAGGCACGTGCTGTGGGAGTGGCACCTGGAGGAGCTGGCGGACGCGGCCGAGCTGGTGGTGTCCGAGCTGGTGACCAACGGGCAGCGAGCGTCAGCGAGGATCACCGGCAGCCGGTACGAGGGAGTGTGGCGTCCGGGCTCACCCCCGATCCGGCTGTGGCTGTGTGCCGGCCGGCGGCAGGTGCTCGTTCAGGTCTGGGATGGAGATGACCGGCTGCCTGAGCCGCAGGGCTTTGATCTGGAGGCCGAGAGTGGCCGGGGATTGCTGCTGGTCGAGAGCTTGTGTGCGGATTGGGGAGCGTACCGGCTGGAAGGCAGCAGCGGGAAGGCCGTGTGGGCGGCGATCACGCCATAATTCTTGGGTGGACACTCATGGGCTGAGGTTCGACGTCAACTGCTCGATCCTGTTCACCGAGCTGCCACTGCTGGAGCGGCCGGCGGCGGCAGCGGCGGCGGGGTTCGACGCGGTCGAGTTCTGGTGGCCGTTCGGCGACGACCCGGTGCCCGGCGACCGGGAGGTGGAGGAGTTCATCGCCGCGCTGGTCGACGCCGGGGTGTCGCTGGCCGGGCTGAACTTCGCCGCCGGGAACCTGGCCGAGGGGCATCGCGGCTGGCTGTCCCAGCCGGGCAGGTCGGCGGCCTTCCGGGACAACATCGAGGCGTGCGTGGGCATCGCGCAGCGGACCGGCTGCCAGGTGCTGAACGCGCTGTATGGGAACCGGGTGGACGGGGTGCCCGAGGCCGAACAGGATGAGCTGGCGCTGGAAAATCTGACGCTGGCGGCCACGGCGGCGGCGGGGGCAGGCGCGACCGTGGTCATCGAGGCGCTCAACGGCTATGAGTCCCCGCACTACCCGCTGCTGTCCGCGGCGGGTGCCGTCCAGGTGGTGGAGAAGGTGCGCGCGCACGCGGGCCTGAGCAACGTCGCCTTTCTTGCCGACCTGTACCACCTGGGCCGGATGGGTGAAGACCTCTCCGGCGTGCTGGCAACCTACGCCGGCATGATCGGCCACGTGCAGATCGCTGACGTCCCGGGCCGTGGCGCCCCCGGTACCGGCGAGACCGACTTCGCCCTGCTGTTCGCCGAGCTGGCCAGGCTCGGGTATCCAGGCAGAGTCGGCCTGGAATACAAGCCGGCCGACCCCGGCGGCAGCTCGGCCAGCTTCGGGTGGCTGACCTGACCCGCGCCGCGGCTTATGGGTTGCCGCAGGATTATCATGCAGTTGGCCGACCAGCGGACGTGCGGGTGAGGACGGGGCATCGGGTGGATGAGGCTGAGCTGCGCCGCCGGGAGTTCATCCGGGCGCATCATCCTGACCGGGGCGGCGATCCGGATGTCTTTATCTCAGGACTGCGATCGTTCGGCGTGGAGCAGGAACGGGACCCGCCGCAACCGCTGTCCCCGGTGGTCGTTGTGCCGCATCGGGGGTGGCTGGTCAGGCTGGTAAGCGCGGTGCTCACGCGGCTTCGCGCCGAAAGCAAGCCGCCCCGGGTGCGCTAGGCCGTCGCGGCTCCCTGGCAGGCGCGGCTAAGGCAGGTCACTAATCGCCGTCGGTGAGAACGTCGTCGACGGTGACGTTGACGGTGACGGTCTTCAGCCCGATGCTGTCTCGCAGGGTGGCGATGACGTGCTGCTGGATGTCTTTGGCTACCTGGTGGACGGGCTCGCCGTAGCTGACGGCCACGGCCAGGTCGACTGCTGCGGTGCGGCCGAGGACGCCGACGGCGGCGTGGGGGTGGCGATGGCCGGAGGTGGCGCGCTCGGCCAGCGCGGCGAGCCTGCCGTGAGTGCTGCGGCCCAGGGCGACGCGGACGCCGGGGACCATGCGGGCACTGTCGCGGGCCAGGGTGGCCACGATCCGGGCGGCGATCCGGATCGACCCCAGATCGTTGGTCTGCAAGGTGTACCACACGTCGCGGACCAGCACGCGGATCCGGCTCATCACCGCCGCGACCAGCCCCGGAGGGGCTGGCACCGGGTGGCCTGCCAGCTCGGTCACCGGCTCCCACAAGGTGGTGAACTCGCCGATCGCGGCCTGGCAGTGCACGCACTGGCGCTGGTGGGCGTCCAGGTCCGCTCCGCGGCCGTCGGCGACCTGTTCGAGCAGCAGGTCGACCTCGGCCCCGCACGGCAGGGTGACCGACCGCAGCAGTTGCCGGCCTGGCTCCCGGTGCGACGGCGGGCCGCTCACGGACCTGGTCACCTCCACTCTTCCAGCTTGGTTCCCAGTGTGCGCCTTGCCCGGAACAGATGGCTACGGACCGCCGGGAGCGTACTGCCGGTCACTGCGGCCACATCAGCGTACGACAGCCCCTCGAAGTGGTGCAGCACCACTACCGCTCGCTGAGGGAACGGTAGCGCGGCCAGGGCGTCGGTGACCGCGTCGACGGCGAAGTTGCGCTCTGCCTGGGCTGCGGGCTCGGCGCTGTGATCGGGGACGTCCCCGAGGAGATCCAGGGAGTGATGGGCGCGGCCGCGGTTGATCTTATTGAGCGTGCGGCGGGTGACGATCTGGTAGAGCCAGGTGGCAAAGGACGAATCGTCCCGGAACCGGTCCAGGTTCTCCCAAGCCGCGATCAGCGCCTCCTGGGCGATGTCTTGCGCGTCGTGGTGGTTACCGCACAGCCGCAGCGCCACCCGGTAGGTCATGGCCGAGTGCCGCTGCACGAGCATCTCGTAGGCGTCCAGGTAGCCGTCCCGGGCTCGGGCGACCAGGTAGGCGTCGCCCACGTCAGGCCTGGATCGCATCTATGCCCCCGCCACCGGTTCGCCCGCAAGATCGTGCCGCGTGCTACTACCCGCGCCCCGCGCCGGCATGCTGGGAAACCGCCTGCAGACGGTCAGCACCGCCTGCAGGCAGCAAAGTGCGATCTGCCCGGGAA
>Ga0070733_10000962_pt1 | contig 22104 bp, 17 predicted proteins | sample Coa_R1_9_FD_66450 | JGI IMG/M metagenome (GOLD analysis project Ga0070733, IMG submission 66450) | Surface soil microbial communities from Centralia Pennsylvania, which are recovering from an underground coalmine fire - Coalmine... | ecosystem: Environmental > Terrestrial > Soil > Unclassified ...
GGTGCTGACTTCCACAGGGCGAAGTCCTGACGGTTTCGCTTTTCTTCCTGGTTGTCCAGGTCACGAGTGGTTTCCAGGAGCTCATCTAATTTTCGGCCACTGAGTTTACCATAAGGGAATTTTTCAGCGTACTTTTTTACATCAAAATAAACGGAGCCGTTCACAGCATATCCATATCCGTATTTTATGATCTCCTGGATCATATTGATCTGTTCTACGATATGACCCGTTGCCGTGGGTTCAATACTCGGATCCAGATTATTAAACTGGCGCATCGCCCAATGAAAAAGGTTGGTATACTTTTGTACCAGTTCCATCGGCTCAAGTTTTTCTATCACGGCTTTTTTTGCAATCTTGTCTTCCGCTTCGCGTCCTTCTTCTTCAAAATGTCCGGCGTCGGTTATATTCCTTACATATCGTACTTTATAACCGAGATGAAGCAGGTAGCGATAAATGACATCAAACGTAATGTAAGGCCGGGCATGGCCAAGATGGCTCTCGCCACTTACTGTCGGGCCGCATACATACATACCCACATGGTGGGGAGTGATAGAAATAAATTCTTCCTTTTGCCTTATATATGAATTATAAACTTTTAAGTTGCTCATGCCTGCGTTCAAATATAAACATTTATCGCTTTCAGTCCTGCAACTGCAGATCGGTGATCACTGCATGGTGATCTGAATACGGAGAGGTAATTTTCATAGTCTGAATTACCTTGAATTCCTTTGAAGGAAGTATATAGTCGATACGAAGTGTTGGGGAAATATGAATATAACTTCTTCCGATGCCGAAACTTTTTGCAATAAAAGCATCCTGAAGATTACCGCGTATATGAAAATAGGTATAAGAATTTGGCACATCGTTAAAATCACCGCAAATAATATAGGGATTAAGGCACGCATCCAACTGCCTTCTGACAGTATCTGCCTGATAACCACGAAGACCCAGCGCGCCTTTTAATTTTTTTGCCAGGGATCGGGAAGCCTGAAGCATACTGTCCTCGGCGTTGCGGATTATTTCCACATTCCTGAAATCTTTCGCTTTAAATAATACTGATTGAAGATGGGTGGTATATATGCGTATAATTTTTTGATTCACCTGAATATCCGTAGCAATCAGACTTTCGGTCTTTGAATTGGTATCGGCGCTGAAACGGGTCTGGTATGTCTTGATGATGGGGTATTTTGAAAAAATAATAGTGCCGAGTTCATATTTGTTAATCCGGAAACGAAAGTCTCTGGAAAAAAAATAATATGGGAATTGTAATTCTCTTTGAAAATACCTGATATTGGATTTTGATGTATCGGCTGGTTCAAAGAATTCCTGGAAACAAAGTACATCCGCCTGCTGCTTTCCAACCAGTTTCAACATCGGTAACCGGTGTCCCGAAGCATCGAGTTTTTTTGTGGTAAACTCATCCCAGCTGCGCACATTCCAGGTGAGTATGCGTAAACTCGAGGAATCCTTACGGGAGAAATCATGTTTTGCCAGACTGAAACCGAAAAAAGCGTGAATATTTTTCCAGCCTATCAGCAGACACAATAGGCTAATGACTGCATAACGCTTTCTGACGAAAAGCCATATTAACAGGAACAACAATAATAAAATCAGGAAGAGCGGAAAGAAAAATGCCAGCAGAGAAATAAACCACCATTTATCCGGATGTAAAAAAGCATTGCAACAGGTCAGCAGAAATAATATCCCTGTAATAATATTCAACAATATGAAGAAGCGTATAGTAAATTTCCGCAGTAATGTCATGAGGAAGAATCCCTGAAGTTACAAATCATCTTCTTCTGCGGCCCGCTTCAGGATTTCTTTTTCTTCGTTTGTTAGAAACCGGTATCCCTGCTGATTGATCTTGTCAAGTATTTCATCAATTCTTTTCTGTGTGATATTGGGAATTTTCTTATAGGGCTGTGTTCCCGTTGCATTGTAATAAAATTCGTCCCTCTTATTTTTGGGTTTTTTCTTTTTTTCGGGGTTGAACAGGTTTCCAAACCAATAAAAAAACTGGTTGATCCAAATACTTCCGTCACGTCCGCGACGTAACTGGTCAATGAATAAAAAGCCCATGCCTGCCGCTCCGGCATAAGCCAGGTAAGTGGCCAGGTCGCCAGTCGCGACGCCAGAGAAATTCAGGAGCATGAAAACGAGTGCCAGTAGCCATAAGGGAATACCTCCACTTATCATGGGGAATATCCGGTAGCCAGGCGAAATCATAGTGACGGCCACGGCAACTGCACTGATCGAACAATTGGCGCCATATAGCAGATCTACATCGGCCAGTTCGCGAAAATTAGGTGCCACCACATGAACTAATACGTAGATGATTGCACCTCCGATTCCACCGTATAAATAAATAGGAATTAATTTGCTGTTCCCTGTCAGATCCTGCAGTATATAACCGAAACTCCATAACCAGAACATATTGGAAATAAACCGAAATAGCTCCTGGTCCGTGAACATAAAACTGATAAGGGTCCATGGACGCCAGACAATTTTCTCCGGATTGGCCGACAGGGCAAACCAGTTAAAAACATGCGCGATAAATGAAGGTTTTGAATTATCTGTCGCGAGAAAGAAAACAAAGACAAATTTCAGGACAACAAAAATGACTGCATTCAGTACCAACAGCTGTACCAGGGCATTTCCGTCCTGTCCCAGCCCCATTCTTTTCCTGTAATTTTCTTCTTTCACATCCATACGCTTGCCCGACCTTTTATTGGTTCCTTTACGCAATGATTAACATTCGTAACGGATACTGGTTCAGTAGAAATTTTTTCGATCCGTCTTTCTCCAGTAAAAAACTAACAGAAGGCCAACCAGGCCCCCGCCCAGATGCGCCCAGTGGGCTACGTTATCACCGGCATTGTTTTGAACACCCAGGAATAATTCATAAACGACATAGGCCAGAACGGCCCATTTTGCTTTAATCGGAATCAGGGCATAAATGTAAATCAGGCTATTTGGGAAAAGAAGTCCGAAGGCAACCATGCAGCCGAATATTGCTCCGGATGCACCCAGGGTGGATTCATTGATGCTGTATCCGCCCAGGCTGGCTCCGGGGCTGGATCTCAGAATCAACTGGTCGTGTATAGGCAGGCTGCTGATAGCTTCGTATGCCGGAGTTAATTCCTTATAAATGACAGCTAAATGAAGAAGGGCAGCGCCTATGCCGCAAACGATATAAAATATCAGGAAACGTTTAGGTCCCCAGTAATTTTCCAGAATACTGCCAAACATCCAGAGAATCAGCATATTCCAGAATATATGCCAGAAACCACCATGCAGGAACATATATGTAACGATCTGGTGGGGTTTGAAAAAAGCAGATCGGATATCATGAAGTGCAAAAAAATCTGACATCCAGGAAGAACCCCTGTTCTCGAATGTCCACTGAATCAGAAAAACAACAACATTGATAATAATCAGGTTCTTTATTATGGGAGGTATCACCTGCGAACGCCCCAAACGGAAATCGGTCATATTTCTTCAGAAATTACTGGCTGCAAGTTAATGCTTTAAGAAAAGCGCAGTCACATTTTCAATATGAAGAGTATGTGGGAACATGTCAATGGGCTGAACTGCAGAAATCTGGTATTTTTCAGAAAGCAGATTGAGGTCACGGGCCTGGGTAGCCGGATTACAGCTTACATAAATGATCTTTTCTGCTGCTATTTCCAGAATTTTAGCAATCAGTTTTTCCGACATGCCGGCCCTCGGAGGGTCTGAAACAATCAGATCGGGTCGACCATGTGTTTCAAAAAATTTATCGTCGCAAATATCTGTTACGTCCCCGGCAAAGAACGCTGCATGATGAATCTGATTTAACAAAGCATTCTCATTTGCATCGGCAATAGCTTCCGGTATCAGTTCGATTCCAATCACTTTTTTAGCTCGGTCACTCAGAAAAATACCGATACTCCCTGTGCCACAATAAAGATCATAGACAGTTTCTGTTCCTTTTAGTCCGGCACAAGAACGTACTGTTTGATAAAGCCGCTCTGCCTGTGCAGTATTTGTTTGAAAAAACGACTTGGGTCCGATCTTAAATAAAAATTTTTCAAGTTTTTCATATACAAAGCCCTTTCCTGAATACACTACTGGATGAAGGTCGTTCAGGCTGTCGTTCCACTTTGGATTAATGGTATAAAGAAGGGTGGTAATAGATGGGAACTTGTTGTGCAAATGTTGTAAAAGGGCATTTTGTACTGGCTCATCCCGGTGTCCAAAAACAATATTTACCATGATTTCGCCTGTCCTGCACAGCCTGATCTGCAGATTCCGCAGAAACCCTTCATGACGCTGAATATCATAAAAGCTTACTTCATTCTCAGTAGCCCACCGCTTTGTTTCCATGCGTATGGCATTGGTTGGTTCATCCTGCAAATAACAGGTCTCCACATCCACAATCTTATCAAAAATACCCCGGGCATGAAATCCGGCTGCGTTTTGCAAATTGGAAATCTGCGGGTCCGCCAGTTCTTCCTTCAACAGATACCGGTGATTCGAAAAGGTATATTCAAGCTTGTTGCGGTAACGGGTTGTTTTTTCAGACCCCAGTATCGGACTAATTTCCGGTAAATCCAGTTTGCCAATGCGTTTCAGGCTTTGTAAAACCTGATCATGTTTGTACTCCAGCTGTTTTTCATAAGGAAGCATCTGCCACTGACAACCGCCACAGATACCAAAATGTTTGCAAAAAGGTTCCGTCCTTTCTGAAGAAAGACCCACAATCCGGATGACCTGGGCTTCTGCCCAGTCTTTTTTATTTTTTATTAACCTGACTGTAACAATATCCCCTGGAACTGCGTTTTCCATGAAAATAACTTTGCCCTCATGTTTGGCCAGGCATTTACCTCCTGCTGCATAGCCGGTGACCAGCAGGTTTTCCAAAACAATATTTTTCTTTTTTCCCACGGCCGCAAATGTAGGATTATCCTAATTTAGCAAACCTATGATCAACCCTTTATCGAAAAAGACTTTTTTAGCCTTTATTATCCTATTTGCAGCCTTTAGCGGATATTCCCAGGGATATGATATCCATATTACTTTAAAGCCGTTTACCAACGCCAAGATTTACCTTGGTTATTACTATGGGAAAGTAAAGGCCGTGGCAGATTCCGTTATTCTGGATAACAATTCAGCAGGTATTTTTAAGGGAAAAGATAAGTTAGGCGGGGGTATCTATTTTATCGTTTCCCCAAAAAAAGAAATCCTTTTTGAATTGCTGATCGACCAGGTTCAGCAATTTTCCATTTTTGCCGATTCAGCCCGATTGCCAGCCAGCATAGAATTTACCGGTTCTCCCGAAAACAAAACCTTTCTGGCTTATACGGCCTTTATGAACAGTCATGGCAAAGAGCTCAGCGCACTGCAGTCTTCTATGGAAAAAGCAAAAACCAAAAGCGATTCTGCATCTGTAAAGGAAGAAATCAGAAAGGTCAACGAAGAAGTAAAAAAAGAAAGGGATGAGGTTCAGAATAAAGCTCCTAATTCATTACTGGCTACCTTACTAAGTGCACTCAAAGATCCTGTGGTGCCTCCCTCTCCGGTGCTCGCCAACGGAAAACCGGACAGCACATTTGCTTATCGTTATTATAAGGAACATTATTGGGACAATATTTCATTTACTGATGACCGCCTGATCCGGACACCGATTTTCGAACCGAAACTGGACCGTTATTACAAAGACCTTGTTTCTCCGGAAGCTGATTCCATCGACCGGGAAATAGATCACATGCTCCTGTTTTCCAGAACCAACAAAGACATGTTTAGGTTTTTGCTGGTCTATTTTACACAGAAATATATCAATCCCGAATACATGGGGCAGGACGCCGTGTTTATTCACATATTTGACAAATATATCAATACGGGTCAGGCAGATTTCTTTACGGAGAAATACCGGAAGTTTGTCGATGACCGCGCTTACAGTATCATGGCAAACCTGATTGGTCTGCCGGCAGCGAATCTCGAAATGACTGATACCTCCGGTAAAATCAAATCGCTATACGAAGTACCCGCCAATTTTACCGTTGTTTGCTTCTGGGACCCCACATGCAGTCATTGCAAGGAAACCATTCCAAAGCTGGATTCCATGTATCAGGCTAAATGGAAATATCAGGGCGTTCAGGTATTTGCGGTGATGGTAGACGGTGGACAGGACAACTGGCGGAATTTTATCCGTGACCATCATTTAGGTGACTGGATAAATGTGTATCAAACCACGGCGCAGCACGATGCAGTAGTAGCCGCCGGCAGACCCGACTACCGACAACTATATGACGTTTACCAGACACCAATTCTTTATTTGCTCGATAAAGAAAAAAGGATCATAGCGAAGAAACTTACTTATCAGCAGGTAGATGAAGTCATCAGCCTCAAACTGAAAAAGGTCAATACCCACTGATATGAAGAATGTTTTCTTAATTTCCCTGCTTTGTTTTTGCTCTTATTCGTTCTACGGCCAGACACTGGTTAGTTACGGGAAAAAAACTATTTCACGAGAGGAATTTTTAACGGCTTTCAGAAAGAATAATACGCATACCAGGGCAACAGAAAAGGCATACCGTGACTATCTGAATCTATATATCCGTTACAAACTCAAGGTGCAGGACGCAAGGGACCTAAAGCTGGATACGCTTCCGGGGCAGATTACGGAGTTGAAAAATTTCAAAAGCCAGATTGTTGATCAGTATATCAACGATGAAATCAGTCTGAATCAAATGGCAAAAGAAGCGTTTGCCAGGAGCCAGCGCGATTTGCGCGTCTCATATATTTTTGTTGCCGCCCCCAAAAATGCGTCTCCGGCAGATACGGCAAAAGCATGGCGGAAAATTAATGACGCTTACAGGGCTTTAAATAATAAAAAGGATTTTGGCGAAACCGCTCTGCAGTTTTCAGAAGATCCGAATATAAAAGAAAACCGGGGCGATCTGGGTTATATTACCGTTTTCGATTTACCCTATGCCATGGAAACGGTCGCATACAACACGCCTGCAGGAAAATTCAGTTCTATATTTCGCACGAATGGTGGTTATATTATCCTGAAAGTAACAGCACAGAGACCAGCGCTGGGCCTTATCAAAATTGCGCAGATACTAATCATTTTTCCATTTGATGCGAAGGAACCGGAAAAATTGGAAACGCGTAAAAGAGCTGATTCTATTTACCTGGCACTCAGGAATGGGGCTGATTTTGGTACGATGGCCAGGAAATACAGCGGCGATAATCTGTCGTACCAGTTAGGAGGCGTACTTCCCGAATTCGGAATCGGTAAATACGAGGCAGGATTTGAAAATACGGCATTCGGTCTGAAAAAGGACGGTGATATCAGCCAGCCATATCAGTCATCGTTCGGTTACCATATAATCAAAAGATTGTCGAGGAATCCGATTCCTGCCAAGGCAGATCAGAAAGCCCTCGATAAAATGAAGGAAAAAATTAAAGCCGATCCACGGGTGGCGATTTCCAAAAAGCGAATGACCCAGACGATATTAAAACAAACGCATTTCAAAGAATACCTTCCTCCGGGAAATCGTTTATGGGATTATACAGACAGTGCTCTGGTGAATAAACCGCCCGCTTCGAATGCAGGCATCACGGATCAGACAGTGCTTTTTCAATTTCCGGAAAAGAAATATACGGTCGGCGACTGGGTCACCTATCGAAGAAATCTGCGTTCTTCTCCTAATATAACAAACGGAAAAACGAATTCTGATATCCTGGATTTGTACCGGCAGACGATCGCGTTTGATTATTACAGGGAACACCTTGAAGAATATAATGCAGCTTTTGCAGGTCAGGTAAAAGAATTCAGTGACGGAAACCTTCTGTTTGAAATTATGCAACGACATATCTGGAATCATGCCATGGCAGATTCTGGTGGTCTGAAAAAATATTTTGACGCAAATGTCAGAAAATACTGGTGGAAGCCAGGTGCGGAAGCTATTATATTCAATGCACCCAATGTGACCGTTGCAAAAAAGCAGCAAGACGAACTTGATAAAAACTTAATAAACTGGAGAGTAACAGTAGATGGTTTTGCCGGACAAATTCACGCTGATTCCGGAAGATTTGAATTATCACAAATACCCGGCAAACAGCCTGTCGAAGCCGGAAGATTTACTAAGATGATTACTAATTCCGATCAAACCGTTCAGTTCGCTTATATTATTCGTCAATACAATACGCCCACCCCAAGAACTTATGAAGAAGCGCGCGGATTGGTGATTAACGATTATCAAAATGAACTCGAAAATCAGTGGATTGACGAACTGAAGAAGAAGTATCCCGTTACTGTTAACGAGGCTGTATTTAGGACACTGCCGAAGTAGTGTGGAAGACTGGAAGACTGGAAGACTGGAAGTGCACTAACCATTAACAATCAACTGTCAACCGTCAACCATCAACCGTCAACCATCAACCGTCAACCGTCAACCCTCAACCGTCAACCGTCAATCCTCCATGCGATACTTTTGAATATTAAAGTTCTGCGTATAACGCTCTCAATTTCTCCCTCGTCATAATTTTTTCCCAGTCAGGACCCAGTGCGTTTTCCCATAAGGGTTTCATACCGAGAGAAACATTGATCATGATATCAAACTGTTCGTCAGTGAGGTCCTTAGTTATGTGTTGCGGGATTTCAATTTTATTTTTCTTCACCATCTGTTTGAATTCTTTCACGCCATCAGGATAGTATTCCTGAAGTTTGTCGAATACAATACAATTTCCAATTCCATGTTTGGTTCCTAACAGATATCCTAACCCATAACTTACAGCATGTGCAACACCAACTTGGGAATAGGCGATACTCATTCCGCCTGCATAGGATGCCATCATCAGTTTGTCATCCTGTTCCGGCCCCCATGAGCCGTCACCCAGAAATACTTCCTGACAGAGATTCAATGCTTTTTCGCCATAGGATTTACTGAATTCGTTGAGGAAAGTGCCGGTTAAACTTTCGATACAATGTATATAACAGTCCATTCCGGTGTAGAATCGCTGATTCACCGGGGCGTCAGCTGTAAGCTCCGGGTCCAGAACGATCTGATCGAAGGGTGTAAAATCAGAATTCATTCCCAGTTTCCGTGTGGGTCCTGTAAGCACGGTTGTTCTGGAAACTTCAGCTCCGGTGCCACTCAGGGTAGGTATGCCGGCTTTATAAACACCGGGATTTTTAACCAGATCCCATCCCTGATAGTCAGCAGATGATCCCGGATTGTTCATCATCAACGAAACAGCTTTGGCCAAATCCATCACAGAACCGCCTCCAATTCCGATGATACCACTGACCGAACCGAATTCCTCTTTTAATTGATTAGCTAATGCATCAACCTGTTTTGTTTTTGGTTCGTGAGTTACATCAGCAAAAATAATTTTATCCTTTCCACGAACCGGAATCCTGCTTGCCAGGGATTTATTTTCGAAAAAATGATCCAGTAAAAAAATCATCGGGTCTTTATCTTTTCTGTGCGGAGCCAGTATTTCATCCAGCTGGTTAAAACTTCCGCGCCCGTACACTACATAACTGACCATTTTGAAATTTCTGAATTTCATTCTCTTAAGCTTAATGCTAAAAGCGTAATGCTTAAAGCTTTGTGATTAATTATTTATAATTTCTAATTTTCAGATTTGCTTTGCGCTTTGCACTTTATGCTTTGTGCGTAAGAGCAGCCGCACCAAATACACCTGCACTGTCACCCAATTCAGGTCTGACCACCGGTACGGTGCAATAATTATTAAAAATAAAATGTTTTAAGGACTCAACTCCTTCGGTATAGATTTCTCCAATATTTCCAACACCACCGCCGACCACAATGATATCCGGATCCAGCATATTCGTAATGGAGGAAACGGCTTTTCCAAAGAAATGTGTGAGCCGGTCCAATGTGTGGCGCGCATACGGATCGGTTTCTTTTTGCATTACGATTTCTTTAAGTGTCTTTTTTGTTCCTGCGATGGATTCATAAAATCTTTGCAAAGAAGGGCCTGAAATTAACTTTTCAACACATCCCACTTTGCCGCAATAACAGGGGCCGCCCGATTCGTCCAGAAAATTATGTCCCCATTCTCCGGCGATTCCATGATGACCTTCCCATATTTTGCCATCGATCACAAGTCCACCTCCAACTCCGGTACCCAGGATGATTCCAAATACTACACGGGCCCGGGGCGCCTTTTTTTTCACAATACCCCAGGTAGCTTCGGCTAAAGCAAAACAGTTTGCGTCATTGGCCAGGATAACAGGTAATTGTAATTTTTCTTCCAGATCTTTTTTTAAAGGCTGGTGATTTAAAATGGTAGTATTCGAATTTTTTAAAGTATGCGAAATGGGATCCAGTATCCCCGGTGTCCCAAACCCTATTTTCACAGGTTGAAGTCCCGATTCAGACTTCATCTTGATGACCAGTTTTTCAATCTGTCCGATCACATGGTCATAACCTTTGGCCGCTTCCGTATCAACCCGTGTTCTGATCAGGGTTTCCGGTTCTTTATCTCCTCTCAGGATAATACCCTCAACCTTGGTTCCACCCAGGTCGATACCCCACATGGTTTGTTTCATATAGCGTTGTTTAATTTTCCTTCTTGATCAACCCAGTTTTTGAATCGCCAGCTTCAGGTCCTCGGGGGTATCAATTTCAATACCCATATATTCAGTAAGTACCATTTTTAAAGGTATACCATGCTCAAGATAACGAAGACATTCGATTTTTTCGGCTGCCTCCAGGGGCGTAACGGGCCACCGGGTAAAATTCAACAGGGCCTGTTTTTTAAACGCATATACACCAATGTGTTCGTAATACTCGACAGGCACAGACTGATCCCGTGGATAGGGGATCACGCTCCGGCTGAAGAACATCGCATTCATTTGAAGGTCGACGGCAACCTTGACAAAATTAGGGTCCTGAATATTCTTTTTGTTTTTGATCACCTGCATAAGAGACGCCACCTGAACATGATGGTCCTGCCTGAAAACATTCAATAATTTTTCGAGAGGGGCTTTTTGAACGAATGGTTCATCTCCCTGAACATTTACAACGATGTCGGTATTCAGATTTTCCACGGCTTCCGCGATGCGGTCGCTACCACTTTCATGAGTTTTAATACTCATCATCGCTTCACCGCCGCTTGATTTGATTTCATCAAAAATCACCTGACTGTCCGTAACGACAATCACTTTATCAAAGAGACCGGTTTTTACCGTGTTGTCGTATGTATGTCGAATGACGGTTTTCTTTCCCAACAATTGCATGAGTTTCGCAGGAAAACGGGTTGAAGCATATCTGGCCGGGATCATCGCGATACAATTCATGAAATTTATTTTTTGTCATCTTCATTCATGATGGACCATAACAAATCCTTTAATGCCTGGATTCCTTTATGTGTTGCCGAAGAAATAAAAATATTCGGAATATCTGCGGGTAATTCTTTCCTGATCTCAACAATTAATTCTTCATCCAGGAGATCGGATTTACTGATAGCAATTACAAAACGTTTGTCCAGCAACTCGGGATTATATTGCTCCAGTTCACTACGGAGTATTTCGAATTCTTTGCGGTGATCCGGACTGTCTGCCGGGATCATAAATAAAAGGGCTACATTTCTTTCGATGTGCCTTAAAAACCGGTGGCCGAGACCCTTGCCTTCTGCCGCACCTTCGATAATTCCGGGCAGATCGGCGATGCAAAAACTCTTTCCATCACGGTATTCCACCATGCCAAGTTGAGGGGTCAGTGTTGTAAAGGCATAATCCGCAATTTTGGGTGTCGCGGCAGTCATGACGGAAAGCAGTGTTGACTTACCGGCGTTCGGAAATCCTACGAGACCCACATCTGCCAGCACTTTAAGTTCCAGTACTTTCCATCCTTCTACTCCCTCTTCTCCAGGCTGTGCATGTTCGGGGGCCTGATTTGTTGGTGTGGCAAAACGCGCATTGCCCAGTCCCCCGCGACCGCCCTTTAACCAGATGAGCTCCTGTCCGTCCTCCAGTATTTCTCCTTCGATTAATCCGGTAACCTCGTCTCTGGCAATTGTACCCAGGGGAACATCAATATAAATATCCTTTCCAAATCGTCCGCTGGAATTATTACCGCTTCCGGCTTCCCCGTCTTCAGCGAGTACATTCTTATAATACCTGAGAGAAAGGAGGGTCCAGGTATTTTTATTTCCGCGAAGTATAATGTGACCGCCACGGCCGCCATCGCCACCGTCCGGTCCTGCCAGGGCATTATATTTGGTACGCATAAAATGCTTACTTCCGGCTCCGCCATGTCCGCTCCTGCAAAAAACCCGGATCTGATCTACGAAATTGCTTTTTTCCAATTTATTTTATTCGGGCAGCAAAGATAGTTTAATAAAGAGCTATCTGACAGTCAAAAGGCGTGCAACCAGACCCGTCCATCCCGTTTGATGTGAGGCGCCCAGGCCCTTACCGGTATCTCCATGGAAATATTCAAAAAACTGGATATAGTTTTTAAAATCCGGATTTTTTTGAAAAAGAGGCTGATCACCATATACCGGCCGGTTACCATTCGCATCCCGGGTAAACAAAGTGATGACTCTTTCTGCCAGTTTATCCGAGATTTCCTTCAGGCTAAAAAGATTGCCTGAATGAGTAGGATACTCAATTCGGAAATCGTCACCATAATAATCGTGAAACCTTTTAAGGGCATCAATGATCAGGTAATTCATCGGCATCCACACAGGTCCCCGCCAATTGGAATTTCCTCCGAATACTGCATTGTCTGATTCCCCTGGCGTATACTTAACAGAAAACCATATACCATCGATCTGTTTTACGTATGGATTTGCTTCGTGATATTTTGAAAGCGCCCGTAAACCATGGTCGCTCAGAAATTCGCTTTCATCCAGCATCCTGTAAAGGATTCGTTTCATACGGTGCCCGCGTAAAAGTGATAAAAGATGTTTCTCATCTTTTCCTTTTTCACCCCATTTCGAAACCAGTTTCGCAAGTTCCGGCCTGTTGTTCAGGAACCAGTATAACCGTTCAGTAAATACTTTCTGATCTTTTAACAGATCATCGTCCAGAATTTCCACGGCCAGTAATGGTATCAGTCCGACCATGGACCTGATCTTTAGTTTCAGGAATTTTCCATCCGTTTTCTGGATGGCATCATAATAAAATTCGTCTACGTCATCCCAGAGCCCCGTATCCTGATCGCCGCCGGCAAACATGGCATGTGCGATGTACAGGAAATGTTCAAAGAATTTCGTGGCCATATCCTGATAAACATCATTTGTTTTGGCGAGCTCCAATGCGATCCGCATCATGTTAAGTGAATACATGCACATCCAGCTCGTTGAATCCGATTGTTCCAGAATGGAACCGTCAGGCAACGGCGAATTCCTGTCGAAGAGTCCGATATTATCCATTCCCAGAAAGCCGCCCTCAAATATGTTATTTCCCTGATCATCTTTTCTGTTAACCCACCAGGTAAAATTCATGAGCAATTTAAGAAAGATAGTCTCCAGGAATTTCGGATCACCCGCACCCGTTGCTGTTTTTTCGATACTGTATACTTTCCATGTTGCCCATGCATGCACCGGAGGATTTACATCCGAAAAAGCCCATTCATATGCAGGAAGCTGTCCGTTCGGATGCATAAACCATTCATGAGTGAGCAGTGTCAGCTGATGTTTTGCAAAGCCAACATCCAGATCTGCAAAACAAATACAATGAAATGCCAGGTCCCAGGCGGCGAACCAGGGATATTCCCAAGTGTCAGGCATCGACATGATGTCGGAACTATTCAGGTGTCTCCATTGATGGTTTCTTCCGTTTATTCGTTGAGGCGGGGGTGGCGGGAGCGCAGGATCACCGGTAATCCATTTCTCCACATTGTAATAATAAAATTGTTTACACCAGACCATGCCGGCATATGCCTGACGTTGAATGGTTTTTAACTCCTCTGTGGGCAGGTTGGTTTGTTTTTCCGAATAAAAAGCATTTGCCTCCGCAATCCGCGCTGAAAATATTTTATCAAATTCTTCAAATGGATTTTTGAGTTCTGACACGCTCATTCGTAAGCGAAATGTTTCAGAAGCACCTGCTTCAATGGTTTTTTTAAAATGAAACGCGGCTTTTGTGCCGCTCTGATCCGGGTTCACGCTGGCAGCGCCGTGCAGTATATAATTATTGATCCCGTCTTTATAATAACAATCTTTTTTGTTTGGAACCCGGTAACATTTTTCATCGTTGGTTTCGTTATCACAGAAAAGGAGTTCCCCGGGGTTTTCCGCATAAAATCTGCGATGGCCTAAATTTTCATGTTGTATGAAAATACTGTTGTCCGTTTCTCTTTCAATTCCCGGCTTCTGATGTGCATATCCCAGATTCCAGTTATTCCGGAACCAAATATTTGGTAAAACACGAATGGGAGCGGCTTCCGGGCCACGGTTAAAAACTGTAATCTTCAGCAGGACGTCTTCCTGTGAATATTTTGCGTATTCTATAAAAACATCAAAATATCTGTTCTCATTGAATATCCCGGTATCCTGAATTTCATATTCAGGATCTTTTTTACTCCGCAGGCCGTTTTCAGCCAGCAATGCTTCGTAAGGGAAAGCAGCCTGTGGATACTTGTACAACATTTTCAGGTAGGAATGGGTCGGTGTTGCATCCAGAAAATAATATAATTCTTTGACATCTTCCCCGTGATTGCCTTGATTTCCCGTTAGTCCGAAATATCGTTCCTTCAAAATCGGATCCCGTTCATTCCATAAGCTAACGGCGATACATAGTTGTAGTTTGCAATCGCTAAAGCCGCCGATGCCGTCTTCACCCCAGCGCCAGGCTTTGCTACGGGCTATTTCATGGGAAGTGGCTTCCCAGGCAGATCCGTCAGCACTATAATCTTCACGAACAGTTCCCCATTGACGTTCACTGAGATAGGGTCCCCAGTTTCTCCAGGCCGGATCTTGCAGTCTCTTACTTTCTTCAGTCATAACAAACATTGAGAAGCTCTCGGCTCAGGAGTAGATTTTTTCTATATAGGATTTGTATTTCTCGAGAACTATTTTCCTTTTGAAATTCAGTTTGGGTGTCAGCTCGCCGGTTTCAACGCTCCATTCAACCGGCAGCAGTTCAAATTTTTTAATCTGCTCAACGTGATTGAATTCCTGGTTGTATTGGTCGATCAACGATCTGTAAAACTTTCTGACTTCAGGATTTTGGACCATAACTTCACGGGATGAAGTGTCGTAATTATGTTGTTTGCACCATTCAGTCAGTTGCGCGAAAGCAGGCACGACCAGTGCTCCCACAAATTTCTGTTCAGCTCCCACAACAGCTACCTGCTCGATAAAACGGGATTCCTTAAGTTTGTTTTCAATGGCAGAAGGAGCCACATATTTGCCGCCGCTGGTTTTGAACAATTCTTTTTTCCGGTCCGTGATCCGTAAAAATTTTCCATCTTCCAATACCCCAATATCTCCGGTATGCAGCCATCCGTCAATAATGGTTTCTGCTGTCAGATCCGGCCTTTTAAAATACCCCTTCATTACTGAAGGACCCGCAACGCAAATTTCTCCATCAGCTTCCAATTTAAATTCAACGCCATTCAATATAGGCCCTACGGTACCAAACCGGTTTAGTCCCGGGCCCCGACGGTTAACCGCTATGACAGGTGAATTTTCTGTCGGACCATATCCTTCATAAACAGGAATGCGGGCACCATTGAAAATTCTTAATAGTCTTTCCTGACATGCTGCGCCACCGGTAATAATATATTTAATATTATTCCCCAGGGCTTCCCGCCATTTATTAAAGATGATTTTATTTGCTAAAGAGAGTTGCAGATTATACCAGGTTCCCTGGTTTCTGTTGTTATCATATTTTTTACCAACTTCTACGGCCCAGAAAAACAGACGCCTTTTAACGCCTTTCAGTTCCGCTCCTTTTGCCATGATCCTTTCATATACTTTTTCCAGCAGGCGGGGAACGGTGGTGAACAGATCCGGTTTTACTTCGAGTAAGTTGGCGCCGATGGTTTCCATGCTTTCTGCATAATAAATGCTGTTTCCACTGAACAGGTAAATATAGCTTACCATCTTTTCGAAGATATGATTCAGTGGTAAAAAGCTAAGCACTTTATAGTCGGGGCGGTCCTCGAACGGAAAACTTTCTTTGGAAAACATCACATTGCTAAGGATATTATTGTGCGTCAGCATCACACCCTTGGGAGTGCCCGTTGTGCCTGATGTATATATCAGTGTGGCGACCTGTTGCTTGTCGACGGTATTGCTGATCGCATCCAGCTTTGATTTTTTTTCCGCATCGACGGACTCATGCAATAATGACCAGTGATCTGTACCCGGAATGGTATCGAAAGAATATATGTTTTGAATGCTGGGTACATTCGGTCTGACAGCACGGACCTTTTCCAGCAATTCTTTGTTGCTGACGAAAACATATTTGACCGCAGCATCTTTGAAAATAAATTCCAACTCATGGTTATTGGTCGTCGGATAAATGGGAACGAGTACCGCACCGAGTTTCTGTACAGCCATATCGGTTATCAGCCATTCAGGTCTGTTGCCTGAAATGATGGCTATTTTATCCTGGTTTTCAACTGTCCGGTCATTTCCCGAAACGCCCAATTTCATCAGGCCGCAGGCTAAGGCGTCAACAGTTTCTGATATTTCTTTTGTACTGTATTTTCTCCATGCGCCATTTTCTTTTGCGGCCAGCATATCCGGCTTGGGAAATTTTTCCAGCTGGTAGTTGATGCAATCAAACAATCGTTCGGGCTTGCTCATGGTGACTATTTGTTATTCAGATTTCGATAATTCTGTCCGGCCGGTATTTTGAACACCCGTCCTTTCTGAAAATATATGAACCGGTTATAATCATCGGTATGCTGTGCGGTCCACATCTGAAAAGCTGCCAGGCCGGAAGCAGCACCAAACGCCCACTGATCGTAAGCGTCAAAGAGTCCTTCTTTCAGTAGTTGCCGTTGGTATTCAAAAAGCCTGAATGGGTACTTATCTGCGTATTTATCAAACCATTCAAGTATAAATTTACTTCTTAAGATATTCAGTGATTCCGGAGTAACGCCAAGGGCTACCGACGGGCTTTGATCTGTCATAACTGCCAGGAATGCATTTTCAAAAGGATTTTTAGATACCGATTTCGGAGATTTCAGATCGGTAAATAATTTCTTATATCCATCCACCAGAAGGGATTTGATCTCCGGGGTACGTTTACTATAACTCTCCATGTTGATAAATATCTCTCCATATATCAGGCTCCAGACTTTATCGTAGGTATAATAATAAAACCTGCTTGCATTGTAGTAGTTGGAGGAATAATTGGGATCCACTTCGATTCCTTTTTCCCAGAACTTGATGGCTTCTGCGTCTTTTTCAACCCAGAGCATCTCGCCATATTCGTTATACAATTCGCCGCTGCTGGGAAATTTCTTGATTCCCTGCTTGTACATTTTATCGGCCTGCTTTTTTTCATCGATGGCCTTATAGGCCATTCCAAGGATCTGGTAACATTGCTCATCGGCATCATTACGTTCGATCAGTTTCCTTCCCGATTCTATGGCAGCGCTGTAATTTCTCTGGAGATAATAAGAAAAAGTCAGGTCCTTTTCCAATTCAATATTTGAGGGATCTTTTTTCAGCGCATTTGTCAAAACAATAATGGCGTTGGGATAATCTCCGGTCCGCATAAATTGCCGGGCAATCCGGTGAAGGGAGTCCACCGGTTGGGCAAAACAGTCATTCAGAGAGAGAAATAAGCCAATGAGAAACAGAAGTTTTTTCATGTATTGAATATAGACCTGCTTTATGAAACGGCCCATGGCCCGAATAATTGTACAGCAAAAATACCGCTTATCTGATCAGGTGCGTAAACAGGCCATCACGCAACTTGGGTTCAAACCAGGTAGATTTTGGTGGCATGATCTGACCGTTGTCGGCGATATCAAAAAGTTGATCCATGCTGACCGGGTACAGGCTGAAGGCCAGTTTCATCTGACCGCTGTCCACTCTTTTTTCCAGTTCCCCTAAGCCCCTGATACCTCCCACAAAATCTATCCTGTTATCGGTTCGCGGATCCTGAATACCCAGCAGCGGAGAAAGAATATTATTCTGCAGGATACTCACGTCCAGAATACCGATCGGATCGCTTGGAAAACTATCCTCCTTTGATTCCAGTTTGTACCAATTACCTTCCAGATACATCCCGAAGTTATGAAAGCGGTCGGGCGAATAAGGTGCATTTAATTTTTCAACCCTGAAATTCTTGTTAAGCTTTTGAATAAAATCACTGTCATCCATTCCGTTCAGGTCCGTCACCAGGCGATTATAATCCATGATTCGCAGTTCATCGTGCGGAAAGAGGGTGGTTAAAAAATAACCGGCTTCGGGCTTTGCATCCGTGCCCATCGCATTTTTTACTTTTGCCGCTGAAGCGGCACGATGATGTCCGTCGGCGATATATGTAAACGGGATTTGCTTTTCGAATATTTTCGTGATTTCATGAATCGTTTGCGGCTCGTGAATCACCCACACCCGGTGACTAACGCCGTCTTCAGCGACAAAATCGTTTGCAGTTTCGTTTGCATTTTTCCAACGGCTTATCAGATCGCTCAAAGTAACATTTGATTTGTAGGCCAGGAATACATTACCCGTCTGCGCGCCCGTAATGCGCATATGGTTAATCCGGTCCAGTTCTTTTTCAGGACGTGTCAGCTCATGTTTTTTGATGATATTATTTTCATAATCTGATACCGCGCTGACACAAACGAGCCCGGTCTGTTTTCTTCCTCCCATGCCAAGTTCATATATATAATAACACGGCTTTTCATCCCGCACGAGGATTTTATTGTCCCGAAAGATGGATAAGTTGTCTGCCGCTTTATGATAGACCCTCTCACTGTGAACATCCGTGCTTTCCGGAAGGTCGATTTCAGCTTTTGTGATATGAAGAAAAGAATATGGGTTTTTATCAGCGACCACACGTGCTTCCGCACTACTTAACACATCATAAGGAAGAGAAGCAACACGTGGAGCCAGTTCTTTAGATGGTCTGAGGGAACGAAAGGCAGAGATAACAGCCATGAGTAATTAAAGTTGATAAATGAGTTCGCTTAATGCTTTTACACTATCGAGTGGAAGGGCGTTATAAAGTGAAACCCGGTATCCGCCAACGCTTCGATGGCCTTTCACGCCAATCATTTGTTGGTCCTTGCATGCTTCGAGAAATTTATTTTCCAGATCCGGATTGTCGATAAGGAATACCACATTCATCCTGCTTCTGTCTTCTCTTGCGACAGTTGGACGAAATCCTTCTTTTGCTTCAAGGGTTTTATAAAGCAGGTCGGCCTTTGCCTTGTTTATTTTTTCAATAGCTCCTACTCCGCCGATTTTTTTTAGCCAACGCAGCGTGAGCAAGCACACATAAATGGCAAATACAGGCGGCGTGTTCAGCATGGAACCGGCTTCGATATGTTTCCGGTAATCCATCATGCCCGGTAGTTTGCGGTCCACCTTTCCCAGTATATCGTTACGCAGGACTACCATATTCACCCCGGCTGCACCGATATTTTTCTGAGCACCTGCATAGATCAGGGCGAAACGGTTATAATCCGTTTCATAACTCAGGATATCGCTGCTCATGTCTGCTACCAGGGGAATATTTGTATCCGGAATAGCAGTCATCTCCGTTCCTTCAACGGTATTATTAGTAGTGTAATGAAAATAGGCTCCTGAATCCGGAATTTTATACCCCTTCGGAATGTATGTATAATTTTTATCCTTTGAGGAAGCGACAACTTCCACGTTACCAAATAGCCTGGCTTCCTTGATGGCTTTAGTTCCCCAGGTTCCGCAATCGAGGTAGGCTGCTGTCTGGTTTTCGTTTAGCAGATTCATCGGTACCTGGAAAAACTGGGTTGTGGCGCCGCCATGAAGGAACAATACTTCATGATCCGAGTCCAGTTTCATAAGCTCTTTTGCCAATAATACCGCTTCATCCATAACTGATTGAAACAGAGATGTCCGGTGCCCGATTTCAAGAATCGAAAGGCCTGTATCTCTGAAATTCAGGATGGCTTTGGAAGCTTCTTCAAAAACCTCTTTTGGCAAAATGCTTGGACCCGCATTAAAATTATGTATCATTCCTGGTTAGACTTGGGAGCGCAATTTAAAGCTTAAAGCGCAAAGCTTAAAGCTTGATTGGGGTTTTCAACTTTTGGAAATTCACTGGAATAACTGCGATTCATTTCTTCAAGCGCCTGATGCTTGTGAAGATCCATGTATTCCTTTACCAAGGCATGAAATAAGGATTTATGTGCCGGTAATTTCAACCGGATACGTGCCTTCATTCTCTCTTCTTCGATTTTATACCAGGCCTTCGCAAATTTCGTAGCCATCCACCTGCGCTCATTGGATTCTATCTGTTTTTCGCTGAGCACCCGCTAGCTCATATCGGGCATTTTGGACACGACGGTTTTATCGAAATACCTCTTGAAGACGAGCTGCTTTCCAACCGAGCCGGATGCATTCTGAAGAAACATGTTGTTGACGATTGCCATACTTGTTTGAATTACCGCATATATATCTTTTAGTTTCCGTAAATATTAAGTAAATTTTTAGTATATCTTCCGTAGCATGTCGTAGCATATACGATAGATATATGGAGGATATACAGAAGATTATTAATATCACGGACTTGATTTACAGGTGGAACAGGCCATCTTAAATCACCGACGCCTTCCAGAAGTTTACAGGCAGTCCCTTCCAAGGATGTGATTATTCTTCCATTCCAGATTCAGCCGCTCATATTCTTTTAACTCAGAATCCGACAGGGAATCGTGAGCCAGCACCTCGAGCCGGGGCTGTCCTGCATTGACCCAGGCGGTATACCAGCAGGACGCGACGGCAAAGATGGATTGTCGCATGCGACGTTCGATCATATGATCCAGCCGGTTTTCGTAAGCGGACGCAAAAGCTGTGGAGTATTGTTTCACCAGTTTACCCTTTCTTTCTTCGAAGGCATATTTCTGATCGGGCCTGAAATGATCGCTGACTTCTTTCTCGCATCGCAGTACCGTGTCGGCTGCTGCAGCGCTTTCAAGAATCCGGCTCCAAATGAATCCTGACAGATCTGAAATGTAAACCGCCTTACCGATAAAGAAATCCCAATCTGCCTCGGCAAATAGTTCCGGCACCCTGGATTCCCAGAAAGCATGAATACCTTCCTGGTGGGTCAGCTGACCGTTATGGTTTGAACAGACATGTAAAGGGACGTGCGCATCGGCAATATAATGTCCCAGTTCTGCTGCAGTTTTCAGGATAGCCTGTTTGTCTTTATCGCGGAATGCCTTTGTTAAACGACCCATCATAATCTGTATCCACCAGGGCACGATTCCATAAGCCCGCAAACTATCTTCGGAATATTTCAATTGAGCGGATTTATAGTCGCGGGGAAGATCGGGGAATGGATAACGACCATAATGATCGATATCGAGGTAATGATGTGCACCTTCACTGGCAGAAATATATCTCCTTTTATCGGGGTCGACGGCATGTTCGGAAAGGAACCCGATATTGGGTTTGAACAGAATCATCATTTGTGGCGGCAAAAGAAATACTGCGTGATAATTTATTTTCTCGTGCATATAAAAACCCCAGCAGTAGGATCGATGGGAAATGAGTAACAGTATGATGATGCAGCCATACTTTTTCATTTGGATGTTGCTGCTAATCGGTTGGCGGTTGACAGTTGGCAGTTGACAGAAATAAGATTGAATTACAAAATAGTCTTACGGGCAAAGTAAACCTATACCACTTATTGGTAAATCTAAAATTGACAACAACTGTCAACTGCCAACTGTCAACTGCCAAATGATCTCAGTCATCAATATTCGTCACTCCACCGGAGATCGCGAATTTCATTGCGTCGGTGGATGTGATATCGGTGATCAGCCGGACTCTTTCTTTTTTTACAAAATACAGGTGGCCGGCGAATGCATAAGATTGAGGAACATAAACAGAAATATATTCCTGTAATCCGAATTCGGTGAGTTCTTCATGGGTAATAAAACCGATCCGCCATACATCCGG
>Ga0070733_10000963_pt1 | contig 22098 bp, 27 predicted proteins | sample Coa_R1_9_FD_66450 | JGI IMG/M metagenome (GOLD analysis project Ga0070733, IMG submission 66450) | Surface soil microbial communities from Centralia Pennsylvania, which are recovering from an underground coalmine fire - Coalmine... | ecosystem: Environmental > Terrestrial > Soil > Unclassified ...
CGCGAAGAAAGCTGGCCTCATCCTCCTTTATTTGTCAGCCAAGGCAAAGATCGGAAGGCGGCCGCAGCGGCCTACGACCAGAACTCGATCGTGCTTGGATACAACGTCCACCGCGAGCCGTGGTTCTGGTCCGACGCGACCCGCGTGATGCAGTCGATCGTTTTCGGGGCTACCGGCTCGGGCAAGACCACTTTGCTCAAGAACATCATCACCCAGGATGTGTTCCGGGTTGTCGGTCCGCCGGGTGACCAGCACCGCATCCCGATACTGATTTTCGACGGTAAGGCCGACAAAGAGTTTCTTTCCGACCTTCTTCCGGCGATCGAAACTGCCGGCCGCATGCACCAGCTGCGAGTCCTCGATCCCTCGCGGCCCGACATTTCTGCGCGTTACAACCCATTCTTTAGCGAACACGGGCTCTACCAGGAACACGCCAATTTCATCTTCGAATCCTTCGACCTAAAGGAGGACTTCTTCCACGGTCACCAGGCCACCTATCTGAGTGATCTTGTCCGCGTGCTCGCCCACACGGGCAAGCGCTTCAACATCTATGACGTGCTGGTCCTGGCGCTAGACCCGCAGATTCTGAAGGAACAGATTGGGATCGCGCGCTCGTCTCTCGAAGCGGAAGTTGGAGTGAACCATCAGCGGCGATTGAATTTCGAGATGTCGGTCCGGAACCTGCAGCAATCGTTCCAAGACCGGGAGCGCGTCCCCAAGATCCAGGGCCTTTTGAACGAACTGATGACATTCCTTGGGGATGATCTCTCCCTCATCACCGGTGCCTACGATGAGCTGCTCTCTCTCGACGACGTAATCGACAAAGAGTTGATTCTGTTCGTCTCGCTCAATACCAACAAGAACTCAAAAGCCGTCACCGCGCTGGGCCGCATGTTGCTCCAGAACCTGCAATTGATTCTCGGCAAGCGGTACGAGAATGCGCAGGAGCGGCGCCGCGAGAATCGGCCGATGGTCAGCGTCATCCTCGACGAGTTTGCGCCGTTCGCTTATTCCAATTTCGCCCAGATCCTGCAAACCGCCCGCGGCACGAACACGGCATTCCTGTTCGCACTTCAATCGTTGCCCCAGCTCTTGAAGGTCGGCCGCGGTTTCAAGGACGACGTCTCCTCGGCGCCCAACACCACCATGCTCCTACACACTCGTGACGAAGAGACAGCGCAGTATTTTCTGAAGGCGTCAGCCCGCGTGCGGCAGAAGCGGCGCACCCTGACCGTCCAGCGTACCGGCGTGTTTGAAGATAAATACGAGCCCATCGGTTTCGGCAGCGAGACGGACATCAAAGAGACTCGCGCCCAGGACGAGCACATCAAGAACTTGCCGGTCGGACAGATGGAAATCCTGATGACCGACCGACTGCAAGGAACACTGCACTCCCATCTGTACGTGCGCGCACCCAGGAACTACCGCTTTCCCGGGCTTGAGCCCACAATCTATCCGCGGCTCTACTCGCCTTCGCATCTTGACGGGGCCAATCTGCGTTTCAAGAATGCCGACCTTGCGCAGCGGAATAGTCAGCTGGCGGTGCGTACCGGACGGTTGACATGGATGTGAGGCGTACACGCCGGATCGCTGCAGTCGCGTTTTCTATTGCGCTTTTGTCGCCTTTCTCGGTTGCGCAATCCGGCCACTCCGGCTATGACCCAGCCGTGCATCAGGGATCCGCAAAACCACAGGATGGCTTTGTCGATTTCACGCTCCAGCGTATCAATCCCTCGGACGTGGACTACGGGAAGTGTCTCAGTGAAGGCCGCACTCTGCTCGTCGAGGATAGTGTAGAGCACGGTTATTTCTGGTCGAACGTCGTTGCCTTGGGCCTGCTTGGATGTCTGTTCATCATAATTGTTTGTCAGCACAGAATTCAGGCCAGGCGGGACCGGACGGCCGCCGAGATGCTCGGGCAATTGGAACAGACCCTTGCGCGGGCCAACGCTCAGGTTGAGCAGGCCACAAAAAGGAATCGTGCATTGACAGAGTCCTTGGCCGTTTTGAAACAGTCGACCCTGCAGTCTCAACCGCTTCCGGCGGATACGGTGGACAGAACCCCATTTCGGCCGACACGAAGTCACACAGCAAGCACTCAAATGAGTACGACAACAGCACCCAAGGGTGATGGCGCGAAGCCAGCAGCAGCGGACCGTCCGGCGGTCGCCACGGTAGCGTCCAATCCCGGGGGCCAAATTGCGTTGTTCAAGCCCGAGGTCGAACTGGTCACTAAGGTCAATGTGCTGGAGCAACAGCTTGGCCGTTCTCACGAACTGGAAAAGCATTTGCGACGCCAGTTGAACGAGACGGGGAAAAAGCTTCAGGCGGAGCAGGAGAGAAACCGCAGTCTAAAAGGCGAGTAGTGCCTACATGATCGGAATCAGTGAGGAGTTCGGAAACATGCTGAAAGATAACAAAACGGACCAGCCCGAGAACACGGAAGGCGCTCTGAACAAGTTTGAGCCTGGCGGCGCGCTAGGTCCAATTGAAGACCGCAGTGAATACGAACAGCGCCTGACTGCCTTGCCGCCGGACCAGAATCAGCTGGCACAAGAAAGCACGCGATTGGCCGACCTGTGCCAGTACTTTTCACAGCAACAGATGGATATTCCACCCGAAATCGTGGAACAAATTGCAGGACTTTCGAAACTGGCAACGGCGGAGCGGATTCGAGTCCTCATCGACGTCAACCGAGCACTCATGGAGTACCTGAACGATGTTGGTCAAGATCCTGGGATTCGGCAGTAGTTGGTGGGCGCGGTTCGGTCGTGATCCTCACGACCGCTACCGTTACACCAGGCATGCCGCCTACTTCAACTCCGCAGGTTTGCGCTGCGGAAACAAAGTCAGACGGCATTGGATCCTTCCTGGATTGATCCGTTTCAACGGCGTTGGTGACTTTAATCCGCAATTCCCGAGCCGGTCTGTGGGTGAGACGTTTGAGTGCACCGATCTTGCCTTCGCATGCGGCGGGAACCGTTTGCTGTTTGTGCGGAAAGCTGCATCATCCGTGTCGCCCGACTACCACCTCATTGCCATTTCGAGTGACCGTTGCGGGCCATTCAACTTCCATGAACCTGGCTGGAAATCCGAGTCGGTAATCCCAATCGCGGTGAGTTGTCTCGGCGACAAACAGGAGGCAATGTTGCTCATGAAGCCACTTGGTTGTGTAAGAAGTTCGCTGGGAACCTGGCAACTCAAAGCGACGGTTAATCTGCACCACTGCCCGTCACTCGAACTGCTCGAAGAACAGATGCTCGACTGAATGCTATCGGTTATGCGCTACGCCAAGAACAGCCTCGTCATCAGCCCCGAACGCGACATTCCGTTGTTGCGGCAGGTTCGCAATTCGCGTTTCGTGAGTCATAACCAGTTGTTCGAATTCATGGAATTTGGAGGCTTTGATCGTTGTCGGAGCAGCTTCAACTGGCGCACTCGACGGCTGGTCAGCTCGGGTCACCTCTCCGTCTGTGACGGTGTATTTGGCGCGGGATCGGTTGTCTACCGGATTAGCAAGGAAGGGCTTGCCCTGCTGGAACATCATGGCCAGTTCACGACCGTCCTGCACTCGAATACCGAACATCTTCCACACCCAGCGCAAGTCTTTCATTCACTCGAATTGAATGCGATTCAGCTGGCACTGGCGCATCAGAACGTGCTTGCTGGGTGGCACTCGGAGGTCGAAGTCGCATCCTTCAACACCATTTCACGCTCGCCTTATCAGAAGGATTACGACGCCATCGTTGACGTGTGGATCGGCGAGAGAAGAGCATGCTTTGCCCTGGAATACGAACGCAGCTTGAAGAGTTCCAAGCAGTATGAGCGCGTAAGGAGAGCCCTCGAGTGCGAGCGCCAGGTCGCGTGCATCCTGTATCTGACCTCTGGCGTGGAAATCCTGGTGCATCTCGTGCACGAGTTCGAGTCGGTAAACATGAACTTGGCATTTGCCAACGCGCGAGACTTCGCACAATTGCTACTGGATACCACCGTCATCACGGGACGCAATACTTCGGGAGTGAGATTCAGCGACCTGCTCCAATGACGACCTCCTTTCTAATGACGCCTCTTTGCCTGCTCATTGGTTGTTTCTCGCGGCGCTCTCGCCGCGTCTTTGCCGCGAAGATGCCGCTTTTGGAGGCCTTGTAACATGCCACCGGTCAGCGATTTGCGTTCTGACTCCCCCTTGATTTTCATCTGTGTTGGATGTTCGCATTTGGGTTCCTCTGAGCACCCTAATCGGGGTTGGGTGTTCACAGTCGTGGCTATTGTGCGGTTGTGCTGCCGCAGCGCGGTGTTTTGGTTTCGCGATCCGAGCAGCATTCAGAAGCCTTCGAGTCACGCGCGTGATAGCTCCCAGGCGTACAGTTCCCCATGCTTCTCGGCGTCAAGCGATCTCCGGTACGCATATGTAATTGCAATCCTGAACTTATCGGCATGGCCAACTGAAAGACATTCCTTGTCGGCACTGTCCTTCAGCCGTGCTGGCGGTAAACCTGGTGTGGATCTCGATACAGTTGAGCAGTTGTTTGCCAGAGTACCGAGTAGTTTCCGTCGGATTGCTCGCGAAAACAATGGGGCTCGCGTCTGCGTCTTGTCGGGGACCAAGAGTGAAGCTCAGGGTTTTAGCAGTGCTCGCGTTATCCACTTCACAACGCACCATTCGCTCGTATCTCGACGCTTTTCGGTGTCGATCGAGCGGGACACAGGCGTCCGGAAAGTCGCACCCGCTGCAGCACGTTACGAGGTCGGGTACGACTGTCAATTGCCCAATTGTTGCGGAAGTCTGGAGCCACTCTGGGCGCACTGTTCGTACGAAATCCGAAGGGAACAACCGACAGAAAGGAGTTCATCATGCACCAAAGTCGAGGAGCAGTCAGTTTCACACCCCTGTTTACGACCGACGATATCGGATTGCGCAAGGATGCAAGCGTCGAGCACGTCGTCAAGGTTTTCCTTAACGTAGGCGAGGCCATAGCGGCACGGTGGATCGAAATGCCAAGAGGCATTTTGCTACTGCAAGCGGTGCCAGATCAGCCCGCCTCCGGTGCCATCTACCTGTACGACCGAGAGCGCCGCATCTTTTTCTTTGTCGACTTTGTTGACGGACGGGATGACACCCTGACCGCTACGGAATTCGATCAACTTGTCGCCGAGTACGACCTCGTTTCGTGCACTGCACACCCGGCATTTCTTCCAGCGACGACCGGCAACACTGCAACGGCGTGAGGGAGATGACTGTATGAATGGCATAGGCCCGACGACGACGGAAATGGCTGGACGCTACTTCGATTTGTTTGCAAATCGCTTGGCCTACACCGTGCAGTCGCACAAGCCAAACGGAAACGGCAAACACTACTATTACCGTCCGAAAAACGACCGGAGACTGTCGCTTGACACCGTCCGAGAGCACCTGAACGGGCAGATCACGATCGGTATCTATGCTCTGAACCCAAGGACGCAACGCTCCAAGTGGGTGGCAATTGATGCCGATTATGAGAATGCCTTGGAAGATCTGCTCAAGTTGCAATGGGAGCTGCGGCAGGATGGGGTTGAGGCAGCACTGGAAAAGTCTCGCCGTGGCGCACACCTCTGGATCTTTGCCGACAAGCCCCTGCTGGCGCGACACTGCCGCATCTACATCTACAATCTCGCCCTTCGTCTTAAAGTGCCTGTAAAAGGATGCTCCGGTCTCGCCGGAGGGATTGAGATCTTTCCGCGCCAGGATCAACTCGGGCCAGACGAATTTGGTAATGCCATTCGCGGGCCCCTAGGAGTCCATCGGGCCACCGTAAAGCGGTACTGGTTCTACGGCGCAGACTACCAAGTGGAAGCGCAACTCGACTACTTGGAGCGCCTGCGAAAGATCACAGAACCCGAGATGGTTCGGTTCATCGCTGGCCTCGAAATGCCCGAGGAATTCCGCCCTAAACCGAAGATTGAATTGCCTCCTTATGACCCCACGCGGCGGGAATTTCGCATTCTGGACCATGTCCGATCCACACGTAAGCGGTCGGGAAATTACTGGACCCAATGCCCCTCCTGCGCAGAGCAAGGCCGCGACCACGGCGGAGATAACCTGGCAATCTCCGTTGCAGATCCGCGCAAGTATAAGTGCTGGGCGGGATGTAGCAAAGAAATGATACGAGCGGCCTTGGGCCAGCCGATTCGAGTCAGGAGGCAGGTGGAACATGCACTCTCAATCAGTGACGCACAATAACGGGCAAGGGACGGAGGTGTTGGCACGACAGGGCCTGCGGCTGCCGCAAGTCGTGCTGAAGCGTTTGCGAGATGCCGGCATTTACTGCCAGCCCACTGTGTCAGTTGAGCACCAGAACCTGGCCAAGAGGTATGTGGTTCGCGGAGTTGAATCGGGCGGAGCGGTGGCAGATTTGGGAGCGTATGCGAGCTTCCTGGGTGAACGCGGCGAGCCTTTGGCTTGGCTTCAGCGCGTGGACAGTATTGGAGTGAACGGCGTGCATGCCGTCGTGGTAGCGCCAGTGTTAATCCGTCTCGAAATGCTGCGGATTGAACGGACCTACGATCTGCTGATCACCCGGCATTCCTTGGCGAGTTTGGCGAACAATCCACGGCCGCAGCTCGAGAGTTCGATCCTTTTCTATGGCAGAAGAGGAAGCCTGGAGATGGAGCTCTGGGGAACCGATGTCGCGTTCCGCGGTACGGTCTGTCCGGTTTTCTACACCCGGGCGGGGGAACGTGTAGTGTTGCCAAAGGACTTCCAGGATGCTGCCACCCGAATCACATCCTCTGTGTGTTGCCTCGGATGCCGTCACTGCCATTTGCTCGGACCTAGGCTGACTGTCCCGGACCACACGGAGGATCAGAACGCGCTTGATGCGGGGATGGAGCGGAGCGCTAGCGTCGATGTAGTTGCGAGCGGGGCGGCGTGAGGAGTCTTGGATGAGCAACGGCCCTGCAGCAGGCGACCTGCCCAGCATTGATGAGGTTCTTGTCGACCCTGCCGCTTCTTTTTGGCTTAAAACGGCGCTGCGTTCCGCTTTGTGTCGCGACCCGGTAGATGCCGCCCACGACTCGGAGATTCTGGCACGACTGCTGGAAGAAAGGTGCGACAGAATCCCATCCGGGAGTTGACTACATCTGTTTCGCTCATCCTGCCAGTCTTCCCGAGTCGGGGGTCTCGGCTCCGCGAGCTGTTCCGCCCTGCGCACGGTTGTATTGTCATAATCGGCGCATGGTCCACGAAATTCACAAATCTGTTGTCCTTTACAATGTGCCGTCCGCAACTCGGGCAGCTCTCGTGGCTGCGCAACCCGGAACCACCCAGGTCGCCGGGAAAGAGGGATCAATATGCCTGATACCGAAACCGGAAATCGCGGGCGGGATAGACAGAAAATCCCCCGCATCGGACCGGAAGAGGCGGCGCGAGTCTTCGCACAATGTGAGCACCTGCTGGACCGTTCTCCTGTCTTCGTTGAGAACCTGCGGCAGGTAGGTTTCGCCCGCTTCCTGGCCCCGCTGCACGAGGACATCCTCAAGCTCGCGGTGCAGCCGGACTCATGGGGCGAGCGGACCAGGGCCCGCCTGGTCTCTGAACTCTTTGCCGGCCTAAAAGGGATTCCAGCCGAAGATGCGCGTGTGGAGGAAATCGTGCGAGTCTCAAATGTTGTGGTGCCATGTTTCCTCCTCGAACTGGGACGGCGAAGACAACACATTGAGATCGAACTTCCTGCCAATCCTTGCGATTCCGCCGCGCGCTTTGCGCTCCGCGCCGGACCATCCTATCCGGTCCATTCCGTCAACAGCGAGCAGCTAGTCCGGCTAGTCGCCGAGGCCGGCGAGGAACTGGTCGGCCTTTGCTATTTCGGAGACCAGCGAAGCCGTGAACATATTGAGGCGCAACTGACTTTCGAAAGTCCAACGACCGATTCCTAAACACGGTCGCGGCGTTCATCTTCATCTTCCAACTGTTTTCCGTCGACTGGATCCCCGACACTCTCGCCGTCAGATTGCCGCGCGAGTGATTGACGCTGGAAGTTGCTGGAGATGCGAAATCCCGGCCCGACAAAGGTCGATCAGCGTAATCACTCGCGGGACGATCTCCCTAAGATGAAGTCAGGGGCTTTCATCCTGATATCCTGATACTGTTAGAGTGTGAGTCGAAGAGGATGAAATGAGCAGTCCTGAAAATCCTTCGTGGAAAACACGACTGGTCGAGCGTGGGTTCCCGGATCGTTCATTTGACATTGAGTTTTGGCAGGAGCAGGGAGATGAGGCCATCTTTGCTGCGGCATGGGAAATGGTGGAATTAGCTGAGGAAATCAACCATGGCAGAAAACCCACACTACAAAGAACTGCTACAACTCTTAAACAAATTCGAAGTTGAATATTTGATTGTCGGTGGCTACGCAGTCATGAAGTACGGTGAGCCGCGTTATACAAAAGATCTCGACGTGTGGGTACGCAATTCAGCGCAGAATTCAGTCCGTCTAGTCGAAGCGCTGAAACAGTTCGGGGCTCCTCTGGATCATGATGGGATTAATGCGGCAACATTCTCAGGAAAGCAGGTGGTCTACCAAATTGGAGTCGCTCCCGTTCGCATTGATATTCTGACCGAAATCACGGCCGTCGAGTTCTCCGATGCGTGGCAGAAGAAGATCGCAAGCAGTTTCTTCGGCGTTCCGGTGCATTTCATTTCCCTGGGTGACCTTTTGACCAACAAGCGTGCTTTAGGCCGTGACAGCGATCTGACAGACCTTAAGCGGAATTCGAACGCAGCAAAGCCAGAAAAATAGGCTGCAACAAGCCCTCTTCCGATTCTAGCTCGCACACTCATGAATCGACGAGTCGTCAGGCGCATAATCACCTGCGGAAGTTCATGCTAGTCGTGTGGTGGGGGAGTTTAGTGGAAGTCCACAGTGCAATCACGCAGATCAACGACTATCCAAGGCCGCAATAGCGGCTGGTTTCTCCGTCCTCGAACTCTCCTAACCGGTTCCCTCCTGATCTTGAGTGCACACCCTTCTATACATCCCACGCTTTCCATGGCTTCCAATCCGGCCGCAAGATCGCGTTCTAACTACTTTCAAGTCACAGGAGGGCTGCAATGCCAAGAAGCGTAAACAAGGTGATCCTCGTTGGAAACGTTGGCAAAGACCCGGAGGTCAGGTATTCACGGAGCGGTACTCCAGTCGCGAATTTCAGCCTCGCCACCAACGAAAGGTTCAAAGACCGCAACGGCGAATGGCAAGAGCGGACCGAGTGGCACAGCATCATGGCCTGGCAGCGTTTGGCGGAGATCGTTGGGGAGTACGTTGCCAAAGGCTCCAAGGTATACGTCGAAGGCAAGCTCCAGACGACAAGTTGGGGGGATCGGCAGAGCGGCGAAAGGAAATACCGCACTGAAATCGTCGCCCGCGACCTGCTCCTGCTGGGCCCGCGGGAAAACAGCGGCGGCGAACACCAACGTCCGACGCACAACGACAATGAGGGCCAGCCTTCCGACGTTGGCTCCGGAGAAATTGTGGACGAGAATATTCCGTTCTGAAACGTTGGGAGATTCCTGCACATCCTCACAAAAGGAGAGCCGTCATGAGCCCCGTCAATGGGCACGCCAACAACTCCGCCAATATCCCCACCACGGCAGTGCAGCAGGTTGCTCCACCGGCGAGCGACATAAACATCCCCGCTGCCCTGACACCGACCGCGACAGAGATCAAGGAGTTGATCGCTAATCTGGAAGTGCCCTTCCATCCGTCAGTGATCGAATGGCGTGTCACCAACACCAGCAAGGGCGGACCGCCGCGTGGCCAGGTTATGCCCTACGCCGACCAGAGAGCTTACACGGATCGTCTAAATACGCTGGTTACCCCGGCGGGCTGGACACGCAGGTACACAATTCATACCAGCGCGAATTTTGAGCGGAGTAAGGATCAGAAGATTGTCGCGAAAGTGCTGGTCACTTGTGAGCTGACCATCTTCGGTTTGGGTTCGCATTCGGCCACTGGAGAAGAGTGGGCTGACGACGATAATGCCGCCACGGCTGCGGAGGCGCAATCGTTCAAAAGGGCCTGCGCGTGTTTTGGGTTGGGGCGCTACTTGTATTACTTCACGGGCACGTGGGTTGATTTGGATGAGCGCAAGCGCCCGAAGAGTGTTCCGAAACTTGCAGGCTGGGCAACGCCCGAAGGATGGAGGCAGGGTCTTCGGCCCAACGCCGAGGTTGCATCAAGACGATCCACACAAGCCACCGTGAACAACGGGAATGGCAATGGCGCTGACAGCGAGGGGCTGAGCGAGAAGAGTGTGAGCCTCGTCCGCGAGATCGAACAGATGGAACGATCAGTGGGCAAGCGCATGTATCGCGGACTGCTGAAGACGGTGGCGCGCGTGTGGAACCCCAGGGATATTCAGGACCCGACGATTCAGCAAAAGGTCCTGGCGCACATGCAAGCGGCTGAACGTGGCTTCCGGCGACTGGATGCAGCGCTCGACAGAGTCGGGCCGGAGTCGTTGACACAAATACTCCGCTCTCTGAAGGTGCAGTCCATCGATCGGGTGGACAACCTCCAAACCTTGCGTGAGATTGTGCTCGCGATCGAGGCGGCCGCACAAGAAGAAGCAGTGAATCGGTAGACCTTCCTGGAGCGAAGCATCACCAGTCTTCGCCTCGCCGTTTTCACCAGCAGACCAAGGACGGCGCTTGATCGCGGCATACTTTCGACGTTGGAAAGGAAAACCCTATGGAACCCGAACCATCAAACTCAGAGCAATCACTTCCACCTGAGCAAGCCGCAGCCAAGGCAGCGATCCTCGCCGAATGCGAACGACTGAAGGAAGCAGGAATCACGTTTGTAGCCGTACATTTCGACGGCTGTGGCGATGAAGGCGTGAACGAGGACATCAAGTGCTACGCCACTGAGGACTACGCTTACGAAGAAAGCGAAGTCCCTAACGCCAACTTCTCGTGCCTTCAGGAACATTTTGAGACCCTCGTCCCCTACGGGTATGAGGACGGCTGTGGAGGTTTTGGCAAGGTGATCTTGAACGTGAAGAATCGCAAGATCACGGTTGAGCGTAATGACCGCTTCGAGGACTACACGACCTCGACGTACGAGGTGTAGTCATGGCTCACCCGTTGAAGCACGCAGAGAGCAGCGCCAGAAAATTTGGCGGCAAGGCAGAGGACTACCTGCCGATCCATAAGTGGTTCGACGAGTCGAAGGTCTACCTTCCAGATTTCAGACATCGCGCACTTAGGCACCACGCGGATGGAGTGTTCCTCTGTGAGCGCATCTTCGGTGTCGCCATCACCAACAGCGAGGGCAAGCAGGTGCCGGTGCGCTACATCGGAGAACAGCATGTCCGCGAGGATCTGGGGCGCATACCCACGGCGCAAGACTGGTTATCGCAAATCAAGCCCGCTCGCTGGATGTACGGACAACGCTTCACCGATTCGGGTAGCGAGACTTGCCAGGGACTTTACCCGCATTGACGGAAGCCGAGCGCCCGTAACTCGATGCACCTGGAGCAATGACATTTGAGGTCGTCGTGGCCCGGCATTTCCAAGTGGCCGCACTTCGCGCAGACGAAAGCCCCGTCCGCGAGCGCAATCATCGGCATGAATTCGTTGCCCACGACACAATACGGACACCGAACGACTCGCTCCGTCATCGCTGCAACTCCGCTGGCCGTAGCAGCCAAAAAACGAATCACAAAGGCCGCGCTTCTAAGGAGACACCCGAGGACGGCGCGGGTCGCGCGGAATGGTAGGAATGACACTCAGTCTACTCGCCAGCAATGAATGAAGCAACGCAGACAACCATTCCACACCATTCCACCCATTCGTGATTCGTTGGGAGAAGCTTAAAGATTTGCCAAACCGACGAAGGCTCCGCAAATTCGTTACCTTGGCCGCGGCGCCCCGTAACGAGTATCTCGCCCAGTGAGTCGCAGTCTGTCATGTGCTCCACCACCCGTTACGCGTTCTCCAATGCAATTCTTTGTGGTTTGTCACTCATCGCTTTGTTGCTTCCCCCAAGTTGAGAACAACGGAGGTGCCTGTGAACACTTGCATCTCCGCCATCCAACATCTGCGACCGCTTCGGGGTGGCGCGCAGGCTCACCTGCTCAAGGCGTCTGACGGTTTTTGCTACGTGACCAAGTTCCAGAACAATCCCCAGCACATCCGAGTGCTGGCGAACGAGATGCTAGCTACTCGCCTGGGATTGGCACTCGGCCTGCCCGTGCCACGCGTGGAAGTGATTGAAGTGTCCAACTCGCTCATTGAGTACGCAGAAGATCTTCGAATCCAGCTTGGCGGTGCCAAGGTTCCGTGCCGGAGCGGCAAACAATTGGGATCGCTATACGTGGGCTCCGAGAGTCCGGGCATGACATTCGACTACTTGCCTCGCGAACTGCTGGAGCGAGTTCTTAATGTTGAGGACTTCCCGCGAGTTCTTGTCCTGGATAAATGGACGTGCAACAGTGATGGGAGACAGGCGATCTTCTGTCGCAAGACCCTGCGAAGCCCGCGCCACTACGCTACCTTCATCGACCAGGGCTACTGTTTCAATGCCAGCGAGTGGAGTTTCCCGGATTGTCCGCTCCGAGGTGTCTACGCGAACAATTGTGTATACGAGTGTGTCACGGGATGGGAGGCATTCGAACCAGCACTGACCAGAGCAGAAGAGATGGATGCGGACACAATCTGGCGGTGTGCGGTTGAGATTCCGGAAGAGTGGTACGAAGGAGATCGAGACGGCCTGCATCGGTTGGTGGAGGTGCTGCACCATCGCCGTAGGGCGATTCGGAAATTGATCGGCGAATTCCGTAGGTCGAGCCGGAACCCATTTCCGAACTGGCGTGAATCGCCCGCGGATTCTGCCATGCCTCTCGCAGCAAGCGATCGATCGCTTGAGGCACAGCGTTTGCAATTGCCACCCGTGCAAGCAACGGGGCTTTCGGCACAAAGGACTAGAAAAGGAGGGTTAGGAGAATGGTCGAGCACAATCCTCCCCCTTCTGCCGATAGCGCCCGCCCTCCAGTGATTCCCCTGCCGGTCGCGCTCTATGTCTCCGATGAACTCATTTTTGAGCTCTATGACGGGGGACAGCCCTGCCGCAGATTTTCGATCCGCTGGGAGAGGCTCGTTCCAGCGAAGGAAAACAGGCCAGAGGCAGCCCCTCAGAGTTCCCAAACGAGCTTGCGCACACACCAAGATTAGTGCCCGCGTTCCATGACCCGCCAAACGCGGACTTCCACCTGATCGCCAATGGTTGAGAAATGAGGATGGCAATGAGAACTCGTGTGACCACCAGGGCCGACCTGTTTGAGAAACGAAAACAGGAGCACATCGAGCGCGGCTACCGAATTGAAGATGAGCGGCCAATCCCCGTGAACGGCTTCTGCTCGTTCACCGCCGTGAGCGAGATACCCGATTCAGATGGAATCGGCGAGCTCGTGGTACAGGCACTCAATGGGATGGCGAGATGAGACCACATGGAAAAACCAAGTTGGGGATTCTTCTTAATGGCACTGAAGAATGGATGATTTTGCCTACTTGGTGGTGTGCTGCGAATATTCCCGAATCTCCGCGTTAGGTGGGACGAGGGCATTAAGATTCGGTAGGATGGAAAACCTCATGGAGCTTTACATCATTGCAGGGCCGAATGGCGCCGGCAAAACGACGTTCGCGCAGGAGTTTCTTCCCAAGTATGCGGATTGTAAGAATTTCGTCAATGCCGATTTGATCGCGCAGGCGATGGCACCTTTCTCTCCTGAGACAGCCGCCATCCGTGCTGGAAGGATGATGCTAGGCGAAATCCGATCATTTGGTAAGAAGCGTGTTTCCTTTGCCTTCGAAACTACGCTCTCGGGCCGAAGCTACATGGGTTTGCTTCGGCGGCTGAAGGCCCAAGGATACGAAGTTCACCTTTTCTTCCTGTGGGTCGAGAGCGTGGATCTCGCATTGTTGAGGGTCAGGGAGCGAGTGCTACGAGGCGGACACAATGTGCCCGAAGCGGCAGTCCGTCGGCGCTATGTTCGGTCCATCCAGAATTTTCTGGTTCATTATCGTCGGCTGGCCGACTTCTGGACTCTGTTCGACAACTCCGGCGCAATCCCCAGAGTGGTTGCGTTTGAGAAGAACGAAGCGGTCCGTATAATAGATGACAACGTCTTTGGAGCGCTGGTTAAGGGCTACGGTGGCAGATGAGCAAGCTTTCAAAACACATACTGGGTCTGCCCCTCGAGAAGCGAGCCGAAATCGCGTTCAAAGCAGCCGTCGCGAAAGCAATAGACGAAAATGCCCGCTTGGGATTGCCCGTGTACGTTGGACGTGACGGCAAAGTGATTCAGTTGTCCTCCGACGAACTGCGCGAGCTTTCGCGATCGACCCAAGGCAAGTAAAGACCCTCCGAATCCTCTGGCTAAGAGTGGCTGCTGCCTAAAAGCTGGGTACTTAAAGAGCTAGCCAAGGTCTCCCCAAACACCCAGGACTGTGTATCTCCGTATGCACACGTGTGACCTTTGCACGTGTTTGAGGAGGTTGTCGGTGCGCCCTCATGGTCAAACGAAGTTAGGCTTTTTCCCTCTGCCAATTGCTGAGGCCAAACGACTCAAGAATTGTCTGACCTTTCCCAAGCCATTCTCCGCGCTCGATCCCTGCGTCGGCGATGGTGTGGCATTCGCTCACTTACTTCACGATGTGCCAGCTCATCGCTATGGCATCGAGATCGACGCCTATCGGGCCGAACAAGCAAGAGCCTTGGGAATCGAGACTTTGCAGGCCAACACCTTGGATGTCCGGTGCCCGCCGGAAGCAGTGTCCGTGCTCTATCTGAACCCTCCGTACGATTGGGAATCCGGACAGAGCAACAATCAGCGATTGGAACTGGTCTTCCTCGAACTTAGCTATCGCTGGCTCAAGGCTGGCGGCGTGCTGGTATTTGTCATCCCGCAGTTGCGATTGGCGAAATGTGCAAGATTGCTAATCGAACATTTTACGGATTTGCGCGTGTTCCGACTCACCGATGCGGCTTGCCTCGAATACAAGCAGATCGTAGTGCTGGCAACACGCCGCAAACGACACTCCAGGGTTACGGATGCGGTCTTGCTGGACGGAGTGCGCCACCTCGAAGCGCTGGCAACGAAGAGCGAGCTTGAGCCGCTGGCCGACACTGCTGAGGTCCGTTACGAAGTTCCTGCCTCGGAGTCGACTGTACTGACCAATATGGGTATTCCATTGGACGAGGTGGAGGGCTTGTTGTTGGAATCCGCCGCGTATCGTCAGGCGGGCCGGGTGCTTCTGCCCAAGCTGAATGACGTCCGAGGTCGGCCGCTCACGCCGCTGCATGGTGGACATGTCGGCTTGCTCTGTACCGCTGGAATGCTCAATGGAGTATTCGGCGAAGGAGAAGGTCGTCACATCGCCCACTGGCGCTCCGTGAAATTTACTGACCATTGGGAAGAAGAGGAAGAAGATGGAACCAAAATTCTGCATGACCGGGAGCGGTTCTCGCATGAACTGACACTGGTTTTTGCCAATGGAAAGACTCAGGTTCTCACTCACGAAAAGAAGGAGCCAGAATGAAAAATGCCCACCTTCGTTTCGGCTGGCTGACCTACATAAAGAGCACGGAAAAGACGACCACCAGCATCAAGGTACGGCTCGACCGCTTTATCGGCGAGGTGTTGCCCAACCCACCCCGGCAAGCCAAAGCCCATCTCATTTCTGTGATCGGCGGGGACACGCAGGTTGCGGCCGTCAGCGCGGCAATCTCTCTGGGAGACAGGTTCATGGTGGAAGGGCCAGGGGTACAGCCGATTCGAGTATGTCTCGAACGAAACGCCCAGTGTTTCAAAGGTTCGGTACAGCTTGCCGGGCGCAAGAAGCCCCTGCGTCACCTCATTGCGTTGTCTGAAGAGTTCGCCTCTACCAGCGTGTTGGCGGGTTCGGGACGCACTCTGCTGGCAAGCTCGGAAAACGGATTCATCTGGGCCTCTCTCGCCCATATTCATGGGATCCCCGGAACGCCGGACTGGGCTGACTGGTTTGCCGGCGAACTGGACTCGCATCGGGCGATCATCCCTGCTCTTGGTATCGGATGTGCCCCGGTGCTGGTCAAAGGGGAGAAGGAACAGTTCCTTTCCTGGCTCAGTTGGGGCGTGGAGAGTGGAGCCATCATTCTTCCGGTTGAACTTGGTTCGATCCGCTGGCCGAGCTTGAGGCTCAAAGACCTCTTCCTGTCGGCCGACTAGCTTTCCGCATCATCAATCTTCTTCTTTATCCCTTCCTTGAGAAGGCGCTGTCTTTTCAATCGAAGTTTTCGGATTTGGGCTTCGATTGTGTGCCTTCGTTTTCTAGCGGAGGAGTCTTAGGCTGACGGGCGAGGGTTCAGTCACAGGTCGAGCGAAGCGAGCCGAAGGGAAAACCTGACGGGTTCCTCGCCCGGCTCCATCATTCGCAGAAAAACGAAGGCAACAGGCGAGATCGGCACAGCCGTTTCCAGTGTGCTGGTCCGTTTCACATCGGGGAGGTCAACGTTCTCGCTGTCAGTTGATCCCGACGCGCTCCTACTAAGAAACGACCCTGTGTCCATTTCTTGGACAGGTTGTCTCCAGTCGAGACAGGGCCGCCCATTAGAGCAGAGCCCAGCAGAGGTGCCATGTGGTTGAAGCAAAAAGACATGCTCGTCTCGAAAGGAATGGCACCTGGCTTGCCCCCTAGATGTTCGAGATTCTATGCAATCGATATTGTTGGTCGAGGACAGCAAGTTCTTGCGAATGGCTAGTGAAAGAGCGCTGGCAAGGGCGGGCTACAGTGTTGTAAGCACGGATGACGGCGAGCAAGCACTCCGAGTGGCCAGAGAAAGCCATCCGGATTTGATCCTTTTGGACATGCTGTTGCCGAGGTTAGGCGGGCCAGAAGTGCTGCGGGCGCTTAAGAAAGATCCCCTTACGGCGGAAATTCCGGTGGTCGTGTTGAGCAGCCTCTCGCAGAAAAATGAGACAAGGCTAAAGAAGGAAGGGGCAGCGGCCTATTTCGAGAAGTCGAAATTGGGCTTAGATACGGATTCTCAATCTCTGATTCAGGTCGTCATTGAAGCATTAGCTCAACGGCACACGAGCCCCAACTAGGAGACCAAGAACTCAGAGAAACCGTTATACGGCTGGGAGAATACAATTGCCTGTACAGATGGTCGAGTTCGTAACCTCGAAGCAATCAAAGACTAGGAGTCCGACGCCTGACCCCTGCCAGGAATTCAAAATCTTGGTCGTCGATGATTCCCCCATCTACCGCAAGCTTGTCGAGCAGTCTCTCTCCCACGAGCCGAACCCCATAATTTTTGCGAAAAACGGTCGCGAGGCGCTTGATCGCTTCGCCGAGCATCAACCGGCTGTTGTCATCACAGACTGGACAATGCCGGACATTAGTGGTCTTGAGTTGTGCCAATCGATACGGCGGGACTTTGGTCGGTCCTACTCTTATTTGATCCTTCTTACCAGCCATACGAACAAAGAACAGTTGATCGAGGGGCTGGCATCCGGAGCAGATGACTACCTCACGAAGCCATTCCATCCGGGCGAACTCGTCGCACGGGTGGGAGTCGGTCGTCGGATCATTGAGCTCCATCGCCAGATAGAGGCCAAGAATCGTCAACTCGAAGAACTCGCGCTGACAGATCCCTTGACCGGTCTCCATAACCGTCGGGCGATTGATCTTTGGGTGACTAGCCAATTGAGTGCGGCCGCAAGACATGACTTCGCCATTTGGGTGGCCATGGCCGATCTGGATCACTTTAAGAAAGTTAACGATTCCCACGGACATGATGCCGGCGATACCGTACTTAAGTCCTTTGCTGAGATTCTCAAAGCAAACACTCGCAAGTCCAATATTTGTGGCCGGCTCGGCGGAGAGGAATTCCTGATGGTTCTAACTCACGGCGACAAGGAACAGGCCGGAATTGCCATCGAACGTGTCCGCGGGCGCTTTGAGACGGAAGAGTTCAGGTTTGGCGACCACGTGATTCGGGTGACGGCGAGCTTTGGGGTTGTGGGCTTCCGGGGACCGGAGCCCCCGGAATTCAACACATTACTTGCTCGCGCCGATGCCGCGCTGTACTCGGCGAAGCACCAAGGACGCAATCGGGTCGAATTTGGATAGCGCCCAGTCGAAATTTATGGCGTTCGTGTTTTCTCGCGTTCTTCCAATCGATGATCCTTGCCCGCTAGGAGTTTGCTAAGCGCTTCGATCAATTCCGTGAATTTCTCGTGGTCCTGTTCCACTGCAATTCTCTCACACAGGTTGTGCATCTGTTCGCGCTCGTCCGGGGTCATCTTATTACGCGCCCCTCTGGGCGTTCTTAAGCAACGTTCGACAGCGCACTCGGATAGTGAAGCCTACCTGCGGGCCGTCACCGACGCCGCCTCGTTTCCTGGTAATCGAGGGTACGCACCAGAATTCTCCTTGTTTCGCACCTGGAACAGGAGTACGGTTGGCGCATCGCAAGCACCGCGCCAAACTCACTCTTGGTATCCTGCGTTGCCTGATGGCACGCGCAAGGGCTTGAGGGGGTCGAGCCGCCGTTGGCAGCTGTCCTACGCTGTAACGGCGGCTTGTTCACGAGACCTAGCTGCGGCCTCCTGTTTCGGAGATGCCCGCCACACATCGCTGCCTTTGTATCGACTAGACCGAATACACGTGCTGGCTTGGCTGCTGTTGTATGTTGTCAGTCGGTGTAATGAATCTGATGCTTCTGGCGAGTTCACGATTTTGAGTTGAACGAAATACCTGTTTCGATCTGATTCGCCATGCTTCCATCCGCACTTGGCAGGTCTCGTATCGTTTGAGACCATACCATCTTTTCGCTTTGTTCTCGTTCTCTTCCGCAAATCCCTCCCCCGTGCCAGAGGACTTCCATGTCAGAACTGTCCACAATCTATGACTACCTGCGCTGTCACGCGGCGCTTTTGGGAGAGCGCATTCTCGAGGAGTATCCGGCGCTCCACCAAATCGACGATGTAGTTTCATCTCGGATTGAAGGGCTGATACGAACGCCTTTCCCAGCACAGACTATCGCCATCATGGGAGTGGCCAAACGCTGGCAGCAGGCGCGAACCGCCATGGTGGTCGCGGAGTGTGGTACTGGCAAGACTCTGATCTCGCTCGGAGCCATTCATGTCCACGGCCAGGGGAATCCGTTTACCGCATTGGCGATGGTGCCGCCACACTTGGTAGAGAAGTGGGCGCGGGAGGCGTTTCTGACATTGCCCGGGCTACGCGTGTTCCTGATCGATGACTTGCGAAATGGCGGCGACGAAAACAAATCCCACGGAGTGAACGAGGTGCGGTTGAGGCAGGGCCGCATCGTGCGGGAAGGCGTGCATACAACGTTGAGCGAGTTGCGGCTGCGCAAGGATTCGCCGACTTCTCGTAAACGCTGGCTGTCGCTTTGCGGGAGACCATCCCTGTTTATTGTCGGACGTGAGCGAGCCAAGCTCGGTTACTTCTGGCGCCATGCTTACCGGGTACCCCGTTCTGGCCCATACGTTGGCTGCGTGGTGAATTCGGACACGGGCAAACCGGTGATCGTGGACGACAGCCGATTGACCGCCGGTGAGTTCGAAAAGGTCAAAATCGCCGAGACCATCGAAACCAGGGGCGAGAAGTCTTGTCGCCCGCTGCACAGCCCGCTGTGGCAGGCGGACACGGACAAGATCCGCCGCATGGCCCCGATTGAGTTCATTGGGCGCTACATGCCGGAATGGTTTGACTATGCCATTTGTGACGAGATTCACCAATTGGCTGGCGATACCGCGCAAGGAAACGCCCTCGGTACTCTGGCCTCGTGCACCGACAGGATCATTGGACTGACAGGAACATTGCTCGGTGGCTATGCCGACGATCTTTTCAACACCCTATTCCGCCTCGAAGCGAGACGGATGAAAGAGCACGGCTACGAATGGGGCACCACAGGGCGCAGTTCCTTCATTCAGGATTACGGCGTGTTGGAGACTATCACCAGAGTGGAGCCTGCCAACAATGCCTGCTCCAAGGCGAAATCGACAAGCACGGTCCGGCGCAAGCCCGGAGCTTCACCGCTGCTGTTTGGCGAATTCCTCATGCAGTTGTGTGCCTTTGTCTTTCTTGAAGACATCTCGGGAGAGCTCCCGCCCTACGAGGAAACCTATCTGAGCGTTCCGATGGACGCTCCCATGCGAGAAGCGTACCGCGAACTGGAAGAGGACATGCGGAAGGCGTTGAAAGCTCACAGGGGCAACCGATCGGTTCTGAGCACGATGCTCAATACTCTGCTGTTGTATCCGGATCACCCGTACGGGATTGGGACACTATACGGTACGGAGTTCGATCCGGAACTGAAACGCAGAGTGAGATTTGTCATTGCAGAACCCCGAGATCTTCCCGAGGACCAGATTCATTCCAAAGAACGCAAGGTGATCGAAGAAATCAAACAGGAACTGTTAGAGGGGCGACGGTGCCAGGTCTTTGCCGTGTATACGCAGAAGCACGACGTCACCGCCAGACTTCACCGAATTCTGAGCGACGAGGGAATCCACAGCGCTGTTTTGCGAGCGACCGTTGATACGTCCAAGCGCGAAGCTTGGTATGCCAGGCAGGTCAAAGATGGAGTCCAGGTAGTGATCTGTCATCCCAAACTGGTGGAGACGGGCCTGGATCTGCTGGACTTCCCGACCATCATTTTCTACGAGTCCGGATACTCCCTGCACACCTTGCGGCAGGCCAGTCGCCGGTCCTGGCGGATCGGCCAGCGCAGGCCGGTGCGCGTGAAATTTCTATGCTCGGAAGGGACCATGCAGACATCTTGCTTGCGCCTCATGGGGAAGAAGCTCCTGGTGGCACTCACCATGGAAGGCAAGTTTGCCGGCGAGGGATTGCAGACGATCGACGAAGACGATGACATGCTCTCGGCAATGGCGCGGGAACTGGTCGAGAGAAATGGCATTGGCGAGACCGCCGACGCCGTCTGGCGAGCCCTCAACACAGAACATCAAAAGCTGTTTCCGACGAATTCTCACGGCCGCGATGACGCCTCATCGATGGAAATGCCGGCCACTCTGCTGGAAACTCAGTCTGACCCCGCGCGTCTTGTGGAAGTGGCTATGGATACGACGTCCATCGTCGCCTTCGGACAGCGACCGCAATCGTTGTCCGGCAAGAGGCGGCGCGGACGGCCATCTGTCCCGGAACAGGCGTCACTATTCGGCTTCAGTTGAGCTGAGACATGCGAATATGAGTCGCCTTCGCAACCCTCGTCACTGGTCAGCGAAGTCCCCTCTCCTCAGCTCGCTCCACATTCACCGGCAGTTCTGCTCGTTTTTTCGCGACTGCCCGTGTTTTTAGGCACCTTCCAGAACTTTGTTTTTCAAATCACCAAGGAGAAAAAAGTATGTCAGAAACAAGTACGTTGATTGGCTATGGCGGCCGAACGATTGGCCGCGAAGAACTAGCACTGGTGCCGACACCGGCGGCAACGGAAACGCACCGCCCGGTCCCGCATCACGAGATCGTGCAAGCATTGGTCGAGACACTTGGCTTTCGACACATCGGTGTCGTCCACGACGAGTACGCAGTCTCGCCGGACGGCATGAAAGCCTTTGGGGTTCTCGACCTCGAAACAGAGATGGAAGGGTGTCGCTTCAGCATCGGTCTTCGCAACTCGCATGACAAGAGCATGCGTCTCGCAATGACCTGTGGCTATCGCGTGTTCGTATGCTCGAACATGGCGTTTGCCGGCGACTTTACGCCGGTGCTCGCCAAACACTCGAAATCGTTCTCTCTGATCGATTGCGTGTCGGTCGGAGTGGATCGGATGCAACGGAACTTTGAGCCGATGCGAAAGCAAGTTGAGACCTGGCAGCAGAGCGAACTCACGGATGTCACCGCCAAGGTGGTCATCTATGAAGCGTTCGTTGAAGGCAGACTCGAAGCTCCCAAACACCTCGCCCGCACCGTGCATGATCTGTACTTCTTATGTGGCGCAGAGATTTATGTGGCGCTCGCCTCGGGAATGCGCCTAAGGACACGCTGTTTGGCGTAGACAAGCGCCACATAACTTTCCGTTCAGAGACTGCGAA
>Ga0070733_10000964_pt1 | contig 22098 bp, 13 predicted proteins | sample Coa_R1_9_FD_66450 | JGI IMG/M metagenome (GOLD analysis project Ga0070733, IMG submission 66450) | Surface soil microbial communities from Centralia Pennsylvania, which are recovering from an underground coalmine fire - Coalmine... | ecosystem: Environmental > Terrestrial > Soil > Unclassified ...
TCCGACAGCGGCGCCAATGAGGTGCTTACGTACTCGTATTCTGGCGGGAACCTGGTTGGTAAGCTGACGCATTTGAAGAATCCTACCGGCGTCTGTTCCGACGCGCACGGTAACGTTTGGGTCGTGAATGCCGAGTCGTTCAAAATTGTCGAGTACGCCCACGGCGGAAAGAAGGCAAAGGCGACGCTCACCGATTCGGGTACGATCAACCCCTTCGGCTGTTCGGTGGATCCAACGACGGGGAATCTCGCCGTCGCCAACCTCGGAAACGACAAGGTCGGAGGGAGCCTCGTGGTCTATGCCGGTGCACAAGGCAGCGGCAAAAGCTACACGGCCTCCAGCCTCACGCACGCCTACTTTTGCGGCTACGACGATAGCGGAAACCTCTTTGTCGACGGCCTCGACAGCAACTCGGAGTTCGTATTCCTCGAGCTCCCGAGCGGCGGCTCCACGCTGCAAACGGTCAGCCTGGGCGGGACCGTCAACTTTCCGGGAGGCATTGCCTGGGACGGCGAGTACCTAGCGATCGGCGATCAGGAGTACAGCGGCAAACACTCGTCGGCAATCGATCAGGTCACCATCTCGGGTTCGGCTGGAACGATCGAGGGCACAACGCCGCTCACCGGAAGCTGCGACGCTCTCCAGTTTGCGATCTCGAGCGGAGGCAGCCCCAGGAAAGACGGACAAGGGAATACCGCGATTGTGCCTGACGCTTGCCTAAACAATGCGGCGTTCTACGACTATCCCGCCGGCGGCAGCCCGACCAACACAATAACCGGACTCACCTATCCCGTCGCGGCGGCGGTCAGCCTTGCCCAGTAGGGAGTGAGAAACCAATGACAGTTTCGGAGGAAAAGGATGACCGCTAAGCCGTTTGTGGCCCTCGCAGTCCTGGGCCTTATCGTTTCAGCCGGATGTTTCTCTTCCGGCAGTACGCCGAGTACGCCGCTAGTTTTCACTCGCACGCTGCCGCAGACCGGCACCGCCAGCCAATATATCAAACACGTCGTCGTCATCATTCAAGAGAACCGCAGCTTAGAAAACTTCTTCACCGGCTATCCCGGGGCCAACGCACCGACGTCGGGTTGCGCGATCCCTGAAACCGGAAAAGCGCGTCCGCGAGTTCAGCGGCACGTAACCCATCGCAGGACGACTTCCGGCTGCCCCACCGGAGACATCCCGGTTGCGCTTCAGCCGATCACGTTTGGCTCGAAGTCATCGCCCGGTCCCGACCTGGCGCACGACTGGGAGTCGGCCATAATCGACTACGACAAAGGGAAGATGGACGGCTTTTCCAACTGGGGCTTATCGGGTAAATTCGGTCCGTACCCGGCGTATTCGTACGTCAAGCAGTCGCTGATCAAACCGTACTGGGACATCGCGAACCAGTACGTGCTTGCCGATGAGATGTTTCCCACGGAGTTTGGCGGTAGCTTTACCGGGCATCTCACGTTGGTTGCCGGCACCGACGACATCAGCCAATCGCCGCCCGAGGCCGAGATCGATAACCCGACATTGGCGCCCTATGATTGCGACGCGCCGCCGGGCACGAAGAGTTCGTACGTAACCGACAAACGGAAAGTGGAGGCGAAAAAGGGCCCCTACCCGTGCTTCGACCAGTGGAATACGATCGCCGAGGTGCTCGACAATGCCGGCGTTTCGTGGAAGTACTACGCAACCGAACACCTCAACGCGGGCATCTGGGAGCCGTTTGAAGGGATCCAGTACGTACGATACGGCCCAGACTGGGAGAATAACATCATCGCGCCGCAGACGAAGATCTTGACGGATCCCGGAAAGGGGGCACTGGCATCGGTAAGCTTCGTCACGCCGAGCCTGCCCGACTCCGATCACCCGTTTGGCAATAGCGACCTCGGGCCTTCGTGGGTGGCGTCGGTGGTCAACGCGATCGGAAAAAGCTCGTATTGGGACTCAACGGCAATCGTAGTTCTGTGGGACGATTGGGGCGGATGGTACGACAACTCCGAGCCGCCGGACCTCGATTTTCGCGGGCTCGGAATACGCGTGCCATGCCTCATCATCTCGCCGTACGCCAAGGACGGCTACGTCGACCATACCCAATACGAGTTCGCCAGCGTTCTGAAGTTTATCGAAGAGGTCTACGGCACCGGAAGCATCGGGCCGACGTCGGGAGGCTACACCGACCAGCGCGCAACGAGCCTGGATGCCGCCTTCGACTTCAACCAGCAGCCGCGCGCCTTCACCGCTATTCCCTCGAAGTATCCGCTCTCGCACTTCCTGCACGAGCCGCCCTCAAACGAGCCGGTCGATACGCAGTAACGTCGAGCCGTTTAGTCGCGCGCCTTCGCAAATGTGAAACCGGGGCGGGCGATCTGGGGCGGCACGACGCGAATGGTGACGCGATCGCGCCGCCTGCCGTCGGCGGCCTCAATCCGCCACGTCCCTAGGCGTAGCGGCCAGAACGCGTTGCCGCCTGCATCGTAGACGAGCGCGGCGCCGTTAACGTGCCAGCGAACTGAGCCGCCAGCGTCGATTGCGCGCAGCAAAAGCTGCTGTTCTTCTCGCTGCAGCGCGCTCGTCGTTGCGTTGAGCACGAACGTGTCGCCATCGCGAGGAAAGACGATGCGCAGCGCGGCAGCTTCGTCGCGCGCGCGAAGCTCCGGCAGGTCGCGCGGCGCTATCCACTCTTGCACGACGGCCGCGCAGTCGTCACCGGCCTGCAAAACTACGCGTCCAGTCGTCGCACAGATCGGCTTTCGCACGAAGCCGCTCGGCGCCGGGAAGGCCGGCGGCTCCGCATTGCGATCGTACAAGTGGAGCATGATGCGATTCCAGAGCGGCGCCGCGCCGGTCACGCCGGAGACGCCGTGCATCGGGCTGCCGTCGAAGTTCCCGACCCAGACGCCGACCGTGTAGTCGCGCGTAAATCCGATCGTCCAGGTGTCGTGGAAGTCCGACGAGGTACCGGTCTTGACCGCGGCCGGAAACGGCATTTCGAGCACCGAGTGCAGGCCGAACGAGTGCACTCGCGCGTGAGCATCCGCCAGCATGTCGGTAACCAGCGCCCAATCTGCGCTGTCGCCGATCGAGCGAGGCGTCGGGTTGCCCGGCGTCAGATGAAGGGGCAAGAAGCTGCCGCCGCGCGCCAAGGCAACGTACGCCTGCACGTTCTCCCAGAGGCTTACCTCGCCGCTGCCAAGCGTCAAACCGAGGCCGTAATACGACGGCGGATGGTCGAGGTGGGCAAAGCCCAGGGCGCGCAAACGCGCCAGGAACGGCTCGACGCCGAGGTTCGAGAGAACGCGTACCGCCGGGACGTTCAGCGAGTTTGCCAGCGCGTAGCGCACGCGGACCGGCCCGCTGAAGCGGCCGCTGTAATCGCCCGGCGCATAGAGTTTGCCGCCCGCAATCGCGTATGCGGCCGGTTCGTCCTGCAGAATCGTCGTCGAGCGAATCGTCCCGCGCTCGAGCGCAAGCTCGTAGGTGAAGGGCTTGAGCGACGACCCGGGCTGGCGCAGCGCCCGCACCCCGTCGTTGCGCCCGAGTGCTTCGTCGGAGAAGTAATCCGGTGAGCCGACGTATGCCAGAACTTCGCCGCTGCGGTTGTCGACGACGAGCGCGGCGGCGCCGGTGACGTGATAGCGCTCCAGCGCCCCGATCACGTCTTGCGTCTGCGCTTGGACGAAACGCTGAAGCGGACGGTCGAGCGTCGTGCTGACGCGCCCGCTGCGGATGCCGCCGGTGGCGTAAAGAAAGAAGAGGGCGTGCGGCGCGTCCTCGATTCCCGAGTCCTGCAAGTGCACTTTCAGCGTTTCGGCAAAGGCGCGGTTCGCTGCCGTAGGCGTGATTTCGCCGAGGTCGACCATGCGGCGTAAGACGTAACGCTGACGAACGCGCAGCGCCTGCCAGCCGGTATCCGGCGCGAGGCGCGCCGGATCGTTGGGAATCGCGGCAAGCAGCGAGGCTTGTGCCAAATCCAGATCTGCCGCCGGCTCGCCGAAGTAGGCCCGCGCCGCCGCTTCGACCCCGTACAAGTTTCCGCCCATCGGCACGCGGTTGACGTAGGCCGTCAGCTCGGCGGTCTTGTTCGAAGCGATCTCGATCCGCTCCGCGAGCGCGATCTGCCGAAGCTTACCGCGAATTTCCTCCGATCCTGTCATCCTGAGCCCCTCGACTCCGCTCGGGATAAACTGCGTCGAAGGATACAGGAGGCGCGCGAGCTGCATCTCGATCGTGGAGCCGCCGCTGCGGGCTTCGCCAAAGATCGCGTAGTCGCGCGCGGCGCGCAGCAGCGCTCGAACGTCGACGGCGCCATGGCGCCAGAATCGCGCGTCCTCCGCTGCGAGGATCGCCTCGACGAAGACCGGCGAGACCGAGCCGAGGGGAACGTTGACGGAATGCGCCGATGCGGCACCGAGAATTGTGCCGAGGACGATGCCGTTACGATCGGTGTACGTGACGGATCCCTGGGGAGTTCGCAGTTTGGCGACGTCGATTCCGGAGCGTTCGACACCGATCCCGGCGGCTAGGGCCAAGATCGCGAGCGCGAGCGCGAAGTGTTTTCTCACCGGAAGCTGGAAGATGGCATACTGTGCGTGCGCTCTATTCGCTGCTCGTTGCCGTTGCCATCGCGGCAATCGCATCGTGCACCGGCGGGGCGCCGAGCGTGCAGCGGCTTTCGCCGGTGGCGGCGCTCCCCACGCCGTCGCTCCCGCCGTGGATTGCGTCGATCTCGCCGACGCGCACCGCTCAAACCCTGGCCCAGATTCGCGTTATCTTTGCTAAGGCGGTCACGCCGGTCGAAGCGCTCTCCGGAAAGGGTCCGCGTGACGTCCTCGATCGCGTGAGCATCGAGCCGAATCTCGCGGGCCACTTCGTGGTTCTAACGCCCCGGATGATCGGCTTTGTCGCCGATCGGGCGCTGCCGGTCGGCACGCGCGTCCGAGTTACCCTCGCCGCGGGGCTCCACGACCTCGCGGGCGACGCGTTGCAGCAGGATCTCGCCTGGACCTTCGAGACGCAAGCGCTGACGTTCACCAGCTTGCCGCAACTCACGGGCGGCGACGACGAGGCAACGCCGGCTCCGGTCGGCTTGCGGCCAAAACTTCAAGTCACCAGCAATGCCGCGGTGGACGCACCGTCGTTGGCCGCCCACGCGGAGCTCGAAGGCACCGACGGCAGCACCACCGGCGTGTCGGCCGTCTTGGAAGCGACGCCTTCACCTGGCCCCGGCGACAACGCTCAAGAGCTTTACGATCCTTCGCTCAACGACTGGGTCTACGATCTGCGTCCGGAGCAGGAGCTGCGGCGAGGCACCACCTATCAGCTCGCGATTGCGCCCGGCGTCGAGCCACTCTACGGAAATCTGGCCACGACGAAGCGTTTTCTCGGTGACCTGCGCACGTACGGCGCGCTTGCAATCGTCCCGACGCCGGTTCCGAGCCCGAACTCCGGAGGGCGTTTTGCCGACGGGGACCCGGCAATTGCGTTCAGCAATCCGCTCGATCCAAAATCGGTCGCGTCTGCGGTGAGCATCTCGCCGGCGCCGGCAACGGTGAAGACGCTTGCGAGCATCTCGGATCAATCGAACACGATCGCCATCGACCCCTACGCCCTCGATCCCGACAAGACGTACGTTGCGACGGTCGCCGCCAGCGTGAAGGACGTATTCGGCCAAACACTCGGGCAGCAACGGCGCGTGACCGTTCATACTTCGGACTTCGCGCCGGGAGCCTGGGCGCCCAGCGGATGGCAGGCAAGCGTGATTCCCGCCGGCGCTTCGGTCGAGCTGAACTTCTACGCGACCAACCTTCCCGGGGACTCCTATCGCGCGAGCTACGCGCGGCTGACGCCGCTGCAGATGCTGGGCTCGCGCGACCCGCTCTCGTTACTTCCACGGTGGCAGAACTGGCCGAGCGTTGCATTGCGCGATGCGCGGCGCAACGTCCAGAGCGTCGTCCGTTTTCCTTTGCAATCGCGCCTCGGCGGCTCGTATGGCGCACTGGCGTACGGTTTCCGAACGTCGCTCGACGCGTCCAACTCCGATCCGAGCCTTGTAGGCACCGTGCAACTCACGAATCTCGGGGTTTTCTCGCAATGGTTCCCGTCGCATGGCCTCGTGCTCGTCCAGCGTCTAAGCGACGGCGCACCGGTCCGCGGTGCGACCGTCACCGCGTACCGCGTCGACGATCAGAACAAAGTGGCGCCGCAGGCGTGCGCCACCGGTGCGACCGATGCAAACGGCGAGCTGAACTTCTACCGAGTCGACGTCGAGCGCTGCTCGATTCTGGCGAGTTCCAATACGGCGCCGAATCTCGGCGTCGTCGTCACGCAGGGGGCCGACGTGGCGACGGTCACGACGTGGAGCTACAGCGGCTTTCCGCGCTTCGACATTTACGGCGGCTGGACGAGCGGCGCGCCGCTCTCGCGCGGCACGATCTTCAGCGATCGTCAAATGTACCAACCGGGGGAACGCGGCGAGCTAACCGGCGTCGCGTATTACGTCAAAGGCGGTCGCGTCGTACCCGATGCCGACGCGTTCTACACCGTGACTCTGAGCGATCCCAGCAACGTCAAGACGTCGCTGGGGCGCCGGCGTTCGGATTCGCTCGGAATATTTTCGATGCCGATCGACTTCTCGAAGCAGCAGGCGTTGGGCGATTACTCGATTGCGGCCAAAGGAACCAATGGAAACGAAATCGACGGTTCGCTGCGCGTCGCGGAGTTCAAACCGCCGAATTTCAATTTGACGCTGACGCTGGGCGCGAAGTCGGCCGTCGCCGGTTCGAGCCTCGGCGCGAACGTTTCCGCCAATTATCTCTTTGGCGCGCCGCTGCAGGGCGGGACGGCGCACGCCTACGTCACGCGCGACGTGGCGACGGTGCAACCGAAGGGCTGGGATGACTTCTGGTTTGGGCCGCAGTGGTTCTATCCCGAGCAGACGCCCTCGTTCACGACCGACGTACTGCAGCGCGACCTCACGCTCGATGCCAAGGGGATGACCTCGCTCGACGTAGCGGTGCCCGCCGATCTGCCATTTCCCATGACCTACACCGTCGACATGGAAACGACCGACGTCTCGAATCTCTCCGTCAGCGACTCCCAGACGTTTCTTGCGTTGCCAAGCGACGCCGTCATCGGGTTGGCCTCGGAGACCGTCGGCAAGGCGGGAACGCCGATGCCGATTCGCGTGATCGTTACCGATGCAGACGGCAAAGCGGTCGCCGGTCGCTCCGTGCACCTCGAACTGCAGAAGATGACCTACACCTCGGCCACGCAGGAAGAAGAAGGCGGCGAAAACGCACAGCAGGCGATTAAGTACGCGACCGTTGCGAACGCCGACGTCACCTCCGAGGATCAACCGGTCACGGCGCAGTTGACGCCCAGCGAGACCGGCTCGTACCGCGTGATTGCAACGCCGGCGGGCGCGCGTAATGCTGCGAGCGCGACCGAGATTCAGGTGTTCGCCTTCGGATCGGGTGAGGCCGATTGGGGGCTTACGGATTCCAACGCGGTCGCCATCAAGCTCGACAAAAAGCAGTACGGGATCGGCGAAACGGCAAACGCCTTGATCGCGTCGCCCTACGACCGCGCCGACATCTATATCGCGGTCGTGCGCAACGACACGCTCTACCGTACGACGTTGCATGACGTCAGCGGGACGGTGCGTTTTCCGTTCAAGATCACGTCGGAAATGATGCCCAATGCGGCGCTGGAGGCCGTCGTCGTACGTCGTGGAGCCCCTTCGACCGCGCTCAGGGCGACAACGGCGGGGACCCTCTCGTTGACCGGCATGGCCGGGTTCAAAGTCGATCTCGCCGACCGGTATCTGAAGCTCGCGATCGCGCCGCGCAGCGCCACGGTGCAGCCCGGCGGCGCCCAAAGCGTGGACTTCGCCCTAACCGGCCGCACCGGCGCCCCCGTGCGCGGAGAGATCGTGGCGATGGTCGTCAACGATGCCATTCTGCAGCTTTCCGGTTATCGTTTGCCGGATCTGGTGCAGACGGTCTTTGCCGATCAACCGATCGCGACGATCTTCGCCGATAACCGCGAGAACGTGACGCTGAAAACGCAGACCGCCCCGCTCGAAAAAGGTTTCGGCTACGGCGGCGGCTTTCTGGCCGGCGCCGCAAGCACGCGCGTGCGAACGAACTTTCTGCCGTTGGCGTATTACCGCGTCCTTCCGACCGGGCCCGATGGCCGCGCTAATGCGCAGTTCACGATGCCCGACGACCTGACGACCTGGCGCGTGATGGCGGTCGGGCTCGACGGCGATGCGGCGCATTTTGTCACCGCCGATCAAACCTTCATTTCCACCCAGCCGCTGATCGCCAATCCGCTCTTGCCGCAGTTCGCCCGGCCGGGCGATCGTTTTCAACTCGGGCTTTCCGTTGCAAACCAAACCGGAGCCGCCGGCGCGCTCGATCTCGTCCTGAAACTGACGGGAGCGCTCGCCTTTGCGCAAGGCGATCCGCACGCGCAGAGCGCGAGCGAAACAGCGCAGACCGGAATCCAGGCCTTCCGTTTCCCGGTCGTTGCGGGTACGCCGGCGCCGACGTTCTTCGAAGCCTCGAGTGCGCTCGGCCCGCAGCGCGACGCGTTTAAGGTGCCGTTCGCGACGAGCGATCGAACGGTCACCGAGTCGGTGATCGAAAGCGGCGTCAGCGCGGGTAACGCCACCATTCCCATCGACGTCAGTGCCGGCGGCTCGCTTGCGCTGACGCTGGCGAACTCGATCGTGCCGCAGTTCGTCGTGCCGTCCGAGCGCGTGATGACGGACGATGTGCTGCCGCTGGCCGACGAGTCGGCGTCGCGTTTGGTCGTAGGCAGCGCGCTCGCACAACTGCGCGCGCCATACCGGCTGGAACTGAAATTCGATCCGGCAGCGGCCGTTGCGACGAATCTGCAGGGCCTGCTTTCGTACCAGAACGGCGACGGCGGTTTCGGAGCATTTAAGGGCGACTCGGCGAGCGATCCGTTCACGACCGCCGGCGCGCTCGACGCGCTGCTCTTTGCAAGGGCGCATGGCGTGCGCGTTTCCGACGGTGTCGTTTCCCGAGGTGTCGGCTTCGTGACGCAGGCGCTCGCTAATCCCGCGCGCTTCAAGTGGTGCAACGACACGCTCTGCAAGACTCAGCTGCGCTTTGAGGCGTTGTGGACCCTTGCACAAGCCGGCCATCAGCGAACCGACTTCCTTTCCGACATCGTCGCCCACGCGGACCAGTTTGACAGCGCGACGCAAATTCGCTTGGCGCGTTACCTTTTGAAGACGGCGGGGTGGCAAGGGCAAGGCGCGACGATGGCCGATCGCCTGCAGCAGACGCTCTACGTCACGGGGCGCTACAGCGTGGCGAATCTTGCCGGGCGTTGGAGTTGGCTGGGCTCGCTCGTGGACGCGCAGTCGCAGATGCTGCAGCTTCTCATCGAGCGGCGCGCGTCCGCCGAACAGATCGACGGCGCCGTCCGCGCGCTGGTCGCGCAGCAGTGCAAATGCGGCTGGCCGACGACCGACGATACCGCGTCGGCGTTGACGGCGCTTTCAGCCTACGCCGCCACCGAACAACTGACGCCGTCGACGGCTACCGCGATGGTGGGAGATCGCACCGTCGTCAGCGTGAAGTTTGGACGAACCGCCTCATCGCAGACGGTTACCGTTGACGGCGCCTCGCTGCACGGCAGATCGGTCATGATTGAAGGAAACGCGCACTACACGGTGCTCTACACCTATCCGGTTCCCGTCAACGCGCCGGGCGCGCTGGCCGCGTTTCGCATTATCAGGACGCTCAACGAACCCACCGTCGCGACCACGGTGACGAGTGCGCCCGCCCTGGCCACGATGGATTTAGCGGTCCCAGAAGCGCCCGCTGAGGTCGCGGCCGGCCGCGTCTTCGACATCGGCGTTCGAACGATCGTGGATCATCCGGTGGACCGGATCGTGATCGAGGATCCCTTGCCGGCCGGCTTCGAAGCGGTGGACACGTCGTTCCGCACGACGCTGCAAGCGATCGTCCCGCAGAGCGACAGCTGGCAGATCGACACAACGCAGATCTACCGCGATCGCGTCGTCGCCTATGCACAGCATCTCGATCCGGGCGTGTACGACGTACACTATCTCGTGCGCTCCGTCACGCCCGGTACGTTCAGCTGGCCCGGCGCTCGCGTCTATCTGCAAGATGCGCCCGAGCAGTTCGGCCGCAGCGCAAGCGGTACGCTCACGGTGCGGCCGTAGGCGCCTTTAGCAGTAGTACTTCGCGGTTGCCTTGCCGGTGATCACGATGTTCTTGTTCGTGGTGTTGATCCAATAGATATAGACCGGCTTTCCGTTTCCGCCGGTCTGCGTGATGTCAATGGCCAGCGGCGTTCCGCCGTTGCTGTTGTTCCAGAAGTTGTTGAAGAAGCAGCCGTTGCGATTGAATTTATACGAGGCGCAGATCGCACCGGGCTTGCAAGTGCTGTCGGGAGAGATTGAGTCAGCCATGATGTAGCCTTCGACGTGGCCCGTCGCGGACGGCAGGGCCATCGCCGGATTGAGCGTGATGACGGACAAGAGCAGTGACATAAGTAACATCGGTTTGTAGATCTCCTTGCGAGAAGTGTTGTTGTTGTTTTCTACCCCTAGAATAACCGCAGTTGTCGCGTCCGCCCGCAAGCAGGCGGCGCTTTTACGTAATTTCTAATGCCCCATACAGTAAAGGAAAGGGCGTACGATTTCGTCCCCCGTATCTGCTATTTTTAATATATCGAAAGAAGGAACCCAGCATGACCACCTATCGGGCCCCCCTGCGCGACATGCACTTCGCTCTGCGAGAACTGGCCGGCATCGAGCGGATCGCCGCGCTGCCCGGCTGCGAAGAGACGCTCGACGTGCTCGATTCGGTGCTGGAAGAGGCCGCGGCGTTTGCGTCGGGTGTGCTGGACCCGCTCAATCGGGTCGGCGATAAGGAAGGCTGCACGTGGGACGCCGGCGAGGTGGCAACCCCTCCGGGCTTCAAGGAAGCGTACAGGCAGTTCGCCGAGGCGGGGTGGATCGGACTGCCCGTTCCGCCCGAGTACGGAGGGCAAGGACTTCCGCAGATCCTGCTCGGGCCGACGCTGGAGATGTGGAACGCCGCCAATATCGGTTTTGCCAACGGGCCGCTGCTCAACCAGGGCGCGATCGAAGCGATCGAGCTGGTCGGATCGGACGAGCAGAAGAAGCGCTTCATCCCCAATCTAGTTTCCGGCAAATGGACCGGTACGATGTGCCTCACGGAACCGCAAGCCGGCTCCGACCTGGCGCAGGTGCGCGCCCGGGCGGTGCCCGAGGGCGACCATCATCTGATAACCGGCACGAAGATTTTCATCACCTTCGGCGAGCACGACATGGCCGAGAACATCATCCATCTCGTGCTGGCGCGTCTGCCCGACGCGCCCGAGGGGACGAAGGGTATCTCGCTCTTCATCGTGCCGAAGTTCCTCGTCAATCCGGACGGAAGCTTGGGCGAACGCAACGACGTGGTCTGCGCGAGCATCGAACATAAGCTCGGCATCAACGGCAACCCGACGTGCACGCTCAACTACGGAGAGAAGGGCAAGGGCGCCGTCGGCTACTTGGTCGGCGAAGCGAATCGTGGCCTCGAGTATATGTTCGTTATGATGAACGCGGCCCGTTTCTCGGTCGGCGTGCAGGGCATCGCGCTGGCGGACCGCGCGTATCAAAGCGCCCTCGAATATGCGATGGAGCGGGTGCAGGGTCGCGACCTCAAGCCGGGCTCGCGCGCGCCCGAAGCGATATTCAAACATCCCGACGTGCGGCGCATGCTGATGTGGCAGAAGGCGACGATCGAGGCGATGCGCGGCCTCGCCTACGTCACCGCGGCCTCGCTCGACTACGCGACGCGCGATCCCGACGAGAAAGTGCGCAAGCAGCACAAAGCCTTCGTCGAGTTGATGATTCCGGTCGTCAAGGGTTGGTGCACCGAGAACGCCGTGGAGCTGTGTTCGACCGCGCTGCAGGTCTTCGGCGGAATGGGCTACATCGAGGAGACCGGCATCGCGCAGCAGTATCGCGACGTGCGCATCATCACGATCTACGAGGGAACGACCGGGATTCAATCGCTCGATTTGATCGGCCGCAAACTGCTGCGCGATATGGGTGCGACCGCTCGCACCGTCGGCAAGGAGATGGAGTCGGTCGCCAAAGAGTGCGCCGCCCACTCCGACAAGACGGTCAAACGAATCGGCGAGGCGCTCGGCAAGGCGCTCGCGGTTCTGAACGAGACTTCGCAGTGGATCGGAATGAATGCGATGGGCGATCTAAATAAGGCCTTCGCGTGCTCGGTACCGTATCTGCGGCTCTGGGGCGCGGTCGCGGGCGGCTGGCAGATGGCGCGTGCGGCCGCGATTTCGGCGGCGAAGATCGCGGCCGGCGATTCCGAGGCCGACTTCTACCGCGCAAAGCTGGCAACGGCGGCATTCTATGCGACCCACGTGCTCTCGCAGTGCGCCTGGTACCAGCGGCAGATCGTCGATGGCTCGGGCGACGTAATGACGCTGAGCGAGGCGCAGTTCCAGTTGGATCGCAAAGTCGCGGCAGGGGTGTGACGCTACTGCGTTTCCGATGACATGGTAAAGACAATCACTCTGGATAATCCGCCGGTCAATGCGCTCTCGTTCGCCTATTGCGCGAAGCTGTACGAAGCGATCGCAGCCGCGCAGGCCGACGACTCGGTTGAGGCCGTGGTTTTCACCGGCGCAAACGGTCTCTTTAGCGGGGGCGCCGACGTCAACGATTTCAACAACGAGCTTCCGCCGGGCGCTATAACGATTCGCGACGTGATCCGGGCGGTCGAACTGAGCGGCAAGCCGCACATCGCGGCGATCGACGGCGTCGCTTTGGGCGGCGGGTTGGAACTCGCCCTTGCGTGCGATTACCGCATCGCCACCCCGCGGTCGAAGCTCGGTCTGCCGGAGATTAAGCTCGGGCTTCTGCCGGGCGCCGGCGGAACGCAGCGCCTGCCGAGATTGATCGGGGCGCGTGCGGCACTGGAGTTCATGCTCAAAGGCTCGGCCGTTCCCGCGGTGCGCGTGCTCGAACTCGGCATTCTCGACGAGATCGTCGAGGGGAACGTCGTCGAGCGCGCGATCGCCTTGGCCGCAGAAGTTCCATCGAAGCGGCGCATCTCGGCGATGCGAGCGACGATTGCGCCGGACGTTCCGATGCAAGCCGCGCCGTTCGTCGTCGCGCAGGCGCACAAGATGGTGCCGCCTGAGGAGAATGGCGGTTTCGCCGCGCACAAGCTGATCGATGCGGTGCAGGCCGCGGTCGAGCTGCCGTTTGCCTTTGGCGTCGCGCGCGAGGCAAGGCTTTTCGACGAACTCGTCCACTCCGAGCCGTCGGCGGCGTTGCGCCACATTTTCTTTGCCGAGCGCGAGCTGGATAAGGTTGACGACGGACAGGCGCGAGCGCTGCCGGTTGCCAAGGTGGGCGTCGTCGGGGCGGGCACGATGGGCAGCGGCATCGCGATTGCGTTCGCGCAATCCGCGCTTCCGGTCGTGGTCGTCGACACGAACGAAGAGGCGGTCGACAAAGCGCGCCAGACGGTGATGGGGATGTTCATGTACCAGGTGCAAAAAGGGCGCCTGACACAGGAAGAGGCGTGGCAGCGCGGCCAGTCGATCACCTTTACCGACGACTGGAGCGAGCTGGCCGATGTGGATCTCGTCGTAGAAGCGGTCTTCGAGGATCTCGACGTCAAACGTGAGGTCTTTGCAAAGCTCGACGGGATCGTCAAACCCGACGGGCTGCTCGCGAGCAACACGTCGACGCTCGACATCGACGCAATGGCTGCGGCGACCAAGCGCCCGGAAAAGGTTCTCGGCCTGCACTTCTTCGTGCCGGCGAACATCATGCCGCTGCTGGAGGTCGTGCGGGGGCGCGCAACGTCCGCGCAAACGCTGGCGACCGCCTTCGTGGTCGGAAAGCGGTTGAAGAAGAAGGCCGTGCTCTCAGGCAATGCGTTCGGGTTTATCGGTAACCGGATGGTCTTCGACTACGCGCGTGAGGCCTTTGCGCTCGCCGAGGAGGGCGTCGCGCCCGCGCGCGTCGATGCGGTAATGAAGGCTTTTGGGTTTCCGATGGGACCCTTTGCGATGAGCGACCTCTCCGGCCTCGACGTCGGGTTGCACGTGCAAAAGCTCCAGGGCAAAGCCGGTCAAGGGCGCACCAACGTGCTCGAAATGCTCGTCGCGCAAAAACGGCTCGGCCAGAAGACGATGGCCGGGTTTTTCAAGTACGACAAAGCGGTCGGCAAGGGGCGCGAACCGATCGCAGATCCGCTCGTCGAGCAGCTCTTCGCGCAAGAGGCTCGCAAGGCCGGAGTCGCGCCGCGCGTCGTGACCGATCGCGAAATTCGAGATCGGCTGCTCTATGCGCTGATAAACCGCGGCGCGTATCTGCTCGAAGAGGGCGTGGCGCTGCGTTCCGGCGACATCGACATCGTCTACGTCTACGGCTACGGCTTTCCGCCGCATCACGGGGGACCGATGTGGTATGCCGGCGAGATCGGCGTCGGGAGAGTGTACGAGCGCATTCGCGACTTCGAGGCGGCGTTCGGGCCGCAATGGAAACCCTCAGCGCTGCTCGCGCGCCTGGCCGAAAGCGGTAGCAAGTTCGACGGGGGTGTAACGCATGCGTGAAGCGGTGATTGTCTCGGTTGCGCGCACGCCGATCGGTCGCGCATTTCGCGGCGCCTTCAACCAAACGCCCGGCGCGACGATGGCCGGACACGCCGTGAAGCTGGCGATCGAACGAGCCTCCGTCAAACCGGAAGAGGTCGAAGACGTCATCATGGGCTGCGGCTTGCCGGAAGGCGCGACCGGCAATAATATCGGCCGCACGGCCGCGATACGCGCCGGCTGTCCTGTCAGCGTCTCCGGACAGACCGTGAGCCGTTACTGCGCCTCGGGCCTCGACGCGATCGCATCGGCGGCCAAGCGCGTCGTAGTCGACAATGCCGAGGTCATCGTGGCGGGCGGCGTCGAGTCGATCAGCATGGTCCAGAACGACCTGAACCTTCACTTTTTTGCCGAAGAGTGGCTGCTGCGCCACGCGCCGGACCTCTACGAGCCGATGCTGTACACCGCCGATTTCGTCGCGAAAAAGTATGGCGTTTCGCGCGAGCGCCAAGACGAATACGCGCTGCAGAGCCAGCAGCGCACGGCTATGGCGCAGACGGCGGGGCGTTTCGATGCCGAAATCGTGCCGTTGCGGTCCTGGAAATACGTGCAAGACCGCGAGACCGGTGCCGTGCGCGAGGAGCTGGTTGAACTCGGCAAGGACGAAGGAAATCGTCCCGGTACGACGCTCGAAGGGCTAGCCGCGCTCAAGGGCGCGGTTCCCGGCGTGCCCGATACGACGATCACGGCCGGCAACTCGTCGCAGCTCTCCGACGGTGCGGCCGCCGTGGTCGTGATGGCGGCGGAGAGCGCGAAGACGCGCGGATTGCAGCCGCTGGGCGTCTATCGCGGTTACGCGGTCGCGGGATGCGAACCCGGCGAAATGGGAATCGGTCCGGTCTATGCGATCCCAAAGCTGCTCGACCGCCACGGCCTTTCCATCGGCGACATCGGCGTGTGGGAGCTCAACGAAGCCTTTGCGGTGCAGACCGTCTATTGTCGCGACACGCTCGGGCTTCCCAACGATCGCTTCAACGTGGACGGCGGCGCCATCTCCATCGGCCACCCGTACGGCATGAGCGGCGCGCGGATGACGATGCACGCATTGATCGAAGGCAAACGCCGCGGCGAGCGATTCGTCGTCGTGACGATGTGCATCGGCGGCGGCATGGGCGCCGCCGCGCTATTCGAAGTGCTCTGAACGCTCGAAAAGGAGAAGTTCATTGATCGGCACCCTCATTCTGACGATTGTGGTCGTCATCGCCCTCATTCTCATCAGCGGCGTGCGGGTGGCGCAGGAATACCAGCGCGGCGTAGTCTTCCGGCTTGGGCGCTACGTCGGAACGCGGGGCCCGGGGCTCTACTACTTGATACCCTTGATCGAGCGTGGGCGCACCGTCGACCTGCGCACCGTGACGGTAACCGTCGAGCAACAGGAGACCATCACAAAAGACAGCGTGACGATCAAGGTCAACGCCGTCCTGTGGTACCTCATCGTCGATCCGGCAAAAGCGATCATCGCCGTTGCGGATTACAGCTACGCCGCCTATCAGGTGGCGCTTACGAGCCTACGCAACATCATCGGACAGCACATGCTCGACGAGGTGCTGCGCGAGCGAACCTTGATAAACTCAAAACTCCGCGAGATCGTCGACGAAGTCACGGAGGCCTGGGGCCTCAAGGTCGCGATGGTCGAGATGAAGGACGTGGAGATTCCCGAATCGATGCAGCGCGCCATGGCGCGCGAAGCCGAAGCGGTTCGCGAGCGCCGCGCGCGGATCATCAAGGCCGACGCCGAGTTCGAAGCCTCTCAGAAACTCGCCGAGGCGGCCAGCGTGATGGAGCTGCGCCCGATCTCATTGGAGCTTCGCCGGCTGCAGATGATCTCCGAAGTCGGCGCCGAGAACAACTCGACCACGATTCTTATGATCCCGTCGGATTTCACGAATCTCGCCCGCGTGCTGGCAGCCGCGGGAGAGCATGCGAAGACTACTTAGTCTCTAGACGAGCCTATTTCTTGGCGTAGGCGATGCACCAGCCGTTGGGGCTGATCGTGCCGGCAACGAGCGAGCAGCTGCCGTTTGCCGTCGCGGAGCTTCCCTTGACGAAGAACTTGCATAGCGAGCACTTCTGGCCGTTTTTTGGCGTCCCCTGATATTTGAAAGCGGCCTGGGTTCCTTTGGCCTCGGCTTGGGCCGTTTGGGCGAGGGTAAGCCCGGCAAGCGCCGGAAGAACGACGACGCCGGACAGGAAGTTACGCCGGCTCAGATCGTTGGCAGAATCGCGCATCTCTTTTTACCTCCGGTGCATCAGTTAGCGACGAAAAACGTGGACCCTCTCACGCCGGCTTAATGTGAAGCTAATCGTGCCTCGATGCTTTGTTTCGTCTATTCGGTTTCAATAGGAGCGAGGGGATAGAAACAACGATGACGTTCAAATGGTTCACAAGCTTCATTTCAGGGGTTGCCCTGATCGGGATGACCCTTGGCAGCACGCTTCCGGCCTCGGCCGAGCAGGCGCCGGACAACAACGGGCCGGGCGTCGCCAGAGTCAGCGTGATTCAAGGCGAGGCGGTCGTCCAGCGCGGCGACAGCAATACTCAAACGACCGCCGTTATCAACGCGCCCCTTCTTCCCGGCGACTACGTCTCGACGGGAAGCACCTCTCGGGCCGAGTTGCAGTTCGACGGTGAGACCGCGGTTCGGCTGGGCGGCAACGTGCAGGCCCGCATCACCGACAACGATCCGAACAACCGGGCGCTTCAGCTGGCCGACGGTACGGTCGAGGTCGGCATCGTTCACGGCGATCAGCCGTTCCAAGTAGACACGCCCTCGATCAGCGTTCGCGCGCAGGATGCTGGCGACTATCGGGTTACGGTCAACCGCGACGGCTCGACCTGGGTGACGGCCCGCCGCGGAAGCGCCCAGGTCGTCTCGCCCGAGCGCACCTACGACCTGAGTCCGGGCAGAACGCTGGTCGCTCGCGGTTCGGCCTCGAGTCCGTCCGTCAGCTGGACCTCGGAGGTCGGATTCGACTCATTCGACGACTTCAACGCCAAGCGCGATGAAACAATGACGACCGCCCTCAACGCGAGTCCTAATCTGAGCCCGACGATCGCCGGTTACGACAACCTCGATCAGTACGGCGACTGGCAGGACGTCGCCGGCTACGGGCAGGTCTGGGTCCCCGACGAGCCGGCCGACTGGGCGCCCTACCGTGATGGTTCGTGGGCCTGGGAAGGCGGCTACGGCTGGACGTGGGTCGGCGCCGAGCCCTGGGGTTGGGCCCCCTATCACTACGGCCGCTGGTTCTGGGCGAACGGCTACGGTTGGGCTTGGTATCCGCCGGCCTACTCGTACGCGCCGGTTTGGTCGCCCGCACTGGTCGGTTTCTACGGCTGGGGCGGCGTCGGAATCAGCCTTGGCTTCGGTTATGGCGGCATCGGCTGGTGCCCGCTGGCACCCTTCGAGGCCTTTTATCCGTGGTATCCCGGTTGGGCCTGGGGAGGCTGGGGCTGGGGCTGGAACGGCTGGCGTGGCTACGGCACGCGCGTCGTCAACATCACGAATATCCATAACGTCTACCGGAACTTCGGCCACGGCGGCGGCAGCGGAACGCTGCGAGGAAACTTCGAGCATGGAAACTTCTCGCATAACGTCGCCGTAACGTCGCAGAACGCCGGCAAGGTCGGGACGATCCGGGGCGCGCTGCCGGTCACGCCGAGCAGAGAGAATCTCGGTTTCGGGCGGTCGCCGAGCAGAACGGTCGCGTTCTCAAGGGCCTTCGACTCGCCGCGATTCGCGTCGAATCGAGCGCTGACGTCACGCAACTCCTTCGCGGAACAGCAGAGGTCCGTCGACGGGGCGATTCGCGGCAGCACCGCTCGCGAGAGCGCGCCGGTCAGTCATGACAGCGGTTCCATCGGAGCGCGCTCAACCGAGGCCCGCACCACCGAGCGCGAGCCAAACCAGTCGTGGCAGCGCTTCGACGAGTCTCGCAGCTCCTCGCGCGCCGGCGCGTCGAGCGTCGGCGAAGGCTCGCGCGAAGAGCGCCCGTCATCGAACTCGTGGAATCGCTACTCAAACCAGCGCGGCAGCGCCTCGGTACCCGTTACCTACGGCGATCACGATCGCGCATCGTACTCGCGTAACTCGTATCCGTCGTACTCGCGCAGCTCGTATCCGTCGTACTCGCGCAGCTCGTATCCGTCGTACTCGCGCAGCTCGTATCCGTCGTACTCGCACAGCTCGTATCCGTCGTACTCGCACAGCTCGTATCCGTCATACTCGCACAGCTCGTATCCGTCGTACTCGCACAGCTCGTATCCGTCATACTCGCATAACTCGTATCCGTCGTACTCTCGCGGCTCCGCTCCGTCCGCGCCGTCGTACTCGCGTGGTTCGGGCGGATCGGCGCCGCACTCCTCAGGAGGAGGCGGAGGCGGTCATGGGGGCCGTCCGCCGCAGTAACTGCGGGGTCACCAGATACGTCGAGAAGGGCGGCGCCAAGGCGCCGCCCTTTGGTTTGCAGAAGGTCGCTTACTCAGCCACTCTCGGCACCCTCTCGATAAAAGGAGCGCGGCATCAATGAAGACCGTACGTTTTTTGCTCGTCCCCGTGGCGCTGTGTTTGAGCGCCCTCTTCCCCGGCGCGGCGCAAGCCATGACGGCGGCCCACATCGCGCACCCGATCCAGGTCAACGCGTGCAATCCCGAACGAAACGTCCGCTATAGCTACGCGGGATATACGCCCGGGTACTATCCCTACGGCTACGGGTACGCCCGCCCGTGGGGCTGGCCGTCGGTCTACGGCCCAGCCTATTACCAACCTCCGGTCGAGGGCGATCCCACGCTTGGAATCGACTATATGAACGCCACTAGCGTCGTGATGAAGGAGATCGAGTTTGGGCTGATCGTGCGCGGCTCATTGGTCGCCGAGGTGAAAGACGTCGGAACCTTCTCGCCTGGTGCCGAGATCAAGCACAAGTTCGGCGTCAGCAAGAATATCTTCCCGATTCAGACGAGCTATGCAAAGTGCGTTCCGCTGAAGATCCTTTTTGTGGACGGCACGAAATGGAAGAATCCGCATCTGCCGGCCTACAAGGCCAGCATGTACGGCGCTCCGCGGTACTAAGGAGCAGCAACAAAGGACATGGCTCAGGATATTTCGGCGGTCCAGTCGCAGGAAAACGTTTGGGAGATGGCTCAGCGCCAGCTCGACGAAGTAAGCCGGCTCATCGGTCTCAACGAGTCACTGCACGGCTATCTGCGCTACCCCAAGCGCGTTCTCGAAGTAGCCTTCCCAGTGCACATGGACGGCGGCGGCTTTCGCATGTTTACGGGGTACCGCGTGCAGCATAATATGTCGCGCGGGCCCGGCAAGGGCGGCATCCGCTTTCACCCCGACGTAACGCTCGACGAAGTCAAGGCGCTCGCGATGTGGATGACGTGGAAGTGCGCGCTTGCGAACATTCCCTTCGGCGGTGCCAAGGGCGGGGTCATCTGCGACCCCAAGGCCATGTCGATGCAGGAGCTCGAGAACCTCACCCGCCGCTTCACGACCGAAATCTCCATCATCATCGGCCCCGAGAAAGACATTCCGGCGCCGGACGTCTACACGACACCGCAGATCATGGCCTGGATCATGGATACCTTCTCGATGCAGCACGGGTATTCGATCCCGGGTGTGGTTACCGGAAAACCGGTGTCGATCGGCGGCTCGTTGGGGCGTGACAAAGCGACGGCGCGCGGCTGCAGCTACGTCGTCGACGAGGCCATGGAAGAGCTGGGCCGCGAGATCGAAGGGGCGACGGTCGCGATTCAGGGATTCGGAAACGCCGGGATGTATTCGGCGCAGCTGATGTCCGACCGCGGCTATCGCATCGTCGCCGTCTCCGACTCCCACGGCGGCGTCGCCAACGAGCGCGGGCTCGACGTGAAGGGCTTGATGGCGCACAAGGCCGACACGGGCTCGGTCGTCGGATTTACGGGCGGCGAACAGGTCGACAACCGGGACGTGCTCGAGTTCAAGTGCGACGTGCTCGTGCCCGCCGCGCTCGAAAAGGTCATCACCAAAGAGAATGCGCCACGCGTTCGCGCGCAGATCCTGGCGGAGGCCGCAAACGGCCCGACGATGCCCGACGCCGACGACATCCTCTTCGACCGCGGTATCATGGTGCTGCCGGATATTCTGGCCAATGCGGGCGGCGTGACGGTCTCGTATTTCGAGTGGGTGCAAGATCTCCAGGCGAACTTTTGGGAAGAGGCCGAGATCAACGAACGTCTCAAGCGGAAGATGGTTCGCGCCTTCCGCGAAACGCACGAACAGGCCAAGCGTCACGGCGTCTCGATGCGTAAGGGCGCGTATTGCGTTGCGGTCGCGCGAGTCGCCGAGGCGACGAAACTTCGCGGACTCTATCCCTGACGCAACTCGGAATCTTCGGCGACGGGCGGCGAACGCTCGTTGACGACGAAACCGGCGCAATCGTCTACATCCCGGGATTCGCCGGAGCGCAGACTGCTGCGGCGTGGTTTAGCGCGCTGCGGGATGGCGTCGCGTGGCAGAGCGAACGCCGCCGGATGTACGATCGCGACGTGGACGTGCCGCGCCTGGTCGCCCGCTACGGGCTCGACGATCCCAAGTTACCGCCTGCGGTCGCGGAAGCCGCGGAGCGGGCCTCGCAGGTGGCCGGCACGCGTTTCAATAGCGCCGGCTTAAACTATTATCGCGACGGGCGAGACAGCGTCGCGCCGCACAACGATCACTTGTACGAGATCGTGGCCGGCCATCCAATTGCGCTGATCTCGCTGGGCGCGACCCGCCTCATGACGATCCGCAGCAAAGGACCTGTCGGGGTCGAAGGCCGCCGGCGGATTCTCGACCTCGATCTCGAGAACGGCAGCTTGCTATTGATGAGCTACGAAACGCAGGTCCATTACGATCACGGCGTACCGAAAACGAAAACTCCTGTTGAGGCGCGCATCAGCCTCGCGCTGCGGGTGCGTCCTTCGAGATGAGCCCGCCGAAGCGGGCTCATCCCTTTGATCGCCGCGAGTCTATCGCGGAAATCGCCGAATGTTGCGAAGGTCCCAAAGCCCGGCGCGGGAGCTCCGAAGCTGCACCCGCACGCTTTTGCGCAGAACATCGCCCGATCCGCGCGGGACCAACAGAACCGCTTGCTCTACCCCCGATGCGTTGACGGTCGCTCCGGTGATCTCCCCACGGTTGTTGACGTTGCTGGCAAACAGCAGATTGAGGTCCTTGCTCGGCGCAATGACGGTATTGAGGTCGATCATCGACCCGTTCTGCCAGAGGTAGCCGCGGCAGTTTCCGCTCGCGTCGCACGATTCGCCGACGACCTGTCCCGCGTCGTTGATCCCACCGGCAAAGCTATCGATGTCGCCGGGCAATGCGCCAAGATCGCTCATCGTACCGCTCTGCCAGAGGAAAGTATGAGTCACCA
>Ga0070733_10000965_pt1 | contig 22054 bp, 22 predicted proteins | sample Coa_R1_9_FD_66450 | JGI IMG/M metagenome (GOLD analysis project Ga0070733, IMG submission 66450) | Surface soil microbial communities from Centralia Pennsylvania, which are recovering from an underground coalmine fire - Coalmine... | ecosystem: Environmental > Terrestrial > Soil > Unclassified ...
TGTCGGCTCGAAGTGGATCGCAAAGCCGGGCTCCTTCATGAGACCGGCCCATGTCTCTTGAATCTTTGCCTTGCCGTTGACGATGGGGCCGTTGAACGGCAGCAGCGAAGCATCCTCGGCGTAGAACGATGCCGTCTTGGCCGCGTCCTTGCCGGTCGCAGCGGCGGACCAGCTCTTGTCTAGGTCGCGGATGCGCTGCTCCTCACTGGGCCCAGCCGCGCGCGAAACACAGGGGACTAGCGCTACGCCGAGCAGCACTATTGCGCAGAATCCCGTTTTCATCATTATTCTCCCAAGCGTGTCATTGGTGTCGGCACGTCGCAATCATCGCACGGGCATTTCAAGCTGCTCCATGATGCCCTTGACGCCGCTCAGTTGGTGAGCTCGCGGCGTCGCCTTATCTCCTGGCTGGCCGGTTCGCAGTGCTGGCACTTGATCGTCGACGACTCGGATCCTCCCCAAGAGCCCCCTTCAGTCGCGCATGGCCGCCTTGCGGCGGCCATATTCTTAAGGCGATAACTCGCGGATTACATTTTCATGCGCGAAACATGCGTGGCGACGCACTGCCACTTGCCGTCCGGCATCTTCACCCAGGTATCGGTGAAGCGGTCATGTGAATCCATAGGCTTTCCTGAAGAATCCGTGCCCTTGAACCGGCCGCCGCCTATTGCGATGGCCGTATTGCCAAATACAGTGACCTGCACATTTTCGTAGTCGGCGGACGTATATTTCGTCGCTTTCGCATCGCTAAGGCTCTGGGCCTTGTCCATCACTTTCCCATCTTCGCTGGTGAAGACGTACTTGTCGGCCAGCAGTGGGGCAGTCAGGTCAGGATTATTCGTCTGTTGCGATTTCAACCACTGGTTTTCAAGTGCCACAATGGCTTTTTCGGTCCCCCCAGTAGCTTGCTGCGCCTGCACCGATGCAAAGCTGAACAGCGACAGCAAACCCAGCAGATACAACCCCCGCGTATATTTCATGGATATCCCCTTATGGTTTAGTTCGTCAGAAAGATGGGGCGAGCCATTAAACGCTCCGGTAGCGCCGTAGTCCATCGCGGGCTTTCGATTGCCCCTTGTGCAATGCAGCTACGCCGCTGGTGCATTGAGCCGCAATCTGAGTTGCCCCACCCAATACCCCAATACCGGTCGTTCGCGTCCCTCTGCAGCGGGTCAGAAACGGGCAAAACGTCCGCGTCCTAGGCGCTAGCTCGCCCTACTACAAGTAGCGGGATTGGCTGCCGGCTCAGCTGTAGCGCGCCCCCGCTACTACGTTCTCCGGCGCGGAAGGCGCAGCAAACAACGCCACAAGTGGGCCCCCGCTATCAACTAATAGTCCCCGGGTTACGCATCAGGCTCGCGGGATTCACTTCTCGCAGGTTCAGACAGCACTTCGGGGGGCAAAAGGGCCACATTCGGTCCGGATGGGGGCAGCTGCTCGGATGACTACCGCGCCTCATTTGCGGGCTAACTCGCGCAGGAAGACCGGGAGGTCGGTCGTCGCGTTCCTGGCGGGCACCTCGAAAAACATCTCTGCGATCCAACCACGGTGGTACGTGGCGTGATTAACCACGTGCATGAGGATTGCGCCGCGACTCATCTCGCTGTCCTCACCCCCCATGAAGCGGAACCGCACGGGCTCGTCAAGACTCGCGTCGGTCTGGCTCTCGACCCAGTCGATCCACCATTGATTCATCGCCTCCTGCGCGCTGCGCATCGCCGGCAACTCTCCATGCACGATCACGTTTCGTGTTTTGAAACCATGATCCCGTCCCTCAATGTGTGCCCGCCACACGAGATCGACCACGTAGATGTGATTTAACGTGCCGATGATGCTCTTGAACTCGGTCGAGCGTAGCTTCGCAGCTTCGCCAGCGGGGAGCGCCGCTACCGCCTGATAGGTGAGCGCATCTGCCCAGGCACGGTATCTGGCCAACAGATGAGCGGTCGCGGCGCTCAACATGGGGTTATCGCTGACATGCGCCATCCTAAAAGGGATCAAGCGTGCCAATCAAATTCGACTCAGCGCGTGCATGCGCCGGCAATTCGGCGCAGTAGGGTGGCTCCCAGATCGAAGCCGCCGTGTGACGGCTGTTATCAGCCGTCACACACGGGCCGCGAAATGCGCATTTGAGCATGGGGAATTGTTCTGCGCGTCAAAAAGGGGATCACTTTAGGATAAGTTCACGAATCAATTCACTGCCCAGAACCTTCCTGTAGTCAGTCCGGGCCACTCTGGCGTTGTTCTGAACCTCCGTGCTGCCAATCACCCGGTTGGCCACTGCTTCAAACTCGGTGCGCCTGTCTAAAGCCGCCATGTTCTTAAAAGTGATCATGACAAATATATTGGGCTGATCCAGCGATTTCGGACTGGCGCTGAAGACCTTGTAATCCATGACTAGCCCAGCTTTCCTCATGGCTTCCAGGGTCGGCTTCCACGTCGAATTTAGCCAATCGACGTACTCTGCAAGTTTCCCGTACTCAACGTGTATGTAGGTCACTTGCACGACCGGGCCCTGGGTGTAGGCGCCCTCGGTATCCTGAGCACGTGCGTCCAGCGACAGTGAGGAAGCTGCGAGGCACAGGGATAAGATGATAATGGACTTAAGCATTTTCCGTTCACCTGCGGTTGACCTGAAACTTGTCTTCGTAGCATCGCCAATAGTCGCTCATCGGTTGCGGAAGGCGCCTGCCTTCACTGGGGTTCCTCCCCACACATCCGTAGAGCCTGAGAAAGATCAGCGGTGAGCTCCTCAATATCCTCCAGCCCAACCGAAAGTCGGATCAATCCCGGGTTGACCGCTCCAACCAAAAGGGAGTCCTTGCCGTACCAATCAAGGTCGTACGGCAACTCAATGACTGTCTCAACGCCCCCAAGGCTGCTTGCGATCTGGATAAGTCGGAGGGAATTGAGCAGCTTGCGTGCCTGCACGGGCCCGGCCTTCAGCGAAAACGATATCACCCCTCCTCCGGCCGACATTTGGCGCGACGCAACTTCAAAATCTGGATGGGTGGGCAGGAGCGGATAGTAGAGCGACTCGACGAGAGGCGATCGCTGCAATACCTCGGCGAGCGCCCGGGCGGAGGCGAAAACCCGCTCAGTCCTGACCGCCAGCGTCTTGATTCCGCGCAGCAGCAGCCACGATGCTTGTGGGTCCAGAACGCCGCCAAGAAGACGCTTCATCTCGGCAATGGGCTTCAAAACGTCCGCGGCCCCCGCCACGACGCCACCCATGACGTCCATATGGCCGCCAAGGAGCTTCGTAGCGGAGTGCAGGACCAGCGAGGCCCCCCGGCGCAACGGCTGCTGGCTCATCGGTGTTGCGAACGTGCTGTCCACGAACACCATCACGCCGCTCTCGCGGGCCAGCGCAGACACGGCGGCGACGTCTGAAACCCTCAGCGTCGGGTTGCTCGGTGTCTCAAGATAGATTAGCCGAGTGTTCTGGCGCAGTGCCGAGGCGACGGCTCGCAGATCACGCGTGTCGAGAAACGTTACCTCCACACCGCGGCCGGACGCCAGCCAGCGCAATACTTCGTCCGTTTGGGCAAAAATCTGTTCCCCCGCGATCACGTGAGCCCCCGGGGACAAATGAGCCAGCAGCGCGCTGCTGATCGCCGCCATGCCGCTGGCGAACACGAGCGCGGACTCGGCACTCTCGAGAGCTGCGACTTTCTCTGCTAGATCCTCTTCGCTCGGATGTCCGAACCGCTGATAAAAGGTGTTCGCACCTTCCTGATACAGGCGTGCGTGCTCTTCCGCGGACGGCGCGGTGTAAATCGTCCCCCGAACGATCGACGATGTCAGTGGGCGGTTCTTTCGTGCACCGTCGAGATAGGTACGTGCCGCCAGCGTCGCCGCCGACATCCCAGAGCGCCGATCTTCGCTCATCGCATCCTCCGAGCCGTCACTTACCGCGATTGCCGACCGCACTGAATTTTAGGCCAGTAAGCGATACAGTACAGGTACAGTGATAGCGCGAATCGACCAGTACAGATGGGGCAGGCCACTCATGAACAAATTCGCCGCGCTTTCGGGCGAGATGCGCCGGAAGATTGAAACGGGAGACCTGCATTATGGCGAGAAGCTTCCTTCGGTGCGACTGATGGCGCGGGCGCGCCGACTCAGCATGACGACCGTGGTCTCCGCGTATCGGGAGCTCGAGGCGACTGATCTGATCGAGGCGCGGCCGCGCTCTGGCTACTACGTGAAATTCGTCGCATCGCCGTCGCGGGGACTTGGGCGGCTGAGTCGCGCGCCGATGCAGCTGGAGAAATACCGCGATCTGATGCCGGATCTATTGGCGGAGGCGGATAAAGGCAACCGCGTCCTGCGCCTGGGTGTGGCGTCCATCGAGAACAACCTCCTACCTCGGGAGTCGCTCGCGCGACTCACCCGACACATCCTGAGGACCACGGGCGCTCAGGCTTTTGAATACGCCGATCCGATGGGGCTGCCGTCTCTCAGGAAGCGCATCGGAGCCCTCATGATGGATCGTGGCGTTGCCGTAGCAGCTAGCGATGCGATCGTCACTTCGGGATGTCAGGAGGCTCTGTGGATCGCTCTGCAGAGTGTATGCAAGCCAGGCGATGCCGTCGCGATGGAGTCGCCCAGCTACCCCGGGGCGATCAAGATCATGCAGTTAATGGGCCTTAAGGCTGTGGAGATTCCGAGCATGCCCTCGGGACTGGATCTGGAGGCGCTCGAGGGCGCGTTGCGCAAGCACAAGATTGCCGCCTGCTACGTAATGCCCAATTGCGCCAACCCAACCGGCCGGGTCTATTCCGAAGATACCAAGCAACAGCTCTGCGAGCTCGCCGGGAGGCATGATCTGCCTATCATAGAGGACAGCGCCAACGGTGATCTCTACTACGGGGCATCGCATTTGCCTTCGTTGAAGCGCTACGATCAAAGCGATCTGGTCCTTTTTTGCTCATCTTTCTCGAAGACGGTGGCGCCCGCCTTCAGGGTCGGTTGGATTGTTCCCGGTCGCTTCGCGAAAAAGGCCATGGAGCTCAAATATGGAGTCAGCCTCGGGACTCCGGTGCTGCAGCAGATGGTGATCGACCGCTTCATCTGTGAAGGCAGTTTCAAACGTGGTCTGCTTCAAGCACGCCGCGTCCTCGCGACAACCATGGGTCAAATGCTTCGTTGCGTCGACGAGTGCTTTCCGCCTGGGACCGTCAGTCACCGGCCCTTCGGAGGCATGTGTGCGTGGATTGGGCTACCTTCCGCGGTGGACAGCGACCGTTTGCGCCTAATGGCACGCGAGAAGGATATCAGCCTCGCACCCGGTCGAATGTTCTCGCCGTCGAGCGCCTATACCAACTACATCAGACTCGGCTGGGGCGGCGTCTGGACCAAACGCGCTGAAGCCGGCGTGCGCACGGTGGGGGCTGTTGCTCACGACCTTTTCGCGTGAGACAAGACCTTTTGTCGACGACGTGAAGAGCCCAGCGCCCTGTCCAGCTTTAGGGACAGCTCCGGGACGACAGCCGCAAACCACCCGCTAGCAAAATCGACAGTGCCGTCTCCTGAATCGCTCCAGGCCTGCGCGCCGCGCCGCCCACACTGCTCCTGCGTCGCGGCCTTGTGAGTTGGAGCCGAGAGGCAGCCATCCTCATTACTTAGGTTTGCGGAACTTCAGAATAAACTGATCAGTGTGACCGCGAATCGTCTGGTCGAACACTTTCGCCGTGCGGGGGTCCGCCGGATTGGCGAGAATCGAACTCTCGGAGTCAAACTTGAAGCCGGCAGCTTCGACCTCTCGGCGCACGGTCGAGGACTCAATGCGATGCAAGGTCTCGGTTACATCGGTGGTAGCGCCCGGAGCGGCGGAATGATCGAGAACTACGTAGAAGCCACCGGGCTTCAGGGCGTCGTAGACGGCCTTGTTAAACGCGGCGGTGTCAACCGGGCCCATGAACTTGTCATGCAGGTCGTGATAATTTCGGGATATCCAGAACAGGTCGAGCTTCTCAGGGAACTTTAGCCCTTCGAGTGCCGCTGCAGTCGTCACCGTTACCGTCGGATGGGCGACGGCATAGCCCTGCAGCTCCGCAACTGCCTTAACGAAATGCTCGAATTTAAAGAATGCCGTGGGCTCGACAGCGTAAACGTGACCAGTGGGGCCGACGACGTTAGCGAAAAGGCGCGTGAAATAGCCTGCGTCGGCGACATAGTCGGCCACCTTGTCCCCCGATTTTATGCCTGCAAACACCAAAGTCTCCGCAGGCTTTCGGTCAACATCCCGTGCGGTGTCAGATTCCGGGCGCGACGAATCGGCGACCGCCATCGTGGCGAAGTTTGGGTAGTCCCAGGCCTTCGCCGCGTAAATAAGCCCGACGGCTGTGATCAAAGCAGCTATAACTTTCATATCGACTCCTGTTGAAAACTCTCGGTCAGTCCTGCGTCTCGCCAAAGGGTGATTCCCGGGACCGGTAGCGCAACATTTCCAAACATCTCCTCAGCAATGCTTAGCTATTGGCTTACTTTTCAACATAACGATCCTGGAATTCTTATAGGTCTCATCATCCCTCGGCGGCTTACGACACAAGCGCAAACGGCGGCACATCGATTTCGCCGCTTGCGATGTAAGTCGTGGCACCACCAACGCTGACAGAGGTCACCACGCCTCCGCTCTTACGCGCTTCCGCGTCGATTTCGCTTCGGCGCCCCATGAAGACGCCTTGCTGGATCGAAAGCCGATAGGTGGTCCCGCAAAAATCGCGCATCGATGCCATTGCCCCAACGAGGGCGGCGCAAGCGCTGCCGGTCGCGGGATCTTCTTCTATGCCCAGCGCGGGTGCCCACATGCGAGCATAGAGCTCGCCGCCATCCCGTAGATTTCCGGCGAAGAAGAAGAGGTGAGGAGACCACGCCCGCGAGAGCGTTGCCGCCCAGGCCGCCTGGTTGATCACGGCCCGATCGACAACCTCGTTCGAGCTCAGTTGCGCAAAACACAATGGAACACCGACGCCCGCGAAAAAGACTTGGCTCACCTCGGCGGGCTCGATGGATAGAACGGCGGCGAGATTAGTAGGAGAAGGTGCGCCGGTCGGCGCCTCGATCTTCCCCGACAACGTCAACGCGCCGTAGAACCCCCCATTTCGCTGAGCGACGTCGACCGTCACAGGACCGACATTCTCCTCCAGAGTGAGCCGCATTGGATCACCGGGCGGTACCTGCTGTTTCATCACCAGCGCACAGGCTGTGCCGACCGAGGGAGCCCCTGCAACGTCGAGCTCCCTCCGAGGGGTGAAGATGCGCACCCGACACGTGTTTGCAGGGTCCTTCGCCGGCAAGACGAAGGTCGTTTCGCCGAAATTGAATTCACGAGCAATCTTCTGCATGCCCTCGGGCGAAATGCCAGCCGCGTCAGGCAAAACCGCGAGTTGATTGCCGCCGAACGGTGTCGAACTGAAAACATCGACGATGTGAAACGTGTACTTCACAAGATTGACTTCCGTGTTTCGCCTCAAGCCTTGACGACGAGTTCGATCTCAACGCAGGCCCCTAGCGGCAGCGCGGCCACCCCGATCGTCGTGCGGGCGGGAAAGGGCTGACTGAAATGCTTTGCGTAGATGCCATTCATCGCGCCGAAGTCACTTATGCTCGTGAGATAGACGCCCGCGCGCACAACTTGGTCGAAACTCTTACCCGCCGCCTTGAGAACCGCCGAGAGATTCCGAAAGACACTCTCTGTCTCGGCCACAACACCCCCCTCTACCACCTTGCCAGTGGCCGGGTCTTGCCCGACCTGACCGCTGAAGTAGAGGAAACCACCGGCTTCGATCGCCTGTGAAAACGGGCCGGCCGGCGGCGCAAGTTCGGGCGAGGTAATAGCGGTCTTACGGATGCTCATGGCAAACTCCTATGGGTCCTGGATTACATGGTCAGGATGGTGTAGCCCGAGGTTGAGCGCGCTTCCAATGCCTTGTGGGCGTGCGCAGAATCCTTGAGCGCAAGAGCGCTGATTGACGGTAATGCATACCCTTTCCTGACGTCACCACCTCAAGCAGCTCGTTTGCGGAAGCTTCGTGCGCATCGCGTCACTCTATGTAGTGGACGAGCAATGGGCGCGTCAGAAACAACGGACTCTTCCGCGGCAGCAAAACCGGCACGTACGGGGTTCGTCACCCGATGTCATCCAAGGTGACGGAAAACAACATGGCACTAATCTTCCAGCCATCGCTATCGCGAACGACCTGCCAGGTCTCCATCCCGTGGTTGGTCTGCTTGCCATCTTTGATGACTCGATAATCGAACCAGACCGTACCCACGGTACCGTCCGTTTCGATGCGGACGTTATCAAAGGTCTCCTCGAGCGCCGCTGGCGTGGATCCGAGGAATTTCGCGAACTCCTCGTAGCTACCGGGAGTGTACTGTTTGGTTTCGGGCTTCTTTACACGACCCGCGGTCAGCGAGGTCCGATCCAGCACTCGGAACCAGGATCCGCCGGGGAGGAACATTCCTCGAATGGCGTCGCCATCCTTCTTGACAATGGCTTGCCTGAAGCTTTCCGCCAGTTGCTGCACTTCTGCGCGCGCCGAAGCCCGCGCATCCGCCGGAACGTCTGCTGCATGCAAGAACATGGGAAGCGAGATGGAGAACACCAAAGCAGACAGCGCAAGCTTCATAGACAACTCCTCGACGGTAGACTGTTGTGAAAGACGAACCGGTACGAACCGACTCACGAACGCGCCGCGAAGCCCTCCGTCGCCTGATCGTCGCGCGCTGAGGTCACGTGTCCATCATCAGCCAAGCTACGACGGGCACTCCGACGACGCTGACCACAGATGAAAGCACGATCGCTGCCGAGACTTGCTCTGCGTCGGCCTGATAACGTTCGGCTATGACATAGTTACTGCTGGCCGACGGCAGCGAGGCGATAAGGACGCCGGACTGCACCCAGAAGGGTGCAAGTCGTAGCAACCACGCCAGCACGCACCAGACTAATGCGGGATAGACGATGAGCTTCGCCACCGTAATGCCAGTTGCGGTGAATGCAGTGGCGCGATCCAAGCGCTGGAAGGCTAGTGCGCCACCTAGCGCGAATAGTGCAGTCGGAGCGGCAGCGGCGCCGAAAAATATCAAAAATCTATCCAGCGCTTTTGGAACCAACAATCCTGCCGCCGCAACGCCCGCGCCCAGCACGATCGCTGCCAGCACCGGATTGAGCAGCGCTCCGCGCAGGATGGTGGAGCGGAATCGCCGATGGTCACTGCGAGAAGCACCCATGATAATGCTCCCAACAGAGAGGAGCACCATGACCTCTGCCACAATTGACATGGTGAGAGGACCCGCGCCACGCTCACCGAAGAAGGTCAAAATCACGGGTGAACCGAGGAATCCCAGGTTACTTACGGTTGCCGCAGTGGCATGCGCACCGGCCGCGGAAAGGTCATGTCTGCCGACAGCGAGAGACATAAGAAGCACCAGCCCAAAAATGACGCTGCCCGCCAAGAGGTAGCCGCTGTAAAAGGCCAAATTGAAAGAGCGTCCGATTGGCTGACTCGCGATGAGCCGAAAGACCAGGGCTGGCAGTGCGAATCGAAACGAGAACCAACCCAGCGAATCAAGCAAAGCCGTCGATGCCAGCTTCACTCGTACGGTCACCCAACCTAGTCCAATTACGGCAAAGATGGGTAGGCTGAGCAGAAGGAATCCGATCATCTGGCGACCGCCGTGCGTTGCTCGAGCGCGCGAATGACGGCCACCATATCGAGGTCCTTCTTCCCCAATGCGTCGGTCTCGGCGTAAAGGGTATGGCAGGTGTCCAGCAGAGGAGATGCCACGCGAGCCATACGCGCGGCTTCGGTGATTAACGTTGTATTCTCAAGAACATTTAGAATGGTCGCCTGTGCCGCGAAATCGCACGCGGCGAGCTTCGCGGCTTTGACCCTGGACACGTCACTAGCCATCGGGCTGGCGTCAAGAACGGTGACGAGCGTCCCGAGATCCACCTCATAACTTCTAGCGAAGTGGATGGCTTCGGCGAGTCCCGTCACCATGCAGATCATGAACAGGTTCACCGCAAACTTTATAATCAGTGCGTTGGGAATCGGCCCACAGTCAACGGTTTTCCGACACATGGGCGCGAGCAGGGGCTGGACGCATGCCACCACGTCCGCGGCTCCAGCAAGCATGGCGACCAACTGCCCTGCCTCAGCGGGCTTGCGCGAACCGGATACCGGTGCCTCCACGTACTCACCACCATGCGCGCGGATAACTGCCTCGAGGGCCTTGGAGTAGCACGGCGAGTGTGTCGCCATATTGATGATCGTGTGGCGATCGACTCGCGCCTGAATAGTCCCACCTCGTCGTCCGAGTACAGTGTCCGTTGCTTCAGAATCTCTCAGCATGAGGATGACCACCTCACACCGCTGAAAGACATCCTGAAGGTCCTTGGCGACTTCGGCGCCCGCTTTCGCCAAGACGGCATTCATTGCGGGCGAGCGGTTCCAAACCACCAGGGCTGTGCCGGCCCCTAGCAGATTCAGCGCCATGGGTCCGCCCATGAGTCCTAGGCCGATGAAGCCGATGGGGTACCTAGGCGGTTGCATGAGTAGCGTTTGTGCAGTTCGTACCGGTGGCGACGATTCGCGGCGAAGACGCGACCCGCGTTTTGTAGGGTATACAGTTGCTAGTCTTTGGAAAATCGCATAGTTTGCAAATGACATTTCGGAGTATCGAAAATGAAGACTCTGAACTTCAATATGGATGCGCTTCGAACCATGGTCGTTGGCGTTGATCTTGGCGGCTTCGCAAATGCCGCGGTGCGTCTTAGTCGGTCGCCATCGGCCGTGAGCATGCAGTTGCGAAAACTCGAGCGTCAGGCGGGGCAACGCTTATTTGTGCGAAGGGGCCGCGGCCTGGTGCCTACGCAGGCTGGTGAGATTCTTCTGCAACACGCTCGCCGTGTTCTGGCGCTCAATGATGAAATGGGGCAAGCGCTCGGGGCGATCAACGACGGCGGCACAGTTCGCGTTGGGATTTCACAGGACTTTGCCGATTCGATTCTCCCAAGTCTGTTGATGCGGTACGCACGGCTGCGACCGTCCACTCACGTGGAGATAAGAGCGGGCCGGACCTGTGCTTTGGCCGATGAAGTCGCAAATGGACGGGTCGATATGGCTTTAGCTTGGGCCGTTTCTGGTCATGGGGCAGGAGACAAGATCGCCAAGATCCCCGCCGCGTGGGTCGGACCAGCGAAAGGGTTCGACCGGCCATCAAAGAATCTTCCAGTGCCGTTAGCTGTATTCGACAGCCCATGTTTTTTCCGCGACATGGGTATAGAGGCCCTGTCGCGCGCTAACCGCCCGTGGCGGTTAGCGATGACCACACCCAGTCTCGCTGGGTTGTGGTGTGGCGTGCGTGCGGGTCTTGGCGTAACAGTGCGAACGGCGCTGTTCCTTCCCAGGGATCTCTCCATCGTGCCCGTCAGCGCGGGCTTGCCGGCGTTGCCGCCGATAGAGATTAAGCTTTATTGCGCGCCTTCGCTGTCTGCAGCAGGGAATGAATTCAGAGATTTGCTGCTGGAAATCGCAACCCACGAGTTTCGCATCGGCCATGCTCCCGTGTCGAAGCGATCAAGACGACTAGGAACGCAGGGAGTCTCGCCGACCAAGAGAACGGAAAAACCCGCGACGGCGGCCGCCTGCCCGTAAGATCGATGACGGCTCCCAAAAGAGAGAGCACTCAGCTCGTCGCGGAGAACCGTATTACGTCGCCATTTTCTCAGGTCGTCCCGCCTCTCACGTCAGCTATTTTCTGTGGGCCCTCGGGTCGAACTGGCGGGTGCGAGTCGAGGGAGTGACGGGTAAATGTACCGATGTCGTATGCCATGTCATGCGACTTGGCTACCACGATGCGTGTCGGCTCGAAGTGGATCGCAAAGCCGGGCTCCTTCATGAGACCGGCCCATGTCTCTTGAATCTTCGCCTTGCCGTTCACGATGGGGCCGTTGAACGGCAGCAGCGAGGCGTCCTCGGCGTAGAACGAAGCCGTCTTGGCCGCGTCCTTGCCGGCCGCAAAGGCCGACCAGCTCTTGTCTAGGTCGCGGATGCGCTGCTCCTCACTGGGGCTAGCCGCACTCGAGACCCCGGGGACCAGCGCAACGCCGAGCAGCACTATCGCGCAGAATCCGGTTTTCATCATTATTCTCCCGAGTGTGTTATTGGCGATACCTCCCAATCATCGCACGGGTTCTAGAAGTGCTCCACGATGGTTCCTGAGCGGATCACCCTGTCCGTCGAGTCGACCATCCCCCATTAGAGGGATCGGCGAGCGGTCGGTACTGACCCGTTGCTGCCGGTCGCGAGCGTCTGGTATCGGGCGACATCTCGGTGTCAAGCCTCCATGGCCGCCCCGAATGCTCGTGCGACCTTGAAGGCGAGGAGGCTTTGCCGCTGAAGATCCCCACGAAACCAGGCGCCAGCGTCTGTCGCAAGCACAGCGCTGGCGCCTTGGTGTCGGGCGCAAACTTAGGGTTGCTTATCCATCGTGTAGCTAGTTTTGTTCTCGTGCACCTTATCCGTGTCAACCACGGTGAAGCTCTTGCCATCGGCCGCCACCGTGAAGATCGTGTCGTCGGTGACCTTGTCCTTGCGATAGTCGAGTTCCTCGATCTGGGTAGCGCTAAGCTTTTTGAAGATCGACATCGTACTGGCAGGGTCATTCGACCAAGCGTACTTCTTGCCATCAAACTTGGCATCCACCGTCTGGCCGTTCCAGCTGATCCGGATGCCGTTGTCGGTGCTTTGCAGCATCATGAGTCGGCCGGCGTCCGAGTAGTCAGGGATGCTGTCCACCAACCATGAGCCGGACAGGGCGTGTGAGCCGGAGGGACCGGCCGCAACGCGTTTTTCGGTTATCGTACCCATCACGGGCTTCTCGCCATAGTAATTGGTGAACTTGCCGGTGAACATCGAGCCGTCTGGAGAAACCGTGGCCACGATCTTGAAGAGCGTCTTACCTGCTTTCTTGAACGTTATGTCGACCGTGGACTTGTCGACGATACTGACTGCGACATGGTCTTCAAATCCGATGTTGGGCACCGGCTGATCCGTACCGTCGGCTTTGACCTTATAGGCGGGCGCGCAGCTGTTGCAAGCGTACATGCCGCCGCTGAGCTCATACATATCCGGCTTGCCGGTGACCTTGAAAGTGTGCAGATCCGACTTCCAGGTGCCATCAAATGCGCTGCTGGCCAGCGCCACCACGGGCGTCAACGCTGCTAGGACGAGTAGCTTTTTCATGAGAGTTCCCCCGAAGTAAGGAAAATGTTGTTTTTCGTCGCGTGGCCCTTAATTGCCTGTTCGTATGGGGCCATCCTACAAAAGTGCGGATGACAGTAGGCTGAGGCAACAGTACGCAGCCAGTCGCAGACCTTTCATCGTCGCGGTCTCCGAAAAACCAAAACAGATGCGAGGCGAGCGTACTCCTGCGCGCTGCAGCAAACCCAGCGCTGTCCAGAGCGTGGCGCGGAATAGGCGCTTCAATGCTATCGGCTAGCTGTCCGACGTGTGGAGCAATGACGCGTGCGGCAGTGTGGCGTGACTACCCTGAGGTCGTCCATCGTGTGACACTCCCGCCACGGCATCCGCGTACCCTCCGCAAATACCGAAAAGTGTCACCCATGTTCGGTAGCGTCGGAACGTGATCGACCCGGATCATTCCTTCGTCTCCGCGATTCGGGCCTTGATCAGCTTGCGCACCAGCGCAGTCGGTAACTGCTCGTCCGACGAGAAATGGAGCGAGCCCTTCGTCTGGTGGTAGCGAGCGAGGTCGCGAGCGAGGGTCTTGAGCGTCGAACCGCTGAACGGGAAATACGAGCAGCCCTTGGCGGTCGCGCTGAAGCCCGCGACCACGACGCCGTTGAGGCGGAAGGCCGGTATCCGATAGCTTATGCACTCCTCGGCATCGGGGATGATGGACCGAATCTTCGCGCGCAGGTCCTCAAGTGCTGTTCGGCGGTCCTCGGGGATGCTCTCAAGGTAATCGTCGATCGTCGAGGGTTTGCGCTCTGCGGTCATGTCACATGACATGGTACAGGAGGTCGAACGCGACTCGGGCTCGTATCTCAGCCCAACGGTTGAACCCGGCCAGAAACGGTCATCCACTTCGAGCGCTTGGCTGTCCGCAAAGCTGGCACGGGAAGATCTCTCGAGGCACGGACGCGCTCGCGTCGATCCACAAAGTGTCCGCCTTGCGCGGTGCTCGCATCGACCACCAGCGTGCGCGATTGGTTTGCGGTGAACGCCGGGCACATCGTTCAACCGCCGCGCCGTGTCTCGTGGGACTTGATCAACATCCGCCCATTGCCTCCGGGAGAGCACGCTGGCCACTCCTGTTGCAGATCCGGGTCAATGCAGACGTATCGTCCTAGCTCAAAAGCCTCGTTGAGTGCCCAAGGCCAACTCTTCCCTTCCTAGCGGCGAAGCCTCATGACCTCGCGACACGCCGCGCGGTCGCGCGCGGTGCCGCGGCCCTGGGTGTTTCCTCAGTGGGGGTCCACGGACGCCCGGTGCGCTCCTCGATGTAGCGCCGGATGAGGCGTCGCACGACCTGCGAGGGCGTTGCATCCTCCTCGGCGCAAAGACGTTCGAAGAAACTCTTCTTGCGAGGGTCGATGAGTATCGTCAGTCGTGCAGTGCGGTCCTCGAGCTCCACGGCCATCCTTTAGCAGGTGCGACAGGGTTCGTTGACTCCTATTATAATCGAACACGTATCTGAGTAGAACTAGGTGTGATGCTAGATATCGACTCATCGCTGCGCGCCTGCCTCGTGCTCCTGGCGCTTTGGGCGCTGATTGGGATCGCAGGTCTGCTGCGGCCGATGAGCCTCGGTTTCGTCGGTCGCATGCTCTTTCCGCTCGGGGCCCTGTGCGGTGTGGCCCTTGCGGTGGTGGCCGCGACGAGCGTCGGAGCGCCCGCCGAGCACGCGGTCCTCAAGATAGGTCTGCCGGATCTGCCGATGCACGTCCGCCGTGATGCGCTCGCGAGCTTCTTTCTCGTCCTGCTGGGTGCTACTTCTGCGGGCATTTCCGTGTTCGCGGCCGGCTACTTCCGTCGTGGCGCGGGAACAGCACCCGGACTGATGTGCCTGCAATACCACCTGTTTCTCGCCAGCATGGGTTTCGTGCTCCTGGCGGATGACGCCTACGCATTCATGGTGGCGTGGGAGACCATGGCGCTGTCGTCCTACTTCCTCGTAACCACTCAGCACGGCCTTCCCGAGATCCGAAGTGCGGGGTTTCTCTACCTGCTGATCGCGCACGTCGGGGCCCTCGCCATTCTCCTCAGCTTCGGGGTCATGCAGGGCGGGAGCTGGCAGTTCACATTCGATGCGATGCGCGGTGCGCATCTCACTCCCTGCTGGGCCGCAATCGCTTTCTTGCTCGCCGTGTTTGGCTTCGGGGCGAAAGCGGGACTCGTGCCGCTGCACGTGTGGCTCCCCGAGGCGCACCCGGCGGCCCCCTCACCCGTCTCGGCACTTATGAGCGGAGCGATGCTGAAGATGGCCGTCTACGGAGTGCTGCGCGTGTCCTTCGATCTGCTTGGAAAACCCGAGTGGTGGTGGGGCCTCGTGCTCCTCGCCCTAGGCCTTTTCAGTGCTCTCTACGGTGTGGTATTCGCCGCGGTCCAGACGGACATGAAGCGGCTGCTCGCGTGGTCATCGATCGAGAACCTCGGCATCGTCTTTGCAGCCATCGGGCTTGGCATCGTGTTCCACGGCGTGGGCATGAATTCGCTCGCCGCACTCGCGCTGATCGCGGCTCTGTACCACAGCCTCAATCACGCGTTCATGAAGAGTCTGCTCTTTCTCGGTACCGGAGCGGTTCTCCACTCAACCGGTGAGCGTAACTTGGGGCGTCTCGGGGGCCTCATTCATCGCATGCCATGGGTCGCGTGGCTCACGCTCGTCGGGGCACTGGCGATGGCAGGCCTGCCACCCCTGAACGGCTTCGTATCCGAGTGGCTTCTCCTGCAGGCCTTCCTCTTCGCGCACCAAGTGCCCCGGACATTCGTCAACATGATCCTCCCCGTAGGGGCGGCCCTGGTGGCGCTGTCTGCCGCGCTTGCCGCCTACGTCATGGTCAAGTTTTTCGGTGTCATCTTCCTCGGTCAGCCACGGGAACCCGCCTTGGCACGTGCTCACGATGCGGGTCTCCTCGAGCGCATCGGTCTCCTTTGGCTGGCACTCGGGTGTCTGCTGTTGGGTCTGCTGCCCACCTACGTCATCGATGCACTGCGCACCGTGGTGGCGCAATTCAGCGGCGCCTTGCTGCCGAGCACGGGCGCGCCGTGGTGGCTCTTGGTGCCGCTGGCCGGCCGGCAAGCCTCCTATTCCGCACCCGTTTTTCTCATTGCACTGGCGAGCATCGTCGTACTCACGGCGCTTCTGGTGCGGCGCTTCTATCACCACCGTGTCCGGCGCGCCGCTGCCTGGGATGGCGGCTTTGGGCGCCTGAGCGCGCGCATGCAAGACACCGCCGAAGGCTTCGGCCAGCCGATACGTCACATCTTCGGGGCCTTCTTCGCCGTGAAGCGCGAGTTGCCGTCGGCCTTCGACTCTGCGCCCCGCTACGGCGTCGCAGTGGGCGATCGAATCTGGCAATGGTTGTACCTGCCGCTGGGGACACTCGTGCAACGCATTGCCGACACCTTCGCGTGGCTGCAGCAAGGGCGCATCTCCACGTATCTGCTGTACAGCTTCATCACACTCATCGCCCTCCTGGCGCTCATGCTATGAAGCCGCTCGAGATTCTCACCCAGGCACTCGAGCTGATCGCGGCCCTTGCGGCCGCACCGCTGTTTCTCGGTTGGGTGAATCAGTGCCGCGCGTGGCTGCAGAACCGACGGGCGCCGAGTATCTGGCTGCCCTACCGCGGCATTCGCAAGCTCTTTCATAAGGATGCAGTGATCGCTGAGAATGCCTCGCGGCTTTTCCGCGTGGCGCCCTACATCGTGTTCGGCGCGATGGTGGTGGCTGCCGGCATCATTCCCTCGATGGGGACCCGTCTGCCGTTCACGGCCGCGGCCGATGCCATTGCGCTGGTGGGCCTCCTGGCTACCGCACGGGTCTTCCTGTCTCTTGCGGCGATAGACATTGGCACCGCCTTCGGCACGCTAGGCGCTCGCCGCGAAATGATGGTCGGATTTCTCGCCGAACCCGCCTTGTTGATGGTCATATTCGTCGCTTCGATCATTTCCGCCACCACCGCTCTTCCCGCCATCGCAGAAAATCTGGCCACCCAGACGCTGGGACTTTATCCGAGTCTGGCCTTCACGGCCGTCGCGTTCACTCTGATATTGCTCGCCGAGAACGCACGCATCCCCATCGACAATCCGGCGACGCACCTCGAACTCACCATGATCCACGAGGCCATGGTGCTCGAGTACTCGGCGCGCCATCTCGCACTCATGGAGTGGGCGGCCGCCCTCAAACTCTTTAATTACGCTTGCATCGGATTTGCGCTCTTCCTTCCCTGGGGCGTCGCGACGGGTACCGGCGGTCCGCTGTCTCTCCTGGCTTCGATTCCGGTGCTGGCCGCGAAGCTCACGGTGACCGGCGCGGCGCTTGCCCTCATCGAGACGATTTCGGCCAAGCTGCGCGTGTTTCGCGCGCCGGAGTTCCTCGCGATCGCCTTTATGCTCGCGGTGCTGGGCGTCCTCGTGCACTTGCTACTCGGAGCCTAGAGCCGTGGCTGGAACCCCTTTCGACCTTCAACTCCTGAACCTGTGTGCAGCCCTGCTGCTGCTCTTGTCGTTTGCGATGCTCGCACAACGGCGCGTCGTGACGCTCGTCAACCTGCTCGCAATACAGGGGGCACTTCTGTTTGTGGCAACTCTGCTCCTCGCGTGGCGCACCGGCGAGCATCACCTGTATCTGTCGGCCGCCCTGACGCTGGCGCTTAAAGTCCTGCTCTTGCCTTGGCTGCTCCACCGACTCATCCGCCGCCTGCAGGTCTACTGGGACACCGAGCCGCTGCTCAATATCTCCGGCACGATGCTCGTCGGCCTTCTTGTCGTCGTCTTTGCCTTCGGCCTGGCCCAGCCGATCGCCAAGCTCGCGAGCACCGCCACCCGCAGCGCCATCGGCATAGCCCTGGCGGTGATCCTGCTTTCCTTCGTCACCATGATCACGCGGCGCAAAGCCATGTCACAAGTCGTGGGCTTTCTCTCGATGGAGAACGGACTGTTCTTTGGCGCGATGAGCGCGACGTATGGCATGCCGATGATCGTTGAGTTCGGGGTTGCACTCGACGTGCTGGTCGCCGTACTGGTCCTCGGAGTCTTTTTCTTCCAGATCCGCGAACAATTCGACAGTCTCGACCTACACCACCTCGAGTCTCTCAAGGAGATTCCTACGTTCGAAAAGAGTCCGTCGCTCGAGCCGGCCAGGTCTGTTCGGGAGAGCTAATCGATGCCGCTGCTCATGCTGCTCGGCACCCCCCTATGTGGCGCGCTCCTCCTCGGCTTCTTCGGCGCGCGGCGTTGGGCCGCCGATCTGAACGTCCTAGTGAGCCTGGTCACATTCCTCGCCGCCTGCACGCTCACGGCACAGGTCGTGAGCGAAGGTCACCTCCTGATCGGGCGCGAGCAGTTCTTCATTGATGCCTTCAACGTGTTTCTGGTCGCGCTCACCGCCTTCGTAAGTCTGACCACCTCGATTTTCTCCCGCCCCTACATGCGCGTGGAGATGACTCACGGGCGAATCGCCGCGCCGCGACTGCGTCTTTACCACAGCATGTATCAGCTATTCATGACGACGATGTTGGTCGCGCTCACGACCAACAACATGGGGCTTTTGTGGGTCTCGATGGAGGCCGCAACCCTGTCCACTGTGCTGCTGGTAACGCTGTACCGCACACCGGCGAGCCTGGAAGCAGGATGGAAGTATTTCATCCTCTGCGGGGTGGGCATCGCGCAGGCACTTTTCGGCACGATCCTCCTGTACTTTGCCGCCGAGAAGGTCCTGGGTGCCGAAGGCGGGACGGCGCTGTTGTGGACGCACCTGAACGCGGTGAAAGGCCACCTCGAACCGACGGTGCTCGGACTCGCGTTCGTGTTCCTCTTTGTCGGCTATGGGACGAAGGTGGGCCTTGCGCCCTTGCACAACTGGCTGCCGGACGCGCATGCAGAAGGCCCGACGCCGATCTCGGCGGTACTCTCGGGACTGCTGCTCAATGTCGCCATCTACGCGGTCGTGCGGTGCAAGGTGCTGGTCGAAGGGTCGCTGCACTCACAGCTCCCCTCTCAGATGCTCATGGGCTTCGGGCTGCTCTCGGTGGTGTTGGCCGCGTTCTTCCTCTGGCGTCAGCGCGACATCAAGCGCCTGTTCGCCTACTCCTCGATCGAGCATATGGGCATCATCACCTTTGCTTTCGGAATGGGCGGACCGGTGGCGAACTTTGCCGCGTTGCTGCACATGACGGTGCATTCGCTGACCAAATCGGCGATTTTCTTTACCGTCGGTCATGCGGCGCAGAAGGCGGGCTCACAACTCATCGAGGATATTCGTGGCCTCATCACGCTCAGCCCTGCCCTAGGCTGGGGCCTCATGATGGGCTCACTCGCGATTCTTGGCATGCCACCGTTCGGTGTGTTTGCCAGCGAGTTCCTGATCCTCACGACCGCGATGAGAGAGCAGCCCTGGGCAACCCCGATTCTGCTCGTGGCCCTCGGCGTCGCCTTCGCCGCAATCTTCGCGCGTGTACAACCCATGGTATTTGGTGAAACGACGGCGAAGCGCCTGCCGCACCCACCGGCGCTGCTGCCCGTGTTTGCTCACCTAGCCATCGTTCTCATGCTCGGCCTCTACTTGCCGCCGTATCTTGCGGACTGGTATCGCGCGGCGGCACGTCTGATTGGAGGCGAGTGAGATGCCGATGCAGATGTGGTTCTCGCACAGCGCGCCGCAACCCGGCGCCCCGGGTCTATACTCCCTTGCGGTGTCGCCGGAACAGTGGCGGCAGGTCGCGCAGGACTTCGCGGCCGCGGCCGGCAGGCTCCTGGCGCTCTGGGCGAGTGCGGATGAGCGCGGGACGCCGACAATTCGCGCAGCGTTTCTTGCCGAGCGGCGGGGACTCCTGTTGTCAGTGCCGCTGGCCCGTCCGGAAATCTCCTACCCGGGAATCGGCGACCTCTTTCCGGCCGCCGTTCGCATGCAGCGGGCGATCGCGGATCTCACCGGATTGCGATCCACGGATTCGGATGCCCGCCCGTGGTTGCGCCATGCGGCCTGGCCAGCAGGCTACCGGCCACTGCTTGACCCTCCGCTATCCGCGCCAGACCCTCAGGCAAACCTCGACGACTACGCGTTCGTACGCGTCGAGGGCGATGGTGTGCACGAGATTGCGGTCGGCCCCGTACACGCCGGCACCATTGAGCCGGGACACTTTCGCTTCTCGGTTGTCGGGGAGAAGGTGTTGAGACTCGAAGAGCGCTTGGCGTACACGCACAAGGGTATCGAACAGCGCTTCACGCAACTGCGGATCCTCGATGCACACCGACTCGCCGCGCGCGTATCGGGCGACTCGGCGGTCGCCTATTCGTGGGCGTACTGCCAGGCGCTCGAGAGCATGGCCGGGGTAGAAATCGCGCCACGAGCGGCCTGGCTGCGCGCGCTGTATCTGGAGCTCGAGCGTGTGGCCAATCACTTAGGTGACCTCGGGGCACTCGGTAACGACGCGGGCTTCGCCTTTGGACTGGCGCAGTTCTCGCGTTTGAAGGAGGGGCTCCTGCGCGCCAGTCACGAGGCTCTAGGGGAGCGCTACCTGATGGACGCCATCGCACCCGGCGGGACGCGGCGGGATCTGGCGCGAAACGGCGCTCCTTCGCTTGGGCTGTATCTACGGGAGATCGCCGACGAGGTGCTGAGGCTGCGGGTGATTTATGACGAGCATGAGGGGGTGCGGGATCGATTCAATGGCGCCGGTACGGTCGCACCTGAACTGGCCGCACGACTAGGCCTTACGGGTCTCGCGGGTCGGGCGAGCGCCCAGGCGTTTGATCTGCGCAGCGACCTTCCATGCGAACCCTATACGCAGCTTGCGGTAAAGAAGATCACTCGCACCGACGGCGACGTGGCCGCGCGAGTTGCGGTTCGATTCGATGAGCTGCAGGAATCGTGTCGTCTGATTCAGCACATTCTCGGTGCCCTACCGGACGGACCGCATCGCACCCCCGTGCGCGAACCCGCCGAGGGGGTGATCGGAGCAGGTCTCATCGAGGGCTGGCGGGGACCGGTCTGGGTCGCGCTCGAAGCCGGCCCTGCCGGTACGATCCGCCGTTGTCATCCGCATGATCCGTCGTGGCAGAACTGGCCGGTGCTCGAGCACGCCATCATCGGCAACATCATCCCCGATTTCCCGCTCATTAATAAGTCTTTCAACCTCTCCTACAGTGGTCATGACCTGTAGCGCAATCACATGATAAAGACCCTGCGCCAGATCGCCGCCGTCGGCATCATCTCCGAGCCCCCGCCGCAGCCGGACGAAGACTTACGTATTCGCGACAGTCTGCAGGCGCACATTCGGGCTGTGCTCGGCCGGGCACTGTGCATCCGTCACATCGATGCGGGCTCGTGCAACGGCTGCGAGCTTGAGATCCACGCGCTCAACAATCCCCTCTACAACCTCGAAGGACTCGGCATTCGATTTGTGGCAAGCCCGCGGCACGCCGATCTTCTCCTCGTGACGGGACCGGTGTCGAAGCATATGGAGGTAGCTCTGCGTCGAACCTATGAGGCAACACCGGACCCCAAGCTCGTGGTTGCGTTGGGCGATTGCGGTTGCACCGGCGGCATCTTTGGCGAGAGCTACGCGAGTTGCGGGCGAGTCTCGAACGTACTCCCTGTCGACGTAGCCGTACCGGGTTGCCCGCCGAGCCCAACGCGGATCCTGGCAGGCATTCTCACCGCCATCTCGAGCGCACCTGCAGGGCGGGCAGCCCCCGTTTAACCACCGTGAGCCGTGCAACGACGCAACTGTTTGCGATGGAGAGCTCGTTCGTGCAAGCACACAGCGTGTTCCGCGTGCTGGAGCCTG
>Ga0070733_10000967_pt1 | contig 22028 bp, 18 predicted proteins | sample Coa_R1_9_FD_66450 | JGI IMG/M metagenome (GOLD analysis project Ga0070733, IMG submission 66450) | Surface soil microbial communities from Centralia Pennsylvania, which are recovering from an underground coalmine fire - Coalmine... | ecosystem: Environmental > Terrestrial > Soil > Unclassified ...
GTAAATTCATCACCCAATGCGCGGGCGGTTATATCATACGTTACGCGGTCTTTGTTTGTTGCAAAATTAATGATAAAACCTTTTTCTTTGAGGTACAAGATTATTTCTTTTGTACCATCAATAAAGCAACGTGAATTTTCTATGGTGTTGATCATCCATGCAACATATGGGGTGAGTCGTGGCTCGCGCATGCCATGATACAGAAAGTGGAAGGTTAGACCACTCATTGCATTGCCATGTTCATCACACAGAGCTTCTTTAGATCCATCACGTTTATAAATATTTTTTACATATAAAAGGGCGCGAATGTAATCTACAGCACCAAATATGTTTTGCATTATGCCGCCTATTACGAGTTTGCTTTTAAGCCAGCTTGATTGTTGTATGACAACATCATCAAGATCAAAAATGATCACGCTGTTTTCTGGTGTAAGAACCATTGGTAAGGCTGTACCGCAAAAGATGCTGGCAAAAAGTAGTAATGTGTACATTATTTTCATGATATCCCCTATTTTTATATCAATATATCTCCAATTGTAATTAGCGTAACATGGATTGTTGTATATTGCAAAAGCCCCTATGGAATGGTAAAAAAGAGAAGTTCTTGATTTATCCGCCGTGATATCGGCATGTTTGAAATAAGTATTAATGCGGATAGGGGAAACTTATGCAATATCAAGGATCTTTTGCATTTATTAAAATGATAACAAAGCCTTTCAGGGCATACATTGTAGGTATGGTGCTCATTGCATTGATGTGGGCATTATTGCTTAATGTGCAACCATACATTGTCAAGCTTATTTTGAATGTAGCAATGGGTGGTGATCAGACCGATCTTTTTAATAGGCTTGCATTTTTAATGGCTTTGTATCTGGTGTCTGCATTTGTGTATGTTTTTATTTTTCGTGTTCATGACTGGATTGATATTCAATTACGTCCTGCGTTGAAACGGTATATTTCTCTGACATTGATGAATAAAATGATGGATCATTCTCACAGTTTTTATCAGCGACAGTTTGCCGGAAGTTTAGCAACACGCATTAGTGAAATAACAACAGCTATTCCTGACCTGCTACAGATTGTTATTGATCGTCTCATGGCATGTTCGCTGATGTTGTTATTTGCGTTATATAATATATCAAGAATTCATATGAAATTTACCATAGCCTTGGGGATATGGATTTTTTTCTTTTTAGGTATTTCCATTGTTTTGGTATTTCGCAATCAGCATTTAGCTTATGATGTTGCGGAGGCACGAGCTGTTGTTAATGGTTCTATTGTGGATATTTTGACGAATATGGCGAGTGTGAGATTTTTTGCAGCAAAAAAATTTGAAAATGTTTATTTGGAGCGTTTGAGAAACAATGCAGTTAAAAAAGAACGAACACGAGATTGGTTTTTTTTAAAATTACATGCATTGCAGGGCGGATCATTTTTACTGTTTCAAGCGATCTGTTTTTGGTGGTTGCTTGATGGATTAGTGAGCAAGGTGATGACTCCGGGTGATTTTGTTTTAGTATTGACGTTGAATTTGCACATTGTTGAGAATTTTTGGAATATTGCAAAAGAGATGCGAGACTTTTGGGAAGAGTTGGGCAATGTTGTTCAAGGTCTTGCGATCATTGAAACTCCCATTGAAATACAAGATGAACCTGGTGCAAAAGAGCTTGTTGTTGCCAAGGGTGAAATTGTGTTTGAGAATGTACAGTTTCAGTATCATGATGCTGAATCATTATTTGAGCATGAGTCGGTGGTAATTAAGTCTGGTCAAAAAGTTGGGTTGGTTGGTTATTCTGGAAGCGGTAAATCGACGTTTGTTAATTTAATTTTACGTTTATTTGATGTTACCGCAGGTAAAATTATGATTGATGGTCAGGATATTCGGCATGTAACGCAGGATAGTTTACATAGAGCTATTGCCATGATTCCACAAGATCCATCTTTGTTTCATCGATCATTGGTAGAAAATATTGCATATGGCCATGGAGATACGACTAATCAAGAAATAATTGCAGCAGCAAAACGAGCGTATGCTCATGAATTTATTGTGGCATTGTCACAAGGGTATGATACGCAGGTGGGTGAACGGGGTATACGTCTTTCTGGAGGACAACGGCAACGAATTGCTATTGCACGTGCTATTTTAAAGAACGCACCTATTTTAATTTTCGATGAAGCAACCAGTCAGCTTGATTCAGTAACAGAAAGTGAAATTCAAGATAGTTTATGGGATCTCATGCAAAATAAAACAACGTTGGTCATTGCACATCGTCTTTCCACATTATTGCATATGGATCGCATTTTGGTTTTTGATAAGGGTACCATTGTAGAGGATGGTTCTCACGAAGCACTTCTTGAACGTGACGGTCTTTATAAGCAGTTATGGGAAGCTCAAATTGGCGGCTTTTTGCTTGACGATGGTGATGAGGAACATCATGATCATTAGCTGCTCATATTCTTTGCAAAAAAGGTTCACTATTTTTAAACTTTAAATTTGTCTGAAATCAACAGGCTGAGCAGAAACCAAATTTTGTTGGTAAGGAACTCATCCGTGATGTAATCGGGAAGACATGCTAAAGCGGGTAATTCTCTGTCATTATGGTTATCGCATTGCTTTTGTTCAATAGTGAGAATTTTATTTTTTATGGTTGCTATAAGATCGATAAGATGATCGTTAGTCATAGCACCTTGTTCATAGAGAGGTTTCATCTGTGCGCATCCTGTTTTTGTGATTGTATCAATAGTAGCACGTGCAAATAATTTAAGGCGCATTTCATGACCATTAAATTCATTTTTATCAATGAAATCATGAACTGTCCGATGATCGTTGTTTTTTATAGAGACATCTATTCGAGGATCATTGATGAATAACATGATTGCTACATGATCTTTAGCAAGTGCAGAATAATGCAGTGCAGTGTTATACCATCTATTTTGTACATTGGGATTGAGATGAGGATTTTTCAGATAAAATTTTATTTGATCATGGTTTTGGGAACGTGCTGCAGCTATTAACGGATGATCCTGTTGCATAAAAGCTATTGTTTTTGGTTCATTGAGAGAGGGGAATGAAAGAGATTTGTCAGAATTCCTTCTGTACCAACCTGTTCTTTTTGACTCAGATCTTCCAATTTTTTTAGAAGGTTGTTCATTCATACTTTTCAGTGAAAAAGTAGTGGTGCTCGATAAGAGTAGAATAATTAATAGATTAAGCATGGGTTTTTCTTTATGGGTTTCAACTGTTTTTTTGATGGGCTTGGATTGTGGCGTTAGCAAAAACCGGGTAAAAATATGGAGGAGAGAGTGGGATTCGAACCCACGATCCCGATCTCTCGGAATAACGGTTTTCAAGACCGCCGCATTCGGCCGCTCTGCCATCTCTCCATGTGTGTATTTTAAAGAACTTTTTTTAAAATTTAACTATCCAAATCTTTTATGGGTCCCAACTGCAGCGTTAGCAAAAGTTGGGTAAAAGTATGGCGCGCCCGGAAGGAGTCGAACCTGCAACCTTCAGATCCGTAGTCTGACGCTCTATCCAATTGAGCTACGGGCGCATACAGTAATTATATAAATTTCAAAAACTTTGTGTGCATTTGTCCAGCCTTCGCCAAGGTTTTGACGCATAGACTACATTAATTATGCATTTTGGCTGGCTGCGCCAGCGAAGCTCGTTAGAGCGTAGTCTGGTGGAGAGAGAGGGATTCGAACCCTCGTGTCCGATTTCTCAGACTCTTGCTTAGCAGGCAAGCGCTTTAGGCCGCTCAGCCATCTCTCCCGTTTATTCAATGATGTCAATATATACAAAAGAATACTGTCATTTACCATTTTTTCAAGTAACATAATGAATCTTTTGTTTAAATATAACATTTTTTAAAGTATTGTATATTAATTTTGAGCTGAGTTAAGCTCATTTTTAATGCTAAAATTTATCGATGAGGAGGGCAAAATGGCATTTATTTTTGATGTAAAAGTTTTTCCCAGTTCTGGAAAAATAGGTTGGTCTATCGATAAAACAGGTAATTTAAAATGTTATTTAAAGAGTCCCGCAGAACAAGGTAAAGCAAATGGAGAATTGATCAAAAGCCTTTCAAAAGCACTGGGCATTCCGCAAGACATGATCTCTATTGCTACAGGCGCACAATCAAGAAAAAAGCGCATTAAAATTGATGTTGAAATGACGTATAACAGGCTTTTAGAACTTTTGGGTATTGATTGGCAAATGGATATGTTTTAAGCTCCATTTTCATTGCATTGCAATGGGGACCCCATTGAAGATAAGAAGTAATAATTAGTCGATAGGGAAATTATGCCATATTTTAAGTGGGTAGGTGTTGATATTGTCGGAGCTACAAAAAAGGGTAAGCAAGCAGCTCATTCATCACAAGATTTATCAAAAAAACTTTTACAACAGGGCATAGCTCTATTGCACAGCAAATCTGTTTATGCACCATCATTTGTTTGGTCAATTAATGCAAAAGTGAAAGGTGATTTATTTAAGCAAAAGGCAAAACTGTTGCATGCAGGGTTATTGTTACCTAAAGTTCTTGAAATTGCTGCCCAACAATCTCACAATCCTCTTGTTCATGATATGCTTTTTGCTATAAGTTGTGACATTCAACAGGGTGTGCCTTTTGCCAAAGCATTGGAAAAACACAATAAATTGTGTGACCCGATTGTTATGGTTATGCTTACCGCTGGACATGAATCAGGTAATATTATTAATGCGGTAGAAAATGTGGCGCTCTATTTTCATAAACAGCATGCGTTCAATAAAAGTGTTCGTTCAGCATTGGCGATGCCATTTTTAACATTACTGTTTTTTATTGGTATTAGTCTGTTTATTTTTGTTTTTATTATTCCACGCTTTGTCGATATGTTCAGCTCTTTGCAACAGGAACTTCCCGCGTTAACACGTTCTATGATCAATATAAGTGATTTTATTCGTAGTTCTTCGATGATCTATGTATTGGGCGTTTTAGCAATTATCTGTTGTGTTGTGCACCATTATGTAAGAAATGCAGGCAAGCATGTGTGGGACACTGTTCTCGTTAAGATTCCATTTATCGGCGTTGTGGTGTGGCAGTATCAGATGAGTCAGGCATTACAGGCATTATCATTGTTGGTTGGTAGTGGTGTCACCTTAGTGACAGGATTGAAAATAGTGAGTGATTCGGTGGATCATACGATGGTTAAGGTGCAGCTTGCTGATTTACATGATGATGTTGCTGGAGGACAGTTGTTGAGTAGTGCTATGGTAAGTTCATCAATTTTTTTACCAGAAATTGTTGCCTTGATCACTATTGGTGAAGAAACAGGAGCGCTTGGTCAATCGCTTGAAGCTGCGGCACAGATCTATAATGATACATTGGACCAATCGTTACGGCGATTTGTTTTCTTTTTGCAACCGATTATCATAATTTTACTTGGTTTTTTAGTAACAACCCTTATTTTTGCGGTATACTTACCTATTATGCAGCTTTCTCACGCTTTGTGATAAAGAAAGACTTTTTTTTTATGAAAATGTTTTTTAGGGGGACAATTATCATGACAATGCTTATATTGTTGGTTATTTTTTCTTTTTTTCAGTCTATATCAGCTGATCAGGCATCAAGCAAAAATGCAGAGCGTGTTCTTAATCTTGTTGAATATACATTACCATCACCTTCCATTATTGGTGATCGTGAATGGAAGGAGCTTCAGTTAGATCGTTTGGTAACTATTGCCGATCGTACCAAAACATCGTTTGGCAGATGGGGATTGGTCCAGTTATTGCATCCTATAGCTGATAAGAGACAGCTGATGGAACGCAAAGAGATTATTACTTTTTTAATTGATCATCCTGAAAAAATGAATATTTTTCAACAACAACTTGAGGAGGTCAAACGTGTTGAAAAATCGTTATTGGCATATTGGGATGCGCGGGACCTGGTTAATCAACAAGCTGAACAGTTTTATTTTTCAGTGTTTGGTTTAAAAGAGTTGAATAAAAGCAGTCTTGCGTTGAATGTCAGCACTGCTATGGAGATGTTTAATTCATGGAAGTATCTTTTAACTGCGTTAGCTTTTGGTGGGCTTTCTGCTGAATATTCGCGATGGATTTATAGTGATCAAAAAAATTTTGATTGGAGCCGTGGTTTACGAGAAGGTTTTGCGCTGCCTATTAGTCAGCATTATCCCGGCTTTAAAGAGTTGGAAGAATCAAAATCTTCTTATGGTTCTAAAGATTATCTTAAGGCCTTCGGACCTCAGGGATCGTGGGGTGATCGGTATAATATACTCTATAGGGGTTTCAAGCCTGATGCATTACAACTGAAGTTGCTACCATCAATTGTTCCTGGTTTTGGTAAAGTGGGTGCTTTTGTGGGGGCGACCATTCCTACGTTATTTTTTGATTATCAATTTGTTTCCTCTATTTTTTCTGTTGGACGACGTATTATTGCTATGAATCGTGAACTTAACCAGCTTCAAGAGCGCGTTGCTGATGTAGCACATTGTATTGACGCAATAATAAAATTGCGCAAATTAATTATAAGTCAGGGCTCTGGGCTTACGACGTATTTTAATGCTGATGATTATGATGATGAGCTGAAGACTATTGCAAAAAAATTATTATCGCAGCGTTTTTTACAGAAACCAGGATATTTGTATTCACGTGGGCATGTGTTGACGATGCATAAAGAGATTAAGCAGGCTAAAAAGTCATTAATTCCTCTTTTGCATTCAGTCGGTCTGCTTGATGCTTATTGTTCTATTGCACAGTTTTATAAAGAAAATCAAGCTGAATCAGTAGGTTTTTGTTTTCCGGAATTTATGGAGTCAGACGAACCTTTCTTGAACTATAAGAATGCATGGCTGCCTTTGTTGTCATCCAAAGAGGTTATCGTGAATGATCTTGCTTTGGGTGATGATGCTCCGGGTAAAATGCTTATTACTGGTCCTAATGGTGGTGGTAAATCAACCATTTTAAAAGCATACGGTGTAGCGGCAGTATTGTCGCAATCATGGGGTATTGTTCCGGCACAATATGCGCAACAAACATTATTTGCAAGTATCAGAACGGGACTTGCACCAGAGGAAGACTTAGAAAAAAAATTATCGAAGGGTACGGCGGCGAGGAAAATAATGTTAGAGCTGCTTGATGATATTCGTTCTTCGGATGAACATGATTATAAGCTTGTATTAATTGATGAGCCTTATCTAGGCACTGTTGATGATGAATCAGCTAAGCGCATTTATAAATTTGGTAAAGATATTGCAGATTTTCCAGAGTCATTGGTTGTAATTGCTACGCATGTGAAAAAGCCAATATTATTGGAACATGATACGGGCGGTATTTTTGGCAATTATCAGGTAAAAGTTAAAGAGGTATCCCCTGGTATTTTTGAACGTCTGTTTAAGATTGAAAAAGGGCCTGCTCTGTGGTGGTTTGAAGATGAAGATAAACGTGGTCGGTTTATTGATTGGAGTGATATGAAAGGAGAGAGGGTTTCCCTTTAAATAACCACTCTTTTTGTCCCTCCTTTTTATTGACGGGTAAGGCTCTTTGGGGTATTCTAATGATACGTTTGAAATCAATAATGCCGGGGTGGCGAAATGGCAGACGCACGAGACTCAAAATCTCGCGATGGTAACATCATGTCGGTTCGAGTCCGACCCTCGGCACCAGATGAAGTTTGTTAGAGCGTAGAGGGTACTATTTTGGTGGAAGTTCAAAATTGTGTTTTTTGTAAAATTCTTGCTGGTCAATTGCCAGCTAAAATAATAACCCAAACAGATGATATTATTGTTATTGATAATATTGCACCAAAAGCAGCTATCCATTATCTTATCATTCCCAAAAAACATATTCCGGATATCACGTTACTCACACAAGATGATACAACCCTTGCAGGAGAAATGCTTTTGATGGCAAAACAACTTGCAGCAAATTTATCTGGTTCACAAGCATTCCGTCTTATTGTTAACAATGGCTCTGATGTTGGTCAGAGCGTTTTTCATTTACACTTTCATTTCCTTGCTGGTCAAAAATTTTCTGATTATTAATGTCATGCTATAAGCGTTCAATTCTTTTTTATATAAATTAACCTTTGTCTTCCAGTATACTGCAAGGAAAAGGGGGTTGTATGAAAAAAATGATGATAGGGGTTATTTTCTTGTATTGTACCATCGCTCACCCGGTTATTATTATTGGTCATCGTGGTGCATCTGGATATGCGCCGGAAAATACCTTAACAGCATTTGCACGAGCGATAGAATGCAATGTTGATATGGTTGAATGTGATGTGTGGAAATGCGCTTCGGGCGAGTTAGTTGTATTTCATGATGCCAAGCTTGAACGATTGACTGATGGTTATGGATCTGTATCATCAAAGACGCTGGACGAGCTGAAGAAATTGGTTGTTCTTGGTTATGAGCGAATTCCAACATTAACTGAGCTTTTTGATTTTGTTGATCGTCGGGTAAAACTGTATGTTGAGCTGAAGGGGGCTGACATTGCACATGATGTTTTGCAACTTATTGAGCATTATGTTGAGCATAAACAGTGGCAGTATGACGATTTTTTAGTTGCTTCATTTGATCATATTCAGTTACGTACGATTAAAAATATAAATAGTGCTATTCCTGTTGCGGCTCTCATTTATGGTATACCTATGCAACTTGGAGCATGCGCTGAGGATATCAATGCGCAGGTTGTGTGTTTAGATGTTGAGTTTATTAATCAGCGTTTTGTGGATGATATTCATAACCGCGGCATGCTTGTTTATGTTTATACCGTTAATGATAGAGATGATTTTACCCGTCTCATTGATTATGGAGTTGATGGTGTTGTTACCGATTATCCTGGTTATATTGGTGTATTTTTTGCAAATAATAATTGATATATATTGTTATAAAAAAAAGAAAGCGCTGATTATGCAATCAGCGCTTTCTTTTTTTAAATTTGTATCTCTTTATCTTCATAATCAGATTTATTTTTTAACTCATCTTGATAGAAGATATAAAGTCCAAGAAGGACGATGATAATGGATAAATAAAAATGCCATGAAATGGTTTCTTGGAAAAATACCCATCCATAAAGTGCTGCAAAGAGTGGGCTTAAAAAGCTCGTAAAAGACATAAATGTTGCCGAATATTTTTTAAGTAGTCCTGCATAAATGTTGTGGCATAGAATATTACTGATAAAAATCATGATGATTAATCCTTTTGCAAATGTAGCAGGATCAGAGATTTGAACAGGGCCTTCAATTGCATAGGAGGTTACGAGAGAAAGTAAACCTCCAGCGGCCATGCCAATGCCATTGACTATTGATGTATCATAGTTTTTATAACGGACCAATTTTTGTATTAGTATCCAACTGTAGCAGTGTAAGGATACAGAGATTATAAGAAATACTTCATAGATAGAAATATTCAAAAATTCTCCAAGTGTTGCTTCTTCTGGGCTGGATGAAATGAGTATTGGTATCATACCCATAAGACCTATAGAAAGTCCTAACCATTGCTTTTTGGATAGTCGCTCATTGAATAAACAGTATGCATAGAGAGCAGACAAAAATGGTGATAAATTATAGAAAAACGATGTTTTCCAGACGGGTAATACTTTCAGGGCATATAAGCGTAATCCGTATGTTGCGTACATGCCTAAAATAATTATTTGAGCGAAAATCCACCAATGTTTTCTTTTGATTTTAAATTCTTTTGAGGGTAAAAAATATTGATAAATAAGGAGTAATCCGCCTGCAATAAGCATGCGTGCTCCTGATAAAAATAAAGGTGAAGTAAAGTTTAAAAGATATTTCCCCATAGGAAAGGAGGTCGCGAAAAGAGCTTGTAAGAGGATAATAAATGTCATAATGCTTATACCTATTAAAATGAAACCGATTTATATTATTCTAAATTCGTGAAAATTTCTCAAACTGTTCTTTTAATAGTATATCCTACAAATAAAAAAAATGGGGAAAATTATGCAAAATAAATGGAAGCATAGTGAAATTTTTTTCTTTTTTTCTTTTTATATTATCCCTATTTGTGCAATGAATGAGCCTCGAGTATTAACCAGTAATTTCATTTCGAAAAAAAATTTTCCTTTAAAGCCACATAAAATAATACCTGTCTTTGATTCTAAAGCAACCTTGCAAGCAGGTAAATCATGGTATGATGTAGTTCCAGGAACTGTTATGATTACTCCTGATAGTCAGGGGGTTATTATAGGAGATCATGGTAAGGTTCATCTTTTACAACTTAATAATAACAATATATCAAAGTTGATTATTGAACATCCTTATGTTACACACTCTCCTATCATTGCGATGGCGCAAACAAAAAAAAAAGAGTTGCTGGTTGCGTCTGCGGGGAATTATATGGATTTAACAAATCAACGAGTTTCTGAGTATATATTATTTTGTAATGGATCATCTCAAATATACAAATTAGAATTTCCAATTCAAGCCATTGCATTGAGTCCTTACGGTGAAAAACTTGCAATTGCGGGGTTTGATCATGTGACTATCATTGATTTGGAAACACCGGAGAAAGATAGTAAGAGAGTGAGAACGACTCAGGGAGATTATATTATAGATATTGCTATAAATTCGGAAGGTAGGGCAATTATAGCGGCAGAATGTCAAGGTGGTTTACGATTAATGGATGTGTCAAAGTGTGATGCTAAAATAGGTATCCATAATCTTCAATTGGCTATAAGTAATGATATTATTAAAAAAATTTACTATCCATGTGATGCGGAGTTATTGTATATCACTCATGACGGAAAAGCCAAAACAATTGTTTTGGAAGATTTACTTATTAATGAATATAATAAGAAAATTAATGGAACTGTTTTTGCGGAATCACCGTTGTATGATATGGTTACTGCCGATTTTAGTGAACAGATTGCTACAGCACATTGGACTAATGATATAAAGGTCGCTGAAGATGTTCGACGTAGAATAAAAGTATATCGTAAATGTAATGAATATATTGAAAAAATTGTCCTAGCAGTACCTGCTTTAGATTCGAAATATAATTATATAACAAATCGTGGACAATACGATTCAGGGGTAGGACATTTATTGACTGTTGCGCTTCGCGGTAATCGTGTTATTGCGCTTGGAACGGACGGTCAGTTGCGATTGTGGTCATTGCCTCCAAAAGGTATGAGTGATGATGGTGAAAGAAAAGAGCAAATACTATCAAAAAGCATATCAGCACCAGATTGTACTGCCTTATCAAAGGATCAATTTCTTAAAAGAACACGATCTCTTTCAGGTGGAAAGCAAAATAAACATGAATCATCGGTGATAGAAGATGATGATAAACAAAAAAAAACTTCATCACGGGTGAAGTTATTTACGCAATTATCTGGTCGTTCAAGAGATAATAGTCCTGCGCGATCTCGAGAGCAAAGTCCCGCACGTAGTCCGCGTAAAAATGAAGATGAGATGGACGGTAAAGATAAAATATAATGTTATTGTATAACTTCATTGATAAATGCAGTCAATTTTTCTTTGTACGCTTCTCTGTGTATGAGATGATGCTGTGTGTGATATGATTGTCGAATCCACCAGCATTTTTTATGATGAGTTAGTTCGGAGAGTTTAATAACGTTGTGTATGTCGACATGACGGTCATCATATGAATGAATAAAAAATGTTGGCAGATTGAGATGACCTATTTTATTAAATAAATTTGTTATCGGTTCGTATTGCCTGATTATTGGCTTGATTAATAAAGAATGAGCTGTTGTGCATATGGAACGGGCACAATTGGTAGATAATCTAAATAAAAGAGATTGTTGAACCAATTCTTTTGTTTTATAAAAATGTTTGAGAATTGCAGCAATACCTTCTTCTGCATTTGCAAATACAGCTGTATTTGATGCATCCATGACAGATCCCCATCCACTATCGAAAACAAGTCCCTTAACGTTTGATGGAAGTTGATTGTTATTTTTTTCTAGATGAATGGCTGCATGAGCCGCATTGAATGCTCCAGAACATGCACCATAGATGATAATGGGAAGTGCGTTATTTTTGTTAGTCCAGGACACGGCTGCGACGGTATCTTTATATTCATCCACTCCATAGCGCCACAGTTTCCAAAACAATGGACCTTCACTTTCCCCATGTCCTCTGGTATCAAAGAATAGAATATTACAATAGTCTGGCAATATATCATAAAAAGTTGCCAGACCTTCTTTTTTTCCTGGGCGCCAACCGGCGGAGAGAATAACATTACATGTGGCATTAGGGCGTGATAAAAAAAGGCCACGTAGGACGATATTGTCAGAGGTTTTAAAACTAACCTCAACAAAACCATGTTGTTTTAACGATTCATGCACTGCCGCGTAGTTTTTTAAAAATGAGGTTGAATAGAACTGTTCTAAGTTTTCAGTGCAGTGTGCAGCAAATGATAGTAATATAATGGGAAGTAAAAAATGGCTTTTTATGTTCATTATTACGTACCAACCTTTTTTATGGCATATTTGAACGCATTATATAATTTTAAAATAGAGTATATCTATGAGTTTTATAGTAATTATTATCAGTATAGCATTATCTTTATTTTCAACAACCGTCATGAGTTATGTAGCATTAGCAACACCTATCGGCCCATGGATCGCACCAACGCTGGTGTTTATCGTATTATTGCTTTCAAAGGCTATAATAAGGATCAGTACAACATCCATGGCTTATGCAGTATCTGCCGGATCAATTGGTGGGATTATGGCGACTGCCTGTGCCTTTTCATTCCCTACCATTTATTTTTTGGATCCAACTTTATTTAATACATGGATGAGCTCGCCGCTCTTTTTTGGCTGTATGTTAGGCAGTTTTTCCTTTTTGGCTGGTGCTTTTGGGTTATTGGTAGCAGATATGTCGGAAAAAACGCTTATTGACACCCAAAATCTCTCATTTCCCGTTGGGCAACTTGTTCATAAAATGATCATCGCTCAACATCAGATTCGTAAGGCATATGAGTTGATGGCGGGGTTTTGTATGGAGGCAATTTTTTCTTTTTTGCAAGGAGGTGTTTTTTTGACTCATGCTTTGGTACCAAAATCAGTAACATTGTTGCCATCGATGCAGTTGTCAATTTTTTCATTGCCGCGCATGATGGTTAATCTTGATATTGCGCCGATGATTTGGGCAATAGGTTTTGTGACGGGACATGTGATAGCGCTGCCACTTGCGGTTGGTGCATGTGCTAATGTTATTCTTTTAGCCCCTGTGCAACGATCATTTTTTTTTTATTTATCGTCGATGGAATTTACGCTCGCGTTTTGCAGTGGTATTGTTTTTTTTATTACGGTGATGAGCATTATTTCTATGCCGAAGCAAATTGTTGCTGGTATGAGGAATGGTATTGCAAAAGTAAATAACAATGTATCCGTGATGAATTTTGTGCATGCACGAGATCTGTTGTTTTCTGCTATCACTGCGATAGGAATGATCGCGTTTTTGTCTTATTTTAAATTTCCGTGGTACGTGCAATTGTACTTAATCGTCTGCACTGCTATTACAACATACCAAATCGCGGCAATTGCAGGAAGAATTGGTCTTGCATTGTTGGGACGTTTTGCAACATTTGTGATGGTTCCGGCCATGCTTATTTTTAATATTAATTATGTTCATATGGTGTTGATTGCGACTTTTGTTGAAATAGCTGGCGGAGTTGCAGCAGATGTGCTATTTGGTCGTAAGCTGGCGCAGTTAGCTGATGTTTCTCGAGTAACGATGCGTAAGTATCAACTATTAGGGTTGGTTATAACATCAGCGAGTATTGGAGTTATTTTTTGGCTTTTAATTAATCATTTTGGGCTTGGATCGGCTGAGTTGTTTGCGTATCGTGCGCAATCGCGACAACTGCTTATTCAAGCAAAGCATTTTGATTATATAGTAGTTGCTGTTGGTGCTTTATTCGGACTATGTTTGCAGCAGATCCGTCTTAATCCGATGTTAGTTTTGGGCGGATTGTTGATGCCACTTGATATTACCTTTGGTCTTGTTGCGGGAGGATTGCTTGCAGTAATGTCATCTCAAAAAGAAGAATGGTATCCATTTTGGTCCGGTATTTTTGCAAGCAATTCTCTCTGTATGTTACTGCGCGCGATATGTATAGGTTGATTTAGTTATGTATAGATTGATTTAGTGCTGAAAAAAATTAAATTTACATTGCGAGGGGATGGTTATAGACTTGCCCAAATGATAAATTTTTTTATTTTAAACACAGTTGAGGAGAGTGTATGAGAATCAATTCTTGCATAAAGTTTGTTTTGGTAATGACAATCTTTAGACCAAATTATGTGCAATCTGACGATCAATACATTATTGTGGAAAAGCAAGGCGTTATTCATAAATTTGTTTCGTTTGACAAAGAGACTGATCATTTTGTAAAAAATGTTTTTCAGGATTGGGAATGCTGTACTTTTGAACTGTTTGATGAAGTAAAGAATAAGGAAGGTATAGCTGTTGATATTGGTGGGTGGATCGGTACCACAGCAATTTGGCTTTCTAACAATTTCCATCATGTAGTCGTGGTGGAGCCTGATCGAAAATCTTTGCAATGTCTTCGCATGAATTTACATGCTTCTGGGTGTACTAATGTTAGTATATGCGAACAAGCAGTTGCTGGCACCGAGCAGCTAGTCATTTTTGGACCCAGAGGTCCAAGTCTTAATGAATCAATTTCTTATATTAAAGATAAGGTGAATAATGAGAATGACTATGCTGTAAGGACTATTACCGTTAAACAACTTTTGAATGACTATGTATATGACAACGAAGCTCTCAATTCACGTAATATATCTTTTATAAAATGTGATATTGAAGGAGGGGAAGAAGATATTTTAGAGGATATTTTGCTTTTTGCTTACAATAATAATTGTTTAGTGCTCATGTCATTTCATCTTGATTGGTGGAAATCAAAAAAAATAGCCGATTTTGACAATTTATTTAATCGTTTTAGAGTTAGTTGTCCAATGGCAAGTGTATCTGAATGTGTTACACAATATCCTTTTGCTTCAATTCTTTTTGGGCCTCGAAGGGCAAGAGTGTTGGAAGGATTTGAAGTAGCTTGTATAAAGTCTTGGTCTTTGAGAGATGTGCGAACTGGTGTGTAATTTTTTAAAAATGAGGTTGAGTAACATTGATTTAGATTTTCAGTTGAGAGGATGTAATGAAGAATGTAGTTTGTGTTGTGTTGATGATTCTTTTTTTTGTGCGAGATGTATATGCTGAATTTGAGTTTAATTATGATCCAATTCTTGTTGTTGTATTGATGGTCAAGAATGAAGAGACGGTAATGCGAGCAACATTACAACCATTTGTTGATGGTGGTGTTAATTCATTTTTTATTTTTGATACAGGTTCAACAGATAATACCATTGGCGTAACGGAAGATTTTTTTGTCGAATATGGTGTTGAGCGAGGATATATTGCTCAAGAACCATTCATTGATTTTGCTACATCGCGTAATCGTGCACTTGATTTAGCACAAGAGAAATTTCCTCATGCAGCATTTATGGTGATGCTTGATGCTGAGTGGTATCTCAATGACGCACGGGCATTAGTTGAATTTTGTCAACTCTGTTTGCGGCGCGGAGATATGCATTCTTCTTATTTGATGCATATTGTTAATCAAGCGCTTGATAACTATACCTGTAGATTAATTCGTTGTAATCGAGGTGTACGTTTTGCCGGTGTAGTGCATGAGACTATTAATCCGGGATCATTGATTAAAGTTCCGGATACTATTTTTTTTGAATATTTACCAGAATCTTATGGTGTTGAAAAAACAGCCATACGATTCATCAGAGATCGTGAACTATTACTTAAAGAGCATTATCGTAAACCATCATGTACGCGCACATTGTTTTATCTTGCACGTACCTGTGAAGATCTTGGTGATTGGCAGCAAGCGTATGATTTTTATAAAATGCGTATTAATCTGGTTGGTTGGGATGAAGAAGATTTTATAGCGTGTTATCGTTTAGCGCAAACTATTAAAAAATTGGTGATGCGATCTGAGTATAATAGTAAGTATCATTGGTCGGAAGCACTTGATTATTATATGCAAGCGTATCAGATGCGTCCTCATCGTGTTGAACCATTGATTGAGATTGCTGATTACTATGCCGTAACGGGACAGATGGAATCAGCATTTTTGTTTGCTCGACGTGCAGCTGAAGCTGAGTATCCTGACAAAGACATTTTATTTGTTGAAAAATATTTATACAACTACTATCGGTATGAAGTTCTTGCGCGTTGTGCATGGTACATTAATGAGTTTGAGATTGGTGAATGGGCTGCGCGCAAGGCGTATGAGGCATATCCTGATTATAAATATGCTCAAATTAATATGGATTGTTATTTATCACGCAAAGTATGCGCATAGAGCTGTAATTTTTATGATCACAAGGCGTCCCGATATAATCATTTTTTATATCGGGACGCCTTCTTGTGAATTTATGCAGGATCTTCAATGGCCAATAAACATACGGTAACTGAGTTGTTTGGTGCTTCGTTTACGACGCCAAAGCTCACTTGATAAACCATTACTGTTGTAGAGGTAGCGGTATTTGCGCTTAATTCAGCCACATAAGTTGTATTGGTGGAATGAGGAGCATTTTGTAATATTGAAACATTTACAATTGGTGGCAGGGTAAACCAACCGGAGGGATAAGAAAAGGTAACACCTCCTGTTGTATAATTTTGTCCCTCGCTTGCATAATTAAGCGGTGATCGACTAACCATGTTTGGTGTTATTATTTCTTGTATTATAAATCCGGCTGCCATAGATCCATAGCATGGAATTGTTGAGACAGTTATGATTGCGATTATTAATGTACGAAAAACATTGTTCATGAGTTTCCTTTTTTATGCATTTAATGCGCATGTTCTGTTGTACCTGAGTCCAATAACAGATAAATAAATGTCTTTATTATATTCTGTTCCAGAGGTGGGAGCTATTCGACTGATTGAGAAAAATCCCCAGTCTTTGGTTGCCATGAGAGCTGAGTTAAGTGGTATGGTAACTTTTATTGTTCGTAAATTTGATTGTCCTCCTGTTGATCCTGTTGGTTCTGTAATTGTGAAGTTACCTGAGGAAGTTGTTTGGGCAAATCCGGTCGCGGGAGCAGAGGTTCCTACTTCATTGCCACTTGCTTCATAATCAGCTTGAACTTGGATGTTTCCTTCATTGCCGGATCCTCCATTCATAGCAATCATAAGAAGAACATCAAGGTTTAAAGTGCCTGTTGTATCAAGATCATTGGGGACTTCAAATGACATGGTAATAGGTTTTGTTGCGGATGCTCCACTTTTGCCTAATGCCCAGATGTTGACTGAAGGTGAATTTGCTCCTGTGCCATATACATCAAAAAATGTTGTGTCCGGTGTGGCCATATTAGAAGTACTCATTGAGTCAGCATTGATAAAAAATTGATTAGTACCTAGACATCCAGTTGCGCCGGTAGCACCAGTATTTCCGGTAGAGCCTCCAGCAGCACCCGTTGGACCAGTTGCTCCTGTAGCGCCAGTAGCTCCGGTAGATGTTCCCGTAGCGCCAGTTGCTCCGGTTGCTCCGGTATTTCCTGCCCCAGTAGCCCCAGTTGCTCCAGTGTTCCCTGTTGCTCCTGTAACGCCGGTTGCTCCAGTGTTTCCTACTGCTCCAGTGTTACCTGTTGCGCCAGTGTTTCCTGTTACTCCTGTTGCTCCTGTAACGCCAGTTGCTCCAGTGTTTCCAATTGCACCAGTATTTCCGGTAGCGCCAGTAGCGCCGGTTGCTCCAGTGTTTCCTTTTACGCCAGTTGCTCCAGTATTTCCTGTTACTCCTGTAGCGCCAGTTGCACCGGTATTTCCGGTAGCACCAGTAGCTCCTGTGTTGCCAGTAGCGCCAGTATTTCCTATGGCTCCAGTGTTACCTGTTGCTCCTGTAGCGCCAATTGCTCCGGTGTTTCCAATTGCACCAGTATTTCCGGTAGCACCAATAGCTCCTGTGTTGCCAGTGGCGCCAGTATTTCCTATGGCTCCAGTGTTACCTGTTGCCCCTGTAGCGCCAATTGCTCCGGTGTTTCCAATTGCACCAGTATTTCCGGTAGCACCAATAGCTCCTGTGTTGCCAGTAGCGCCAGTATTTCCTATGGCTCCAGTGTTACCTGTTGCTCCTGTAGCGCCAATTGCTCCGGTATTTCCGGTAGCACCAGTAGCGCCGGTAGCTCCAGTGTTTCCTACTGCTCCAGTGTTACCTGTAGCGCCAGTGTTTCCTGTTACTCCTGTTGCTCCTGTAACGCCAGTTGCTCCAGTGTTTCCAATTGCACCAGTATTTCCGATAGCACCAGTAGCGCCGGTAGCTCCAGTGTTTCCTACTGCTCCAGTGTTACCTGTAGCGCCAGTGTTTCCTGTTACTCCTGTTGCTCCGGTGTTACCAATTGCACCAGTATTTCCGGTAGCACCAGTAGCGCCGGTTGCTCCAGTGTTTCCTACTGCTCCAGTGTTACCTGTAGCGCCAGTGTTTCCTGTTATTCCTGTTGCTCCTGTAACGCCAGTTGCACCAGTATTTCCGGTAGAGCCTCCTGCAGCACCCGTTGGGCCAGTTGCTCCCGTAGCGCCAGTAGCTCCGGTAGATGTTCCTGTAGCCCCAGTTGCTCCGGTTGCTCCAGTATTTCCTGCACCAGTAGCCCCAGTGTTGCCATTAAGTCCCGTAGCGCCGGTAAGTCCCATAGGTCCAGTGGCACCTGTTGCACCTGCTGGGCCAGTTGGTCCAGTAGCGCCAGTCTCACCGGTTATCCCGGTTGCACCAGTTTCTCCTGTATGTCCACGATGTCCTCTGTGTCCTTGTTCTCCTCGTTCTCCTCTGTGCCCGCGATGTCCTCGTGGTCCCCTGAGAAATTCTACAATGTCTTCCGTTTGTCGTGTGATTGTTTTGTCATTCAATGCAATGATATCTAAGTATTGTGCATCAGAGACTCCAGGTAAACGTATATCAACTGGTTCGCCACTGTGTGCAGTTATAATGTCAAGAGCATCATCTTCATGGAGAGCTTGTTCGTAACTTTTGAGATAGTTATGAATAAGATTAAATTGTGTTGTATCCGCAAATTGATCGTGTGATTTTTCTAATAAAAAAAGAGCGTCCTGTGTGGCGCTTTTTACTGTTTCAAATGAGGTGATACTTTCATCTGTTTCAAGTGCACGCCAGAGAGTTTTTAATGCGGGAGATATGTTACGAGGATGATTAATATGGTAAATTAAATCGATGGTGGCTTTGTATTTTTTTGATAAATGCTGTGCTGAAAGTTGTGGTTGGGACATGCTAGTATTGGCACGAGCATTCTGATGGACCACGCATAATACTAATATTATGAGTGATAATTTTTTGATCATCAATTTCTCCTTTTACATAAAAACATTAATTATGGTCAAGGATGTATAGAATTGGATCAAAAAAGCAACAATTGCGGAATGGTAAGACGTATTATTACGTTGTTGCACTTCTCCAAACAAGAAATGCTTCAATAAAATCTATGAGTTCGCCATCAAGTACTTTATCTGGCTGTGGAGATTCAAAATCAGTACGATGATCTTTAACCATTTTGTAGGGATGTAATACATATGATCTGATTTGCGATCCCCATTCAATTTTTCTTTTTTCAATGCCGGCAGTGCGTTTTGTTTCCTGTTCTTCTTTCATTTTTTGAGCAAGTTTTGCATATAACATTTTCATAGCAAATGCTTTATTTTGTTGTTGAGACCGTTCATTTTGGCATTGAACAACAATATTGGTTGGTAAATGAGTAATTCGCACGGCAGAATCGGTTTTGTTGACGTGTTGGCCACCGGCACCACTGGCGCGATAGGTATCAATACGTAAATCTTTTGGATCTATGACAACGTTGATATCTTCTACTTCTGGGGTTACCATGACGCTGGTGAATGAGGTATGTCGACGTTTATTTGAATCGAATGGTGAAATTCTGACGAGTCGATGTATACCATGTTCACTTTTAAAATAACCATATGGGTTTTTGCCACGAATAAAAAGTGTTACTGATTTGATACCAGCTTCTTCTCCTGGTTGGTAATCGATGGTATCCGCATGAAAGTTGTTGCGTTCACAAAAGCGGTAATACATGCGCAGTAGTATATTTGCCCAATCTTGAGATTCTGTTCCCCCAGCACCAGCGTGAATGTGTACAAAACAATTTGATGCGTCACTTGGCTCGTTGAGTAAAAGATGTATTTTGAATGCAACAACTTTTTTACGCAAAGATGTTATTTCAGAAGATATTTTTGACAGTTCGCTTTCATTATCTGCAAAAAGATCAACTAATTCAGTGAGCTCTTTGTGGTTTGCGGTGATTTCGAGATACTGTTCACGTAAAATACGAATCTGTTGTAATTCTTTTAATATTTCAGTTTGCTTTGGATTTTTCCAAAATTCTTCTTCTTTGGATGTTGCTTCCAAGGTCTGGAATTTTTTTTCCAGTTGTGCGTTATTCCAAAACGATACAATGGTCTGAATGTCAGGTACGAGATTTTTGAGTTGTTCGTGAAGTTCATCTCTCAGCATATAAGGCCTTTTTTTATGTTTTTTATCTTTTTTTGAGTATAGCACATGGGGTTTATTCTCACAAAAAAAGGTGTCTGATGAGGACACCTTTTTTTGTATTAATGACCAGAATTATTTATGAGTTTTGGGTTTGAAAGATATTTTGATATATGTTTTGATAAAGATTTGTAATAAACAGTTTTTTTTCTAAGCCCCATGCGGAATGTGCAATGATAGCTGCAGCAACTTGAGCAAGTAATTGATGGGCTTTGATTGTTTTTGTTGTAATGATTGTTTGGCCATAGGTGGTAGCTGCGGCTGCCGTCAGTGCTGCTTGTAGTACTAAAGAAATTATCCAGTTGTTGGCGATAAAGCCTATGGATTCGGTGTAGGGGTCTGTATAGGTTGATGGGTCAACAAGATTGCCACGATATGCCCCCAGCAGGAGGGTGCGAATGGTGTTTGCGTAGGCAGATTGTTGAAAAGTCGTTAATGTTTTGTATTCTGGCATATTCATTGCTCGTGTCATTGCTATAGAGGCTGTCAATAAACTGCTTATCCCAGAAGCAATACGTATTTCCATAAGATCTTGTTGAACATTATTTTGGAGATGTTGGTTGATTGCATTAGTTTTATCAAGTATGTCTTGAGCTACTTGTGGATCTAAGTTGGACTGAGCAATCAGGAGAGTAAGAGATTGTTGCAGGTTATCGAGCTCTGCATCAAAAGTTTGATCAACAGAGATCTGCATACAGTAGGCTGTTGAAAGTAAGGTAATGGATAATAAAAGAATATAAGAATGTTTCATCTGTTCTCCTTGGTAAAAAATGGAAATGTTTGATTGATATATATCAGAAGTGGTAGGGGGTGAGTCAAGGACAATATTTATATATTTTTTGTGCTTATCTATTTTTATACATATAATAGTAAAAACTCTCCTTTTGGATCATAATAAAAGTGGCTTGCTGTTTACTCGTTATTGTTGGCCTTGCTCAAAAACTATGATTCTATAAATTTCCCCTCTTTTTTTGAATAGTAGTTACTATACATATTCATGGGCTATTGGCTATCAATAGTACTGATTAGATCGATATATTCATTGACATGGGGTTTGTTAAAAGTTTCGTATTATTCATTAAATATGGAGACTGCCAATAGGGCTTACACATTTTTTTTTAAAAAAGTTTAAAAAAGTGTTGACTTAGTGTGAAATAGGTTTATAATTTTCATTAACAATTGATTAAAACGCTTTCAGTAAATGGCGAATCAGTCGTGATTTAAGAAAATTTAGCAACATAAAAAGTTCTTTGAAATACACAAGAAAAAGTTTCGTATCTATCGATTTTTCGGTAGGATCCCAGTTCAATTCAGTGATGAAGAGTTTGATCTTGGCTCAGAATGAACGCTGGCGGCGTGCCTAACACATGCAAGTCGAGCGAGAAAGTTCCTTCGGGAATGAGTACAGCGGCGGACGGGTGAGT